>Ga0056914_10002271_pt1 | contig 12367 bp, 11 predicted proteins | sample TNRBio252014_DNA_FD_55168 | JGI IMG/M metagenome (GOLD analysis project Ga0056914, IMG submission 55168) | Wastewater treatment Type I Accumulibacter community from EBPR Bioreactor in Madison, WI, USA - TNR Reactor_6/25/2014_ DNA | ecosystem: Engineered > Bioreactor > EBPR > Anaerobic-Aerobic >...
CGCCTACTCAACCAGCAGCGGGCCGGGCGAGGGTTTCGATAACGGCGCAGACGCCTACTCAACCAGCAGCGGGCAGGGTGCGGCCAGGCTTACTTCATGCCGTTGACCATTTCGATGACCAGATCGCTATCGGAAACAACGGCGATCGGGCGCAGGCCGTCTTCTTCCTGGCGAACCACAACGACGCGGTGGATGTGGCGGCCCAGCAACAGGTGGGCAGTTTCCGACAGCAGCGTATCCGGTGTAACCCAGATGACATCGCGCGTCATGAAAGCTTCGACTGGCTCCATCCGCCAGTCGTTCGACTCCACATACGCGCGCAGCAGATCGCTGCGCGAGATGATGCCGGACAGATAGCCCTGACCGTTGGTGACCACCAGGGCGCTGATGTCGTCGTCGGCGATGCGCGCGGCGATCTTCTCCAACGTGTCGGAGCCCTTGCAGCTCACAATACCCAGCCGCTTCGCCTCTAGTACCGTGCGGGTTTTCATAGCTTGCCTCCTGAGGTTACGAGCCAGCGCTTCAATCCAACGAGGTGATTCGTTGGCTGAGTGCTGCAGAGATATCCTGTCCACAGGTGATCAAATGGGTGGGAATGCCGCTGGCCAGCAGGTTGGCCAGGGTGTCGCGGTGGTTAGGCGCGTCGCCAAAGGTATCGGCCGCCAGCAGCACCGCCAAATCATGCACCCCGCGCCGGCGGATGTCGCGCAGGGCCGCGACCCACTGGGGATCAGTGGCGGGTGAAATAGCTAGCAGCGTGGTGTGGCGCGGCAGGTGCTCCATCTCAGCGGCCAGGACGCGCGCGAAGGGGATGCGGCCAGTGGCGTTGACCACAGCCAGCGTCTCCAGAATCTTGGTAAGCTGCCGCTCGCCCCGGTCGGCCTGGATCAACTCACGATGGCCGCTGTGAGCGATGAAGCCCACCGATCGGTCTTCCAACAAGAAGTGGCGGGCCAGACTGGCGGCAACGGTGACGCCGTATTCGATGGTGCTGGGAGGCAGTTGTAACGCCAGCCGCTCCTGGCGCCCAAAGGCCGGGCCTACCTCCTGCAGCGGCGGCGGCGTCCAGGGCGATCCCGCATGGACGGCCTGGTCCAGGTCCAGCAGGATCCACACGTCGGCGGTCGGGTCCAGCTCAAACTCCTTGACAATCAGCCGGCCGGCGCGCGCCGTGGAGCGCCAATGAATGCGGTTGAAGCTGTCGCCAGGCACATACTCGCGCACCGTAGAGACATTGGTGGTGACATAGTGGGTGCGGCGGCGCATGGCGTCGCCGCCTGGCAGCATGCCCAGCGGCGGAGAGAAGCCAGGCAACTCCAGCGTAGCCGGGTAGACGATCATCACCGACGTGGCTGGCAGTTGGCGCTGGCGCGGAAACAGCCCAAGGGGGTCGCTGCTTGTCAAAGTCATCGGCCCCAGGCGAAAGCGGCCGCGGCGCAGGCAATAGGTGCGTACCATCCAGCGGCGCTTGCGGCGCGGGCCGATGGAGCTCAGCACGCGGCTGGCGTCGTGCTGGGGCAGGTCAGAGTGGTCGCGCACCTCCAGCCACAGCTTGGGCAGGCGGCCGCCATTGGTCACCTCGAACTGCTCTTCGGCCACGCGNCCAACCTGGGAACGGCGCGAGCGGGTGTAGCGGCCGATGCGCACCCATTTCAGGTTCAGCCAGGACCAGAGAAACGAGATGACCACAATGCCGGTCATCAGGTAGGCGACTGACCAGGCCACGCTGCTGTTGCGCTGGGCGCCAAACAGCGCGAAGGCCAGCGACAGGAGCCATAAACCAATAAACCACCACGAACGACGCATGGGGTGTCATCCTGGAGCGCGCTGTGCCGTCACCGGCGCCCCTTACTTGGCTCGCACTCGCGTGCCTGGCACCGGCACCGAGTCGAGAATCTCGCCCAGCACAGCCCGCGGATCGACGTTCTTGATGCGGGCTGAGGGGCTGACGATCAAACGATGGGCCAGCGTTGACTCGGCCATGACCTTGACGTCGTCAGGGATCACGTAATCGCGATCCCGCACAGCCGCATGGGCCCGGCTGGTCTTGTAGAGCGCCAACGAGCCGCGCGGGCTGGCTCCCAGATAGATGTCCGGGTGCTTGCGGGTGGCGTTGGAGAGAGTGACGATATATTCTTTGATCAGCTCGTCCACATAGACGTCGGTCACGGCCCGCTGCGCTTCCACCAGCTCGGCCGCGCTGACCACCTGTTCCAGCGCGCCGATGGGGTGCTGTTGGCGTTGCGAGTCCAGGATGCGCATCTCCTCGTTCGGCTGGGGATAGCCCAGCGTGATGCGCATCATGAAGCGATCGAGCTGCGCCTCAGGCAGCGGGAAGGTGCCCTCGTACTCAATCGGATTCTGGGTGGCTAGCACCAGGAAGGGCTTTTCCATCGGATATGTGACGCCGTCCACCGTCACCTGCCGCTCCTCCATCGCTTCCANCAGCGCCGACTGTGTCTTGGGTGTCGCGCGGTTGATCTCGTCGGTCAGNACGATCTGNGTCATGATGGGGCCAGGGCGGAACTCGAACTCCATCGTCTTCTGGTTGAAGACCGAGACGCCAGTGACATCGGAAGGCAGCATGTCGGGGGTGAACTGGATACGGCGAAAGTCGCAGCCGATNGAGCGNGAGATGGCGCGCGCCAGCATCGTCTTGCCCACCCCAGGCACGTCCTCGATCAGCAGATGACCTTCGCACAACAACGCCAGCAAGGTCGTCTGCACCTCGTTGCGCTTGCCGATGATCACATTCTCTACGTTGTCACAGATGCGGTCGGCAACGTTCTTGACAATCGAAACGTCGGGCATTACGGTGTATGACCTCCACGAAGAAGCTGGTAAACCACAGGTGCCGGGCACTTGGCTCTGCGTTGACGCAAGAGTGTACCAGGTTGGAAAAAGATTGCAGGCGACGTCAAGTGCCCGGCACCTGAGATTGTAGCAGGCTGATTATACCTTGACTGTAGCTGAACGGGCAATTGGCATGGAGCGGAGTCGCGCGCACAGCAGGGGGCAGTGATCTGCCTGGCTGGACGGCGCGCTTGATCCTNGTTGGCCGCCTGTTGGGCTTTGCTGCGTGCGCTTGTGCTATGCTATAATCTGGCTATGGCTGAAAGAATTCTCGTGGTNGAAGATGACCCCCGCATGGCGGACCTGCTGCGGCGCGGCCTGATATTCGAGGGCTACCAGGTAGAGCTGGTGGGCGACGGCGAGACAGCGCTGCACACGGCGCGCCAGGAAATACCTGACTTNGTGGTGCTGGACCTGATGCTGCCCGGCGAGCTGGATGGGCTGGAGGTGTGCCGCAGGCTGCGCGCNGCCAGCGACGTGCCCATCCTNGTGCTGACCGCGCGCGGCACCCTGGGCGACAAGGTGGCGGGTCTGGANAGCGGCGCCGACGACTACCTGGTCAAGGCCGATTTTCACTTCGAGGAATTGGTGGCGCGGATACGCGCACTGTTGCGCCGCCGCCAGCCGCCAGCGCGCCAGGAACTGTTGCGCTTCGCCGACTTGACGCTCTCCCCTGCCAGCCGCGAGGCCACGCGCGGGCAGCGCCGCATCGAGTTGACGGCCAAAGAGTTCGACGTGCTGGAGCTGTTCATGCGCAACCCGCGCCAGGTGCTGACGCGCGACGTGATCTACGACCGCATTTGGAACTANGATTTCGGCGGGGANAGCAANATCATCGAGGTCTACATCCGCTACCTGCGCGCCAAGCTGGAGCAGGACGGCGAGCCACGCCTGCTGCACACGGTGCGCGGCGTCGGCTATGTGCTGCGCGAGGAATGATGGCGCCAGCGACCCTTACCAAGTTCTCATGCTGGCATAAGCTGCGCTTAAGCTGGGCGATGCACAGTTAGCATGTGGCACCACGTACTCCCTCCAGCGCTGCGCCTATGACTCTGCGTTTTCGGCTAACTTTCTGGTACACCGTCCTGCTGGCTGTTGTGCTGCTGGTTTTCGCGCTTGGTTTCCATCTGGTGGTGGCGCAAGCGTTGTACAACGAGGTAGACGACACCATCCGCAGCCAGGCGGAGCAGGCGGTGGCCGTCTTCGAGGTGAACATCGACCCGATGCGCAGCCGGCTGCCCAACACAGCCATCGTCTTTGCTTCGCAGGTGTACGCCCAAGCCACCTCGATCGAAGGCGCTGTCATCGACACGTCGCCCAGCCTGGGTGAAGAGCAACTCGTCCTGCCGGATAGCGTGTTGCAGCAGAACCTGCAAGGGGAAAGCGCATTCTACGATTGGCTGAGCGGCGGGGCAACCATGCGGGTTTACAGCGCGCCCGTGCGCTCACCGGACGGCGCGGTAGTAGCAACGGTCCAGGTGGCTCAGTCGCTGGATGCCATCAACTCGATGCTCAAGGTGGCGCGGCTGGCGCTGCTGATTGGCGGCGGCATGGCTGTGGCGCTGGCCGCGCTCGGCGGGGCCATCATCTCTGGCACCGCCCTGCGTCCCCTGAACCAGATTGCCGACACCGCCAGCCGCATCGCTCGGGCCGAAGACCTGGACCAACGCATCGAAGGCGCTTATCCCGACGACGAGGTGGGGCAACTGGCCGACACCTTCAACCAGATGATGGAGCGCTTGCAGGACCTGTTCAACACCCAACAGCGGCTGGTGGCCGACGTGTCGCACGAGCTGCGCACGCCGCTGGCCACCATTCAGGGCAATGTCGATCTGTTGCAGCGCGGCGCAGCCAGCGATCCCACGATGCTGGGCGAAGGACTAGAGGCCATCGGTCAGGAAGTGGCGCGCATGAGCCGGCTGGTGCGCGACCTGCTGCTGCTGGCCGAGGCCGACGCCGGCGTGCAGCTCACCCTCAAGCCCATCGAGCTGGATACCTTGCTGCTGGAGGTGTACCGTGAGGCGCTGCTGATGGCNAATGGGCGGGTCAAGGTGCGACTGGGCCACGAGGACCAGGCTCAGGTGCTGGGCGACGCCGACCGCCTCAAGCAGTTGCTGCTCAATCTGGTCAGCAACGCGGTCGCCTACACGCCGCCCGACGGCGTCATCACGCTCAGTTTACACCGCCGTCCCGATGGCTGGGTGCGCGTCACAGTGGCCGACACGGGCATCGGCATTGCGCCNGAGGATCAGCCGCAGATCTTCGATCGCTTTTGGCGGGTGGATCGCGCGCGTACCCGTGCAGCCGGCGGCAGCGGGCTGGGGCTGAGCATTGCCAAGTCGATTGCCGAGGCGCACGGCGGCACGATAGCCGTGGAAAGCGAGCCCGGCAAAGGCTCGACCTTCGAGGTCCTGTTGCCTCAGTCCCGTGCAGCCGGCAGCAACGGTTTGCCTGGGCAGGCGGCGCTGAATNNATTCAGCGCCTGACACATTCGAAGCATGCTAAAGCAAGCTCAGTCACGCTCGTCAGCTTGCTTCAGCATGCTTTGCGGGTATCAGCCTGCGGTTTCAAACGCAGGCGGCGCTGCTCCGATAGTTTCGCGAGCCTGCCGTCTTGACAGCCTCTCCGGTCTGGGTATAATCACATGTGCCAGTTTGGTGTCTCAGGCTGGCTCACCAGGGATGACGCGAGCNCAGTCTCTCATCTACCCACTGCATAGGAGAGGCAAGTTACGAAACTAACGACCTTGAAGCCACTCATCTCTACAGCGGTAGTTTCAAGCGGCCTCACTCGCGCATGCAGTGGGGCATTTGTTTGTTAGCGAAAAGCGATGAAACAGCACGGACAGTNCTTGCCCTATCCTGGAGNCAGGACTGCCAGNGCTCAGCACGNTCTGTAACCAAATCAAGGAGGTAGAATTAGAAATGGCCAATGTCGAACTCAGATCCGGCGAGTCTCAGGAGCAGTTGCTCAAGCGCTTTCGCAAGGAAGTGACCAAGAGCCGGGTGTTGTCGACCGCGCGCAAGAAGCGCTGGTTCACTCCGCCCAGCGAAGTTCGCCGTATCAAGAAACAAAAAGCCGTCCGCAAGGCGCGCCAGGCGCAGCGCAAGCGCGACAGAATGGCGGACTAATGCCGTTGTCCGGCAAGAAAAACCTGTTGACGCAACCTAATCCGTTTCATAGCCACGTTTGGAAGGAGGTGATGGCGAATGGCTGAGTCCAAGGACGATAAGCTGATTCTCGAAGGTAAGATCATCGAAGCGCTGCCCAACACCACGTTTCGGGTCGAGCTGGAGAACGGCCACGCAGTCCTGGCCTATCTGTCCGGCAAGATGCGCAAGCATTATATTCGCGTCCTGCTCGGCGACGCTGTACGTGTCGAATTGTCGCCATATGACCTCACGCGCGGGCGAATAGTCTACCGCCACAGGGCGCCCCAGGCCCGGGCCTAGCTCTCCAGGCGTGTTTGCATAGCTGATTGGCTGAGGCTGCGCCCGGAGCGCCTGAGCACAACAGCGCTAATACTCCCCCGGAATCGAACGCCGGTCGCTGCTCAATTGAACAGCGACCGGCGTTTTGTGTTCTGGCGAAGCGGCGCCCCAGACATGACTTTTCTCCGAAGAAAAGTCATGTCTGCCTCTGCACATAAGCGCCTAGAAATGACTTTTCTTCCGAGAAAAGTCATTTCTAGAGTCCTCCTCGCCCTACATGCCGGTCGGCAGATCGATGAACACGGTCTCCAGCCCGAACTTGCCGTTCAGATGGCGGCCCAGCGCTTTCAGCCCGACCGTCTCCGTGGCGTAGTGGCCGGCGAAGATGACATTCAAGCCCTGCTCTTGCGCCTCGTAGAAGTGAGCGTGCGATGNCTCGCCGGTGACGAAGGTGTCCGCGCCCAGCGCGGCCGCTTCTTTGGCGTAGCTGACGCCGCCGCCGGAAACGATGGCGACGCGCCGCACCAGCCCAGGGCCATGGGCCAGCGTGCGCGGCTCGACGCCCAGGCGCGCCTTGAGCGCGGCAGCCAGCGCCTCCACCGTCGTCCCGTCGGGGGCCGCGCCAATGACGCCGATGTCGGTGCCCTTGACATTGCAGAACCAGCTCTCCACGGTCAACTCCAGCAAGCGGGCCAGCTCAACGTTGTTGCCCACTTCGGGATGCGCGTCGAGCGGCAAATGCGCCGCATAGAGGTTGAGATTGGCCTGCAACAAGCGCGCGACCTTGCGTCCGAAAGCGCCGCGGATTGGCTCTTGTGTACCCCATAACAAGCCATGATGCACCAACTGCATCTGCGCCCCCACCTTGACGGCCGCGTCGATGCAGGGCTGGCCGGCGTCCACGGTGAAGACAATGCGCGTTACCTCGCCCGCGCCTTCCACCTGCAAGCCTTGGGGGCCGTAGTCGGGGATGGCATCGATCCTGAGGTAGCGGTCCAGGTATCGTACTAATTCATCGCGTTGCATAGCTCNGTCTCCAGATGGCGGCAAGATAGGGCTTACGAGTCGGAGATCACTGGGGCCGTCCGCAGCGTCATGGGGAGGGCATCGCTCTTNAGCTCGGCGGCCACAGGGGTGTCGGTTGTGTCTGCAGAGAGCGAAGCAGCGGGTGCGCGTTCGGGATCCAGGGCGCTCTCGCTGTGGACTTGCGGCGCAGCGGCTGGTTTCGCTGTTGCCTGCAGCCGAAANGTAATGGCCAGCACCAGGAGGACGATCCCGCTGATGCCCACCAACGTCTGGGGAATNCCGATCAGGTCGGCCAGGGCGGCGATGGCCAGCATGGGCGGAATGCCTACCAGATTGTTGAGCATGAACTGCACCGAAAAAACCCGGCCGCGCAATTGTTCGGGCGTGTTCTCCTGCATCANCGTCTGCGAGACGATATTGACCACAGCCATGGCCAGGCCCAGCCCGAAGCTTAAGGTCACGCTGGAAAGGATTAAGGCTGCGCTGGCCGCCGGCAGGTCGATCATCGTAGCATCCAGAATGAAGCGCTGGTTGGTCGCCTGAAAGCGCCAGGCCAGCACACCGAGCAGGGCGAAGCCCAAGGCCGTGGCTGCTATTCCTGTCCGCGCCACGCGCTGTTTGCGTATCCTGCCGCCGCGNCGTCCCAAGGCCACGGCTGCCAACAGCATACCAAGGCCGGCCGGCGCGAAGACAATGATCGCATCCTCCGGCGCCAGTTGATAGACACGCGCCGACATGCCAGGCGCCANCATGGCCATGGTCATCACCAGGCTGGCGATTAGCGTCAGGTGCATCATGCTGATCAGGACTGGACGATGCATCACCACAAACGTGGCCCCATCTTTCAATTCGCTCTTAACCTGCTGCCAACTGCTCTGCGCGCCGCCCCGGTTGCGGCTGCGCCTGGGCACGTCGCGTGGCAGTTGCGTCACCAGCAGCGCGGCCAGCGCATACAAACAGGCAATGCCGATGAAAGCCGCTTCGATGCCAATCAGTTTTACTGCCAATGGGCCAATGATAATCAGCCCGATCACCTGTGACAGAGCCAGGGTCATGCTGAACAGTGAGTTGGCGGTCAGCAGATGNGCGCGACCCACCAGCAAGGGAATGGCNGCGGCCTCGGCNGGGTTAAAAAACTGCCCGACCGTAGACATGAGGAAGGTCAGCGTGTAAAGCGTCAACAGCACCCAGGCGCTGGTAGGATCAGGCGCAATCGCCAACACCGCCAGATAGCACAGCATCAACAGAGCCCGCAGCGCGTTGGAGCCGACCAGCACGAATTTCTTCGGCCACCGATCGATGATCACGCCGCTGAGCGGGGCGAAGATCACCCCCGGCAGCGTGAAAGCCAGAATGGTCAGCCCCAAATGCATGCTGGAGCCCGTGATGCGCTCGATCAGCACGATCAAGACGAAGTTGAGGGTGTTTTGGGACGTCTGCGAAACCCATTGCGCNGCCCACAGCCGGCGAAAGGAGCTATTGGTAAGGACGGGCCAGAAACCCTGAGAGGAGTTGACAATTGCCATGATAGTGTCATCACTTGTCTTCTTCGTGCGCCCTTGTTCCAGCGCCAGGGGCAAAACAGAAGACCGGAGTCTGTCTAGCAACAGATCGCCATTTTGTAACTATTCAGCTATAGGTGCCGGGCANTTGAATCTGCGCTTGCACGGATGCCCGCAACGCCGACTCAGGCCCACAAATCGATCGCAAGTGCCCGGCACCTGAATAGTTACGCCATTTTAACATCGTGCAGCGAAACAGCGAGCGCGATCCGTTCAGCTTCAGCGGTTTTTGCTCGGCTACGAAAACCGTTGAACAATAATAAGCCCGAGCACGCTGTGCCCGGGGCTGGGGAGACAACTTTCAAACAGGCGGCAGCGGCAGGTGGGCGTGCGGGGCGGCGCCGCTGGCCGGATCGCCTCTGCGCACGAAGGTCTTGACCCGCTTCTCGAACTCGCGGCGGGTGAGCAGCACGCGGTGGTTGCACGTGGTGCAGTGCAGGCCGATATCCGCGCCCAGCCGCACCACGTCCCACTCATAGCCGCCACAGGGATGCGGTTTGCGCAGCCGCACCACGTCGCCAAGACGGATCTCGATGCTCATGGCCGCTATTCTAGCATATTCGCACAATTATGGCAACAAAACTCTTGCGGCGCTGCTTTGGACAGCAGCGGGCTATGCGGGCTATAATGACAGCCAGCTATTTGGTCCAACTCAGGAGTTGCGCGTGCTCGGATTGCCCTCACCCCGGATGTTTTTGCTATCACTCGCGCTGGCGCTGCTGCTGGCCGGCTGCGCGCGTGGCCCGGCCGAGGANACGCCGGCAGCCAGCGCACCGCTCACGTCCAGCGCAGCCCCCGCGCCGACAGTTGTACAAGAGGCTGTTGCCCTAACGCCGTTAGTCGCAGCGCCAACGCCGGCCGCCGCAACACCCACCCCCACTGCATCATCGTCCACCGCCGCGACAGCCTCGCCTGCGCCGCCCACGGCCGCTCCCCTGGAAAGCGTCGTCGTGGCTACCAGCCAGGCAGAAGGCGCAGCCGTGGTCATCACCGGCGAGGCGGCCAACCTGCGCGCCGGGCCGGGCACGGACTTCGAGGTGGTTGGCCAGGCCAGCGCAGGCCAGCGCTTTCCCGCGTTGGCCCGTAACTCAGCGGGCGATTGGTGGCAGATCGATGTCGGCGGCCCTGCGGCCTGGGTAAGCGCCGGCCTGGCGAGGGTCGAGGGCGACCCGGCCGCGCTGCCCGTGGCTGCGCAGGCCGCGCCAGCCACAGCCTCGGCTGCGCCGGTTCAGGTCTACGAAGTCGAGTTGTCCATCCCGACCTACCCCTATGCCGCCTTCACCAGCCAGGCCATCGACGCGCAGGTCAACTGGACCTACCGCCGCTTCGACCAGGCAGCCTACCAAGCCAGCAATCCGCAACCTGCGCCACGGCCGTATCGCGCCGTAGTGCTGGAGAATGAATATCTCCGCATCGTCCTGTTGCCAGAACTGGGCGGGCGCATCTACCAGGTGATCTTCAAACCGACGGGCAGCAACGAGCTGTATCAGAACCCGGTAATCAAGCCGTCGCCCTGGGGGCAGCCCGATCAAGGCGGCTGGCTAGCGGCGGGCGGCATCGAGTGGGGCCTGCCGGTAGCCGAGCACGGCTACGCCTGGGGCGACCGTTGGGGCCACATCACCACGTCGTTCGGACCAGACGCGGCCGGCGTTACCCTGTTCATGCCCGACGAGGGCCACCTGCGCGCCGACGTGGACGTGATCCTGCGCGCCGGCGAGGCCGCCTTCACGATTCAGCCGCGCATCGTCAACCCCACGCAACAGGCCGTGTCCTATCAGTTCTGGCTGGACGCGCTGCTGGCGCCCGGCCCGGCCAACCAGGTTGGCCCCAACCTGCGCTTCATCCTGCCCACCGACCAGGTGACGGTTCACAGCCGCGGGGATGATTTTCTGCCCGCCCCGCAGCAAGCCATGTCCTGGCCGGTCTTCGCTACCATCGATTGGAGCCGGCTGGGCAACTGGAACGACTGGCTGGGAGTCTTTGAGCGGCCAGCAGCCCACGGCCCCTTTGCCGGCGTCTACGACCCCGACGTGGACGAGGGCATAGTGCGCGTCTTCCCGCCCGCAGCCACGCCGGGCAGCAAGATCTTCGCCCTGGGCTGGACAGCCCCCATCGATCCCAGCGTCTATACGGACGACCGCTCGGCTTACGTGGAACTGCACGGCGGCGTCTCGCCTACCTACTGGGACCAGGCGACCTTGGCCGCTGGCGCCACCTACACCTGGCAGGAGACCTGGTTTCCGGTGGCCCGCATCGGCGGGATCAGCTATGCCGACGGCAGCGGCGCAGTACACCTGAGCCGCGCGGGCGACACACTGGCGCTAGGCATCTTTCCGGTGCGGGCCGTGCAGGGCCGTGTCGAGGTGGCCGTCGATGGCCAGACGATCCTGGATGAGGCCGTTTCCATCAGCCCCGCGCAGCCCTGGCGGCGTGTTCTGGCTGCGCCGGGAGGCTCTGGCAGCCGCGTTGCCGTGCGCCTTTTTGACCAGTCGGGCGCGCCAGTGCTAAACTATGAGCAACTTCCATGACCACATCATCACCTCCTCCTCAGCGCCGTTGGCGCGACGCGACCTGGCGCGGCCCCAGCAGCCGCTCGCTGGCTCTGGCCTCCTTGCTGATCATCCTGGCGCTGGCTGGGCTGTTGATAGCCGCGCTGGCTGGCTTCAACCGCGGCGTCGCCGATCGACAGGCGGCCGTCGAAGCGGAGATCAGCCAGCGGCTGGCCGCCGGCATCGAACAGATGCAGGCAGGCAACGCGGAGCTGGCCGCCGCTCAATTCCAGCAGGTCTTGCAGCTTGACCCGGCCAACCCCGAAGCCAACGGCTACCTGCAAGAGCTACAGGGGAGCGCCAAGCCGGCCGCCACGCCCTCGGTCGCGCCGCTGTTGCTGGTGCCGCCCGATGGAGCGACCCCGCTGCCCACGCCCGCGCCGGTGGTTTTGCCCACCAGCAGCCTGTTGCAACAGGCCGAGGCGGCGCTGAAGTCCAAGGATTGGCCAGAGGCCATTGCCCTACTGAACCAATTGACTGCGCTGGATCCGGCCTACGAGCCAGAAGCGGTGTGCACGCTGCGTTTCAATGCCTATGCCCAACAGGGCCAGGCCTTTGTCGGCGAGGAACGGTATGAAGAGGCGCTGCGCTCTTTCGACCAGGCGTTGGTGATCCGCCCCGACGACGAGGAAGTGAAGACCACCCGCGAGCTGATCGCGCTGTACGTCGAGGCGCTGGGACGGTGGCGGCTGGACTGGCCCGGCGTCGTTCGCAACCTGCAGGCCATTCAGGAGCGCCAGCCCGGCTTTCTGGACGTCAACAAGCGACTGCGCGCAGCCTATGAAGCCTGGGGCGATTCGCTGGTGCGCGACAGCCAGTGGTGCAATGCGGTCGAACGCTACGACGTGGCGCTGACTCTGGGCGCCTCCGCTGAGATCGAGGTGAAGCGCGACCAGGCCCAGACGACATGCGCCCAGCCTGCGGTGGCGCAAGAAGCTGGCACAGC
>Ga0056914_10002274_pt1 | contig 12353 bp, 10 predicted proteins | sample TNRBio252014_DNA_FD_55168 | JGI IMG/M metagenome (GOLD analysis project Ga0056914, IMG submission 55168) | Wastewater treatment Type I Accumulibacter community from EBPR Bioreactor in Madison, WI, USA - TNR Reactor_6/25/2014_ DNA | ecosystem: Engineered > Bioreactor > EBPR > Anaerobic-Aerobic >...
CGGCGCAATCCTGTCAGGTTCAACCTGATCTGCATGGCCTTCACCGTGTCTGGATTTCTGGCCGTCCAGCTCAGCGCCGCCCTGGTCGTGGGGGTGCCTGTCGTGCTGGGGCTGCTTGGCCTGGCAGATGAATGGAACCACCTGACGCCGTTGCGCTGGCCGGTGCTGCTGGTGATCTATGTGGCGGCCCTGGCCCTGGCCTACCGGGTCGGGCCGTCCCGGGCGCGGGCCCGCTGGCGCTGGGTGGTGCCGGGGGCCGTCTTCGCCGGCCTGCTCAGCCTGGGGCTGTCGTTCGGCTTTTCCTGGTACGTCCAGACCTTCGTGCGCACAGCCTCCTATGGCCCGCTGGCGGCGATGATGGGGTTTCTGTTGTGGACCTGGCTGACGGTTCAGATCGTCATCCTGGGGGCCGAGCTGAACGCCGAGATGGAGCATCAGACCGCCGTGGATACGACCACCGGTGAGCCCAAGCCCATCGGCGCGCGCGGTGCGCGCGTCGCGGATTCGGTCGGACCCAGGCGCGGCAATCCTGCCGCCCTGACCTTCACCCTGCGCCACGCCGAGGCGCTGTCGGATCGGCTGTTGCGGCGGCGGGCCCGTCGTCAGGCCGGGCGGGACTAGTTGAATTCGGCTTCCAGGCTGGCCAGGCGTTCGGCTTGATCCTCGGCGATCAGGGCGTTCAGTACCGGGTCCAGATCGCCCTCGAGAATTTGGGGCAGGGAATGCAGGGTCAGGCCGATGCGGTGATCGGTCACGCGGCCTTGCGGGAAGTTGTAGGTGCGGATGCGCTCAGAGCGGTCGCCGGAGCCGACCTGGCTCTTGCGGGCATCGGCGCGGGCCTTGTCCTTTTCCTGGCGCTGCAGGTCATAGAGGCGGGCCTTCAGGTTCTTCATGGCCTTGTCGCGGTTGACGTGCTGGGACTTCTCCGAGCTAGTCGCGACGATGCCGGTCGGCAGGTGGGTGATCCGCACCGCCGAATCGGTCTTGTTGACGTGCTGACCGCCGGCCCCGGACGAGCGATAGGTGTCGATGCGGATGTCCTTTTCCTGGATGTCGATCTCGACGTCCTCGACCTCGGGCAGGACCGCGACGGTCGCCGCCGAGGTGTGGATGCGCCCGCCGGCCTCGGTCTCGGGCACGCGCTGGACGCGGTGGACGCCCGATTCGAACTTCAGGCGTCCGAACACACCGTCGCCGGTGATGGTGGCTACGATCTCCTTGTAGCCGCCGACCTCGCCTTCGGAGACGCTGTCGATCTCGACGCGCCAGCCGCGGCCTTGGGCATAGCGCTGGTACATGCGGAACAGGTCGCCGGCGAACAGGGCCGCCTCGTCGCCGCCGGTGCCGGCGCGCACCTCCAGAATGGCCGAGGCGTTCTCGTCGGCGTCGCGCGGAGCCAGGAGCAGGGCGACCTCGCGCTCGAGCTCGGGCAGGCGGTCGTTGAGCATGTCGAGTTCGTCGGCAGCCATGGCGGCCATCTCGGGATCGGTGGCCAGCGCCTCCAGATCCGCAACCTCGGCGCGGGCCTTCTGCAGGGCCAGGACCGCATCGGCCACCGGCTTGATCTCGGCGTGCTCCTTGGACAGGCGCACGATCTCCTGACCGTCGGAGGCGGCCCCCATGCGGGCTTCCACCTCCTGAAAGCGGTCGAGAACCTGATCGAGACGGGCCTGGGGCAGTTGCAAGGAGATGGGCCTTTCGTGCGAAGGCCCGGTTCCTACTCGAAGCCACCCCGGCCTGTCGATTCGGCAGGATCGGCGGCCTGCCGAGGGTAACATTCCCGTCAGCCGCTATCCGCACGCCCTACCGGGCCCTATCCGTATCGTACGGCGCGCAGGCGCGCGTGCAGTCGGAGCGAGGTTGCGTGGACGATTTCCTCTTGTTTGTAGCGGTCGGCTTCCTGGCCCAGATCGTCGATGGCTCGCTAGGCATGGCTTACGGCGTCATCTCATCGACGGTGTTGCTGGCAGTCGGCGTGCCGCCGGCAACGGCCTCGGCCAGTGTCCATGCCGCCGAGGTCTTCACCACCGCCGCTTCGGCNGGGTCGCACGCCGTGAACAAGAATGTGAACTGGCGGCTGTTTGCGCCNTTGGCCCTGGGCGGCGTCGTCGGCGGCGTCGCCGGTGCCTTTGTGCTGACCTCGATCGACGGGGCGGTGATCAAGCCCTGGATCACGGCCTATCTCGGGATCATGGGGCTGGTGATCCTGTGGCGAGCCTGGCGCGGGGTGAAGGCCCGCGCCTTTCCGGTGAAGCTGTCGCCCCCCCTGGGTTTGATCGGCGGCTTCTTTGATGCGATCGGCGGCGGTGGCTGGGGGCCGACGGTGACGAGCACCCTGGTCGGCGCGGGTGACGAGCCCCGCCGGTCGATCGGCACGGCCAATGCGGCCGAGTTCTTCGTCACCTCGGCGATCTCGGCGACGTTTCTGGCGGCGCTCCTGACCGGCCACTGGGGGACGGCCGAGGGGCTGTCCAGCCATGCCGCAGCGGTGGCCGGCCTGATCCTGGGTGGCCTGGTCGCGGCCCCGTTCGCGGGGTTTGTGGTGCGGATTGCGCCGGTTCGCGTCCTGACCTTCGCGGTCGGGTTCCTGGTCGTGGCCGTGGCCGCCTATCAGACCGCTCGTCTGTTGGGTTGGCTTTGATCTACCGGGGTCCGGTCTCGGCAAAGCTGGATCTGACTTCCAGGTCCGACTGGAGGATTTCCAGGCCGGGTCGCCCGTTCTTCCAGTCGTACTCCGGGTGACGGAAATCCAGCCAGGTCAGGAGCACGCCGGTGGTGACGACGCCGAGATCGAGCGGCTCGGCCTTCAGGTGCTGCGCCTCCAGCTGATCGAGCACGCGGCCCAGGCCCGTCTGCCAGCGCGCGATCCAGGTCGGTGAGCGCTCGGCCTCGGGGCGTCGCTTCTCCAGCACCCATTTGACGCCCATTTCCAGGCCCGCATCGGCCAGGGCCTCCAGGCTGCGGACCGGCCATTGGGCCTCTCCCGCCGGGATCAAGGGCGCGCCGCTGACGCCCCGCGCATCCAGCCAGGCGCAGATCAGCGGGCTGTCGTTGATGACGGTGCCGTCATCGGTGACCAGCGCCGGTACCTGGGCCACAGGATTGGCGGCGACCAGGGCGGGGTNGGAGGCATAGGGATCGACGCGGACCTCCTCACAGCCGTCGATCAGGCCGCGTTCGCGCAGCACGATGCGGCACTTGCGGGCATAGGGGGAGGGGTCGGTGATGTAGAGTTTCATCATGGAGCCACACAGCGATTGTCACGGAACAGCGCCCACTCCTCGCACTGACGGCCGTCTGCAAAGACGCAAACGCCAAACTCGCCGGGGTTGGGACCGCTCTCGCGGCGAATCTCAAGGTGCCCCCCGACCTGTTGGCAGTGAACGGATGCGGGATTGGCCAGGCCGACGACTGGCGGGGCGTCAGGGGGTGCCGGCGCAGCACAGGCCGCCAGAAGAAAGAGGCAGGTCAGCAGGGCGGCTCGCGTCATCGTCGTCTCTCCAGCCTATTCAGCAGCTACGGTCTCGGCCGCCTTCTGCGCCTCGCGTTCGGCGTCCAGCTCGGCGGCGCGTCTTTCGACCAGTTCGACAATGTGGTCGACCATGCCGATGTTGTCCTGCTTGTGGTCGATCTTGCCGGCCATATAGACCATGCCCGCGCCCTTGCCGCCGCCGGTGAAGCCGACGTCGGTGAACAGGGCTTCGCCTGGCCCGTTCACGACGCAGCCGATGATCGACAGGCTCATGGGCGTGGAAATGTGCGCCAGCCGCTGTTCCAGCTCGGCCACCGTTTCGATGACGTTGAAGCCCTGTCGGGCGCAGGATGGACAAGCGATAATGTTGACGCCCCGGTGGCGCAGGCCCAGTGACTTGAGAATATCGAAGCCGACATGGATCTCCTCGACCGGATCGGCGGCCAGCGATACCCGGATGGTGTCACCGATCCCGGCCCACAGTAGATTGCCCATGCCGATGGCGGACTTGATGGTGCCGGTCCGCAAAGGTCCAGCCTCGGTCACGCCCAGATGCAGCGGACAGTCGATGGCCTCGGCCAACTGCTGATAGGCCGCGACCGTCAGGAACGGATCGGACGCCTTCACCGAGATCTTGAATTCGTGGAAGTCGAGGTCCTGGAGAATGCGGGCGTGATCCAGCGCGCTCTCGACCATGGCCTCCGGGCAGGGCTCGCCGTACTTTTCCAGCAGGTGCTTTTCCAGCGACCCGGCATTGACGCCGATCCGCATCGAACAACCGTGGTCGCGCGCCGCCTGGACCACCTCCCTGACCCGGTCGATCGAGCCGATGTTGCCCGGGTTGATCCTGAGGCAGGCAGCGCCGGCCTCCGCCGCCTCGATGCCGCGCCGATAGTGGAAGTGGATGTCGGCCACCAGCGGCACCCGCACTTCGCGCGCGATGGTCTTGAAGGCCCGCGTCGAGTCTTCGTCGGGGCAGGAAACCCGCACGATATCGGCGCCGGCCTCTTCCAGCTGACGGATCTGATTGATCGTGGCCGCTGCGTCCGACGTCAGGGTGTTGGTCATCGACTGGACCGAGATCGGAGCCCCGCCGCCGACGAGGACGTCGCCAACGCGAATCTGGCGGCTCGGGCGGCGCTCTATGTGACGCCAGGGTCGGATGTGGCCGATGTCGGACGGGGAGGACATGCCCCTAGAATAGGCGCTTCGGCGGTCGGACGCTATCGGTTGGCGACGTCAACAGACGGGGGTGGTGCCGGCGCGACTTCGGCACTGGCCGCGGGCGTCTCGGGATCCTGGGCGGCGCGCGCGGCGGCGGCGGCTTCGGCTTCACGCAGGCGGGACTCGGCGGCGTGCTGGGCCTCACGATTGCGGGCCTCGGCCTCGGCCGCCGCCTGCCGCCCGAGGGTCTCGGCGCGGGCGTTCAGGTGCGACAGCGAGGTCTGGGGCTGTTCGAGCCGCCCGGCCCGCTCGCCGTTCAGGAACAGGTCAAAGGCGGTCGGGTCGGACACATCCACCACCAGGCCGCCGGTCAGGGGCGCGCGATAGGCTTCGCCGGCGGCGAGCTGGCGGGCGAAATGAACCACGCCGTCGGCGGCGCGAACGACGATGGTCGAGGCGCGGCGCGCCTGCAGAATGACGCCGGAGTTGCCGGTCGCGGCCCCATAGACGGCCCCCCGCGGGTTGAAGGCCGCGCCGACCGGGCCACCCATGTCAGGGGCCGCCGCCGCCGCCTGGGCCCCGGCCAGGGCCGGTGCGAGGACCTCTTCCAGGCCGGGTGTGACGTACAGGATCGGCGTGGTCTGGTCCGGCGGGGCCGGCCGCGGGGCCTCCAGCTCGATCTGGCCGAAGGTCGAGCCGACCCGCCAGCTTTCGGGGATGGCGGCCAGATCGGCCGACTGGGCGGCGTCGATCAGATTGACCCGCTGCAGGACGTTCCAGCCGACGACGGCCAGCACCAGCACGGCACCCGCGATGGCCCAGGTGGGCGACCGGCGCCGGTTGTCGTCGAAGGCCAGTCCGACCGGAGCCTCGAGCTTCTGGTTGGGCAGGTCGTATTCGCGGCGAAGCCGCTCGGCCACGGCGGTTTCGTCCAGGCCCAGGGCCTGGGCGTAGGAGCGCGCGTGCCCCAGGGCGAACGGCCGCGACGGCAGGTCGGCCCGACGACCATCTTCCAACGCTTCCAGATACCGTACCGGCACCTTGGTGGTGGAGGACAGTTCGGCCAGGGATCGACCGGAGGCCCGACGGGCGGCCTTGAAGGCCTCGCCCAGGGTTTCTGCTGTTTCGAGAGTCACAGACGGGTCTGCGCGTCGCACCCCGGCGACCGCGTAGGAGCCCTCTTCGGGTTCCTGCTCCGGTGCTTTGTAATCCTCACCCACGCGACTCTCACTCCGATCCAACGCGCCCGAGAGCGTCGAATCTTGCCCTTGCGACCAAGGGACCCCCATTGGCTGAAAAGAATAGGACATGCCGCCCGAAAAATCAAGGTTTCCTTAATCAATCCGGCGGGGTGCGATCACATGTTCCGCACCGGGACGCCTCACAGCGTCAGGTTCAATTTCCGGGCCAGGGCCTCGACCTCGCCGCGCACCGAACCGCGGGTCTGGGTCAGGAGGGGAGCGATCAGCTTTTCGGCGCGGGCCAGGTGCAGGGTCAGGATCATTCGCTTGACCCGACCGATGCCGGACGCCGGGGCCGAAAGCCGACGAAAACCCAGGGCGATCAAGGCGAAAGCCTCCAGCGGCCGGCCCGCCATCTCACCGCAGACGGAGACGGGTGTGTCCGACGCCGCACAGGCTGCGTGGATCTGGGCCAGGGCCCGGAGGAAGGGCGGCGACAGGGTATCGTAGCGATCCGCAACGCTCGGATTGGTCCGGTCGGCGGCAAACATGTACTGCATCAGGTCATTGGTGCCGACCGACACGAAGTCGGTCTGGGCCAGCAGCGCCTCGAGATGCCACAACAGGGCCGGGGCCTCGATCATGGCACCCACCCGCAGGATCGACGGCAGGGCCCAGCCGCGCCGGCGGGCCCAGTCGCATTCGGCATCGACCAGCCCCTTGGCGAGGGTGAATTCGTCGACGCTGGCGATGAGCGGGAACATCACCCGCAGCTCGCGCCCGCGGGCCGCGCGCAACAGGGCGCGTAGCTGCAGCCGGAGCAGCGGCGGGCGATCCAGGCCCAGCCGGATCGAGCGACGGCCCAGGGCCGGGTTTTCCTCGCGTCCTCCCTGGAGGAAGGTCACCACCTTGTCGCCGCCGATGTCCAGGGTCCGGAAGGTGACTGGCTGATCTCCGGCGGCATCCAGGATCTGTGTGTAGAGGGCGGTCTGCGCCTCCAGGCCCGGGAGCTTGTCCTGAACCATGAACTGAAACTCGGTGCGGAACAGGCCGATGCCGTCGGCGCCGGTGGCATCCAGGGCCGCGGCATCGGAAACCAGGCCGGCATTGGACAGCAGGGTGATGGGCTCGCCGTCCAGGGTGATGGCCGCCAGGTGACGCAGGCCCGCGATGTCGGCCCGGAGGGATTCGCGGATCAACAGCCGCGAGCGGGCCGCTTCGATGACGTCGGCGCGGGGGCGCAGGTGCGCCTCGGCCGTCTCGCCATCGACGATGACGATGTCGCCTTCCGACAGACGGTCCTGGACGCCGCTGAGCCGGCCAACGCAGGGGATCTCAAGCGCGCGGGCAACCAGGGCCGCATGGCTGGCGGCCGAGCCCTCTTCCAGCAACAGGCCCTTGAGCGCACCGGCCGGATATTCCAGCAGATCCGCCGGGCCGAGATTGCGCGCCACCAGAATGGCGTTGTCGGGCAGGGTCCGCCGGGTGGTTTCCTCTCCGGCCAGGATGCGAAGCAGCCGGTTGGCCAGGTCTTCGAGGTCGTGCAGGCGCTCTCGGATGTAGGGGTCCTTGGCCGCCGCAAAACGGGCCCGGTGCTGGGTGCGGGCGCGGTCGACCGCCGCCTCGGCCGACAGGCCGCCGCGGACCGCCTCTTCGAGCGAGCGCACCCAGCCGCGGTCGTCTGCGAACATCCGGTAGGTTTCCAGCACCTCGATCGAAGGGCCGGACAGGTGACTGACCGACAACAGCTTGTCGATCTGGAGGCGAAGCTGCGTCAGCCCCTCCTGAAGCCGGGCCTCCTCCGTCAGTGGATCATCGGCCACGATCCGGGCGGCGGCCACCGGTGGGTCGTGCAGCACCGCCTGGCCGATCGCCAGGCCGTCGGCGAAGCGCTGGCCCTTGAGTCGCTCGGGTCGATGCGGCGAGACTTCGACCTCGCCCAGGGCGTCGATGGCGTCTTCAACATCGGCGACGACCTCGGCCAGGACCATGGCGATGGTCTGGAGGTCCTCGATCTCGTCCTCGGCATAGACGCGAGAGGTGCGGTTCTGCACGACCAGCACACCTACTACCCGGCCGCCGCGCAGCAGCGGCACGCCCAGGAAGGCATTGAAGGGGTCTTCGCCGGTCTCGGGGCGATAGGAGAAGTTCGGATGCGTCGGTGCGTCCGACAGCGACAGGGGCGTAGCCGTCCTCACCACCTCGCCGACCAGGCCTTCGCCGGGACGCAGACGGGTTCGGTGTACCGCGTCGGGGTTCAGCCCCTGGGTCGCGAACAGCTCCATTTCGCCGCTGCTGCGTAGCAGATAGACCGAGCACACCTCGGTGACCATCAGACGCGCGATCGATTTGACGACCTGATCCAGGCGGGCCTGGGCCGGGGCGTCCGAGGCCATGACTTCGCGAATCTGCCGAAGCAGAACGCGCGGACCCGAACCGAGGGCGGGAGTCTGGGGTATGGCCACGCTTCCTTTTCTCCAGAGCGATGTCCCTGCCTAAGGGACCGAGCGTCTCAGGCCAATGGAGGCGTCGTGAAATTACGCGCGAGCGCGGCGTGTTTTGTCGGAATCGGTTCGAGCGCTGCGCCTCGTCCCAGGTGCCGTGCGTTTGATCCGATCACCGGTTCTCAACTGTCGGAACGCGCTCTATGGAACCGCATGCGCCACTGCAGTTTCTGAACATGACGGCTCACACCGACGGCTTCGGGCCGCTGAATTCGACCCTCCATGCCGAGGGTGTCTCGATGGCGGCCCTGGCCGACGCGGTCGGCACCCCGGCCTATGTCTATTCGGCCGGGACCCTGCGGGCGCGTTATCGGACCTATGAGGAGGCGTTTGCCGGGCTGGATTGCCTGATTGCCTATGCCGTCAAGGCCAATGCCGGACTGGCGATCCTGAAGATCCTGGCGGCTGAGGGGGCTGGGGCCGACACGGTGTCCGAAGGCGAGATCCGCCGGGCCCTGGCGGCCGGAATCGCACCGGACCGGATCATCTTTTCGGGCATGGGCAAGACGGATGCCGAATTGGCGTTCGCCCTGTCGTTCCCCGGCCTTCAGATCAATGTCGAGTCCCGACCGGAGTTCGAGCGGCTGAGTGCCCTGGCGGCGGCCCAGGGCGTGCGGCCCCTGGTCGTGTTCCGGGTCAATCCGGATGTAGCGGCCGGTGGCCACGACAAGATCTCCACTGGCAGGTCGGACAACAAGTTCGGCATCCCGGTCGATGAGGCGCTGGACCTCTATCGTCAGGCCCAGGCGGCCGGCCTCGTCCAGGCCGTGGGCCTGGGCTGTCACATCGGTAGCCAGATCCGGGAAACCACGCCCTTCCGCGCGGCCTGGGGGGCGCTGCGCGAAATGATGCTGAAGCTGCGAGCCGAGGGCCGAACGGTCGAGCGGATCGACCTGGGCGGCGGCCTGGGGGTCGACTATGGCGACGGTGACACCGGGGCCAGGCCCGCGGATCTGGCGGTCGTGGCGGCCGAGGTGTTCGGCGACCTGGGGGTCAAGCTGGCGGTCGAGCCGGGCCGTTCCATTGTGGCCGATGCCGGGGTGCTGTTGTCGCGGGTGATCCACATCAACCCCAGGCGCGCCGGCCCGACCTTCCTGGTGGTCGATGCGGGCATGAACGACCTGCTGCGGCCGACCCTCTATGAAGCCTGGCACGAGATCGAGCCGGTCGCGCCACGCGCGGGTAACCTGACCGCCTATGATGTCGTCGGCCCCGTCTGCGAGACCGGCGACACCTTTGCGCGCGGCCGGATCCTGACGCCGATGATCGCCGGCGACCTCGTCGCCTTCAGAGGGGCGGGGGCCTACGGTGCCTCGATGGCCAGCGAATATAACAGCCGCCTGCCGGCCCCCGAGGTGCTGGTCGACGGTAATCGCTGGGCGGTCGTGCGCCCACGCCCGAACTATGGTGCCGTCATGGCGCGCGAACAGGTGCCGGACTGGATCTAGGCCGGCTCTGCCAGACCATAGGCGGCGTGCAGGGCCCGCACCGCCAGTTCGGTATAGGCGGCGTCGATCAGGACGCTGATCTTGATCTCGGACGTCGAGATCGCCAGCAGCTTGATGCCCTTGTCGGCCAGGGCCCGGAACATGGTCTCGGCCACGCCCGCATGGCTTCGCATTCCGACCCCGACGACCGAGACCTTGGCGACGTCCTCATCGACTCGGCATTCCTCGAACTGGATTTCGGCGCGGATGGACTCCATCAGGTCGGCGGCGGCGCGGGCGTCACGCCGGCCCACAGTGAAGACCAGATTGGTCAGGTCGGCCCGGCGCGTCTCGGACTGGACGATCATGTCGACATTGATGTTGGCCTCGCCGAGCCGGGCAAAGACGGTCGCGGTTGCATCGGCGCGATCCGGCAGGCCCAGCAGAGTGATCCGGGCCTCATCCCGGCTCATGGCGACGCCCGAAACGATCCGCTTTTCCACGATCTCATCCTCTTCACAGATCACCGTGCCGCCGACGCCCAGGCCGGTGTCGGGATCGACAAAACTCGACAGCACCCGCACGGGCACCTTGTAGGCCATGGCCAGTTCGACCGACCGGGTCTGGAGCACCTTGGCCCCCAGCGAGGCCAGTTCGAGCATCTCTTCATAGGACACCCGGTCCAGTCGGCGGGCGCGGGATTCGATGCGCGGGTCGGTCGTATAGACGCCGTCCACATCGGTATAGATGTCGCACGGGCAGCCCAGAGCCGCCGCCACGGCGACGGCAGAGGTGTCTGATCCGCCGCGACCCAGTGCCGTCACCCGGTCGCCTTCGGTCACGCCCTGGAAGCCGGGAATGACAGCCACGACGCCAGCGTCCATCGACCGGCCCAGCGCCTCGCCGTCGATGTCGGCAATACGGGCCTTGCCGTGGGCGTCGTCGCTGCGGATCGGAAGCTGCCAGCCGAGCCACGAGCGCGCATTGAGGCCCATGTTACGCAGGGTCAAAGCCATCAGGCCCGAGGTGATCTGTTCGCCGGTGGTGACGACGACGTCATATTCATCATCGCTGTCGGGCACGCCAGGAGCGGCCGGGCCGATCTGATCGGTCCAGGCGACCAGCTGATTGGTCTGGCCGGCCATGGCCGAGACGACCACGGCCACCTGGCGACCCGCGGCGACCTCGGCGGCGACGATGGCGGCCGATTTGCGGATGCGTTCGAGGTCGGCCATCGAGGTGCCACCGAACTTCATCACCAGTCGCGACATGAGCGCCTATCTCTTTGCCCGGGCAAACCGCTTGCCATGGGGCGATAGGGCGTCCATCACCGGGGCGCAATGGCTCTCGCGAATTCCAGTATTGATCCTGAAGACGTCGCGCGGTTTTCCGCCCTGGCGGATCGGTGGTGGGACGTGACGGGGCCGTTTGCGCCCCTGCACCGGTTCAATCCCGTGCGGCTGGGCTTCATTCGGGATCGGGCCGCAGCCCATTTCGGACGCGACATCCGAAGCTCGCGCCCGTTCGATGGCCTGAGACTACTCGATATCGGCTGCGGCGGCGGGCTGTTGTCCGAGCCGATGACGCGGCTGGGGTTCGAGGTTACGGGCGTCGATGCCTCGCAACAGAATATCCAGGCGGCCTCGGCCCATGCCGAGGCGCAAGGGCTCAGGATCGATTACCGCGCCTCCACCGCCGAGGCCCTGCTCGAACAGGCGCACCGGTTCGATGTGGTGCTGAACATGGAGGTGATCGAGCACGTTGCCGACCCGCGCGGCTTCCTGATCAATACGGCTCGTCTGATGAAGCCGGGCGGCATGATGATCGTGGCGACCCTGAACCGGACCCTCAAATCGCTGGCCCTGGCCAAGGTCGGGGCGGAATATGTGCTGCGCTGGGTGCCGGCGGGCACCCACGACTGGTCGAAATTCCTGACGCCGGACGAGATCCGCCAGTTCGTAGAGGGCGAGCCGCTCCACATCGAGGGGCCGTTCGGGGTCGAATATGAGCCGCTCAAGGGCGTCTGGCGCGAAGGCCGCGATGCCTCGGTCAACTATATGATGGTCGTGACTCCGGCCTGAGCGGAGCGGTTGCGGACGCCGGCCGATCCGCTAGTCTGCCGGCCCGGCAGGGAGGGACGCATGAGCATCCGACCGAACGGCTATCTCGCCCAGGTCCTTGGCAGCGATGAACAGGTTCTGCTGATCACCCGACCGCATTGGCTGGTGCTGCTCGCCAAGACCCTGCTGTGGATCGCGCTCGTCTGTATCGTCGTGATCGGCGCGATCTGGCTCAAGCTGGCCGGGTCGCCCTACTGGGCCTGGGTGATGCCCCTGGCCCTGGTGCCGCTGGGCTTCTGGTTCTGGGAGTATCAGGTCTGGTTCAACCAGATGAACGTCATCACCGATCATCGGGTCATCCAGATGGAGGGCGTTCTGAACAAGCGGGTGTCAGACTCGATCCTGGACAAGCTGAATGACGTCAAGACCGACCAGTCGCTGCTCGGTCGCTTCTTCGGCTACGGTGATATCGAGATCCTGACCGCGTCGGACGAGGGGACCAACGTGCTGCACATGATCCAGGATCCGCTCGGCTTCAAACGCGC
>Ga0056914_10002286_pt1 | contig 12320 bp, 7 predicted proteins | sample TNRBio252014_DNA_FD_55168 | JGI IMG/M metagenome (GOLD analysis project Ga0056914, IMG submission 55168) | Wastewater treatment Type I Accumulibacter community from EBPR Bioreactor in Madison, WI, USA - TNR Reactor_6/25/2014_ DNA | ecosystem: Engineered > Bioreactor > EBPR > Anaerobic-Aerobic >...
CAAAGGCTTTATGTGGAAGGACATCGGCCTCAGCGAATGGCTCTTTGACCACGACCTCGACGAAGCCGAAAAAGGCCTCACCCCCGCCGTGCTCGCCATCGTCAAAGATCAAACCACCGCGAGAACCAAGGCCCAGCAAGGCAAAGCCGTAGCCGATGCCCGCATGAAACGCATGATGGATGTACTGCGCGCGGAACTGGAGTCCTAAGGCCTGTATGGGTTCGTTTCAGGGTTCAGAAGGTTAAAACGCACCTCACCAGCGCCAGTTCTACTCCTGGGGCCTCCCGCCTTGCTCTTTTGGGGTTTTCGTTCAAACATGGGTTTCCATGTCAAAGAAGTCCGCCTCCAAGCCCAAGAAACGTGCCAAGAAAAAGCCGTCCTCCATCCCGCTTCCATCCGCAGGAGACTGGCGCAGCACGGATGAGATCGAAATCCTCCGTCGCATCCAGCGGGCGCGTGAGGAGAAGCATGCCATCTCCAATCTTACCCCTGAGCATCCGGTGTTCTCCAGCTTCGCGGTGAAGTCACCCAGCGGCATGACTTATCAGGTGGAGGTGCGCAATGTCGCGACGCGTTCTTTCTCCTGCACCTGCCCGGACTTCCGGACCGCCGGGCTCGGCACTTGCAAGCACATTGAGGCTTCGCTCATTTGGCTGAAACGCCGCCACAAGGCAGACTACAAGCTCGCCGAAAAGCAGACATCACCGCATCTCCATCTTGTGCCGGATGGCAAGCGACTGCGCATCGAGCGCGACTTCAAACGCCTGCCCACTTCGGTGCGTGTCTTGTTTGACGAGGATGGCTTCCTCATTGCCGATGCAGATGAGGCGCTGCCCAAAATCCGACGCAGCACCAAAGTGCGTATCTCGCAGGATGTGGAGACCTTTCTGGAGTCTCGCCATCGTGCCGAGGAACGCCGCAGCCTTCGTCGCGACTACGAGACGGGTGTCGTCGAAGGCCGCCATCCTGAGCATGTCACACTCCACCCGCTCTACCCTTATCAGCGCGAGGGCATGATGCACCTTGCCTTTGGTGAGCGAGCTTTGCTAGCGGACGAGATGGGCCTTGGCAAAACCATCCAAGCCGTGGCCGCCTGTGCCTTGCTCCTTCACCTGGGCAAAGCGCAGCGTGTGCTCGTCGTCACTCCCGCTTCGTTGAAGACGGAGTGGGAAGAGCAGATCAAGCGCTTCACCACGCTCGACCTCCAACTCGTTTTCGGACCGCGCACGGCTCGGCTCAAGGCTTACACCGCTCAAACTCCGCCGTTTTTCACCATCGTGAATTACGAGCAAGTCGTCAGCGACACGCTCGACATCAATGAGCATTTGAAGCCCGACATCGTGGTGCTCGACGAGGCTCAGCGCATCAAAAACTGGGGCACCAAGACCGCCCAGGCCGTCAAGCGCCTGCAAAGCCGCTACGCCTTCGTGCTCACCGGCACACCCATCGAGAACCGCATCGACGAACTCTACTCCATCGTCGATTTCCTTGATCCCAGCCTGCTCGGGCCGCTGTTCCGCTTCAATCGCGAGTTCTACCAGCTCGATGAAAATGGCCGCCCGCAGGACTATCAAAACCTCGCCGCTCTCCGCGAACGTGTGCGGCCCGTGCTGCTCCGCCGCCGCAAGCACGATGTCGAAACCGAGCTGCCCATCCGCACGGACCGCCAGCACTTTATCAAGCTCACCCAGGCCATGCGGAACGAGTATGATGAGATCAAACAGCAGGTGTCACAGCTCGTGCAGAAGTCCATGCGCCGAGCGCTGACGAAAAAGGAGTCCGAAATCCTCATGGTCCTCCTCGGCATGATGCGCATGATTTGCGACTCCCCCAGCATCATCAAAGGCCACGACTGCCAGGACTGCCCGAAGCTCGACGAACTCGCTGGCGTTCTCGACGAAGCGCTCGCTGACCCCGACGTGAAAGTCATCATCTTCTCCGAGTGGGAAGGCATGCTCAAAAAAGTGCGCACTTGGGCGGAGAAAAACGGCATCGGCTTCGCCTGGCACACCGGCTCCGTGCCGCAGCAGAAGCGCCGTGGCGAGATCATGGCCTTCCGCGGCGATCCCGCCTGCCGCCTCTTCCTCAGCACCGACTCCGGCGGCGTGGGACTCAACCTGCAAAACGCCAGCGTCGTCATCAACTGCGACCTGCCGTGGAATCCCGCCAAGCTCGAGCAGCGCATCGCCCGTGCCTGGCGCAAGCATCAGAAGCGCCCAGTCACCGTCGTCAACCTCATCGCCGAGAACACCATCGAGCACGCCATGCTCGACACCCTCGCCAAAAAGGCCACCCTGTCCGAAGGCGTGCTCGACGGCTCAGCGGAATCGCTCTCCCAAGCCAAGCTCAAGTCTGGCAAAGACGCCAACCTCGCCCGCCTGAAACAGTTCATCAGCGAGGCCCCACCTCCATCCACCACACCAACCGTTAAGCCACCTCCCAGCGATCCCGCGCTCGCCTTTGCCGACCGCGCCGCCAGCGTGCTCGGTCAAAGCCTCATCCATTGCCAGGAAGCCATCCTCCCCGGCGAAACCAGCCCCGTCGTCCTCACCGTGCTGCGCGATGCCTCACGCACCGCCGCCGTCAGCGCCCTCTTCAATGAGACCGAGTGGCGTGGCAACGCACCCAAGCTCCACGTCCTCGACGAGTCCACCTGGCAGAGCCTCCAGCGCCTCAGCGAAATCGGCCTCATCACCTTCAACACCCGCGCCACCCGCCACCTCAGCGGCGACCAGCCACCAACTCCACCAAAACCCGCCCTCACCCCCGAGCAAATCCAGCGCATCACCGACCTCCGGGCCTTTGCGGCCAAGAAGCAAAAGGTCGCCCAACTGCTCGCCTCTGAAGGCCTGGAGGACGAAGCTGCTCCGCATCTGCAAGCTGCTCAGAGTGCCCTGGATCAAGCCCATTTCATCGAGACCATCGACGAGAACGACATCCCGTTTTGAGGCACTCCTTTAACTGCACACGATGCTCCTCCCGCTCTTCACCGAAAAAGATCCTCGCGACTCCGCAGAGGGCGGGCTTGATCCGCTCGGGCTTTATTCCATCTCGGATGCGCTCGCCGTGAAGCTGGTGCCCGGTGTGCGCGAGCGGCAGACGCATCCGCGCTTTCTCACATCAATGGCGGTGTCGCTGGCGGTGTGTGAGGGACTGGAAGACACGGTCGCCAGCGACGGAGTGAGCACGCCAAGACTGGTCTTTGAGTGGTATCTGGTGGAAGGCATGGTGCGCGCGGCGGGATCGCGTGCAGAGATGACTGGAGTGCCTGGCAGTCTCAAGGCAAGGAAAGCAAAGGAAGATGGAGTGCCGCTCTCGGCAAAGCGTTATCTCAAGACGCCTGGAGTGTTTGGTTTCCACGGTATCTACCGGCTGCTCGCGCGTTCTCTCGGCGTCGAGCAAGAGGAGCGGCTCGGCGAAGCAGGCTTCGAGTTGCTGCGCGTCTGGGAACGCGAGCAGGGGATGGATGGTTTTGCGAGTCTCGGTAGCAGCGGGCCTGGAGCCACGATGCGCCGACTTTTGCGTGAGGCGGTTGAAGCCGGACTCGACAAAGCCGCCACGGCGCGATCTCCTGCGTGGGCTGGGTGGAGCTTTTTTCAAACGCATCTCAATATCCAGCAAGCGGGCACTCAGGAGGCGCGGTTCATTGCAGACCAGTTGCTCGGCGATGTCACAGGACATCGCGGTGAGTTGCTGCGGTTCCTGGTGTCAAAGCCCGGCTGGAAGGTGTGGTCGCATCAGGCGGACGAGCGCACGTTTCATGACGCGATGTGCAAGGAAGCGGGCGTGGAGCTGGCGTCGCTGCTGGATGCCATCGCAGGCTACGAAACCTTTGCCCGCCTGTGCCAGGATGCGTTCGATGACATGCTTGTGGAGCTCACGCGCAGCAGTACGAAGACATCGCCGGAGTCGCTCGCGGCACTGCCTTCCGTGAAGCTGGCTAGCCAGCGTGTGCCGGAGTTGTTCAGCGAGGTCATGGCCAAACTGGAGCTCTTCGATCAATCGCCGCGTTTCGTGCAGAGCTTTGAAAGTCTGGCGGAACGCTGCTCTGCCATCGAGTGGGTGGAGCGTCTCGCTGAGCATCATCGCCGTGTGCAAGGCAGCAAGCCGCCTGATGGGAAGAACGCCTGGTTCGAGCGCTTCGACGACGGCAGCTTCATCATCCGTCCGCTGTATCGCAGCGATGAAGGCGGGACCCATGACACGCGCTACGTCCACGCCTATCGCTCGGGCTCGCTGGCTTCGTTTGCACAGGATCTTCAACTCACACCGGCATGAAAAAAGCCAAGTCAAGTCCCCCAGGTCACGGCAAGCTGCTCGATGCCTGGACGCCACCCGAAGATGCGGGCGAGGCCATCGGCTGCGTGGCGACCACGTTCACGTTCAAGCCGGAGTTCTTCGAGGAGGAATGCCTTGGGCGCTTCCTCCAGCTCGAAACCGATCCTGCGGAAGACGGCCCCGCCTACCTCATCGAGCGCGAGGAAAAGCTAGCCCAGCTCACCTGCGCCGCTGTGCTGGCGGATCAGCATCATGTGCGTGACTGCGTTCGGAACCTCCGCTGGGATTTGCTCTCAGCGCGTCCAGCGAACGGCATTCTTCACGCCAAGATCTCCCTGCTGCTCTGGAGCAAACGCGCACGCTTGATCATCGCCTCCGCAAACCTGACCGAGGACGGTTACCGACGGAACCTCGAAGTCTTCGGCTCGTTGGATTACCACGCGGACGGCGAGTCGCCCCTGTCTGCGCTGGATGATTGCATCGCTTTCCTGCGTGAGGTCGCCGTGACCACGCAAGCAGGTGCAGACAGCGCAGCGATGCGCCGGTGGAATGCTTTCCTCACTCAAGTCACTCGCGTCACCCGCCGCTGGGGAGGCACCGAGCCGCCACGTAGCGGAGCACCGCCGCGCGTCTTTGCGGTGCTAAGCGGCCCGCAGCGAGCGAGTGTCTTTGCGTCGCTGCAAGCGATCAAACCCGAGACCGGCGCGCTCACGGATGCCTATGTAGTGAGTCCATTCTTCGATCCGCCCGAAGCCGCGAATGAACCCGCGCGACAGCTTTGGACGCTGCTCAAACAGCGCGGTGCTGCGGCGGTTCACTATCATGTCACAGCCGAGGAAGTGCCGGGCGAGAATGCCATACTCGTTCACGCGCCGGAGTCGCTGTTGCACGCACGACCCGAGGGCACAGAATTTCGCCAGCTCATGGACAAGGACGACGGCAGTAAAATATGTCCAATGCTGCGTGAGCGGCTTCATGCGAAGTGCCTGTCATTGGAGAATGAGCGCACTGTGATTCGTCTCATAGGTTCGAGCAACTTCACCTCCGCCGGACTCGGCCTGGGCAAGACGAAGAACTGGGAGGCCAATCTCGCCTACGTGGTGCGCGCGGATTTGAATCGCGAAGCCTGGCGTGCACTTGAATGCGCGTGGCCTGAGGTCGATGACTTGCCGGATGACAAGGACATCCGCTATCAGCCCGCGACGAACACAGACGATGAAGCCTCTGATGAGCAACGCCTGCCTCCAGCCTTCGCGGATGCGGTCTTCACAGGCACCGAGGTGCATCTGCACTTCGCGGGCGAGCCTCCCAAGGGGTGGATCGTCTTCGATGTCGAAGCACCATTCGCTGATGACGCCACTTGGGACAAAGAAGGGTGTCCTGAGGTCTTCCAACTCACTTGGTTGCACGAGCGTCCGCCCTCCGGCTTCAGTGTGACATGGCCGGGTAGCAAAGGCCCGGCGTGGTGGCCGGTGAATGTGCTGAGCGCGGAGGTGCTGCCCCTGCCTGCGGACCTGCGGCATCTCTCACTGGATGCTTTGATCGAGATGCTTACCACTTCGCGCTCTTTGCATGAGGCCTTGCGCGCCTGGCGGAAACGTCATGAACGCGACGCAACGGAAGCCGATGCAGCGTTAGTCGATCCCCACAAGCGCGTGGACACCTCCGCCTTTCTTTTGCAGCGCACGCGCCGTGTCGCCGCTGCGTTGAACGGTCTGCGCCAGCGGCTTGAAAAACCCGTCGCCTCCGAGGCTGCGCTCCACTGGCGGCTGCGCGGACCCATTGGCGTGCTGTCGCTCGCCAATGCGATCACACGCGAGGCAAAATCGGATGCCGAGCGCGCCTTTCTTTTGCTGGAGCTGTGCCTGCAAGTGCGCCGCGTCACCCCGGTCGAAGCGCCGGGCTGCCTGTCCAAATCACGGCTGCGTGCGGCGCTGCGCGAGGTGATTGCCGACCTGCGAGCCGCCATTCCAACGGATGCCTTCACCGCTGATCCGGCGATGCAGGCGTATGCGTCCGCTGTCTTCGAGGAGGTGTCCGTATGAGCGCGTGGCACCCCTTGGCCAAAGGTATGAACCTGCATGTGAGCGGCCACATCAGTGAGGAAGATGCGCGACGCCAGACCGCAACGGCGCGCGAGATGCTCCGTCGTCTTGAGGATCAACCGGGGCTCGTGCTCGCGGATGAAGTGGGCATGGGCAAGACCTTCGTCGCGCTCGCCGTTGCAGTCTCCGTGGCGCTCTCGGACAAGCGTCGTCGTCCCGTGGTGGTGATGGTGCCTTCATCGCTGAAGGAGAAGTGGCCCCAGGACTTCGCCTTGTTCAAAGAGCGCTGCCTTGCGCCAGAAGCCGTCAGTCGTGTGCGCGCGGAGTCGGCAGGCACGGCGGTGGAGTTGCTGAAGCTGCTGGATGATCCTGTCGAGCGCCGTGCCTCGCTTATCTTCCTCACGCATGGCGCGATGCATCGCGGTCTGAGCGACAGTTGGGTGAAGCTCGCGATCATTCAGCGTGCAATCAGAGGTCGGCGTAACATCGGCAATCTCCGCCGCGCGCTCGGTCGCTGTCTGGGCAGGCTGCTCTGGCTTGGCTGGCTGGAAAAGCGCTGCGGTGAGGACATCTGGGAGCGTCTGCTCGATACTCCGGCGAGCGAGTGGCTGTCGCTGCTGAATCGACGAGGTCTCGCGGAAGACATGACTAATGATCCCGTGCCCGCGCATGTGATCGAGGTGCTGCGCGACTTCGACACGCGTGATGTCTTCGCGGCGCTTCAAGGCATTCCCTTCCGGGACTCGGCAACGTATGAACGACGACTCTCCGATGCACGCGCGGCTTTGTCAGAAACGATGAAGACCATCTGGCAGCAGTGCGTGTCCGGGCTGCGTCTCAAGCTGCCGCTGCTGATCATGGACGAAGCGCATCACCTCAAGAATGCGGGCACGAATCTCGCTGGCTTGTTTCAAGATGAGGACGCCAAAGGCGATGCGGATGAGATGAAGCGAGGCGCTCTGCATAGCGTGTTCGAGCGCATGATTTTCCTCACTGCCACGCCCTTCCAGCTCGGCCACCACGAGCTATGCTCTGTGCTGGAGCGCTTTGATGGCATCGCGTGGAAGTCAGCTGCCGCGCCGACGATGAGCCGCGACAATTACAAGGCTGCTCTTGATGAACTGCGCCACCGCCTTGATGCCGCACAGCAATCCGCGCTCAATCTCGATGCCGGTTGGGGTGGACTGCGTGCGGACGATTTAATGGCAAATGGCGTTCGCTTTGAAGATGCCTCCGCATGGTGGGATGCGGTGCTGAAAGCCGGGATGCTCACGCCCTCCGGCGAGCGTGTGCTGACCTGCTATCGCAGCACCTTCACGCGCATGAGAGAGGCTGAGACGGCACTACGTCCGTGGGTGCTGCGGCACTTGCGCTCACGCTTTTTCAACGGTGTGCCTCGTCGCCTGACGCTGCCAGGCATCGCCATTCAAACTGATCTCGTGGAGCCCGGCGACGAGCCAGGGCTGGAGATCGAGGGCACTGCTTTGCTGCCCTTCCTGCTCGCCGCACGCGCCACCCTTTGCGCACCTGATGCTCGCCCCGTCTTCGCCGAAGGACTGGCATCGAGCTATGAAGCCTTCCTGCAAACGCGGCAGAAAAACGGCCAACTCACCGAGGACGATGAAGCCGCCGAAGCCGCGCCTCCCGATCAGGCGGGGCGTTGGTATTTGCAGCAGCTTGAGAAGGCGTTGCCTCTGGATGCCCATGAAAGCTCCGCGTCGCACCCCAAGATCGCCGCCACGGCGAAGCGCGCTCTCGCTGCGTGGAAGTCCGGCGAGAAGGTGCTGGTCTTTTGCCACTATGTCGTCACAGGTCGCGTGCTGCGACAGGTGATCTCGGGTTTGATTCAGCGTGAGATTCAGCAAATGGGCGCTACCAAACTGGGCTGCGAGCTACACGAGGTTGGCAAGCGGCTGGACCTTCTCGGAAAGCGCTTCTTTGATGCCGATTCGCCAGTTCGACTGGCCTGTGATGAGCACATCGGCAGGCTGCTCTCGGACTATCCTGGCCTGGAGGAGCATCGTGAAGCGCTGCTCGATGTGACGCGGCGCTACCTGCGAACGCCTTCGTTCTTGGTCCGCTACTTTCCTTTGCACGGCGGTCATCTTGACGCGGCCTCGGTGGCTCTCGCGTTCGAGCAAGGCGACGGCTCCGGCATGACGCTGCGCGATGTCTTGCACGGCTTCTTCGAGGTTCTGGACGTGCGCTGCGGAGCGCACAAACGAGCAAGCTACCTCCTCGCGATTGGAGCCGCCAAAACCGGAACCATCACCAGTGACGAAGTATTCGGCACCATCACCGAAGACGAGGCGCAACGCGATCATCACGAGCGGCTTCTGCCCAACGTCCGTCTCGTGAACGGCGCGACGAAGCAAGAGACCCGGCAGCGTTTGATGCTGACGTTCAACAGCCCGTTCTTCCCCGAGGTGCTCATCGCCAGTAGCGTGATGGCTGAGGGCGTGGACCTGCACCGATTCTGCCGCCATGTGATCCATCACGACTTGTGCTGGAACCCAAGCACGCTGGAGCAACGCACGGGGCGCGTGGACCGCATTGGCGCGAAAGTGGAGCAGTGCGGCCAGTCGATCCGCCTCTACCTTCCCTACCTCGCCGAGACGCAGGACGAGAAAATGTATCGCGTGGTGATGGACCGTGAGCGCTGGTTCAGCGTGGTCATGGGCGAGCGCTTTCAAGTCGATGCCCGCAGCACTGAGAAACTCGCCGAGCGTGTGCCCGTGCCCGAGTCCCTCGCGCGGGAGCTTGCTTTTCGTCTGGAGGCAGAACCTCCTTCACCAGATTGCTCTCCATAGCAGGCACCTAAACTCCCTATTACCCATGCTCCGTCTTTCATTGGCTGCCCTTCCTCTTTTTGCGTTTCTTTGCTGTCAAACTCATGCCCAGAATGCCAGTGCGCATAACATCGAACAAGCGTGGCACATGGTCTGGAGTCGCTTCTATCTGCCGAAGGTGCAGACCTTTGGCGATTACCTCAGTAGTTATGATCAGGGCAAGGAACAAGCGCATTTGCCGACGGCGGATGAGGTGAAGAGGCAATACCCCAATCCCTGTGGCTACAGCACGGGTATGGAGGACGGTGCGATCCTCGGTGGCGCGATGCTGAGCGTGTTGTGTGATCGGTTTGAGGTCACGAAGGACGAGTCTCTGCGAGAGAAGGCGGCGAACGTTTTTGCGGGACTCAAGCGCTGCGTCACGGTGCATGGCGTGAAGGGTTTCGTGGCGCGTAATGTCTGCCCGGAGGACGGCGCGAGCACTTACATCAACTCGTCACGCGACCAGGTGACGCACTTCGTTCACGGGTTGTGGCAGTATTATCACAGCCCGCTGGCGGGTGAAGCCACGAAGGAGCAGATCCGCGTCATCCTCGCCGATGTGGCGGAGAGGATGATCGCGTTTGTGACGCCGGAGAACGACTTCGATTTCTGCCGTTCGGATGGCACGCGTTGCCCGCTGGGCATCTGTCGCATGTGGAAGGTGCAGTCGCACGAGGCAGCGAGGTTGCCGATGATCTACGCGGCGGCGTGGGATGTGACGAAGAACGAACGCTACCGCGAGCACTGGCGGAAATATGCCGCCGAGTCCATCGCGCAGTCGGCGAATCCCGGCGAGAATAAACCTGCCTACGCGCTGCTGCAGATGCAGTGCTCGCTGGAGCTTCTGCATGCCCTGGAGCCTGATTTGGGGCTCAAAGCACAAATCCACGCGCACCTGCTTCACGTTCGCGATTTGGCTGCGAAGCGATTCACGAGCGTCCTGGCCCAAATCGAAAAAAAGAGCCCCGAAGAGATGCGAATGCTCGGTCCTGATTGGCGAACGGTTCCCGAGTGGAAGAACCAAAAGGGCTACCCGAATCCGCAGTGGGGGCCGTTTCGCGAAATCTGGCACCTCACCCGCGAAGCAGGCGAATCCGCGCTTATTTTGCTCATGGTCGATTCGCCGACGCTAACCACCGAACAGCGGTCTGCGTTGCAAAAACTCATCAGCGACTTCGATTACACGCACAATGCGAGCTGTGGCCTCGTTTACCACCTTGCCGCCTATTGGAAGGCTCGCCGACATCATCTCATCCCATGAAACCATCACTTATCGCCCTCCTGCTCGCTTCAACGCTTGCCTTCGCAGTTGATCCGACTCCGCCTACCACGCAGACCTGCCTGCCAGATAGACTCATCGCTGCGGAGGCCTTCGATAGGCCGGAGTCCTTCACCAGCGGCAAGCAACCCGGCACCGAGGGCTGGCGTGGCGGCATCGGCACTTGGAGCATCAAGGAGGGTGCGGCTTACGCGGTTCAGGAAGGGCCGAGCGAGAAACGTCCGAATGGGCACGAGGCAGTCTGTGAGCACATCGTCGATCTTGGCGACTATGTATTGACTGGCGAGTTTAAGCTGGGTGCCTCGCCGCAGATCGGTTTTGTATGTCGCGACACGAATCAACCGAACCTTCACCAAGGTCGGGTCATGATCACTCCGACGGCGATCTGGATTCAAAAGATGAGCGGCATCGCCAAGGAGACGCGGCGTGAGGAGTTGAAGAAAATCGAGGTCAAACTGGATCCGAGCACGTGGCACACTATCACCGTCGAAGTTTGTGGTGATCACTTCTTCGCGAAGATCGACGACCTGATGTTGGAAGCCAGGCACGAGCGATTTAATGACCGCAAAGGTCGCGTGGGATTCGTGGCTAAAGCGGAGGGAGCCCAGTTTCGGAATCTGGCGCTTTGGAGTGCGAAGCCGAAATCGTAGAGCGGATGAATGGCTGGTAAAAGATGGTGGGTAGATGATTCCAAAGGCACATGCTGCACGATCCTATTTTACCCCTATATTTTTTACCAGCCACTCCAATGAAAAGTCCTCTCCAAGTCATAAAACTGCTGAATTGCCTGCTCTTGTCCACTGCCCTCAGCGTGTTCGCCCTTGATCCTGTCATGAACCACGAAACCGCTCTCACGACCTACGTCGAGTCACTCAACACGCATTCGTGGGATCAAATCGCACCTCATGTCACCGAGGATGCTGTGTTCGTCTTCACGGAGGACACTTTTGTCGGCAAAGCGGCGGCGAAGGCTGCCTTCGAGAAGACGTTCAAGCTGATCGAGAACGAAGTTTTCAGCCTTCACGACATCGTGTGGACTGTGGTCACGGATGACGTGGCAGTTTGTCGGTACGAGTTTCGCTGGAAGGGTCTCATCAGTGGTCAGGAGGCCGAGGGTGGTGGTCGGGGCACCACGATCCTCCAGAAGGTGGATGGCCGATGGCTCATCGCGCATGAGCATCTCGGGCCCTATGCGCGAAAGTCGTAGTGTGGTTGAGTCTTCTGGATGCATCAGAGGCAGCCGGGAAGGCTGCACCACACTGGGTCACCAGCGTGAGATGATCGTCTTCACATACTCCTGCTGCCACGCTGCCACTTGTTCGGTGGTGACGGCTGGGGCGTTGGGATTGGCGATTTGAGCCTTCACATGGCTGATGATGACACCGTGTGGGTCGGGCGTGCTCGCGGCGGAGCGGATGCGGACATAACTGAGGCCATTGAGCGTCTGTGAGTGCAGCGGGAGGGTAGCGATGAGTTTGTCATCGAGACGATACTCGCAGTGGCGGCTGCCGAGGTCCCAGCGGAGGGAAAGCGTGTGCCAGGTGTCCGGCTGGGTGTTTTCAGCGGTCACACGGGCCTGAAACACGGCGGTGTCTTCGCCGACGGTGTTCGAGGGATCGAAGAAGCGGTCGTTGAGGGAGAAGATGGCACCTTGCGAGCCAGCGGGGAGACGGATGCGGGCGGTGAGTTCGCCGCGCCAGCCGTTGGGGAAGTTCCACACGGCGGTGTCGGGTTCGCTCGGGGCATCTGCGCTGGCAACATGACGCACGTGCAGGCTGCGCGTGTCTTTTTCACCGGGTGTTTCGATAAGTTCGCAGCCAATGCGGCGAGCACGCCACCAGCGCTTCGCGGGGCCGATGTGTTGATAGACCGTCCATTGCGCGAGGC
>Ga0056914_10002299_pt1 | contig 12254 bp, 8 predicted proteins | sample TNRBio252014_DNA_FD_55168 | JGI IMG/M metagenome (GOLD analysis project Ga0056914, IMG submission 55168) | Wastewater treatment Type I Accumulibacter community from EBPR Bioreactor in Madison, WI, USA - TNR Reactor_6/25/2014_ DNA | ecosystem: Engineered > Bioreactor > EBPR > Anaerobic-Aerobic >...
CCTCCTGGGTCGGCACAGGCAAGCCTGGATATTTTGGGGCTCACGCCGGGTGTAACCTATTTTTTGCGCATCAACGATTATTCAGCCAGCGCGTCGCCCAATTCGGGCGATTTTACGCTCTGTGTAGATGAATATGTGCCTGCTATTAACATAGGCACTTCGCCGGGGTCTTCGGCCTGTTTTGGTACGCTTTACGACTCTGGCGGCCCTGACAGCGACTATAACAACGGCGAAAACCATACTTTTGTGATATGCCCTGCTGATTTTCACGAGTGTATCGTTATAGACCTGCTCACTTTCGCTACAGAGGCGGGTTTTGATCGCATTAATTTTTTTGCGGGTAATACGACCAGCGCTCCGCTTATTGCCAGTGCCACGGGCATCGACAACGGCAATGAATTTCAGGTATTGGCATCGAGCGACTGTGTTACGGTACAATTCATTTCGGATGGATCGGCGGTTAATGATGGTTTTGAGCTCACCTGGAGTTGCTCTCCATTAGCCTGCGGCGGATCTACGCCAGATAACCCTACGGTTGTAGATGTCATTCCTTTCAACGAGGACTTTACTACTTGCGGCGCCGGGGCCACTTTTGCCACTTCCCCTTGTGGCAATGACGCTTTCCTCAATGGCCCGGAGCACGTATTTATTTATACCTCACCGGGAGATGTTTGCGCTAATATCAGCATCAATGGCGCCGCCCCGGGTACTGGTGTTTTAGTGCTTAATGGCCCTCCTTCTGCCCCGGGCTCTTTATGCCTTGGCGTAGGCCCCAATGGATCTGTTAACAATATTTCCTTTGAAGAGCCCGGTACTTATTACATTGTGGTTGCCAATGCACAGGGGTGTACGGATTTCAACCTGAATATAGAACTGGGAGACTGCTCGCTCCAACCCGGCTTAGCCGACGCGCTTTGCAACCCGCTCAACGGATGTATTGAGGAAGGCGGCGTACCTTCGGTGTTCACCTTCCAGGATGGATTTCAGGATATGGAACTTATTGCCGGGCTGAATTCCGGTTGTTTTCCTACCAATGGGGTGGGCTTAGAGGCCGATTTTTATTGGTTCACGATCGAAGCTCAGGCAGATGGCCCATTCGGCTTTATTCTTCAAGGCGCCGGCGTGCCTTCNGANATTGACTTCAATGTATGGGGGCCCTTTACTTCTGACCAGACTTGTAATACGCCCAGTGCCGTCATTAATGCANTAATGAATACACAGCCCATCCGCTCATCGTGGACAGGAGGCAATACGCGCACAGGCTTAGCTGATATNCATCCGGATACGGGGCTGCCCGTGCTGGATGATTTTGACTGTGGCAGCCCAGCCACGCCAGGAGCGGGCGGCGATCGCTTTGTACGCACCATCCCGGCATTGGAAGGTCAGGTTTTTGTTGTATTGGTCAATGACTTTGGCAACCTGATTGGCGAGGAGGGAATTTCTGTAGACTGGTCGCCCTCCAATGCAGAGGTATTGGCGCCTGTGGCCATTGAAGTCTTGGTTGGCGACACGGTAATTTGCAGCGGCGAGACGGTTCAATTTGTGATCAACAGCGGGATTGAAAACATTACCTGGATAGACCCCTCTGGTACTTTGTCGTGTGACGACTGTTTAGACCCCATTGCTTCTCCATTGGAAACAACGGTTTATAAAGCNATAGTGGATGCGGTATGTTACATGGATACCATTGAGGTAGAGGTAGGGGTGTTCAACCTGGAACTCGGCCCTGANCTTACCGTTTGCCGGGGCGAGGATTTTCAGATTGTAGCCGGGGAAGACTTTGAGCAGGCCAGTTATCTGTGGACAGTGCCTAACGGACTGACATTCAGTTGTAACGACTGCCCTGCGCCGAATGTGATAGCNGCGGCGCCGGGGACCTATACCGTACCTGCTACGTTGACAGGGTCTTCTTGTATTTTCTTTGATACGCTAACAATAACGGTGCTTAATGCCGAGTCTCCTGAGGCCCCGGTCATTTCCGACAGGCAGATATGCGAAGGTGAGACCATAACCTTGGGNGGAGCCGCTATTCCGGGCGTGACCTATACCTGGACTTCAGCGCCCTCAGGGTTTACGTCGAGCCAGCCCAATCCCGCCGTTTCGCCGGCTGAAACGATTACTTATTTCCTTACTACCACCAACGGTCTGTGCCCTGTGCCTTCAACCGATAGCGTAACGGTAAGTGTAGTTCCATTACCTTTAATTAGTGTTATTGAGCCCACAATCATTTGTGAAGGCGATAGCATTCGGCTTTCTTCACTATCTCCCGAAGCGGGCGTAACCTACACCTGGAGTGGCGGCTCGGGCCTGACGGACGCCAGCGACCCCAATACGTTCGTTGCACCATCTGCTACGAGCACCTACACGCTGGTGGCGGATCGTTTGGGTTGTACGGTGCAAGAGTCTGTACAAATCACCATTACACAGATTTCAATTGACATTACTAATGTAGATACGACCCGGATATGCCAGGGAGAAACGGTACAGGTGCAAACGCTGATTAGCCCGGCCAACTTGACGGTAGTCTGGAATCAGCCTAANCTTAATGGCGCTAACTTCCCGGTAACGCCGGTTGGTACGACGCTTTACACGGCTACGGTTTCTACAGGTAGTTGTGTACGGGCCGATACCATTCTGATCCAGGTTGACTCGATTCCCGCCGATCTGGCTTTTACCTTAGAGCCGGCTAAAGATGCCTATTGTTTCGGAGAGCAGGTGACGATCACTTCAACCATTTATGACCCGGCCGAATATCCGGATATTGAGCATGAGTGGTTGTCATCGCCGGGCTCAGTGACCCCCGATTCGCTTTACAACCTCGTATTTAATGCAACTGAAACGGGGATTTTTGAGCGCGTAACCCGCCATCGNGGTTGTGTGGATACTACCCGGATAGANGTGGAAGTTATACAGCCCATCTTCCCGCGGATTGTGCCTGCNGATACGACCATTTGCCAGGGGCAGAGCGTACCGTTGCAGGTTGTGCACAATCAGGGCGAAGACATTACTTACGAATGGCAGGATCCCACTACGGGATTGAGCTGTGAAAACTGCCCAAGCCCCATTGCGACGCCTGCTACTACTGTTACGTATCAGGTACAGACAGAGATTGACGGGGAGTGCCCGGAGTCGGCTGCTACAACCATTACGGTTATTGCAGCTCCTAATCCTGTCGCTCCTTCGCCCAGAGCCCTTTGCCCGGGCGGGCCTCCGATCGTATTGCTGACTTCGGATCCAGAACCTGGTGTAATCTATACGTGGACTTCTCCTGACTTGCCAGGGTTTACGTCAAATGATCCGCTATTGGCGGTATCTCCTGCTGATACGATTACTTATGTTCTTACGGCAGTAAACGCTTGCTTTACAGTTACGCGGCAGGTAATCGTACTTCCAAGTGCGCCGGCAGGCGTTACTATAAATATTGAAGAGCCGCTTCAGGTTTGTGAGGAAGAAACGCTCACACTCAGCCCCGTATTTACGCCGGCCATACCCAGTTCTTTAGTACAGGCCATTAGTTGGACTACCCCCAACGGGAATGCTACCTCTATTGACTTTACTACAAATACCCCTGCGAACGGGGTTTACAGATTGAGCTTAAGCGTAGCGGGTTGTTATACATTGGTAGATTCCGTTTCTATTGATGTAATCGATAATCCTCGGCCTACGGTTATTGAGGGGCAAGTGATTTGTATTGGAGAGGAACTTCAGTTATTTACAGCTCAGCCAGAGGCTGGCGTAACTTACAGTTGGACTTCATCAGCAGATCCGGGTTTTAGCTCAACAGATCCATTGATTGTAGTGAGCCCAAGCGCTAGTACAACCTACACGTTGATGGCTTCTAATCCTTGTTCTACTGTGGTTCGCTCCGTTGTGATAACCGTCATAGGCAATACGACGCTCAGTATTGAAGGCGATCTTAGTATTTGTCCTGGGAACGGCACTACATTACAAGCCGTTACAACGCCGGCTGTTGACGCCTCATTGCTGGCCAATACGGTGTGGACTTGGCCTGGCGGCACTTTTACAGGAGCTAACCTGACGGTAAACCCAGAGGAGGCTACGGCTTATACGGCTACGCTGACGCTGGCCGACTGCGGAGAGATCACGGCAACGGCAACTGTGACGATATTGCCTGAGCCTACGGTTGAGGCAGTAGCCGAGCGGGATACCGTGTATTCCGGTGCAGAGATAATCATCGGCTTAACGTCTTCGCCGGCTACGGGCAACACCATAACCTGGACGCCCCAGCCGGATAGCCAAAACGGCAATACTTATTTGTTTACGGCGCCCACGTTGCCGGATACCAATACACTTGGCCAGCTCTACACAGTGACGCTGGTTACTGGCGAAGGCTGTCAGGCTGAAGCTACTGTATTTATTACGGTTTTGCCCGCCCGAGGCGATGTGCCTAATATTTTCTCGCCCAACGGGGATATGCTTAACGATCGCTTCCGCATTTTCAATGCCGATGAGCTGAGTGATATTCAGATTATGGTATATAACCGCTGGGGGCAGTTGGTGTATGAGTCGACCGACAACACCGGTTGGGATGGCAACTACAAGGGCGATCCGGCTCCGGCAGATGTTTATATTTATCGGGTGCGGTTTACCATTGGAGGGGAAACCTTTGATAAGACCGGAGAATTAACCTTAGTGCGGTAGAGTCTTTCGGCAAACAAACATCTTTTCTGGAGAGCTAGTTCTCTCCAAGCGAAGATGCTTACAGAACTATAAAAAAGCCCCCGGAGCATTTGGTTCCGGGGGCTTTGCCTTTTATACAACAAGTTTTTATGAGACGATGCTTAGTAGCGTTTGCGCTCCTGCCAGCGCGTAGTAGCTACCTGAGGCGGTTGTAGTACATGCTGGTGTTCATTGTAGAGGCTGCGCGCCAAAGCGGCGGCGGCCTGGGCTTCGGCCTGGCTCTGAGCCACCAATGCTTCGGGCGTATAGTACAGTTTGATGAAGTTGGTATCGAAGTGGCCTGAGAGGAAGGCTTCGTGCCGGCATACGAATTTGCCGAAGGGTAGGGTAGTGGCTACGCCTTCCACTTCATATTTTTCGATGGCCTCTACCATGCGGCGGATGGCAGCCTGCCGATTGGGGCCCCAGGTAATGAGCTTAGCCAACAGAGGATCGTAGAAGATGGGGACTTCCATCCCTTCTTCATAGCCGCCATCTACGCGAATGTTTTCACCTTCGGGCAGTTGATATCGATTCAGGCGGCCTACGCTGGGCAGGAAATTGTTCAGGGGATCTTCGGCGCATACCCGGAGCTCGACGGCGTGGCCGCGGATGGAGAGGTCTTCCTGTTTGAAGGCCAGCGCTTCGCCTCGGGCGATGCGTATTTGTTGTTCTACCAGGTCGAGCCCCGTAATCCATTCTGTTACAGGGTGCTCTACCTGAAGGCGGGTGTTCATTTCGAGGAAATAGTAGTTGAGCTTATCGTCGACGAGAAATTCGACGGTGCCGGCGCCCAGGTAGCCGCAGGATTGAGCTACTTTTACGGCATCGCGGCCCATAGCCTCTCGAATTTCGGGGGTGAGCACACTTGAAGGCGCTTCTTCCACTACTTTTTGGTGGCGGCGTTGAATACTACATTCCCTTTCAAAGAGGTAAACGACATTGCCGTGCGCATCGGCGAGCACCTGTATTTCGATGTGGCGGGGCGATGTGACAAACTTTTCAACAAAAACCGAACCATCACCAAAGGCAGAGGTAGCTTCGCTGATGGCCCGTTCCATCTGAGCGACAAAATCTTCTTCGCGCTCAACCATGCGCATCCCTTTACCGCCGCCGCCGGCTGAGGCTTTGATGAGTACCGGAAAGCCGATGGCTTTGGCCGTGTTGAGGGCTTCTTCTACGTTGATGATGGCGTGGTCTACGCCGGGCACCATTGGAATGCCGTAGGGCTTGACCGTATCTTTGGCGGCCAGTTTGGAGCCCATAAGGCGGATGGCTTCGGGGGTAGGGCCTATGAAGGTGAGGCCTGCATCTGTGACGGCCTGCGCGAATTCGGCATTTTCACTTAAAAAGCCATAGCCGGGGTGAATGGCGTCGACGCCAAGGCGAAGCGCTGTTTCGATCAGATAATCGCCGCGGAGGTACGATTGGTTGGAGGGAGGGGGACCTATGAGTACCGCTTCATCGGCATAGCGAACGTGAAGCGCATTTCGGTCGGCTTCGGAGTAGACGGCCACCGTGGCTATTCCCATGCGGCGGGCTGTGTGCATGACCCGCAGGGCGATTTCGCCCCGGTTGGCTACTAATATTTTTTTCATATTGCCTGACTTTGGGTCAAAAATAGATAATTGCATGGCTATGGCATAGTGATTTTTATACTCACTATAGGAGAAAAACATCCTTGTCTGACTTAATTTTGTGGGTATAAAGTCATTCCTCTTTCCTTGATACATGGCAAATTCAACTGATGCAAAACTATTATGGTCTCCTTCTGCTCCTTTTCGGGAGGAGGCTGTACTGAGTCATTACCTAAAATGGCTCGGCAAAACGCAGGGTCTTAATTTTGACGATTACCAGGGCCTTTGGGCGTGGTCGATTGAGTCTCCCGCTGCATTTTGGGGCTCTATTTGGGCTTATTTTGAGGTAATTGGCCATTCGCCCTGGCAGGAGGCGATGTCGGCTGACCCTATGCCACATACACGTTGGTTTGAAGGCGCCACGTTGAACTACGCCGAACACGTTTTCCGAATGGCATCGGCTGACAGGCCTGCCTTGTTGTTTAAATCGGAAAGAACGGGGTTGACTGAGTGGTCGTGGGAAGAGCTTCGCCAAAAGACTGCCGCATTGCGCGCCTTTTTAGCGGCGCAGGGTGTTGGCCCGGGGGACAGGGTAGTGGGATACTTGCCCAACATCCCCGAGGCCAGCGTTGCTTTTTTGGCCACCTGTTCGTTGGGGGCCGTGTGGTCGAGTTGTTCGCCGGATTTTGGGGCCAACAGCGTGATGGAGCGATTTGAGCAGATAGCGCCCAAAGTACTGATTGCCGTTGACGGTTATCAGTACGGCGGCAAGCCTTTTGACCGGCTTGATGTAGTAGTGCAATTGGCGAAAGGATTGCCGGGCTTGGGATGCGTAGTTTTGATTCCGTATCTCCATGCGGAGCCTAAAACTGCGGGCAGTATAACCTGGGCGGAAGCTCTTAGCGACAGGCTAAGCCCATTGGTGTTTGAGGCTGTACCTTTTGCCCATCCCATTTGGGTCTTGTATTCCAGCGGCACTACGGGCGCGCCTAAGGCAATTACCCACAGCCAGGGCGGCGTACTGTTGGAGCATCTGAAGTATCTGGCTTTTCATAACGATGTTCGCCCCGGCGATCGGTTTTTCTGGTTTACGACTACGGGGTGGATGATGTGGAATTTTGTGCAGGCAGCCTGGTTGAGGGGGGCAACGGTCGTGCTTTATGATGGCAACCCCGGCTACCCATCGCTGGATGTATTGTGGCAATTGGCTGAGGACAGCCGTATGAACCACTTTGGCACCAGCGCGCCCTTTTTGGTAGCTTGTATGAAAACCGGGCTATCGCCGGGGCATCAATACGGGTTGAGCGATCTGAGATCGATAAGTTCTACGGGGTCGCCTCTGCCGCCGGAGGCCTTTACATGGGTATATGAGCATGTAAAGCGCGATCTGTGGCTTTGCTCGATGAGCGGCGGCACCGACGTATGTACAGCCTTTGTAGGCGGCAATCCGCTTTGGCCTGTTTATGAAGGAGAAGTACAATGCCGAGCGCTTGGCTGTTCGTTGTTTGCGTGGAACGATGAGGGGCAGCCCGTGACCGATGAGGTAGGGGAGATGGTGATTACGCAGCCCATGCCTTCTATGCCGGTCTTTTTTTGGAATGACCCCGATGGCAGCCGTTATTACGACAGTTATTTTGATACCTTTCCCGGGGTGTGGCGCCATGGCGACTGGGTGAAAATTACGCCCCGGCAGGGGCTGGTCATTTATGGACGGAGTGATGCCACGCTTAACCGGCATGGGGTGCGCATTGGCACTGCTGAGATATATAATGCTCTCAATCATCTGAAAGAGGTAAAAGATAGTCTGATCATAAACCTGGAACTTAGCGGAGGGCGGCATTATATGCCTCTTTTTGTGTTGTTGGCGGAAGGGGCGACCCTTACGCAGGCACTGACAGACAAAATCAAGCTAACCCTCAGAACGGCCTGTTCACCGCGGCATGTACCCGACGAGATTATCGAAGCGCCTGATATTCCTTATACCATCAGTGGCAAAAAATTAGAGGCGCCGGTGAAAAAAATTATGCTGGGCTTCCCGATAGCGAAAGCCGCTAATCCGGGCGCTATGCGCAATCCGGACTCTTTGGCTTTTTTTGTAGGTTTTGCCCGCGACAGGGAGTGGTGATTTTGAAGTGAGAGCGGCCTTGCTTTTAGGCACAGCGCTAACACGCAGGTAGGCGCCCGGGGCAGCGGTGGAAGCGGTATGCCCTCCTTTACCCTGCGGAATAGCGCAGCGTATATTCCAAGGGGTAAAGGAGGGCATAAGAGCGGACGACGCGATGGCGGGCCGGGGGGGATTAACAACAAAGCATATCTGGAGCTATACGCCCCCGGCCCGACAGCCCCCCAATACAGGATAGCTTTCCAAGCTAAGATTTATGAACCCTGGTTTGTTCTTTTTCCGTCTCGCGGCGTTGAATTAATGTTTTTAGCTACATTTGTGGCGAATTTTTGCTCGAAACTGGCTGTAAAAAACACGATAACACTTTAAAGATGTATGTATTAAAGTCTGTAGCCTTGCTGATCTTCAGCTTAGGTTATTTTTTGTTGTTTGGGCAACCAACACAAGCGTCTAAAGGGTTGAGCTGCGTGGTATATCCTACGCTGAGCGCCCACCGGGGTGGAAAAAACATTCCAAATTTTCCTGAAAATGCTTTAGAAACGTTTAAATGGACGCATGAGCGGGCGCCAGAAGCCTGGATAGAATGCGATGTGTCGTTGAGCGCCGACAGTGTGCTTTTTTTACTGCACGACAATACCCTGGGGAGGACAACGACCTGCCAGGGCCAGACGGCGCTTATGGCCTGGCGTGGCGGCATTGACACTTGTCATTTGATTGATGATTTTGGCACTGTGACCTCTTTCCGGCCGCCGTTGTTAGAGGAGGCGCTGACCTGGGCGAGGAGGGAAGGCGTAATACTTACATTAGATGTGAAGCGGGGCGTGCCTTTTGATCGGGTTGCAGCCGCCGTAAGCAAAGCCGATATGATTGATTTTGTGGTGATTATCACCTATAATGAAAGAGATGCGGCAACTGTGTATGCGCTAGATCCTCGTCTAATGATTTCGGTTAACATTCGGAATGCAGAAGAACTACAACGGCATTTGGATGCGGGTATACCTCCGAATCGGATGATTGCTTTTACGGGGGTACGGCTGGCGGAGGAGGCGCATTTTCAGCAGTTGCATGGGTTGGGCATTCGCACCATAGTAGGCGTTTTGGGAAACATAGACCAGAGTGCTGCGGTAAGGGGTGACAGGGTTTACGAGGAATGCTTTCAGCGCGGTGGCGACGTATTGGCCACCGATAGACCCGAAGCCGTATGGCGGACGATTCAGAGCAAGAGGCATTAGTCGGTGAGGTATAAAAAGCCGAGGCCTGCAGCGATGAGCCCTTTTAGCATACTGCTGACGTAGAAGTATTCCTCTTCAGATGTTGCTCTGAGGAGCATCCAGCCGCAAACAAAGGTAATTCCTAATAAAAGAAAGGTATAGGCTCGAAGTCCATAGCCGGAAAAGGCCGCCCAGCCCTGTAATGAGGGCAGGGCCAGGAGTATGGATAAGAGGGCCAGGAGTAAAATTACTAATCGCTTGGCGGGACCTACCCCCAGGACGATGGGCAAAGTTTTCCGCTGGAATCGGGCATCGCCCCGCATATCTTCGAGGTCTTTAACGATTTCACGAGCCAAGGTGACGAGGAAGGCATAGGCCATAAAAATAGCGCTGGTAGTCATTGCTTTTGACCAGAGCAAGGGCGCGCGCTGTTGCAGGGCTGCCAGTGATTGCCGCTCGGCGAGGAGTACCAATGCAGCTACGCCTGCACAGAGTATAGCTACCAGTAAATTGCCGGCGAATGGGGAGGGCTTGACGAATTGAGAATAGAGATAAAGCGCTCCGGCCGCAGCAGGAAACAGCCACAACCAAGATAGTTCATTGAGTTGAAGCGCCAGCCATAAACTAAGCAGGAAGCTGCTGCTGATGCTGAAAAAAAACAACCAGGCGGCTGTTTTTTCTCTGACGCCGGAATAGGCAAGCCGCGAATGGTCTTGGTTATAGCGGTCAATGGCCTGGTCGAATATGTCGTTGATGAGATAGCCGCCTGCGGCTACCATGACGGTGGCGGCGATGAGCGCCCAGAGGTGAAAGTCGGATAAATGCCGGGATAGACCGCTTTGTTGTACGGGAACGGCGATTACCCATTGGTGCAGCAGGTACTGAGTGAGGGCTACGACCAACAAATTGGGAAATCGAACGAGGCGAAAGAGGGCCGGCATGATCAGGCGCCTACGGCGTTGAAAGGATGCTGATCATCGGTATCATCATCGGCGAGGTCGTCGATATTCTCTTCATCGTCGTTTTCAGGTAGCTCGGGCAACCACTTTCCATGGAGCTTCATTACTTTTTCAATGACGTCGCGTACGCAGCCGAGGCCTCCGGAGTAAGGAGATACGTACTGACTCAATTGAATGATCTCAGGGCAGGCGTCGGCAGGGCAGGTAGCGAATCCAACGCGGCGCATGACCTCATAGTCGGGCAGGTCATCGCCCATGTATAATACAGCGCCTTCGTCGAGATCAAGTCGACGGACTAAATCTTCATAAACGTCAAGCTTTTGCCCCACACCGGCATGCACTTCCTGCACGCCCAAAGCTTGGAGGCGAAGCTTCACGCCCTCAGATTTACCGCCAGTAATGATGGCTAAACCATAACCGGCATCGACGGCGCGCTTGATGGCGTATCCGTCTTTGACGTTCATTTGGCGCAAGAGTTCGCCCGCTTCGGTTACCAGCAACAAATTATTGGTGAGTACGCCATCAACATCAAAAATAAAGGTATTGACTTCTGAAAAGCGTTCGAGCTGATTCATAGGGCTTGGTTGGCTATAAGTTACTGATTATCTCGCCATTCGTACACCCAGCGGGCCTGGATTTGTTCCAGGTGGCCTTCGGTGCTTTCTTCTCTTTTGCCTTCAAAGTTGGGGATTTCCAGTATCCACTCTAAGAGGTCTGTAAACCGGATGCGGTATATCTTGCTCTCATTGAACTCATCGCCAAAGCGTTCGTACAACTTTATGGCGATGTCTTCGTGATCGGCCCAGTTGATGGGCATGTTGTCTATATCGTGAAAGCTCATAATGATTGCGATTTAATGTTCGTGCCCTATGATTCGGGATTGATCTGGGATTTCCACCTCAATAACGGCGTCGTCTTCGAGGATAACGCACTGACAGCCGAGGCGAGATTCGAGCCTGGGATTGATGGCGCGATCAATGAAGTCTTCTTCTTTGTCGGAGATTTCTTCGAGTAAGTCTTCGCCGGCCTGTATATAGACATGGCATGTGCTGCATGCGCATACCCCGCCACAGTTGTGGTTGAGGTGGATGTCGTTTTCTTCCGTTACTTCGAGAATGGAGTAGCCCGAGGGGACATTTTCGACGATTACGGGAGCGATTGAGGGGTCTTCGAATTTGAATTTAACGGTAGCCATATTTGCATGTTTGCCAAAACCCGCGCAAAAGTAGCGCTTCTCCATGAGCTAAACAAACCTTACAGGATTTAGTTTTTTGGCGACATTTTGAGGGTTAATAATCTGGTTTTCATTTATTTGGGTGAGCAATGTGCCAAGTTGGCGTCATTCGGATTTTTTGAAAGCCGATTAGAGCCTCTATTCATCAACTGCTTTATGCGCCTTCTGTTTACCAATCATTGTTGTCGAAAAAATCACTGCTTATGCGAAAATTATTCCTGACAATGCTCTGGTTATGCTCCTGGTCGGCCCTTTTAGTGGCCCAGACTGCGCGGCTCCAGGTCATTCACAACTCACCCAGTCCTACGGTGGACGTATACGCTAATGGCAGCCTGCTGCTTGACGATTTTGTATACCGTACGGCTACGCCGTTTATCGACGTACCTGCCGGCGTAGCCATCGACATCGCCGTAGCGCCGGGCAACAGCACTTCGGTAGCCGACGCCATCTTTGTGGCGGAAGACATCGTGC
>Ga0056914_10002310_pt1 | contig 12176 bp, 8 predicted proteins | sample TNRBio252014_DNA_FD_55168 | JGI IMG/M metagenome (GOLD analysis project Ga0056914, IMG submission 55168) | Wastewater treatment Type I Accumulibacter community from EBPR Bioreactor in Madison, WI, USA - TNR Reactor_6/25/2014_ DNA | ecosystem: Engineered > Bioreactor > EBPR > Anaerobic-Aerobic >...
GGCGAACACCAACCCGCCTCAAACGTTCCTCTACCTCACTGGCGAAGTAGCTGGCGGCACACCTGCTGCACAGCCTCAGATTCAGGTGAATCAGTAGTGTCTGTCTTTATAGTCCGATAGCTGCGTTATGTTTGACCCCAAAATCGGTCATTTACGCGACTGATAAAAATGCTTCTTGTGAATTAATTCATAAGGGGCAAGATGCAACATGAGCCATCCTAAATATTTGGGATGGCTCATGTTATTTCCGGAGTTAAGGACGATATGAAGAGCACCATGCGGGGTGCAGCGCACCCGAATATTTGTAACGACCAGATCATAGAAGATGCGCTTAGGTGCAGCGCACCGTAACAATGTTTCTGCCTTATGCTAATATTGCGGTGCGATGCACCTCGCTCCCTTGCTTTTTGCCCTCCCGTTGCACGAGATAGGCTTTGCCTCTTGCATTTTGCCTTTCACCCTCAAGGACTTGTCTGTTTCAGCGTTTTATCCAACCAATCGTAAAAAACGCGCTGCCAGAGCACACTGTTCTGCGGTTTCAACACCCAGTGGCCTTCTTCCGGGAAATAGAGAAACCGGCTCGGAATGCCCTGTACCTGCGCTGCCTGAAACGCCTGAATGCCCTCGCCAATCGGCACCCGGAAATCTTTTTCGTTGTGAATCACTAAGATGGGCGTATCCCAGTTTTGTACATAGTTGTGCGGGGAGTCGGTTTTGTAACTTTCCGGCCGCTTTTCATCCCAGTAAGCGCCGCCCATATCGTGGTTGGCAAAAAACAATTCTTCCGTAGCGCCATACCAGCTCTCTAAATTAAACGTGCCGCAATGAGAGATAAAACTCTTGAAGCGCTTGTTGTGGTTGCCGGCCAACCAGTAAACAGAATAGCCACCGTAGCTGGCGCCAACAGCGCCAAGGCGTTTTTCGTCTATAAACGGTTCGGTTTTAACCGCATCTACCGCACTGAGCAAGTCCTGCATGGCCTGACCGCCCCAGTCGCCGCTAATCTGGTCGTTCCATTCCTGCCCGAACGAAGGCAATCCCCGCCGGTTGGGCGCAATAACCACGTAGTCGTTGGCCGCCATCAACTGAAAATTCCAGCGGTAAGAGAAAAACTGGCTTACTGCCGATTGAGGCCCGCCCTGGCAATAGAGCAACGCCGGATATTTTTTAGCCGGATCGAAATCGGGCGGATAAATCATCCACACCAGCATGTCTTTGCCATCGGTAGTTTTTACGGTGCGCGATTCCACCTTGCCCATTTTAATGCCCGCAAGCAGTGCTTTATTGGTGAACGTGAGCTGAGTCTCCTGACCGGTTTCGATGTCTACGCGATAGAGTTCCACCGGTTGCGACATGGACATACGGCTGCCCACCAGCGTCCGCGGTCCGGCAACACTGAACCCCGTGTAGTCGTGCTGGCCTTTCGTGATGGCGCGTACTTTTTTGGTGGCTACTTCTAAGGCGTACAATTGGACGGTTGCTTTAACGCCGCCTAAGAAAAACAGCGTTTTCCCGTCTTTGGACCATTGCGGATGGTTGGCCGACATATCCAGACCGGCAGTCAGTTCTTCGCGTTTTTTGGTTTGTAAATCGTAGACAAAAATCCGGTTGCGATCCGCTTCAAAGCCGGGGCGTTCCATGCTGTTCCAGGCGATGTAGCGGCCATCCGGTGAAATGACTGGCTCCTGGTCGTAGCCCGGCATCCCTTCCGACAGGTTGGCGGTGGTTCCATTGGTGATGTCGTACCAATAAATGTCGGAATTGGTGCTTTGGGCGGCGGCTGTGCCCGATTCTTTTTTGCAGGTATAGGCGATGAACCGGCCATCGCGGCTCCAGTTGATTTGCTCCATACCGCCAAAAGGCTGCACTGGCGAATCGAACGCTTCGTTCATGATGTTGACGGCTTTGCCGGTGAGTTTGCCGCCTTCGTAGCCGATGTAAAACACATTGCTGTACTGGAAATCGTGCCAACTGTCCCAATGCCGGTACATCAGGTTGTCCATGAGGCGCGCATTCGCCAAAGGCAGGTCGGGATACAGGTCTTTGACCGTTTGATCGAGCTTCACGTCGCGGATGAACAGGATGTGTTTGCCGGAAGGCGCATAGCGGAAGCCGCCCATTTCTTCGTTGGATACCTGGCGTTGGTCGGTGCCGTCCGGATTCATTTCCCAAAGTTTGCCGCCCCTTAAAAAACCGATTTTTTTGCCGTCGGGCCGGTAGCAGGCGTTGGATTCGCTGCCGTCAAACGCCGTAATTTTGCGCGACTGCCCGCCGGCCACCGGCACAAGGTACAGGTCGCGGTTGCCTTTGTCTGCGGCTAAATCATAAAACGTAACGCCGTAAAGCGCATTTTGCCCGTCGGGCGAAACATCGTCTAAAGANACCCGNCCCAATTCCCAGAGTTTTTCCGGGGTCAGGCGGTCATTTTGAGCAAGTGCCACCGTGCTGATCAATAGCACGAGGGCTAAATAGCTTATTTTTTTTGTCATTGAATTGAGTTTTGATTGCGAAAATACGGATTTTCGGCAGAAGTTGGCGCTAGAGGAGGGGTGGGCGTTGCGTGTTACGTGGGGATGAAGCAATCCTGATCTACGTTTCAACTCTTCAACAACCCAACCAAATAATTTACCAAATCCCAGTACGCTGAAGCTGCCACATTCACAAAGATGCCCTCAGCATTCTCCTGAGCCCAACTCAGCAATCGTTTGCCCGCAGATTCCTTTTCTTGTTCTGTTTGCGGTTCAGGGATCGCTTTAATTTCAGTTTCTAAGGCAGCTTTAAGAGTTGAATTCAATTGTTCGATTTGATCCTTCAAAGCCAGAAAATCTGTCTGGCTGGCGCCAATCTTTTTCAAAAACTCCAATTGCTCGCGGCTCAGGGTTTCAAGCCGATCCATTCGTTTATCTACTCGCATTTCAAATTTACCCAAAGCCCTCAAAATAATGTCCCGGTCTTGCTCGACCGCATAACCATCCAACAACTCAGACAGATTGACCCGCTCACCTCCTTTGATGCGGTAAGTAGAGTCGCCATCAGCCTCGGCTTTAAGCAGGTCTTTGAAATCGAGCCATTCGTCCTTCCATGGCAGTTCTTCTACCACGTTTAGTGTTCCAAAAGGGCGGTGCAGCTCGTAGAAAACCTCCCGTATTGCATGCAGATAGCCACGCCTTTGTCGTTCCGGCCCGGCCACTTCGATTTCGATATGTTCGTATTTGAAGCTCCGCCGCACCACTGCTCTGCACTGATCATCGGTGATGACCACTCCGCTGCGCCAGCGTTTTTCATCATCAATGGATTCGAATTTGGCTGCAATAAATTGTGCCATAAATGCATCGGGCGGGTAGGTATCGTAATTGAAGCGAAAACGGAGCGTTTGCACTTCGGGCCAAACGCCTTCCAGTTCGGCATCCGAAAAAAGGTCGGGCAGTAAAAAAGTATCGCGGCTGCCACGCAAAAGGTAACAAAGTCTGAATTGACGCATCAAATCGGTCAAAAAAGACAGTTTGCTTTCCGGGTAGTCCTGCTTAGACAGAATGGGGCGCATGTCTGCAAAATTGAACCTGCCTTTTTCTTCGTCTTTTATTTTAGGATCATTGAGCAGGGCGTAAATGCCGTCCATAATCCATTTGGGATCAATAACATGGGTGTCAGCGAGCCGGGGGTCCGTATGATAACTTACCACCGTGCCAATAAATGCCATTTGCCGCAGCCCGAAATCTTGTTCATCCACAGGCAAAGCAGATATTTGCTCTAATCGTCGGTATTCTTCAATGGTAATGTAAGGCCGTTCATCGCTTTCAAGCGCATCTTTCACCGTAAACCATTCGGGACGTTGGAGGATAAATACACCCGGCATGCGTCGTTCGTCCGTAACAACCTGGTCAATGGCCATTTTCAAATCCCGGATGGTATCTATGGGTTGGATTCCTTTTTTATTTTTATTAATCACACAAGTTCTAACATAGCCGACAATGTTGTCGTATTCGCGGTCGAGTCGTTCACGGTCAATATCATGGTCGTTTTCGTCAATTTTGTTGATGACGATCAGCACCGGCGCGTTTTCACCCAATTCTTTGACCAAATTCAACCAATGCCGCAAATCTTCGCGCCGTTCGCCTTGCCGGGCATCGGTCACCAGCACATACAACGTGCGGGTCGTGAAAAAAAACTGGTGGGTGCTGCGCATGAATTCCTGTCCGCCTAAATCCCAAACATTGAGTCGCACCGGGCCTTGGGGCGAAGCGGCATCTTCTAATCTGCTTCGTTCAATGCCGAGAGTAGTTGTAATTTCTCGCTGAATGCTCCCGTTTTTCAGCATTTCGATGAGATGGGTTTTGCCGTAGCCACTGTCTCCGATAAACATCACTTTTGCTTCTAAAATTGGGCGTTTTTCTGTAGAGGCAAACCATTTGAGGATGGCTTCGTTGCCTTGCTCTACTACTTCAATAGGAGGGTTTGTGAGCGGGCAATCTTCAAAAATAAACCAATTAGAGTCTAACCATCCTAGGCTTGACATAGTGACTTTAACTTTATTGTTGGAGATTTGAGATATGATTGGTGAAAGATTGCTAACCAAAGAATTAGCACAGTCAAGATGTAGGAGTTTTTTTAGCCCAGAAATTGGTGTCAAGTCACTAACCTTTGTACCGGCGCAGCCAAGTTCCTCCAAATTGATAAGCTTCGACAAAGGCGATAGGTCATTGACTTGCGTAGAAGAGCAGTTAACCAGTTTCAAATTGATCAACCCTGACAAAGGCGATAAATCGCTAATTTGGGTGGACAAACAGTAAATTTGTTCCAAATTAGTCAACCCAGATAAAGGAGACAGATCCGAAATAGGTTGATCCCAAAATATTAACTTTTTTAAGTTTTCTAGTTTCGGTAATACCTCATCAAGGTTGACAATTTTATTGTTTTTTCTTTTGGCAATAACATTATTAGCTTTATCCCCATCTTTTAGTAAAGCAGAAACGTACCTCAATGTTTTAAGTACTGGTAACTCATTTCCAAGAATCAATTCCTCCAGCCAAATACAATCTCCCAATTCCGACGGTAATGTAGTCAGTCCGCAGTCACTAAGGTCAAGTGACCTGGCTTTTGTCTTCTTATTTTTAGCAATGCGTTTAAGGGCGAGTTCAGACATAGTTTTTCATAGTCATGCGTTCACCAAATCACTTGCAAACCAGAATCTTGACAATAAGGCTCAAAAAGTGAATCTTTCGTAACAAGCGACATTTGCTCAGCAATTGCTTGACCAATCAAAAGGCGGTCAAACGGGTCGCGGTGATGGAATGGCAAAGTTGAAGATTGTAAAATATGGGCTATATCCAACAACAGATTCATATCATATACTCTTTAAAATCATCCAATGGCGCATCAAAATCCTCCGCCATCCTGACTTTAACCGACCCGCAGCCAAAACCTGGTTTAGCGGCATGGGTCATTTTTTCAGCACCCAAAAGCGATTTCTTTTCTTTTTGCTTTAAAAACAGCAAGAAGTCCAACAATTCCCGTTGCTGATAGCTGGGAAGTTGGGCCATTTCGCGCAAAATAATATCCTGGTACAGCATATAAAATCTCTTATTTTCATAAAAATATACAGAAAAACAAGCCTTTCAATTCCAAAGTAGATGAGGTTCCCTCACGCCACCGCATACCCCGAATACCCCCGATACCTCGGCAACTGAAACCCCAGCACAATATCAGATTTTTCAATACCCCTTGTCACCAATTCTGCAGCGATGTCAGTGTCCGTCCAATTCGCTTGCAACCAAACCTTGCCGTCGGGTTTGATGTCAAAATGCAGCACGGTATTGTGAACGAATTTTTCGTTTTCCCACCCAACACTGACCAATTGAAAGTGGTTGCGTGTTAAATCCGTAATCACCTGATTGTCTATTTCTTGTATATTAACAGGTTTGTATTGGGCGTATTCCTCCAATAACGCAATGATGATCTGCTGGTATTTTTTTATTTGATTAGCCATGATTGTTTTAATTTTCAAACCAGTGAATAATCGTTTGTTGTTGGTCATCAAATACGATGAGCTTCAATCCGAATTCCTGAACCGCTTCCCAAACGTCAGATTTGATAAAAAATGATTCGTAGGCAAAATTGGGAACCGCTAAATACAATCGGCGCCCCGGATCAACTTGGCGGAGGCCACGGAGGTAATTCATATATTGGCCTAACGCCAGGTGAAAATCGTATGTAAATGATGGATTGGCAAAGCTCTTAATTTCTACAGCAATATAGTCTCTGTCTCGTTGGGCAGCAATCAGTTTTTCGGCTCCCAGGTCTATATTGGCACTCGTCCCCAATGTTTTGATCGTATAAGGGTCATGGGTAATCTCCCAGCCATCCGACTCCAGTGCTGACCTGACAGCCCCGTGAAACATATCTTTTGCCATGACGCTCCATTTGTAAATTAGGCTATACCACCATCTACAAAAATAGCTTTTTATTATGAATCTGCAAAAGTCTAAACAACTGTTAGCGCTTTCGCAGATTCCCTGCCGGGAATGACAAACCAACAAGGTGTGCAATAAGGACAATGCTGCCACCTTACGTGCCCTATCCCGCCAAATCGAGACAAGTCGTGCGCCCCCATGCGCCCTATGTGAAAACCCCTATTGTGCCCTATCCCGCTTTAGGCGGGACAAGTTGTGGTAAAAAAACCTATCTCGAAAACCCTATGTGGTAAAACCCTCAAAACACCATCCCCAAAAACAACTTCGCCGCCAGCGCCACCACCACGATCGAAATCAAATCCAGCCACCAGCCGGCTTTCACCATGTCACCCATTTTCAGGTGGCCGCTGGCGAAGGCAATGGCGTTGGGCGGAGTGGCCATCGGGAGCATGAAGCCGCAACTGGCTGCCAGCGTCACCGGGATGCAGAGAACGAGCGGATCTATGCCCGCACCGACTGCAATGCCGCCTATTACAGGCAGCAGGATGGTCACCAAAGCCACATTCGACATCACTTCCGAAATGAAAACCGTGACGGCGGCTAAGGCCAGCATCACCCAAAAACTATAATCGCTCACCCCGGCAAATTGCTGGCCAACGAGGTTGATGACGCCCGTGAATTCCAGCGCATTGGCCAAACTCAGCCCCCCGCCAAACAGCAGCAGGATGCCCCAGGGCAGTTTTTGCGTATCGTTCCAAACCAATACGGTGAGGCCCTTGCGGCCAAGCGGGATGACAAACAGCGCTACTGCAGCCGCCAGGGCAATGCCCGCGTCGGAAAGCCCGGGAAGCAGTTTGCTGAGGAACGCACGGAACATCCAGGCCAAAGCAGTGAGGACAAATACCGCGAGTGTACGTTTTTCTTCCTGTGACATCGGCCCAAGCGCTTCTACTTCGTGGCGGATGATGGCTGCAGCGTTGTGGAATTTGCCGAGCCGGTTGGGGAAAATGAGTTTCACCATGATCACATAACCCACCAGAATCAGCAACAGCGCGATGGGAAATGAAAAAATCATCCATTTCGCAAAGCTGACTTCATAGCCGAATGCTTTTTGCATGTAGGCGGTGAATACCAGATTCGGCGGGGTGCCTACGATCGTGGCCATGCCGCCGAGGGTGGCAGAATAGGCAATGGCCAGCATCATGCACACTGCAAAATTGCGGGTTTGCTCCGGCGCGTAGCCATGTTCTTCGGCGGTCAGCAGGTTAATGATGGACAGCGCGATGGGCAGCATCATGACCGTAGTCGCTGTGTTGCTGATCCACATGCTGATGAAAGCGGTGGCCAGCATGAAACCCAGAATAATACCGTTGGCATTCGTACCGGTCAGGCGCACAATGTTGAGCGCAATGCGTTTGTGCAGCCCCCACTTTTCCATCGCCAACGCGATCATAAACCCGCCCATGAACAGGAAAACGATGGGGTCGCCGTAAGGCTTTGCGGCCGCTTCTAAGTTCAGATCTTTGATGCCCAGCAGGGGCAGGCAAATCAAAGGCAACAAGGAGGTGACGGCTAAGGCTGTCGCTTCAGTGATCCACCAGGTCAGCATCCAAACCGTCATGGCCATCACCCGCCAGGCTTCCGGGGTGAACATGGAAGGCGCCGGAATGCTCAGCATCAAAATGAAAACCACAGGCCCGAGGAGGAGGAACAGGAGTTTGAGTTTCATGGTATGGCGGTACGGAACCCTAAAAGTTGTAATTCAACCCGAAGCGGATATCAATGGGCTGTTGAATGGTATTTTCCGCTGCATTGATGTTATAGAGCAGCGAAATTTCGTACCCGATCATACTGCCAGAACTGGTATAGCCAAGGCCGACGTACAAATTGTCTTGCTGAAAGCGAAAAATTTGCAACTCAGAGCTACCCGGAAGCGGGCTTCCGTATTGCACTTCGGATGCCAGTTCGTATTCCACATGCGCGAATAAAGCCGGAATAATTTTATACCGGGAAAAAACGCCGCCGCCAAAGGTGATCGGATTCGCTTTCGCAACAACGTTGCCCAAATCTACCCGATAACTTTCATACTGGACGGTGACGCGGGGACCAATGGAAAAATTATCCGTGATTTTGTACCCGGCCATTGGGGAAATCCCCAGTTGGAAAAGGCTTTCGAAATTATTTCCGGCAAACCCTAAGTTGAAACCGCCGCCAAACCAAACACGGGTTAAAAAGTTGCCGCTTTCGTCAAAATACTCGGCATTGTCCTTGTCGCTTTTCTTTTTCTTTTTTTGCGCAAAGGCCTGGTCCTGAACTGACAGCACGAGTACCGCCGCTAATAAAGACAATTGAATGATCTTTTTCATAGCACCTTGTTTTTTCACAAAGATAGCCGCTGCCGCGAAATGGCTGCAAAAAAGTGTAAGTTCATTGACAGAAATGCAAGCTGTTGACCTACAAAAACGTATTTAACCAAAAAGCGTTCGTCAAATTTTTATATTCGCGCTTTGAAATACTTTTTTCAAAAACACCTGCATCCCTTAGAGCATCTTTGGAAATCCCCAACATGCTCTTATCCCCAGTCAACCAAATCGCCCCCTTCTATATTTTTTTCATTAAGCGACTAACACCTTTTAAAAAATGGCGATTCGTTTTACGCTGTCCTTCTGTTTTTTGGGCTTATCTATCCAATTTTTATCTGCTCAGCAGGCAATTTTTACGGGCAAAGAGATCACAGGGATCACTTCTCCTGAACTCGAGCGGGAATTCATCAACTGGCGCATTTTTGAATTGGATGCTTCCGCATTGCAGGCATTTGCAAGCAGTAAATCGGCCCAAGCAGACCTGCGTCTGCAATTCGGCGATGTTTACGACTGGCCGGTTTCGCTCCACCCGGATGATATCCGTTCTGCCAATTACCAACTCCGGGTTTTGACAGATGACGGTCTTCAAATATTACCGAAAGGCGAAAACAAAACTTACAGCGGCCATGCAGCCGGGCTGTCTGAAAATGCGGTGCGCCTGACCCTGAATCAAAATTTTATTTTTGGATACATAGAAATCGGCGAGCGCACCTTTTTTATAGAGCCTGCAAATCGTTTCAAGGCAGATTTACCCAAAGATTACTATGTGGTCTACCGAACCGATGAAGTGCGCCCGCGCCCGGAAAACCGCTGTGGTTGGACGCAGACTGAACAGCGCAAAGAAGCATTGGAACATGCTGAACACGAACACGGCCAGGAAAAAATGTTCGGCAACTGTTATACCTTAGAAATTGCCTTAGCGTCCGATTTTTCGATGTTCCAGGCCCTGGGATCTGCATTTGATGTCGAAAATTTTATGTTGGGTGTACTGAACAACGTACAAACCAACTACGACGATGAATTTGCCGATGAAATCCGGTTTGAAGTCGTTACCCAATTCATTGTGACAACAGCCGGTGGCAATCCCTGGTCTTCGTCGAACGATGCCGAGGTGCTGCTGGATAGTTTTAGAGACTGGGGCAATGCCGGTAATTTTGGGGTGTCTTTTGATGTCGCTTCGCTCTGGACCAATCGCAATTTCATCGGAAGCACTATTGGCGTGGCCTGGTTGCCTGGGCTTTGCTCTGAATTTCGCTACAATACGCTGCAATTTTTTTCTACCAATGCCGCACTGCTTCGTGTATTGCAGGCACACGAGCTTGGGCATAATTTTAATGCAGATCACGATGCAGAAGGTTCTATTACGATCATGGCGCCCTCTGTCTCTGATGCCACGAACTGGTCGGGGACATCGGTGAACGTTATTAACAGCTTCATCAACAACCTTGCATTTAATGGTGGCTGCTTTTCAGATTGTGGCGGAACGACCATAGATCCTCCGGTTGCATCCATCGCAGCGCCGGCACTCCACGTCTGCGCAGGCAGTGTGGTTCCCTTTGTAGACAATTCCTCCAACGACCCGATTGCCTGGAGCTGGATTTTGCCCGGGGCAACGCCTTCCAATTCGAATGAACAACACCCAACCGTTACTTACAATAGCCCGGGCAGCTATTTAGCCACACTTGCTGCATCCAACAACTCAGGCACTGACTTTGCGGATGTGGAGATTCTCGTTGATGACAACGGCACTAAATATTTGGTGTACGAAACCTTCGAGGCCAATCCCGGCTTCTGGGAAATCACCAATCCTGACAACAGTATAACCTGGGAATGGGTGACCGTTGGCGGCGGCCAATACGGTAAAAAAGCCATGTCAGTAAACAACTTTAACTATACGGCGACCAATCAAAAAGACGGGTTGATCTCCCCTACCCTTGACCTGAGTACGGAAACAGATGTGGTGCTTGAAATTGATTATGCATACCGCCGGTTCAATGCTTCCCGAAGTGATAAACTCATTGTTTCGGTATCCACCAACAACGGCCTTACTTACCCCAATGTTGTTTTCACAGGGCAGGAAACCGGAGGCGGGAACTTTGCAACGGCGCCTGATTCCCAGGTCAGTTTTTCACCCAATTCATCTGATGAATGGTGTTTCGGAACAGGTTTTGGCACAGGATGCATCAGCATTGACCTTTCCGATTTCAGCGGACAATCTGCAGTACGCATCCGTATTGAAAACCAAACGGGGCGTGGCAATAACATGTATATTGACAATATCCGTATCAGCAGTTCCTGTTTTACAGCGCCCCCGCCAACGCCGAATTTCACTTCAGATATTACGATTGACTGCGCACCGATGGTGGTACAGTATGAAGCCATCACTACAGGTACTGTAACCGATTTGTTGTGGAATTTTCCCGGTGGCAACCCGGAAGCCTCAACCAATGCTTTTCCAGTGGTATCCTATAACACCCCCGGGGCTTACCCGGTCACGCTCCAGGTAAGCAATGCAGGTGGTTCTTCTTTCACGACAAAACCTGCTCATATTATTGTATTGGCCAGTCCGGCTGCCAATTTTTCAACGACGGTCAATAACCTGAATGTTCAAACAAATAACCTTTCCACCAACGCGACAAGTTACCTCTGGAACTTTGGAGACGGCACACCACCCAGCAATGCAACTGCGCCTTCACATAGCTATGTATTGCCCGGCACTTATACAATCCGNCTCACTGCAACCAACGAATGCGGTCAATCTGTAAAAGAAATCAGCGTCACCGTTACTTCTCCAATTTCAGCAGCTTTTTCGGCTGCGACGATTCAGGGATGTGCGCCGTTGACCGTAACGTTTAACGACCAGTCAACCGGAAATATAACCGGCTGGATGTGGTCTTTTGAAGGAGGAACGCCCGCCACATCAACAGCTCAACATCCGACAGTGACCTACACGCAACCTGGTTCTTATAATGTAAGCCTCACGGCCAGCAGCGGCAGCCTCCAAAATTCGACCCAGCAAACGGATTACATTGTCGTCAGTGGCGCACCAATCACTGCCTTTAGTGCCTTGAATCNACTCGGTAGTCAGTCTGTTGAATTCAATAACACAACAACTGCGGCAAGCAGCTTCCACTGGCATTTCGGCGATGGTTCGGAAAGCGACGCTGCCAATCCTTCCCACAGTTATCAAGCCGATGGCACGTACACCGTCACCCTTATCGCAAACAATGCCTGCGGTAGCGATACCGCCACCCAACAGGTCACCATCCTGCTGCCCCCGGTGGCTGGTTGGGAACAAAACGGAAACGAAGGCTGCGAAGGGCTGAGTGTGCAATTCAACGCAGCTACTCAAGTCGCCGGACTAACCTACGCCTGGACTTTCGCGGGCGGAGAACCGGCAACT
>Ga0056914_10002326_pt1 | contig 12098 bp, 16 predicted proteins | sample TNRBio252014_DNA_FD_55168 | JGI IMG/M metagenome (GOLD analysis project Ga0056914, IMG submission 55168) | Wastewater treatment Type I Accumulibacter community from EBPR Bioreactor in Madison, WI, USA - TNR Reactor_6/25/2014_ DNA | ecosystem: Engineered > Bioreactor > EBPR > Anaerobic-Aerobic >...
GCCCCGGCGGCGTGCCATAGCAGGCCATGACCCAGCCCTTCTGGAAGACCAAGCCCCTTGCCGCCATGTCCGCGCCGGAATGGGAGAGCCTGTGCGACGGCTGCGGGCGCTGCTGCCTGGTCAAGCTGGAGGATGAGGACACCGGCGAGATTCATACCACGGACATCGCCTGCCGGCTGTTCGACGAGGGCACCTGTCGCTGCAAGGATTATCCCAACCGCTCGGCCGTGGTGCCCGATTGCGTCCGCCTGACGCCTCAGATCGTGCCCGCGCTCAACTGGCTGCCGGTCACCTGCGCCTATCGCCTCGTCGCCGAGGGGCGCGACCTGCCCTGGTGGCATCCGCTGGTCTCAGGCCGGCAGGAAACGGTGGTGGAGGCGAAAATCTCGGTCCTCGGCCGCACGCAGGGCAGCGAGGACGACTACACCATCGACGAGACGCTCGCCCACATCGTCACCTGGCCCAACCGCTGGCCCCGGCTGGCGCGCACCAGAAAACCCGGCTAGCTGACGCCCGGCGGACAGCGGCGCCAGATGCTTTCCGCCCCGCCCCTGATCATCACGCGCACGCGGGTTTCCCCCATCAGCTGCATGTCGATCCCGGCGCCGGCCTGCCAGTCGCCGTCGGGCGCGGTGTAGCCGAAATTGTGGCGCGAATAACTTCCCTTGATCTCCTTGCCGCCCGGTGTGCGGATGCGCGGACCCTCGATCGACAGGCTCTTGCCGCCCTCGGGCGCGCACCAGTCCCCGTCGATGGAATCGGCCAGTGCCGGCATGGACAAGCCAAGACAGCAGGCAACGGCAAGGCTGAGACGACTGCGGCGCATGGCGAACTCCCCTGTGATCGCGCGGCCATTCCAGCCCCGGCGCGGCCACTTGGCAAGCCCCATCTACGCTAGGCAAAAATGCGTAATACAAGGAAAATAGTCCTTGACAGCGTGACGCTCGCCGGCTAGGGTTGCGGCATGCTCCAGAAGTGTAGCTGAACCCGCCGCATCAGCGGCAACACTCCCCCAAAGAGGCCCATCATGATCGTCCGGATGCTCCTTCCGGCCGCTGCGGCGGCATGTTTTCCTTTTTGCAGTGCGGTTGTCACCGAGTGCGCCGGGATCATGGTCCTGATCGGCGAGGGAGGGCGCCATGCCGGCTGATCCGGCAGTGCCCGACACCGCGCTCAGGGCCCGCGATCTTTATGCCGAGGGTGCCAGCCTGATCCGCATCCGGGCCGAAACCGGCCTCTACAGCGGCAACCTCTACACCTGGCTCGACGGCCGCGCCGCGGCCTCTGCCGGCCTGCCGCCGCTGACGCGCCGCCGCGTCAAGGTGGTCGGCCAGCGCCGCCGGGCCCTGACCGGCTCGCGCCCCTCGCTGATCGCCCGCCTCTGGCGCACGGCCGAGCGGCAGGTGGCCGATATCGAAACCCGGCTGCTGTCGGCGGGCGGCGACCCCGCCGCGCTCGAACGCGACGCCAAGACGCTGGCGGTGCTGGCCCGCACGGTCCACGCGCTGGTGGCGCTCGATACCGCCGCCGCGCGCGGCACAGAGATGGACAGGCCCGATGACGAACCCCAAGCCCCGCGCGATCTCGATGCCTTCCGTCAGGACCTTGCGGAAAAGCTTGCACAGCTTGGGGCGCTCGAAGCGGGCGATTGACATTCTCAGCCAGTGGGACGGCGCCCGGCTCGACGCNCTCTGGCACGACTGGCTGTTCTGGGCCCGCTCCGACCAGTTGCCGCCCGAAACGGCGCAGGCCGGCGGGCCNTGGCGCACCTGGCTGGTGCTGGGCGGGCGCGGCGCCGGCAAGACCCGCACCGGCGCCGAATGGGTGCGCGGGCTGGCGCTTGGCCATCCCCCCTTCGCCGAGCGGCCGGTGGGCCGCATCGCCCTGATCGCCGAGACCATGGACGATCTGCGCGAGGTGATGGTCGAGGGCGTGTCCGGTATTCTCGCCGTGCACGGCCGCGACGAGCGGCCGGAGTGGCAGGCGAGCCGCCGGCGGCTGGTCTGGCCGAGCGGCGCGGTGGCGCAGGGCTTTTCNGCCGANGATCCCGAATCGCTGCGCGGACCGCAGTTCGAGGCCGCCTGGGCCGACGAGGTCGGCAAGTGGCGGCGCGCCGACGAGACCTTCGACATGTTGCAGTTCGGCCTGCGGCTGGGGCGCAACCCGCGGCAGGTGATCACCACGACGCCGCGCCCGATCCCGCTGTTGAAGCGCCTGGCCGGCGATCCCGCCACCGCGCTCAGCCACGCCCCGACGGCGCGCAACGCCTACAATCTGGCGCCGGAGTTCCTGTCGGGNGTGGTCGCCCGCTATGCCGGCACCCGGCTTGGCCGGCAGGAGCTGGACGGCGAACTGATCGAGGACCGGGCCGACGCGCTGTTTCCCCGCGCCCTGATGGAAGGCGCGCGGGTGGATGGCGCCCCGGCGCTGGCCCGCATCGTCGTGGCGGTCGATCCGCCGGCGGGCGGCAAGCGGGCCGGGGGCTGCGGCATCATCGTCGCCGGCCGGGCCGTCGATGGCGCCTGTTACGTGCTGGCCGATGCCTCGCTCGACGGGGTGCGGCCGGATGTCTGGGCGGCGGCGGCGCTGGCCGCCTATCACCGCTTCGAGGCGGACGCCCTGGTGGCCGAGGTCAATCAGGGTGGCGCCATGGTCTCGGAAGTGTTCCGTTCGCTCGATGCTGCCGTGCCGGTCTCTCCGGTGCGGGCGACGCGCGGCAAGGCCATCCGGGCCGAGCCGGTGGCCGCGCTCTATGCGCAGGGCCGGGTGAGGCACGCCGGCACCTTCCCGCGCCTGGAAGATGAAATGGCCAATTTCGGCCCCGAGGGGCTTTCGGGCGGCAAATCGCCCGACCGGCTCGACGCGCTGGTCTGGGCCATCACCGCCCTCACCGGCGAGGAGCGGGCCGGCGGCACGCCGCGCGTGCGCCGGTTCTGATCCTCAGGCGGCGCGGACGGCCGGCTGATCGGCGTGGGCCGCGGTCCGGCCCGCCATTTCGGCGATCAGTTCAGCCGCCGCAGCTTCAGGCAGCGGCCGCGAGAACAGGTAGCCCTGTCCGTGGTTGCAGCCCTCCAGCTTGAGCTTGCGCAGCTGGTCGCGCTGCTCGATGCCCTCGGCCACGCAGCCCAGGTCGAGATGGCCGCACATGTTGATGATCGAGCGGACGATGGAGCCGATCTTCTCGTCCGAGCAGATGTGGTCGACGAAGCTCTTGTCGATCTTGATCTTGTCGAGCGGCAGGTCCCTGATCTGGCTGAGCGAGGAATAGCCGGTGCCGAAATCGTCGAGACTGACGCGGCAGCCCGCCGCCTTCAGGTTGACGATGGTCAGCCGCGCCGCGCTCACGTCCTTCATGATCGCGGTCTCGGTCACCTCCGCCTCGAAGCGCTGGGGCGGGAAATTGCACTCGGCGAGGATGGAGATCAGCTTCAGGCCGGCGTTCGGCTTCACCAGCTGGTCGACCGACAGGTTGAAGGCGAGCATCAGGTGGCTCGGCCAGGTCGCCGCGATCTGGCAGGCCTTGCGCAGCAGCACGTCGGTCATCGCCTCGACGATGCCGATCTGTTCGGCGATCGGCACGAACACGCCGGGCGAGATCGGCCCGAGGGTCGGGTGCGTCCAGCGCGCCAGCGCCTCGAACCCGGTGAGTTCGCCGCTCTCCAGCCCGACGATCGGCTGGAAATGCACGTCCAGCGCCTGCGCGGCGATGGCGGCGCGCAGTTCCTGTTCGATGGTGGCGCGCTCGAAGGCCGAGGTCTCGAAGTCGCTGGAGAAGATCCGGGTGCTGCCGCGCTCATGCGCCTTGGCCTTGTAGAGGGCCATGTCGGCGCGGTCGATCAGCCGCTCCGGGTCGGTGCCCGACACCGGATAGATGGCAAAGCCGGACGAACAGGTCAGCCGCGCCACGATCGAGCCGATCGGGATCGGCTGTTCCAGCGCCTCCTTCATGGCCTGGCCCAGCGCCATGATATCGGCCTCCGCGCTCAGGCCCTCGGCGAAGATCGCGAATTCGTCGCCGCCCATGCGGGCCAGCTCGCCGCGGCCGACCATCACCTGTTTCAGCCGGGCGCTGATCTGCACCAGCACCTCGTCGCCGGCGCCGTGGCCGTAGATGTCGTTGATCGGCTTGAACCCGTCGAGGTCGAGCATGCCGATGGCAAAGGTCCTGTCGGCGATGTCGGGCCGGGAGACGTAGTCGAGCAGGAACTTTTCAAAGTAGCGCCGGTTGTGCAGCCCGGTCAGCGCATCGGTATGCGCCATCACATGGGCGGCGTGGTGGGCGGCCTCGGTCTGCTTCTGCTTCTCGTCCAGCATGGCGCGCGACTTCACCATGTCGGCAAAGCGCTTGTAGCTTTCGATCAGCATCGACACCAGCATGCCCGAGACGATGGAGAAGATGAAGGCCAGCATGATCAGGCGCGGCTCGCCCATCAGCGCAAAGCCGATGACCATCGGCACGGCGGCCGAGACGATGACGGCGACGGCGGCGATCGGCAGGGCGGACAGGCAGAAGGCGCTGGCGATGGCGGTCACCCAGATCGCCAGGATGGTCAGCGACTGGTCGAACTGGTCCGAATAGCGCATCAGCCCAAGGCCGAGCAGGGTGAAGGCGAAGGTGAACACCGGCCCGAGCATCTGCGTGCTCTTCAGATCGCGCCGGATGAGGTCCATGGCCACTTCGTCGACGCGCGAGCGCATCCGCCGCCAGTAGACCCGGCGCATCAGCATCGCCACGGCCAGTCCGGCCGGCACGTAATAGGCCATCCAGATCGGCGCGGTCATGTTGAAGATGAACATCAACATCAGCGATACTGTGATGCATACCGTGTAGAGGAACGGCACCATATGCGTCAGAGAGCGGTATTGCTCACGCAACAGCACGTCATCGTTGTGACGGATCGATAAATCATCAATAAATCGCTTCAAACCCATGGTGTCCGTCCAAAGAATGGGCCGCATTACGGTAGGACACCAGCTTTAGGGAACGACCAGTTCGCTTTCCTTTCGGGAAATGGTTCAAATTTTATCGGTTCGCCTCGCAGCGAAACTTCGCATTGCCATGGTTAATCATCAGATGCCGGAGATCGGGCCGTCAGCGCCCGTCGGCCGGCCGGACTGCCTGCCGGAATCGGCGGATCGCGCTCTCCAGACACACGAGACGGACATGACGAGTTTTTTCAGACGGCTGTTCACGGCCCCGGCCGAGACGAAGATTTCGCGCACCGCGCCGCTGATCGCCCTGTCGGGCGCCGGCCGCCCGGTCTGGTCCGAGCGCGACGCGACCGCGCTGACCCGCATCGGCTATTACCGCAACGCGGTGGCCTATCGCTGCATCAAGATGATCGCCGAGGCCGCCGCCAGCGTGCATTGCGACATCTTCGTCGGCGCCGATGAGCCGGTCGCCCACCCGTTCGAAAGGCTGTGGCGCGCCCCCAATCCGCGCCAGGCCAACGCCGACCTGATGGAGACGGTGTACGGAAACCTGCTCTGCTTCGGCAACGCCTACCTGGAGGTGGTGGCCGACGGCTTGACCCCGCGCGAACTCTACAGCCTGCGCCCCGACCGGATGAAGGTTCTGCCCGGCCCGGATGGCTGGCCCGAGGCTTATGAATATGCCGCCGGCGGACAGGCGGTGATCCTGCGCAACGATGGCGCGGCGCTGCCGCCGGTGCTGCATCTCAAGATGTTCGATCCGCTCGACGATCACTATGGCCTCGCCCCGCTGATGGCGGCACAGACCGCGCTCGACATCCACACCGCCGCCACCGCCTGGAACAAGGCGCTGCTCGACAATTCCGCCCGGCCCTCCGGCGCGCTGGTCTATGCCTCGGGCGGCACCAACCTGACCGACGAGCAGTTCGAGCGGCTGAAGGAGGAGTTGGAAACCACCTTCTCCGGCGCCTTCAACGCCGGCCGGCCGATCCTGCTGGAAGGCGGGCTGGACTGGAAGCCGCTGGCGCTCAGCCCGCGCGACATGGACTTCATGGAAACCCGCTCCGCCGCCGCCCGCGAGATCGCGCTGGCGCTGGGCGTGCCGCCGCTGCTGCTCGGCCTGCCGGGCGACAACACCTATGCCAACTATGCCGAGGCGCACCGCGCGCTGTGGCGCCAGACGGTGATCCCGCTGGTGCAGCGCACGACGCAGGCCATCACCCACTGGCTGGCCCCGGCCTATGCGCTGGGCCTGTCGCTCAAGCCTGATCTGGAAAAGATCGAGGCGCTGGCGCCCGAGCGCGACGCCCTGTGGAAGCGGCTTGAGGGCGTCAGTTTCCTGACCGAGGATGAAAAGCGGGTTGAGGCCGGCTTCAAGCCCAAGGCGAGTACGGATACCGTGGCGACCGCGAGGATCAAGGAGGCGCGCGCCGCGAGACGGGGCAACCCTTTTGATGCCAGGGGCTAAGGCGCGGGTGGATTGGCCACGAAATCGGGCGACGCTGGGGGGCACCGACATTGCCATCCGCCTTGATGCACGGTTTGATCGTTGTTCCTCGGTCGTTTTCGATGCGGACGGTGAGCTGACGGCGCGGTTTGCGTAAAGCACCAGCCTGGCAACGGCAGGGGCTACGGATGTCGCATCTCACCATCATTCCGGACCACACTGAGGTACGAACCGCTCTCCGGCAGGTGTGGGACCCGATCCGGTGGCCGCCCGCCGGGCAGCGGAGGCCTTGCTCGCGCTGCTCCGCCCGCCTCAATAGCAGGCGATGAACTCGCGGAAGACCCAGCCCAGCCGCTCGCCGCTGTCGCGGTGGGCGACATAGACCCAGGGGCGGCCGCGGGCATCGCGCGCCGTGCCGATGATCGAGACCATCGCCCCGTTGGTCGCCTGTCCGATGATCTCGCCGTTCGGCCCGCTGCGGATGTTCAGCGGCGTGCCGGTCGGGTCCATCACCTTGCAGCGCTGCTGTGCAGCCGCCGGCGCGGCCAGCGCCAGCGCGAAAGCCATCACCACCACACTCCGCTTCGCCGTCATGCGCGCCTCCTTCAGGGTTGCGCCAGCCTAGTGCCGGCCGGGGCCCTGCCGCAAGCGGGCACATCAAAAAGGGCTGCCATGGACATCGTTCTCGACAGCATCCTGCGGCGCGGCGATCTCGCCCATCTCGCGCTCTTCCTCTGGGCCGTGGCGGCCAGCGGCCTGCTGCTGCTGACGGTGCGGGCCCTGCTCGGCATCACCCGCCGCTTCGACGCTTTCGTCGAGGAACTGACCCGCTTCAACCGCCGCGTCACCGGCGCGGGCGACTGACCCCGACCCCTTCCATCCCCCTCGTCCAAGGAGCGTTCGATGCCCTACCGGTCTCGAAGCGAAATCGCGCGCCTGTCCGGCAATCCCGCCGCCGCGCCCCCGCCCGAACCCCCGCGCGAGACGGGCCGCGTCTTCCGCCGCTTTTTCGATCTGATCGAGCGGCTGGAGCGCCCGCCCATTTCGGGCGCCGCCACGCCGGCCGCCAAGGCCGGCCGCGCCCCCGAGCGGGGAGGGCGGCGATGACCACTCCATCACGACTTGCAGGTGGCCGCGCCTCCCCGGCCACCGCAAGGGGCGCCTGCCGCCTGGCTTCTGCCGGCGGCGGTCTTCCTCCAGCCGTCCGCCCCGCAGCGCGCCCCCCCGCGCCCGAGGTCAAGCGTGCAGGCGCCGCCCTTTCCGCCATCGGTGTCGATGGCGCCTTCGAAGGTTATGCCAGCCTGTTCGGCGTCGCCGACCAGTCCGGTGACGTGGTGATGCGCGGTGCCTTCCGCGCCTCGCTCGCCGCGCGTGGCCCCGGCGGCATCCGCATGCTCTGGCAGCACGATCCGGCCATGCCGATCGGCGTCTGGGATACGCTGGTCGAGGACGCGCGCGGGCTGTTCGTCTCCGGCCGGCTCGATCTGGCGGTCAGCAAGGCGCGCGACCTGCATGCCCTGATGCGCTCGGGCGCGGTGGACGGGCTGTCCATCGGCTTTCGCACCGAGCGCGCCCGCAAGGACCCGGCCAGCGGCACCCGCCGCCTCGATCAGGTCGACCTGTGGGAAATCTCGCTGGTCACCTTCCCGATGCTGCCTCAGGCCCGGGTCAGCGCGGTGAAATCCGCCAGCCCCGACGCCCGCCTTGTCGGCGCCCTGCGCCGGGCGGCCCGGGCGCTGTCCTGACCGTTCGGCCCTCCCTTCCCCTCCCCAACCCGAAGGATACCCCATGACCGACCTGACCCGTGCCCCCGAGACCAAGGCGACCGCCGATGTTGCCGAGGCGTATGACGCGCTCTCGCGCAGCTTCGCGGCGTTCAAGGAGACCAACGACGACCGCCTGGACGAGATCGAGCGCCGCATGTCCGCCGACGTGCTGACCGAGGAGAAGCTGGCCCGCATCGAGCGTTCGATGGACGACCTGATGCTGAAGGCCCGCCGCCCGCAGATCGGCGGCGAGAGCAAGGCCGCGCCGGAAAACCGCGAGCACAAGGCGGCGTTCGATGCCTATGTCCGCACCGGCGAGGCGGGCGGGCTCAAGCGGCTGGAGATGAAGGCGCTCTCGGCCGGCTCCGGCCCGGATGGCGGCTATCTGGTGCCCAACAATGCCGAGCGCGAGATCCTGCGCCGCATGGCCGCCATCTCGCCGATCCGCGCCATCGCCTCCGTGCGCCCTGTCTCGGTCAACACCTTCAAGAAGGCCTATTCCACCGGCGGCCCGGCCACCGGCTGGAGCGCCGAAGCGGCGGCCCGCACCACCACCAATTCGCAGGTGCTGGCTGACCTGAGCTTCCCGACCTTCGAACTCTACGCCCAGCCCGCCGCCACCCAGACCCTGCTTGACGACGTGACGGTCGACATCGAAGGCTGGATCGCCGACGAGGTCGAGGTCGCCTTCGCCGAGCAGGAAGGCGCCGCCTTCGTCAACGGCGACGGCGTGTCCAGGCCCAAGGGCTTCCTCGCCTCGACCACGCTGGCCAACAGCGCCTGGACCTGGGGCAGCCTCGGCTACATCGCCACCGGCGTTTCCGGCGCCTTCGCCGCCTCCAGCCCCTCGGATGCGCTGGTCGATCTGGTCTATGCGCTCAAGGCCGGCTATCGCCAGAACGCCAGCTTCGTGATGAACCGCAAGACCCAGAGCGCGGTGCGCAAGTTCAAGGATTCGACCGGCCAGTATCTCTGGCAGCCCCCGGCCCAGGCGGGCGGACAGGCGACGCTGATGAGCTTCCCCGTGGTCGAGGCCGAGGACATGCCGGACATCGGCGCCAACACGCTGGCGATGGCCTTCGGCGATTTTCGCCGCGGTTATCTGATCGTCGACCGCATGGGCGTGCGCATCCTGCGCGATCCCTATTCCCCAAGCCCTACGTGCTGTTCTACACCACCAAGCGCGTCGGCGGCGGGGTGCAGGATTACGACGCGATCAAGCTGATGAAATTCGGCGTCAGCTGAGCCGTCACCCCTTGCGGGGGCACTCCCTCTCCCCGGCGGGGAGAGGGGGGCCGATTGCCGCCGACCGGGCAATTCAAAAGGTTGCGAGCATGAGTATCGACACACACCGCGCGCGATATCGCGAGGCTGCGGCATCCTTTGAGGCCGCGCTTCTGCGGTTTCACAAGCTGACCCTGAAATTCGCTGCTGACCAGCCCCGCGTGCCTGCCGGCAGCCCCGATGGCGGACAATGGACCAGCGGGGGCCCTGCGGCGTCGGAACTGATCGCCGATCCCTTCTCCGTATTTCTTAATGATCTGCCGACCCTTCTCCTTGCCGGGGGCTTTGAGAAGGAGGATATGGGCAAGACCGTGCAGGAGTTCGTGGCGGAGAAGTGCAAGGGAACAATCAGTCGGGAGCTTCCCGACCAATTCCTGGAAACAACGCTTCAAGATCTCATGGCTGCAAAAAAGCGCGGGGAGTTGGGCGCTAACAAATGTTACAAATTGATTCATGAGCCAAGATTCAGAAAGGAAAAATAAAATGAAAATCTCTGGTGGATTGAGTGGCCTCTTCAGTTTTGCAAAATATTTGAACAAAAAAGGAATAACGTATAGCTTACATCAATATGGAGATGACTCTCTAACCGTATTTTTTACTGTTGTTGGTGCGCGTATTGAGGTAACATTTTATGAGTATTATGCAAATTACAGCGTATTTCGTGGTTCAGAGGACGTTTTCGAGAACGGAGATGATCTGGAAGCGATCATTGATAAGCATTGGAGCGATTGATCGGAGCATTAGAACATAACGCTGTTCACTATGATTTGGTGAAAGTGTGGAAAAAAGATGAAACCGGATAATTTGCGTGGTCTTCAGGATCTCATTCCCTTCCTGAATTATCTGGACAAGAACAATGTCTATTACCGGTTGTCACATGATCGCGATGACAGCATCATGGTTGAGACAACGCTGCTGGGTATTCGGCTCGAAATTGACTTCATGGATGACACATCGAATACAGCGTGTTTTCGGGTGACGAAAGCGTGCTTGACGATGTGCCTGCACTGTTCGCCATGATCGAAAAGTTCATCCGGTAAGTCTGAGACCAGTCCCGCGTGCCTGCCGGCAGCCCCGATGGCGGACAATGGACCAGCGGGGGCCCTGCGGCGTCGGAGTTGATCGCCGATCCCTTCTCCGCATTTCTCAGTGATCTGCCCGCGCTTCTCCTTGCCGGCGGCTTTGAGAAGGAGGATATGGGCAAGACCGTGCAGGAGTTCGTGGCGGAGAAGTGTCTCGGCAAAATACACTCTGTGCTCCCCGGTCAGTTCCTTGGGGCGACCATCGCCGATATGCTCTCTCAAGCGAAGGCTGGAAATCGTGCCGCCGCTACGTGCAAGAAACTCATCGAAAGAAATGAATACAGAAAGTAGGGGCGCGCCATGAAGATTGAAAACATCAAGGACCTCATTCCGTTTCTCGATTATCTCGATAGCAAAAGCATATTTTATACATTGGACAAATTGCGCCAAGGAGCAATTATTGTGAAGATTACGCTTCTGGAAAAGAGGATTGAACTGGAGATTTTTGAAGATGGTATAGAGTATTGTGAATTTATTGGGCCGGAAGATGTTGATCCGGATAGCAAGAGATTGTTCGAAAGCATCAATGATTTTCTTTCTTAATGTCTCTTTCAAGAAAGGTGGGTGACGCAATTGACCCTCGGAATGGCTCTGGAACCCTTTTCGGAAGATCGTTTTTGAGTCAATTTCTGATTCATTCGGACACGTTTGGCAATTGCAGCGGTTTCCACCGGAGCCGCGAAATTCCCGCATTTCCGGAGATGTCTGACTATTCGGGCCACGGCGGCGTCCATTTTCACCGCTGGGAATGGAAGGGTGGTCGGTTCCGTCGTGGCTAAGCAGAACGATTTTGAGCCGGAGCCAAGATGATGACAACAATGGATCACAGTCCGGTCGTGCTCCCGAACCTGCACGATTTCCAGCTCATGCGGCTTTCCGCCGGGCAGGGCGAAGTCGAAGTCACATTCCAACTCGAAGGAGCAGTCGTCCATATTCGCGTCATCCGCGCTATTCTGGCGCGGTTTGAAGGTGATTTGCGCACGATGTACATTGATGCCATCGAGCAGTGCTTCGTGGACGGCCACAGCCTCGACGAACTTGGTCTGAATGGAGAGGAAGAGCAGGCGGTGCGCGCTGCGCTGCATGGCCTCCCCCCGCGTCGGCGCATAGTGCTGAAAGCCATCGGTATCGCGGGCCTCAATCTGCTGCTGATCGGCGAAAATGTTGAGTGTGTCTGCGAAACGGTTCACTATGAGGAGCCTGAAGTGACTCCCGAGGAGCAGGCGCGCAGCGAAGCCATTCGCGCCATGCTGACGGGCATCGTTGCTGACCATGGAAATGAGGGGCTGAAGGACGCCAAGCTCGTTACGGTCGCCAATCTCAGGCGCGGCAAGACGCGTTGAGTGCCCCCTCGCTTCGTCGCATTTGGAAGTGGATACGGATGCGGGCCTGAGATCTTCCATGGATTGATAGCGGCCATCGCCGATGCCCGATGCGTCGATCTGGACGCGCCATCGTCTTGCCGCACGGCTCTTCAGGCCGCACTTGTCCGCTTTGGCGCGCTGACCCTGAAATTCGCTGCTGACCAGCCCCGCGTGCCTGCCGGCAGCCCCGATGGCGGACAATGGACCAGCGGGGGCCCTGCGG
>Ga0056914_10002327_pt1 | contig 12094 bp, 8 predicted proteins | sample TNRBio252014_DNA_FD_55168 | JGI IMG/M metagenome (GOLD analysis project Ga0056914, IMG submission 55168) | Wastewater treatment Type I Accumulibacter community from EBPR Bioreactor in Madison, WI, USA - TNR Reactor_6/25/2014_ DNA | ecosystem: Engineered > Bioreactor > EBPR > Anaerobic-Aerobic >...
GCCGATGATGGACCTTCAGGTGTTCAATATGAATGGGATGCTGGTTCGGTCGGTTCGCGGTGTGAATAACAACCAGTATAGATTGCAGCGAGACAACCTGCCGCCGGGTATGTACCTGGTCAAGGTGCGGTTTGAGCAGGGCTTCCTTGCTAAACGGGTCGTCTTTAATTAGTGTCTGTCTTTNTAGNCCGATAGCTGAGGAGGCAAGTGAGGGCGTCACCTCAAGTGTAATGTCGCCAACTTAACGACGTGAACGACCCTGAAAGGGTCAAATTTGAATAGCCCCCGATACAATCGGGGGAAAAGTGGGAGTGGTGAGGTGAACCAACCCCGAATGGGGTTGAATGTAGAGAATCGGGTGTGGCAGATTAACATTAAACCCCATTCGGGGTTGGGCGTTACATTTCGTTCATACCTGTCCCCCGATTGCATCGGGGGCTATTCACCTTCAACCACTTCGTGGTTATTACCCGCTAAGTTGACGACATTACTTACTACCCAAGCTAATGAGGACTTTCTGATTGTTCAAAAAACAGCAAACAAACCAAGCGCCGCCGCTCAATCAGCGTGCGGCGCTTTTGTATGAAGGTATAAAGCCTTACCTTTGACCATTCTTTGTTAACATCCAGCTTCATTCATGCCAACATCCGTCTATTACAGCCGCGACCTGAGCTGGCTCTCTTTCAACCACCGGGTCTTGCAGGAGGCCCGCGATCCACGGGTACCTTTGTACGAAAAGATCAAGTTTTTGGCTATTTACAGCTCGAACCTCGATGAATTCTACCGGGTCAGGGTGTCGGCGTTGCGCTCTTTTAAATCGCTGAAAAAAGAAACCCGCCGGGAATTTGAACTGAAACCCAAAAAGGAACTCCGGCAAATCCGGGCCATCGTGGAGGAGCAGCAACGCGAATTCGGCAGCATTTTCCGGGAGCAGATTATCCCGGAATTGGAACGCAACGGCATCCGATTGTTGCACACCGAAGATTTCAGCGAAGCGCAGCAGGCATTTGCTATGCAATATTTTCGCGACCAGATTTTGCCTCATATCCATTTTTTTAAATTAGCAACGGACTCCCCTGCGCCGTTTTTGAAGAACAAAGCGCTGTATTTTATTGCCGTTACTGCAGAAACGCCGGCAGGATTGCATTTGATTGAAATGCCGGTAGGTCCGTGTCCGAGGTTTGTAGAACTGCCCGGTTCCGGTGATCATTTCGACATTACCTTTCTTGATGACATCATCCGCTTGAATTTGCACGAATTGCTGGGCGAGCCGGTAGGCGATGCATTTTCCATAAAAATGTCGAGGGACGCCGAAATGTACATTGACGATGAATACAGCGGCGATTTGATCGAAAAAATCAAACTGGGGTTATTAGAGCGGCATATCGGCGAGCCAACGCGATTCTTATACGATAACCGGATGCCCGAAACGTTGCGGATGCAATTGAAAACGATCTTCGATCTCGGCAAAAACGAGATGATTCCCGGCGCACGCTACCACAATTTTAATGATTTTTTCAGCTTTCCGAACCCCGGCAATAATCCCAAGCTGCACTATCGCCTTTGGCCACCTTTGGCACACCCCGAATTGGAGAAAACGACCTCTGTCATGGACGCCATGAGTGGACGCGATTATTTGCTGCACTTGCCCTACCAGCGCTTCGACTACATTGCGCGTCTGATTCAGGAAGCTGCTACAACAGCACTTGTGAAGACCATCAAGATCACCTTGTACCGCGCTGCGGAGAAATCGGAAATCGTAAAAGCCCTCATTGAAGCCTGCGAACGGGGCAAGGACGTAACGGTTTTCATCGAAGCCAAAGCGCGTTTCGACGAGGCGTCCAACCTGTATTGGGGCGAACAATTGGAAAAGGCCGGCGCGAGCGTCCATTACAGCTATCCCGGCATCAAGGTACACTGCAAATTGTTGCTCATCGAATGTGCCGAAAACAGTGCCACAAAGCGTTACGCTTACATCGGCACCGGAAATTTTAATGAAAAAACGGCGCTGTTGTATACCGATCATGCCTTGCTGACCTGCCAGCCCAAATTGACGGCAGAAGTGGGCCAGGTTTTCGATTTGTTGTCGCGGCGCCTGCTGCTTCCCAAATGCAAACAGTTACTGGTAGCGCCATTTAACATGCGGGAGGCTTTTTTATCGCGGATTGAGCGCGAAATTGAACATGCCAAAGAAGACCGACCGGCCTATATGATTTTGAAAATGAATAGCTTAGAAGATCGGGGTATGATCTCCAAGCTATACAAAGCCAGCCAGGCCGGCGTGCATATCCGGATCATTGTCCGGGGCATCTGTTGCCTCGTGCCAGGGGTTCCCGGAATGAGCGAAAACATTTATGTAACCAGCATTGTAGATCGTTTTCTGGAACACGCCCGCATCTACCTGTTTGGAAATGGCGGGGAAGAGGAGTTGTTCATTGCGTCTGCCGACTGGATGACCCGCAACTTGGACCGACGCATTGAAGTAGCCGCGCCGATCAGCGATCCCATTTTGTTCCGGGAACTCCGAAATCTGCTGGACTTCCAGCTTCGCGACAATGTGAAAGCCCGCACGATCAATGAAGGGCAATCCAATCCTTATGTGGAGCGCCAGACCGGCGACCCGGATGTGCGGGCACAGGAAAGCAGTTATTTGTATTTGAAAGCAAAAGCGGGCGCGGCTGGTTGATCAACTTTTAAAGCAACACATTGAAAATGGCTGCATTCTTTGGAAATGCGGCGATAAGCAGATAGCTTTACTTCAAAAAATGGAACTCCTTGCAAAAATTTTAACCGCATTAGTTGCCGTCGAGCATTTGTACATCCTATGGCTGGAAATGTTCGCCTGGACGACGCGGGGGCCTAAAGTTTTCCGTTCCCTGCCCAAAGATATGTTTGAAAAAACAAAAGCATTGGCTGCCAATCAGGGGTTGTACAATGGTTTTCTGGCAGCCGGATTGATCTGGTCTTTATTTATTCTGGATCCGGTTTGGGGCAACAATGTCGCTTATTTTTTTCTGGGCTGTGTAATTGTCGCCGGCGTCTACGGTGCGGCAACTGCCCAAAAATCAATCTTTTACGTGCAGGCTGTTCCGGCTATCATTGCGCTGATTTTCAGGCTACTTTCCTGAACACGTAATTATTTACCACATAGGTAAATAGGATACCCTGAGTATGTAAATCTTAAAACAAAGACAAATATGAAATTCACAAGACAGGCAAGCGCCAACTGGCAAGGTAGTGGGAAAGACGGTAAAGGCACCGTCAGCACCCAAAGCACGGTACTCAACAACGCGCAGTACTCTTACAAAACACGCTTTGAAGACGGCGTTGGCACCAATCCGGAAGAACTGATCGGCGCCGCACACGCAGGCTGTTTCAGCATGAAGCTGAGCTTCGTCATCGGGGGCATGGGGTTCGAGCCCGGCAATATTGACACCGTTGCCAAAGTGACTTTTGAAGATGGAAAAATTTCCAACATTCATTTAGACCTGAAAGCTACTGTGGAAGGGATGTCGGAGGAGCAATTTCAGGCCGCTGCAAAAGAAGCTAAGGAAACCTGCCCGATTTCGGTGTCGCTGAATACCGACATTACCATGACCGCAGTATTGGTGTAAGGCAAATCGCCTTAAACCCGCCACATCAAACGTGGTCATAGTTCCACGAAAAAGCAGACAAGTATGAATTTCAGACACTTTTGCAGTATTGCCCTTTTCATTGGATTGTCTTTTAGCGCAACCGCGCAAGGACAAACCCTGAGGGGTATGGTGATCGGTGCAACGGATCAATTGCCGTTAATCGGCGCCCACGTGAGTTTAATCCAACTGCCGGATTCGGCTAAAACTGTGACGNCGTCTGATGTGGCCGGGCGATTTGGCTTTGAAAATGTAGCCCAGGGTAATTATACAGTGCATATCACCTATCTCGGATTTCAGGATGTTTATAAAAGCATAGAAGTGGGCAATGAGCCTGGCCGTATTGGCCGGATCGTCATGGAAGAAGCCGCTACCCAACTCGGCACTGTTCAGGTCACTGAACAAGCCCTGCCCAGTATGCAAAAAGGCGATACGACCCAGTTCAATGCCAATGCGTTCAAAACCAATCCGGACGCAACAGCCGAAGACCTCGTGCAAAAAATGCCCGGAGTAACCGTAGTGGACGGCAAAGTGCAAACCCAGGGCGAGGACGTCAGACAAGTGCTGGTAGATGGCAAACCGTTCTTCGGAAACGACCCCAGCGCAGTGCTGCGCAATATGCCTGCAGAAATCATTGATAAAATTCAGGTTTTCGACCAGCAAAGCGAACAGGCTCGCTTCTCTGGCATAGACGACGGCAATACTACCAAAACTATCAACATCGTAACGCGCGGCGGCATCCAGAATGGCACTTTTGGCCGTGTTTATGCCGGCTACGGCGACCAGGAGCGCTACAAGGTGGGCGGTACCATCAACTTTTTCAACGGCGACCGGCGCTTTTCCATCGTCGGGCAATCGAACAATGTTAATGAACAGAATTTTGCGGCTGAAGACTTAGTTGGGATTTCAGCCGGCAGCAGTGGCGGCGGTGGCGGCGGGCCTCGTGGCGGTGGCGGCGGACCACCCCGTGGCGGCGGCGGCGGCGGACGACCTGGCGGCGGCGGTGGCAATACCGGCGACTTCCTTGTGCCCCAAAGCGGTGGCATTTCCAAAACGCACGCCATTGGGTTAAACTACTCCGACAAATGGGGCAAAAAGGCCGAAGTCAGTGGCAGTTACTTCTTTAACCGGAGCGACAACAGCGCCGATCAATCGCTGTTTCGCCAGTATGCCTTCCCGGCCGACGGCGGTCAAACGTATTCAGAAACCAACCTGAGTTCGAGCATCAATACGAACCACCGGCTCAATTTTCGGTTGGAGTACAAAATAGACAGCGCCAACTCCATCATCTTCACCCCTCGGGTATCTTTGCAGGAGAATAACGGGCTGAAAAATATATTGGGAGAAACACGACTGAGCAGCGCACTGTTGAACAGTACCGGCAGCGACTTCAATTCCGGCCTGAACGGTTTATCTGCCTCCGGTGACCTGCTCTACCGGCACCGGTTTGCCAAAGCAGGCCGCACCATTTCGCTGAATGTAGGAAGCAATTACAGCGAAAATACCGGCGCCAGCAGCTTGTTTTCGGGCAATAACTTTTTCACCGATCCGGTCAGCTTTGATTCGCTCAACCAGCTTTCCAATTTGGACAGAACCGGGCTTACCCTCTCTACCAACATTACCTATACCGAACCTTTGAGCAAAAAAAGTTCGCTGCAGTTCGGCTACCAGGCTTCTTTATCGAACAGCGATTCGGACAAACAAACCTTCAATTATTCTGAAGCGACGGACGACTACGACCTCCGCGACACGATGCTTTCCAACGTTTTCAAAAGCAGTTACCTGACGCAATCTTTGGAAGGAGGCTATCGCTACAATTCGGAAAAATCGAATTTTAATATCCGATTAGCTTACCAACGGGCTGATTTACAAAACGATCAAACCTTTCCGTTTATAAGCAACGTTGACCGCACTTTTTACAATTTTGTTCCTTCGGCATCGTATCGTTACAATTTCACCAAAACCAAAAACCTGCGCGTTTTCTACAACGCCCGCTCGAATGCGCCCAGCGTGAGCCAACTCCAGGACGTGTTGGATAACTCCAACCCCCTGCAACTCAGCAGTGGCAACCCCGGCTTGGTGCAGGATTTCCGGCATTCACTGTCGGCGCGCTATTCTGCTACCAACACCGAAAAATCGTCTTCGTTTTTTGTCCTGATGTCCGGCACGCTCACTCAGGACTATATCGGCAGAAGTACCTTTATTGCAGACCGGGACACCGTGATCGGAAATGGCATTGCGTTGCAACAAGGCGCCCAGTTTTCGCAACCCGTCAATCTGGATGGGTACTACAACCTGCGTTCTTTCATCACGTATAGTATGCCGATGAAAGCCATCAAATCGAACATCAACATGAACCTTTCCGGCAATTATTCCAGAACGCCCGGTTTGATCAATGGAGAAGAAAATATTTCCAGCACGCCTTCTTTTGGATTTGGCTTAGTGGTCAGCAGCAACATCAGCGAAAACCTTGATTTTACGGTGTCCACCAATTCCAGCTACAATATTGTGCGCAACAGTTTGCGCGAAGACCTGAACAGCGAATATTTCAGCCAGAATTCGCGCCTGCGTTTCAACTGGATTTTTTGGAAAGGATTTGTGTACCAAACCGAATTGAGCCACCAACTGAACAGCGGTTTGTCGGCAGGTTTCAACCAGAATTACCTGCTCTGGAACATGAGCATCGGCAAAAAACTGTTTAAAAAGCAGGAAGGGGAAATTCGCTTGTCAGTATTCGATGCTCTGAGCGAAAACATCAGCGTGCAGCGAAACATTACCGAGGTGTACTTTGAAGACGTTCAAACCGAAGTTTTACGGCGGTACTTTATGCTGTCGTTTATTTATAATTTGAGGAAGTTTTGATTAGTGTCTGTCTTTATAGTCCGATAGCTGCGTTATATTTTGCCCCAAAACCGGTCATCCCGCCCGAGCGGGACTCCCGTTTTTGGGGCAAAATATGCCTTACTCTCGAACTCTAAAGAACAGACACGGGACTAAATGGACGGGCACTAATTAGGCGAAATGCCGGAAACATCTACACAGAGCTTCATTATGGAGTAAAAGAAGTCTCGCGGAGTTAGATACGCTGTGAGACTCCTTTTACTTCGTGCTGCCCACCCGGTTTGCCGGGATTCGCCAGATTCAGGTCATTCCAAAAACTGAGCTAATGCTAATTGTGCTTTCCCTAACCTGCCTTTAAAAACAATGTCTCCATCCGGATTAATTAAAAAATAGTCTGGAAATCCATTAATGCCGTATTCGTCTATGATGGAGGTTACTTCCTCTTGTTTTTTGTTGTGGACAAATAAGCTCGTCCAGTTCATTTTTTCTTTGGCCAGGTAATTTCTGACAACTTCTGCGTTCGCATCATAAGCAATGCTCACAAATTCAATGTTTTTATTTTTATATTGCTCATAAACATTTTTCAATTCAGGATGGTCTGCTTTGCAGGGTCCGCACCAGGTGCCCCAAAAATTGATAAAGACAAATTTTCCTTTTAGGGCTTCAAGAGAAAAGTTCTTCCCGCTCAGGTCTTTCGTATTGATTGCGGGCGCCTTCCATACTTCACCTTCATAGCCTTCCAGTACAGTGAATTGGATTTGTCGCCGCTCAAAATCTACCGTATCCACCCGAACCCAGGTCTTTCCAATTTGAATAATTCCTCCCTGAAAAGTTTCAATTTTCTCCTGGGTTGTTCCGTATTCTGAAACCAAAATATAGGAGGAGTTACGTTCTTCTTCCTCTAAAAAGCCATTTACAACGACATGGTACTTTCTGTTGTCAAGGACCAGATCACCTGAAAAAATTTCATTGGTCGCCATTGAAATTTTCAGGTCTTCAAATAATTTTCCAGGTGATTTTGATAATTTAACAAATGGCTTTATGCTGATGATCTTTTCCCTTTGGTGTATTTTCCCATTGTAAAACACTTCGTAATGGATCACCAAAGATGAGGTCAATTTTCTATACCCAATTCGATCTTCCATTACATCGAGGCCAGATGTGTCAAATTCCATAACGATTTCATCGCTTAAATCTCTATTATTATTGGCATCAATAGCGATAATTTTTTTGCCTTTCCGCAATCCAGTTACCCCATAAATCTTGTATTTAAATGCCTTATCCGTAATGGATGCTTTATCAATTTTGTATTTTTCAAAATCTTCCTGAGTAAAAGGTACTCCATCAAATCTTTCATAAATTCTCCCGTATTGGTACTGTTCGTATGTAAACTGAGCCATAGAAAACGGGCAGGCCCAAAACATCATCGTGTCCAGGTCATTCGGTATGCCGCTCAAATCCAATGGTTGTGGATAGAAGTAGAATTGTTCTACCTCTACAGGTTCTTCAGCCAAGCCCTTTTTCAAGGGCACCTGTATAGTGGTGGTTTGACTTTCCAGTACAATTGGGAAAAGGAGACAAATAAAGGCAGAAAGGAGCTTCCAGCTTGATGTGGTCATGTTCAAACGTTTTTTTTGTAATCTAATCTCGTTAATTGAAGATTCATACTTAAAATGCGCCTACGCTAAAAAGATATGGGAGATTGAAATATTTAACTTTTAAAGGCGCTTTTGAATCCCTACATTCGTCTTAGCAAGTCTCGATTCTGCTTTTTTCATTCCACAATTCATCAACATGCGATTGTTAGTGTTCTTTTGTTTGTTCTTCGCTTTCGCGCCCTTCTCCGGCGCTCAAAAAAACCTGAGCGTCCTCACCTACAACATCCGCTTCGACAACCCCGGCGACGGCGAAGACGCCTGGCCGAAACGCCGCGATCACGTGGCCGCCCAGTTGCGTTTTTTTGCGCCGGATGTATTTGGCATCCAGGAGGGCTTGCTGCGGCAATTGGAATACCTGAACGAACAATTGCCCGGCTATCAGCGCATCGGCGTGGGGCGCGACGACGGCAAAGACGGCGGTGAATTTTCAGCCCTGTTTTTCAAAAGAGACCGATTTAAATTGCTGGATTCCGGCACCTTCTGGTTGTCCGAAACGCCGGATGTGGTGTCGAAAGGCTGGGACGCCGCGCTGCCCCGCGTTTGTACATATATGCGGTTGCGCGACAAGCAGGCCAAAAAAAATCTTTGGGTGTTCAATACCCATTTCGACCACGTCGGCAAAACCGCGCGCAAAGCATCCGCCGAACTCATTCTGAAAAAAATCCGCGAAAAAAATACCGCCAACGAGCCAGTCGTCGTCATGGGCGACTTCAACGCCGAACCCACCGAAGCCCCTATTGCCGTGCTGCTGCGCGAACTCAAAGACGCCCGTGCACTCAGCATGGAACCGCCTTTCGGCCCGGAGGGCACCTTCAATGCGTTCAAATTCAACGAACCGGTAGTCCGGCGCATAGATTATATATTTTTGGGGTTTGGGTTCGGGTCGGAGACCACTCGCCAGCAGCTTAAAGTACGACAACACGCCGTACTGAGCGACTCCCGCAATTGTCATTATCCGTCGGATCATTTGCCGGTGTTGGCGCGGTTGGCGTGGTAGTGGGCTTTGAATGGTTAGCTTTTTTTCTTAACTTTGTAATCTAATAGCATCCATAATATGCAAAAAATCAGAATACAGAACCTCGGCCCTATTCAGGATGTAACTATTGAGTTAAAACCAATTACCATACTGTTGGGTGAGCAGGCTACCGGAAAAAGTACTATTGCTCAGTGTGTTTACTTTTTTCGTTCACTTACAGAGGATTTGACGGAAGAAATATTTAGATTGCGAAGAGGCTCTACTATTGAACAAATAGAAAGTGTAGTCAAAAACACAATCCGTAGTAAATTTTATATTTACTATGGCGGTTCAAGATTCCTTGATGACTTTGACGTTATTTTCTATTATAGCGAAAATAGTTACATTCGAATATTAAAAGGTGCTGAAACAACTGTAGAGTTTAGTTCAGGATTGGGAATAGGTGAATTATGCCATGCCATTTATCAGCACTTTGATATAACTTTTCTTTCCGCTGCTTCGCGTGCGGAAGCATTACAAAATATCATAGAAAGCCATTTACTTAACTTACCACCTAACTTTTCTGCTCGTTTTGAACGCGATGTTTATTATCAAGCAGACCGTAATATCGCTACGATGTATTCTGAGCAATTCAGACAAATTTTTTTAGATAGTTATCGTACAAGCTCTTTACTTACAGGTCGTAATATTCCAAGATCTGTTCATCTTGAGCTAATGCGCGAATTTGTAGAAAGGATCGTTACGATGAAAGAAATATTTGACCGTAGCGGCGGTAATTTTGAATCTTTATTAGTTGACGGCCGCATTCGTCGCCCGTTGATTGACGATTTTTTAGATCGCTGCTCTAATATTTTAAAAGGACGTTATATTATTGCATCAGGAGGAATTGAAAAAATAAGAATAAGTAGTGGTAGACATATAGAATTAGGCAGAGCATCTTCCGGGCAGCAATCTGTCATTCGGCTACTACAAGAGTTGGCTATTCTAATAGCACAAAATCGTTATACCTACAGAACTATTGAGGAGCCAGAAGCACACTTATTTCCTGCGGCTCAGTACCATTTAACTGAGTTGATGCTAATGTGTCATAATCTCACCCAAAGTGAGTTTTTATTAACTACACATAGCCCTTATTTTGTTGCCACCTTTAATAATGCGCTCTACGCATCTAAAGCAGCACAGTTTGACAACTCTGAGGTTACTAATATTGGTTATCCTCCACACTTAAGACTAAACCCTGATAATTTCGCTGCTTACCAAGTCCAGAATGGTCGGGCAACTTCTATCTATCAATCAGATGAAGCGCTGACGAGCATTGATGGGTTAGATGCTGTATCTTATGACATAGGCCAGAAATTCAGTCGCTTAGCGGAGATTGTCCAATTGAATGAAGTTCTTTCTGTATGAAAACATATGGCGAGGCATTACATCAGGTTTTGATGGAGTGCTTAATAAATAATCCTCATGGTATGCCTTACCTGAAGTGTGTTCAGGAATTGGTGAATAATGAGAAAGATTTGGCAGTTTGGATAACAGATTTCCACGTCAATAATGGTTGCATATTCCACGATAAGAAAACATCTTCTGCGTTTCGCATAGAGGCAACAAAAAAAATAAAACTGTGGTGTGTGTGCGTAGATGGTTGCTTGATCAAAGACAGCAAGGGCGTAAATATTCCCAAATGTGATAATCTTGCTTTTAGTGATGAGGAATTCTATTTTATTGAATCGAAAATGAATGTCAAATCAGAAAAAAAAGATTGGATAACAAAAGAAATCCAAGATGCAATAGAAAATAAGATAAAGAGAACCAAAGAAATTCTACTTGACAGAATCAGTGACGCCGGGCACGAATTTTCTTCAAAAAATATCAAAATATTTATTGCTTTTCCCGGGACTAATTATGTAGTTCCAAAAAACAACGTCCAGATAGTTGAAAAACTAAGAATACAAGCAACGAAGACTTTAAACATGCCGATAAAAAAGTTTATTTTAGATGATAAAATTTCATTTAAATGATGACAATTTCTCAATAATGTGTTGAACTTAAACGGCTTCAAACCTTATGAATAATATAAAACTGGTTCTTGATTACCAACCTTAAGCTATCCTTCGTAGTTTTGCCCTACCATGTGGCTAAAACTCTTCGCACACCTGCACCGTTTTCTATTCGATTTCTCCGTCAAGTGGCTGAGAAATCACGTGGACGAGCGCACCTACCTCATTGTAGTGAGCGTAACCATCGGTGCAGTAGCCGGTTTGGCGGCGGTGTTACTCAAGCAGTTTGTCCGCCTCATTAAATACCTGTTAGACGGTTGGTTTGAGCCTACCGAGTTTAACTTTCTCTACCTCGTTTATCCCATGGCTGGCATCGCGCTGGCGGTGTTGTACGTGAAGCGCATCCACGGCGGCAAAATGGACAAAGGCTTGTCTCGACTGCTGTTGGCGCTTTCGCGCAATTCGGCGCGACTGCCGCGCAGCGCCACCTATTCCCACATGGTGTCGAGCGCGCTGACCGTGAGTTTTGGCGGTTCTGCAGGTCTGGAAGCACCCATCGTACTCACGGGCTCAGCAATTGGCTCCAATGTGGCCAAAGAACTGCGTGCCCAGCCCCGCTTCCGCAACCTCTTCATCGCGTGTGGCGCAGCGGCAGGCATTTCGGCGGTCTTCAACAGCCCCATTGCCGGGGTCATTTTTGCTTTTGAAGTGTTGCTGCCCGAACTTACAGTCGCTTCTTTCATCCCTTTGCTGATGGCGTCTGCGACGGCTACCATCATTTCCAAATTATTGTTTTACGAAACCATTTTTGCGCCGGTCCTCCGCGAGTGGCAACTGGGCGCACTCCCGTTCTACATTGTCCTCGGATTGCTCTGCGGCTGTGTGTCGGCTTACATGACCCGCACGACTTTTCGCCTCGAAGCCCGGTTTAAAAAAATAAAACTCAATGCCCGCGGCCGGGTTGTTGTTGGCGGCCTGGCGCTGGGTATC
>Ga0056914_10002333_pt1 | contig 12080 bp, 10 predicted proteins | sample TNRBio252014_DNA_FD_55168 | JGI IMG/M metagenome (GOLD analysis project Ga0056914, IMG submission 55168) | Wastewater treatment Type I Accumulibacter community from EBPR Bioreactor in Madison, WI, USA - TNR Reactor_6/25/2014_ DNA | ecosystem: Engineered > Bioreactor > EBPR > Anaerobic-Aerobic >...
CTTTACTTCGTTAAAAGCAAACAGGCATGAGATGCCGGGGCGTGTATGGTGAAAAGTTTCATCGCGGAACCGACATCACACCACCCAAAGCCAGCCGCGTAAGACCGGCCAAAAAAATGAACGTGCCCGCCTGGGCCGCATCGCCGACAGACTGATGGCCATGACACGCGACTTCGCCTCCCTGTTCCTCACCCGCAACGGCTCGGGTGACCAGCACGCGCAAACTTACCTCAAGGGACTGCTCAGCCGGCTGCCCGGCAAAAACATGGAGCGCATGGCCGAGGTCATTGAGGGAGCTGCGCAGCAGGACTTGCAGCAGTTCATCAGCGACAGTCCGTGGCAGGAGCGTCCCGTCTGGGACGCCATCGCCACCCGCGCCGACGCCCGGCTCGGCGGCCACGCGGAGAGCATGCTCGCGGGCGACGAGTCCTGCTTCGCCAAACAGGGCAAGGCATCTGTGGGCGTCGCCCGCCAGCACAACGGCAGGCTGGGCAAAACCGACAACTGCCAGGTCGGCGTGTTCACCGCCCTGGTGGGTTGCCGGCTCTTCGTGCCCGGAGAGTGGACCGCGGACAAGCCACGCTGTCTCAAAGCCGGCATGCCCGAAGAGCAGATCAAGCCGCGCAGCAAGATCGAGCACTTCAGCGACCTCATCGACCAGGCCATTGAGCAAGGACTGCGCTTCAAGCTGGTGGGTTGCGACAGCTTCTATGGTCGCGACCAGGGACTGCTCGGAAGCATCGCCGACAAAGGACTCATCTTCGTGGCCGACATCCCACGCGACACGCAGGTGTGGATCAAAAAACCGCAGGGCAAGCAACGCCCCCGCGCCGTGGGAGCCTCCGGCGCCACACGGNTGGACCAGCTCAAAGCCCTGCCGATGAGCCGGGTCAAAGTGCGCGACGCCGAAAACGGCCCTGTCATCGTGCAGGCATCCTCCCGCGAGGTGTGGATCTGGCCTGCGCAGCGGGCGCAGCCACTGCGCTGCATGCGGTTGGTCAGCGAGCACAGCGACGGCACGCGCAAAGCGACGCTGATCAACGCGCCTGCGGGCACCTCATTGGAGAAACTGGTGCGCTGGCAAGGGCAGAGGTTCTTCATTGAGCAGACGTTCAAAAACGGCAAAAGCCACGCCGGCATGGCAGACTATCAGGTGCGCAAATGGCGCGGCTGGCACCACCACATGGCGCTGGTGGGGCTGGCGCAGCTCTTCGTGCTGGAGGAGCGTCATGAGCGGCGGCGGGAGATGTCCCGGCTCTCCACCACCGACATCACCGAGCTGCTGCACTGGCAGTTTGCCACGCAGCCCTCGCGCGAGGCCGTGATCGAGAACATCCAGCGACGCCACGCCCGCCGCGCATCTGCCACCCGTTCCAAACAACGCGTCGCCCGAAGAATGTCGAACCGAAAATCTTTAACGAAGTAAAGTTAGTCCTCCATCAGCTTCACCGCCAGCCGGCGCATGAACTGGCGGTCATGCAGGTGGCCGAGGCGTTCGTGCGCCTCGTCGAGGTTGCGCAGGATGCGCAGCAGCGTGGCCTCGGCCGTGGCGGGTTCGCGGATGAGATCCTCCATGCCCGGATTCGCGGCGGGATGATGCCTGGCCACATCGGCGGCCAGCATGAAACGACCACGGTTGAAGCAATCGACCAGCCATGTCTTTTCGCGATACGTCACGCGGGAGAGGAAGTGGCCGGGGAAGTTGCAACCTTCGATCTCGATGCCAAAACGATGCCCCAGCAGCCGATAGAGACAGCACAGGCTGATCGGATTGCCCAGGCCGGTGTCCAGCACCCAGAACAGATTGCTGTTCGCGGGCGAGTAATAGTCCTTGCTGTTGCCTTTGAAGCGCGTGATGCCGCCGTGCGGCGCGAACAGCCACTGCGCCAGCTCATGCGCGTCCATGCGGCCTTTTTCGGCAAAAGCCTCCTCCGCCATCGCATCAAGACGTTTCGTGAGATCGGCGGACTGCGATTTCCAGCCGTTCAGAAAGGCGGAAAGCTGGCTCAGGCCCTCCTCAAGCTGCGCGTCCGGCCCTTCCAGCCAGCGCCAGCGCATCCAGGTCTCCTCCAGCTCAGTGCGGCGCGCCGGCTCCAGCATCTGCGCCACGAGACGCTCCTCATCGGCTGACAGCGGCGTCTCCAGCGCCTCTACATGCTGTGGCAGCTCCCGGCGCATCACCGTCAGCTCCTGCCGCACCGCCTGCCGCACGACTTCAGAGTCGTCGTCCAGCAGCTTGATGAGGTGATTCAGGTGTGGCAGCGCAGACATGTCATGGTGTTAGCACGTCTGGGCCATCTGATGCAATGCCGAAATGAAAACAGACCCAGTGTCTCTGCTATGTTTCGTCGTATCTCCCCACATGCCAGGCGATTAAAATGGCGGACTGATCTGCCACCTTGCAGTTGCATATCAGGCACGCATATCATGTCATTACTTCTTCATGAATGGTTTGCTCCAGCTCAAAGCCCGCTTCGTCCTCGGGGCGTTCATCGGCCTGGTATTCGCCATGCTGACCTGGAGCGGGGCACTGGATTCGCTGGAAGATCTGACGGTCGATTACCGGCTGCGGCTGCGGAAGCCGCAGCCTGTTGCCGATGAGGTGCGGCTGGTTGGGATTGGCGATCGCGATGTCGGCTCGCAACTCGGGCGCTGGCCATTTCCACGCGCGGTGCATGGCGATGTGCTGAGCATTCTGAGCGCCACGGGCGCGAAGCACACGACTTTTGACGTGCTGTTCACCGAACCTTCAGCGGATGCGGACCAAGACACGCGATTAAAGGCTGCCTTCGAGAAACAACCGAACGTGACGCTGGCCTACCACTTCGAGCAGGCGGAGCCGGACAAGCATGCGCCGCAGGCGGAAGACCGGCCGCACTTCATCACGGATGGCAGCCGCTTCGGTCTGCATGTGAATGATTTGAAGCTCGTGCGCGGACGGCTGCCCGTCGCGCCCTTTGCGAAGCTGCCGGTCAGCTATGGCGCGGTGAATGCGGTGCCGGATGCCGATGGTGTGATCCGCCGTGTGCCGCTGTTCTTTGCGCATGACGGGCGGCTTTACCCCAGCCTCGCCATGCAGACGATAATCGCCGCGCTCGGCCTGCGGGATGACCAGATCAGCATCGTGCTGGGAAAAGAAGTGACACTGGTGGACACGCCGCGCGGCACCCTCCACATCCCCATCGACGCCCACGGACAGTACCGCGTGAACTTCCTCGGTGATCTCGGGGTGTTCACGCCTGCGTTTGAATATCTTGACCTCTACCAGGCGGTGCAATCGCCAGAAATGGGAGCGCAGCTCGGTGCGGCGGTGAAAGACCGCATCGTGCTCGTCGGCCTCGTCAGTACGGGAAACACGGACGTGGTCAGCTCCTCCATCGGCCGTGTGCCGGGCGTGGCCGTGCAGGCCACGGTGGTGAGCAACATCCTGATGGGCAGTCATCTGCACTTCCTGCCGCGCTGGCAACAGGCGCTGCTCATCATCCTAGCGGGAGCACTGCTCGGTCTTGGTATGTGGCCCTCGCGCTCGTGGCAGGGAATTGTGATTTTCTTCGTCATGACCGCCGTCTGGAGCGCCGTCGCCGTGCTGGCGGCCAGCGCGAACTTCATTCTGCCGGTGGTGCCTGCTTGGATGACCTTTGGCACGGCCACGCTGGCCCTGCTGGGCCTGGAAGCCGCCGCCATGAAGCAGGATCGCTCGCGCGTGGTTGGTGTGCTGGGCCGCTACATCGCCCGACCCGTGCTCGAGCGCTTGGTGGACACAGAACACGCCGCCCCCGCCGCCACGGAACGACGCGAGCTGACGATTTTCTTCTCGGACATCCGCGGTTTCACGGCCTGGACCGAACGCGCGGAGCCGGACGAGGTCGCCACGCGTTTGAACGAGTACTTCGCCGCCATGACCCCGTTCATCGAGCGCCACGGCGGCACGCTCGACAAGTTCATCGGCGACTGCATCATGGTCTTCTTCGGTGCGCCTGCGGCGGATGAAAACCATGCGCTGCATGCCGTGCAGATGGCGCTCGACATGCAGCGTGAGATGACCCGCTTGAATGAGAACTGGTCCAAACGCGGTTACGAGCCGCTGCACATCGGCATCGGCATCCACACCGCCTACGTCACTGTCGGCAGCTTCGGTTCCAGCACCTTCCTCGACTACACCGTCATCGGTCGCGGTGTGAACCTCGCCGCCCGCATCGAATCCCAGGCCGAGGGCGGCAAGATTTTGATCTCCGCCCGCACACACTCGCTGGTGCGTGAGGAAGTGAAAACCCAGCCGCATCCCGATCTCACGCTCAAAGGCATTCCGGAGCCGCAGGTGGTGTGGGAGGTGGTGGGTTGACCGTGCAATCTCACCCTGTAATCTAAAGTATGTTCCGTCCGACTCTCACTGGGTGCCTTGTGTGGCTTGTTCTCCACACCCTGCCGCTACATCTCTGCGCACAGACTGCGAATATCGCAAAAATTTCGCAGATCATCACCTTTGCAGGAAAGGGGAACGTGACCACCTCAGCCGCAGCGGGCACGAAACCGGGTGCCAACAGTGCCGCCTCATCGTCCAGCGGAACTCCAGCCAGCAAGTCTCTCGTGGCTGAGGCCGGAGCTACCGTGGACACAGACGCGGATGCCGCCTCATCATTGGTCCTGGGAGCCCTTGGCACGGCACGAATGCAGGCCGACACCCAAGTCAAGGTGCCTGAGGCAGCGGAAAGCACCCACAGCCTTGAATTGCTCAAGGGCAGTCTGTTTCTGAACATCGATGCGGCGGAACTGAAAAAAGGTGTACCCAACGAGTTCAAATTAAAAACGCCTGTCGCGTTGCTCGCCGTGAAGGGCACGCGCTTCTTTGCCATTTCCAAAGATGGCGAGGATCTGATCGGCGTACATGCTGGGAAAATCGTCGTGCAAGTCGCGGCAGGCACCGCCAGCCTCGAACTCCTTGATGGCACGGTCGTGCCAGTGACGGCGGCGGGACTGGGGGTCCCACGCCCGATGACCTCTGACGAGCAGACGACGAGTGCCGAATATGATCTGGCCAATGTCATCCGCAGACCTGCCAAATCCACAGTCGGCTGGGCACCCCTGAAAGCCAGAGCAGTGGCAGGCGGACCAAAGCCGGAGCTGCTGCCAGATGGAAATGCGCGCTTCACCTGGTCACTGGCTTCGCGCGAGAGCCTGAACTATCTGAGAACCGACTTTCGCCATGAACTGCCAACGGATCAGGCTGGTAAGCCGCTGGCATTGGAGTTGCGCCTGCGGGCCGTCGGCACTGAGCTCATTAATCTTGGTCTCACCGATGAATCACAGAAGCCCCCGCAACGGAGCACCAGGATGGGAATTGACACATCGGCAGCAGAATGGCGGACCGTCATCATCCCGTTTCCTGGACAGGGTACGCCGAACTCCAGCCATACTCTCTATGCGACTTTTTTTCCCGCTGTGCGTACTGCTGCCGACTCGATGCAAAAGAAAGGGGCTCTGGAAATCCAGCCTGTGCAGCTTCTGCTCATAACACCGTGATGATTGGGTTATGGTCTGCACCGGCGGCTTCTATTAATGCGGCATCAAGAAAGCACATCATCTGCCGAGGTGGAATGGGTCGATTCGGTGTTCTATCTTAATGCCGGGTTAATAATCTCACGCTCAAGAGCATTCCCGAGCCACAGGTCAAGGTGCTGCCGGAGTCATTTCCAGCACCACCCGGAACCCAAAGCACGTGTCCTTTCTGGAATCAGGACTGTAGGGGTAACGCTCGGAAGAAAGCAGGGCATTCCGCTCAAAATCGAGCCAGCAGGCACCCCGAAGTACGCGCTCCTTCTGGCTGGCATTGTACCAGTCTTCACACCATTCCGAAACATTGCCTCCCAAGTCGTAAATGCCCAGTTTGTTGGGGGAATAGCTCATCACCGGAGCAGTTTCAGGATAACCATCATCCATCCCGAGAGAGCCTTGCAGACCGGAACTGAGCTTGGCACAACTTTTGTCGGCATAATTGCCTCCAGTTCGCTTGGGCGGCCAACCGCCTTCCCACGGATAGATGTTGCCCACTTTGCCATCCAGGCTCTCTGGAGTGCTTGCAGCATCAATTTTCTCCAGACTTCCAAGGCCAACGGCCATGCTCCACTCGCGGTCAGTCGGCAGACGGTAAGTCCGCCCCTCCTTCTTGCTGAGCCATTCGCAAAATTGCTTGGCCTCATCCCATGCCAACGATTGCACAGGATGATCCGCCAGCCGCGACATCATTTGAGCGTCTTGTTTTAGTTGGGTCTCGGTGAAATCTTTTCTCCAAAACGTGCTTAGCCCACGTGCCTCAACCGCGAAGACCTCATAGTCTTTGCGGCGCGTTTCGTGAATGCAAAACATGACGTTGGTCCCAGGCACGGGAACAAAGCGCATGTCCAACGAGTTTCCGACTGATTGAAGCATGAACTCGTAGAATTTTTGGTAGCCGGCTTCAGTGGCATTGAGCGGGCGCGTGACGAGAGCCTGGTCTTGAACCACGTTTTACTGCATTTCCCGCGGTCACCTCCAATCCTTGAGCGTTGGCATCGGTGGATGCGATCACCACACCTTGATGCACACCGACTGTGTTTGTCCCTCCTTCTGAGATGGCAAAGAACCGGGTTCCCTTCACCGCGAGCAAGGCTGCCGGGGTTTTCAGGCGAAAGGTGGCTTCACCACGCTTTTTGACCGCCTCGGCGTCAATTTCCAGGAAGAGTCGTCCTTTGAGCAATTCCAGGCTGCTGCCCGCTTCGCTGGCCTGCGGCAAGCGAACCTGAGTTTCAGGTCCCATGATCACTTTACCAAGGTCGGGAACTCGGATGACCGCACTGCTCCCGGCTCCAGTGGCCAGCGTACTGCCCGCATTCTGACGAATTTCGGCCACTGCCCCCGTCGTCGCCGACTTGGGGATCGCGATGGGTGAGGTTTTCCCATCAGCAGATTTTGCCGCCACGCTGCCATTGGCGGACACGATCCTGACCTCTTCAAGCACCAGTGCAGTCTGAGCAGAAACATCAGTGGCTGCCAGCAGGCAAAGAGTGATGCTCATGAATGCATCAATGAGAAATGGGCTTGTGGTCGAATTCATTCATAGACTATGAAAGCCACATGCATGAAATCAATCCCAGCATGTTCCAATCTGTGCCACAAGCCTTCGTTTGTGAGTGAGCGGATGCATGCCCAGGCTGTGTCCGGCTTTGTGGTCTTAAAGGCATTCCCGCGCCGCAGGTGGTGATGGCCGAATCACTTGGCGGTCGTGGAGTTCGAAAACAGCATGAAGTCAGACAGCTCGAGGATGGGATCATCTTGTTTGGCCTTAGTGCGTGCGGACTTCTGCGGTGAGCGTTCCACCTCGATTTCAAAAGTTTGCTCAGCCGCTCCGGTTGGCAGCAGGCACTCCTGCCACGCAATCGTGCGTCCTGGACCAGAACCAGCAGCCCCCGCTTGTTTCGTGACTTTGCCATCCACCGTGACGACGCTGGTGGAGGGACACTTGAAGTAGAAATGCAGCGCCAAAGCCCCGGCGGTGGCTGTTGGTCTCAAGGTCAGGCTCAGGCGCTGCTTCAGGATGCCCGCATTGTCCACCATCACACGAAGCAGCCCGCCTTCTTTGGCTTCGATCCGGCAGTCTGTGGGAGACACAGCGGAAAGCATCACGCTGGAACCCAGCTTTTCGAGCGCTTCAGTGTCATTCATGGCCAGCGTGGAAAGCTGGCCCTGGTTGTTATCAAAGTATTCCGCCATTCCGGTCGTGCCGCTGGCGCTCAGCACGGTCAGGGCTGCCTTGGCGGGTGCGGCGTACTGCGTGCTCAGGGTCAGTTCTTCTGCCGTCATAACCCTGGGCCGCACGGGTTGTGACGGCCCATGGCTGGATGCCTGACCTTTTTGCAGCAAGGCGGTTGACCGGACCGCCAGCGTGGCGACGGCCACCGTGCCCTCATGCACGCCGATGATTTCCTGTGCCGCCGAAGTATCCAGGAAAAACTGCGTTCCTTTGACCGCCAGCAGCGCGGTGGGTGTTTTCAGGCGGAATTCGGTGTTCTGGTTCTTCTTCAGCTCTGCCCCGTCAATGTTGAGGAACAGCTTTCCCTTGAGCAGTTCGAGGCTCTGGGGCGCGCCGGCGGCAGGCATCCTGATCTGCGTGTCGGCCTCCATTTTGACGCTGCCCAGAGCGCCCAGCGTCACGGCGGCGGCACCATCCTTGCCAGTGACGACCTCATAAATCTCAGGCTGTGCTTTCTGCCCAGGCGGCGCTGTGTTCCGTGTCGAGATGACAAACTGCCCGGAAGTCGCGAAGGCAATGGCGTTGGCGGGCTTGGCCACCTGCTGTGCCTGAAGACAGCCGATGAGGCCAAAGGTAAGAAGTAACGTTCGCATGGGGATTGAAAGCACAGAGGCTATTCCAGGTAGTGCATGACACAACGCACAAACAGCAGCAGATCCTTGCCAGGCTTCACATCCGGTACCGTGCCGATGAAGGCATAGCCGCCCCGCGCCTCCATGGTCGCATTGACTGTGGAACCCGTTCCGCTGGCTTTGTCGGTGCGCTGCATGGTGAGACTGACAAATTCCCCTGAAGCTCCTATAGTAGGTTCCATCTCCAGGCGGGCGGCCCCCATGTCCAGGCTGCTCCTCTGGCCGCTGCGGAGGACTTGCGCCGCACAGGAGCTATGAATAGCCCCCTTGGCTTTGGTGAGTGATTCCAGCTTTCCGACCACCGCCTTGACGTCCTGGGTCATGTCCTGCTTTTGCAGAATGGCGTCCGCCCTCGCCTTGTCCATCTCGTAGCCGAACACCAGCAAAAGTCCATTCTTGGACCTCATGTCTCTCACGGCAGTAGGCTTGTTGGCCTCCTGGGCGGCAACAGACATCCATGAGGTCAATAAGAGCGACCAGACAAAACAAGCGAATGCGATGCGCTTTGCTTGCCGGGGTAATAGGAAGACGGTGTTCATGGCGGGATCATTTTCAAAGTTCACTCATCCGGGCAAACAGGAGCACAACCGTGTCGGCAGATGATCCTGGCAGGCTGCCCATGAAGGTGATGCCACCCAGGCGGGCGAGCACCCCATTCGCCATGCCAGACTGGTCTGATGCCCGGCGCAGCGCATAAATGGCATTCACATATCCTCCGCCACCGCGGGTGAGTTCTGCTTCCAATGAATAGCCGCCTACGGGTGTTGCCGTCGCCCGTGCTCCGCTGGCGGCTTCAATGAAGGGGAGCTTAGCAATCGTGGCTTTACGCGCTCCGACCAAGGCGGCCGTGGCCGTGAGCAGAGCCTTGGGGTCCAGCTCCCCTGGCTGCGAGATAAAGAGCGTGGCCGCAGCGTCCTGTGAAACCTCGTAACCCTGTAGCTCAAAACGCAGCATTCCAGGCTGGCCCGCTGCTGGCTTTGCCACCGGAGCGGGCGTTGACTTGGTGACGGGAGCAGGGGGAGGTGCAGGTTGTTCCTCCCCCCATGTGATATGCACAGGCACTCCGATGACCGCGAGTTCCTGCTTGGTCACTCGGTCTGTCATCCTAATTTTGATTTCATGGACGACAGTCGGCACGCGATACCTCAATAACACCTCCACGGTTCCATTGACTTTTGGCTCTACTACTGAGGGGCTGGATGATCCTTGCGCACCTGTAGGAAGACCATTCGTATATGCGAGGGGGGACACGACCACAGCATTCTCAGATTTGTTTTTGCATCGAACCACAACTTGCAGAACCTCTCCCAATGCGAGTTTTTTGATGGCGTTGGGTTTCGGAGAGCTGATTTTGAGCAGCTCAGACTCTGCGGGTAATTGGGCAATCAATTCCATGAAAGCACCCAGTCCCAGCAACGCTACCAGAAAATACTTCCAGCAATATCCACGGGACGAAGCTGCGAACCAGAAGATGCGGGAGGGGGGCATGAGGAAAAGAGGCTGAAGTTCTCAACGGGATCAATCTAAAACAAGGGATTTTATGTATCTTGCGATACTCTCATCCTGCTAAGACTTCCTTTCCAAGCAAGAACATGTTTGATTCATCAAAGCCGGATTTCCATCGCCGTCGCCCGGGCTTGGCTGAGTTCTCAGGCCAGGCGATGTACTCGACCGTGTTGAGTGCCCTGCGTGGCCTTGTCTCGTCGCGAGTTCAAGAGTGATGACGAAAGTTTGATGGAAAACCGGATGTAGGCCGCGTTTGTTCACGCCCGTCTATCCGACCATGAAATTAACGTCCCTGACCACCCTCCTCGTCGCGCTGGCGCTCACCGCCCGTGCTGAATTGAAACTTCCCGCCATCATCGGCGACCACATGGTGCTGCAGCAGCAGCTCGCGAATCCCATCTGGGGCTGGGACACGCCTGGAACCGAGGTGACGGTGACGTTTGCGGGTCAAACCAAGAGCGGCAAGGCCGGTGCGGATGGCAAGTGGACGGTGAAACTCGATCCTGTGCCCGCTAACGCGAATCCGGCCACGATCTCGATCCAAGGCAGCAGCGCGAAGGAACTCAAGAATGTGCTCGTCGGCGAGGTGTGGATATGTTCCGGCCAGTCCAACATGCAGTGGAGCGTGCAAAGCTCCTGGGATGCCGATTTGGAGATCGCCTCCGCCAAACATCCGAATCTGCGCCTCATCACCGTGCCGAATGTCGGCACGCAGGAGCCGCAGAGCGACTTCAAAGGCGCGTGGGCCGAGTGCTCACCGCAGAACGTCGGCGGCTTCAGCGCCGTGGGCTTTTTCTTCGGCCGCGTGCTGCACAAGACGCTCGATGTGCCCGTCGGTTTGATCAACAACGCCTGGGGCGGCAGCGCTGCCGAGGCCTGGGTGAATCGCGGCGAGCTGGAAAAAGACCCGCGCTTCAAGCTGCTCATGGAAAACACGAAGAAGAACGAGGCATTCCTCAGCTCCGACGCCGCCAAGAAGCAGTATGAGACCAATCTCGCCAACTGGAAGAAACTGGCCGATGAGGCGAAGGCCGCAGGCAAGCCCTTCACCACACGCGCTCCTGCTCCTCCTGAAAATTGGCTGCGCGGCAACGCCCGCCCAGGCAACATCTACAACGGCGCTTTGCTGCCCACGATCGGCTACGGCATCAAGGGCGCGATCTGGTACCAGGGCGAAAGCAACGCCGGACGCGCCTTCGAATACGCCAGCCTCTTCCCCTTCATGATCCAGAACTGGCGCAATGAGTGGCAGCAGGGAGATTTCCCCTTCTACTGGGTGCAGCTCGCCGACTTCATGGCAGAAAAAAACGACGCCGAGCAAGCCACCGCCAGCTCCTGGGCCGAACTGCGTGAAAGCCAGACGAAAACGCAGAACGCCATCCCGAACGGCGGCCAGGCCGTCATCATCGACCTCGGCGAGGCGAACGACATTCATCCGAAGAACAAGCGCGACGTGGCCGAGCGCCTCGCCCGCTGGGCGCTGGCCAAGGATTACGGCATGAAGCTCCCATATCGCAGTCCTGAGTTCAAATCCGCCGAGTTCAGCAAAGGCAAGGCCGTCATCACGCTCGACACCTTCGGCAGCACGCTGCGAACCGTCGATGTCAGCGAGGTGAAGGGTTTCGTCCTTTGCGGCGAAGGCAAAAAATGGGTCTGGGCCAATGCGAAGATCATCGGCAAGGACCAGGTCGAAGTCAGCTCTGAGACCGTCGCCAATCCCGTCGCCGTTCGCTACGCCTGGTCTGACAATCCGGTGTGCAATCTCTTCAGCGTCGAAGGCCTTCCCGTCACTCCGTTCCGCAGCGACGACTTCGAGATGCTCACGAAGCCGAAGCTGCCGTAACCCGGCTGCTTGCGTCGATTCAAATCGAAAGGCACGACCTCGTGGTCGTGCCTTTTTCAGTACCGGGGCATTCCTGCCCCCGGCACACCCTGCACGGGCCAGGAATGGCCCGATTACGAGAGCGCGAAAATGTCCGCGTGTTGAAATTTCAACATGCGGACTTGACGGGCGGCCCATGGTGTTGAAAAATCAGCACCCATGTGGGACGACAAACATTCCAATGAGTTTAGCCGCCGCGAGCGGCAGGTGATCGAGATCGTGATGAAGCATGGGCGGGTCTCCGCGCGTGAGATTGAGGAGAAACTGCCGGACG
>Ga0056914_10002341_pt1 | contig 12069 bp, 18 predicted proteins | sample TNRBio252014_DNA_FD_55168 | JGI IMG/M metagenome (GOLD analysis project Ga0056914, IMG submission 55168) | Wastewater treatment Type I Accumulibacter community from EBPR Bioreactor in Madison, WI, USA - TNR Reactor_6/25/2014_ DNA | ecosystem: Engineered > Bioreactor > EBPR > Anaerobic-Aerobic >...
TGTCTTCGCCATCGATCTTTCTCTCCTGGTGTCCGCGTTTGAGCGTCAGCTCACTGCCGGAACGGGAAGTTGAACAGCTTCAGAAGCGCGCGCGCCTCGTCATCTGTCTTTGCGGTGGTGCAAACGATCACGTCCATGCCCCAGATCTGATCAACCTTGTCGTAGTTGATCTCCGGGAACACGATGTGCTCCTTGATGCCCATGGCGTAGTTGCCACGGCCATCGAACGACTTCGGATTGAGGCCGCGGAAGTCACGAACACGCGGCAGCGCGATGGTGACCAGGCGGTCTGCGAATTCGAACATCCGGTCCTTGCGGAGCGTCACCTTGGCGCCGATCGGCATGTTCTCGCGCACCTTGAAGGTGGCGATCGCCTTGCGGGCCCGGGTNACGACCGGCTTCTGGCCGGCGATCAGCGCCAGGTCGGCGGCGGCAACGGAAGCCTTCTTGGANTCGCCGGTCGATTCGCCGACGCCCATGTTCAGCACGATCTTCTCGAGCTTGGGCACTTCCATGACGTTCTTGTAGCCGAACTGCTTGATCATCTCCGGAATGATCACATCCCGGTAGTGCTGGCGCAGGCGCGGCTCGTAATTGGTCTTATCGAGCATCGATCGTCTCCCCGGAGCGCTTGGCGACACGAACCTTCTTGCCATCGGCGAGGGTCTTGAAACCCACACGCGTCGGCTTGCCATCCTTGGGATCGGCGATCGCCAGGTTGGACAGGTTGATCGGCGCTTCCTTGGAAATGATGCCGCCCTGCGAGGTCTGGCTCTGGCGCGTATGGCGCTTCACCATGTTGACGCCGCGCACCAGCGCCCGGTTCTCGGTCGGACGAACCTCGATCACTTCACCGGACTTGCCGCTGTCGCGGCCGGTGAGCACGACGACCTTGTCGCCCTTCTTGATCTTCGCAGCCATCAGAGCACCTCAGGAGCCAGCGAGATGATCTTCATGTGGTTCTTGGCGCGGAGTTCGCGCGGAACCGGCCCGAAGATACGGGTGCCGACAGGTTCGGACTGGTTGTTGATCAGAACAGCCGCGTTGCGGTCGAACCGGATCACCGACCCGTCCGGACGGCGGATGTCCTTGGCCGTGCGCACGACGACGGCCTTCATGACGTCGCCTTTCTTCACGCGGCCGCGCGGAATCGCTTCCTTGATGGAAACGACGATAATATCGCCGACGGACGCATACTTGCGCTTGGAGCCGCCGAGCACCTTGATGCACATAACCCGGCGGGCGCCGGAGTTATCCGCTACGTCAAGGTTGGTTTGCATCTGGATCATGGACTGATCCTTCCTTTCTCTCAGATCGGTTTCCGGATTTGCATCCGGACTACGCCTGACCGGGGACCCGCGAACAGCGAAGCCGCCAAGGCGACTACGCCGCTACTCGAAAACTTTCCAGGCTGGCAAGGAAAATTTTCAAAAAAGTCCAGACCCGCATGGCAAAAGCCATATCGGATCTGGCTGGACCCCGCTCCTCTCGTTCCGCTTCAGGCTCAGCCCTTGGCGGTCTGGTCGAGAACGACCCACCGCTTCAGCTTCGAAAGCGGCTTGGATTCCACGATCGAGACCTGATCTCCCACCTTGTGGGCATTGGCCTCGTCATGCGCGTGATAGTTTTTCGACCGGCGCACCGTCTTCTTGAGAAGCGGATGCGTGAACCGGCGTTCAACCTTCACGACAACTGTCTTGTCCTGCTTGTCGGAAACGACAGTGCCCTGGAGAATGCGCTTCGGCATCGTGTTACCCTCAAGCCTTCGCGGCTTCAATCAATTGTTTGCGCTGGATCGTCTTGATCCGGGCGATGTCACGACGCACCTGACGCACGCGGGACATGTTCTCAAGCTGGCCGGTCGCCCGCTGGAAGCGCAGGTTGAACTGCTCCTTCTTCAGCTTGAGAAGTTCGTCCTGAAGCTGGTCGCCGCTCATGACCTTGAGGTCGGAGAAACGCTGTGTGGATTTCATCGTTCCCTCCTTACTCGACAATGCGCTGAACGAAGCGGGTCTTGATCGGCAGCTTGGCAGCGGCCAGCGTAAGCGACTCGCGCGCCAGTTCGCCGTCGATACCACCGACCTCGAACATGATCTTGCCGGGCTTGATGCGGGCCGCCCAGAATTCCGGAGCGCCCTTGCCCTTACCCATGCGGACTTCGGTCGGCTTCTTCGACACCGGAACGTCGGGGAACACGCGGATCCAGACGCGGCCGGCACGCTTCATGTGACGGGTCAGGGCGCGGCGGGCAGCCTCGATCTGACGGGCGGTCACACGCTCCGGCTCCATCGCCTTCAGGCCATATTCGCCGAAGGCCAGGTAATTGCCGCTCGAAGCGACGCCCTTGATGCGCCCCTTGAACTGCTTACGGAATTTGGTTCTTTTCGGTTGCAGCATGGCTTACCTCTCACGCCGCATCCGGCGCGCGGCGGCCCTGCGAACGCTGATCGTCGCCGGCGCGCTTGTCCTGCGCCATCGGATCGTGTTCGAGGATCTCACCCTTGAAAATCCAGACCTTGACGCCGCAGGTGCCATAGGCGGTCACCGCAGTCGCAACGCCGTAGTCGACGTCGGCGCGCAGGGTGTGCAGCGGCACGCGGCCCTCNCGATACCATTCGATGCGCGCGATTTCCGCACCACCGAGNCGGCCCGAGCAGGTGATCTTGATGCCNTCGGCGCCAAGACGCATGGCCGACTGCACCGANCGCTTCATGGCGCGACGGAAAGCGACGCGACGCTCAAGCTGCTGGGCAATCGATTCGGCCACCAGCGTGGCGTCGATTTCCGGCTTGCGAACTTCGACGATGTTGATCGCCACTTCGCTCTTGGTCATCTTGCCGACGCCGCGACGCAGCTTCTCGATGTCCGCGCCCTTCTTGCCGATGACCACGCCCGGGCGACCCGAGTGAATGGTGACGCGGCACTTCTTGTGCGGACGCTCGATCACGACCTTGGAGACGGCCGCCTGCTTGAGCTGCTTCATCAGCGAGGCGCGGATCTTCAGATCCTCGTGCAGCAGCGTGCCATATTCGCCGGAATTGGCGAACCAGCGGCTGTCCCACGTCCGGTTGATGCCGAGGCGCAGCCCGATCGGATTAACTTTCTGGCCCATTACGCCTTCTCCTCGACCTGACGGACGACGATGGTGATGTTCGAAAACGCCTTGACGATCCGCCCTGCCCGGCCGCGAGCGCGGGGGCTGAAACGCTTCATCACAATCGACTTGCCGACATAGGCCTGGGTGACGACAAGATCGTCGACATCGAGGTCATGGTTGTTTTCGGCATTGGCGATCGCGCTTTCAAGCGTCTTGCGGACGTCCTTGGCGATGCGCTTGCGCGAGAACTCAAGGTCAGCCAGAGCCCTGGTGACCTTCTTGCCGCGAATGAGCTGAGCGACGAGGTTCAGCTTCTGCGGGCTGACGCGAAGATTCCGCGCAACAGCCTTGGCCTCGCTGTCGCCTTCACGGCGAACGTTGGCAGCCTGTCCCATCGGTTACTTCCTCTTCGCTTTCTTGTCCGCCGCATGACCGTAGAAGGTCCGCGTCGGCGAGAATTCGCCAAGCTTCATCCCGATCATCTCCTCGGTCACGGCGACCGGGACATGCTTGTGTCCGTTGTACACACCAAAGGTCAGGCCAACGAACTGCGGCAGGATCGTGGAGCGACGGCTCCACGTCTTGATTACGTCGTTCTTGCCCGAAGACTGGGCTGCTTCGGCTTTTTTCAGAAGGTATCCGTCGACGAACGGACCTTTCCAAACTGAACGTGGCATCGGTCGAGTCCTCTTCCCTGCCGTTACTTCTTGCGAGCGTGACGGCTCGACACGATAAACTTGTCGGTCCGCTTGTTAGAGCGAGTCTTCTTGCCCTTGGTCGGCTTGCCCCACGGGCTGACCGGATGACGACCGCCCGAGGTACGGCCTTCACCACCGCCGTGCGGATGGTCGATCGGGTTCATGGCAACGCCGCGGTTATGCGGACGGAAACCAAGCCACCGGTTGCGGCCCGCCTTACCCATGTTTTCATTCATGTGGTCAGGGTTGGACACCGCGCCGATGGTCGCGAAGCACTGGCCGTGGATAAGCCTCTGTTCGCCGGAATTCAAGCGAATGATGACATATCCCTGATCGCGACCGACGATCTGTGCGAAGGTGCCGGCCGAACGGGCCACCTGGCCGCCCTTGCCGATCTTCGTCTCGACGTTGTGCACGATCGTGCCGACCGGAATATTGGCAACCGGCATGGCATTGCCCGGCTTGATGTCGGCGCTCTCGCCGGCAATCACCGTGTCGCCAACCGACAGGCGCTGCGGAGCAAGGATGTAGGACAGCACGCCGTCCTCATACTTGATCAGCGCAATGAAGCCCGAGCGATTCGGATCGTATTCGAGACGCTCGACCACGGCGGACTTGCCGAGATGGTCGCGGCGCTTGAAATCGACGTTGCGCAGCACGCGCTTGTGCCCACCGCCGCGGAAGCGGACGGTGACACGGCCCATGTTGTTGCGGCCGCCCTTGGACGACTTGCCCTCGGTCAGCGCCTTGACGGGCTTGCCCTTGTACAGTTCCGACCGGTCGACGAGCACCAGCTGGCGCGTCGAGGGCGTAACCGGATTATAGCTCTTCAAAGCCATTTAGGTTCTCCCTCTCAAAGACCGGTTGTCACGTCGATCGAATGACCCTCGGCGAGGGTAACGATCGCTTTCTTGACATCGGACTGCTTGCCGACGGTGCCCTTGAACCGCTTGACCTTGCCCTTGCGGACCAGGGTGTTGACGCTCTTGACCTTGACGTCGAAGAGCTTCTCCACCGCTTCCTTGATCTGCGGCTTGGTGGCCGTCGTGGCAACCTTGAAGACGACCTTGTTGTGCTCGGAGAGCGCAGTCGCCTTCTCGGTGATCACCGGCGAAAGAATGACATCGTAGAGACGCGGATCGAGACTCATTTGAAGCGCGCCTCCAGCGCATCGACGGCCGCCTTGGTCAGCACCAGCTTCTCGCGACGGAGGATGTCGTAGACGTTGATGCCCTGCACCGGCAGAACATCGATATACGGAATGTTGCGCGCGGCGAGCGCAAAGTTCTGGTTCACCTCGGCGCCGTCGATGATCAGCGCGTTGGCGAGACCGAGCTTCTCGAACTGGCCGAGCAAGGCCTTGGTCTTCGCCTCGGCCGCGTTGGCGGCGTCCAGCACGATCAGCGTGTTGGCCTTGGCCTTCGACGACAGGGCGTGACGCAGGGCAAGCGCGCGAACCTGCTTGGGCAGGTCATGCGCATGGCTGCGCGGCTGCGGGCCGAACGCACGGCCACCGCCGCGGAACTGCGGAACGCGGGCCGAACCATGACGGGCGCCGCCGGTGCCCTTCTGGCGGTAGAGCTTCTTGCCCGTCCGCCAGATATCGGCGCGGTTCTTGACCGCATGGGTGCCCTGCTGGCGCTTGGCCAGCTGCCAGCGCACCATGCGGTAGAGGATGTCGGCGCGCGGTTCGAGACCGAAAATCTCGTCCGAGAGCGTGATCGTGCCGGCCTGGGCGCCGTCGAGGGTATTGACGTTCAGTTCCATCTCAGGCCTCCGCCTTCTCAGCCGCCGGAGCAGCTTCGCCGTTGGCGACACGGAACTTGCCCGGCTGCGGAGCATCCTTCGGCAGCGCCTTCTTCACGGCGTCGCGAACGTAGATCCAGCCGCCCTTGGTGCCCGGGACCGATCCTTCGACGAGGATCAGACCGCGCTCGACGTCCGTGCGGACGACCTTGAGGTTCAGCGTCGTGGTGCGCTCGACACCGAGGTGACCCGGCATCTTGCGGTTCTTGAAGGTGCGGCCCGGATCCTGGCGGCCACCGGTCGAACCGATCGAGCGGTGCGACACGGACACGCCGTGGGTGGCGCGCAGGCCGTGGAAGTTCCAGCGCTTCATGCCGCCGGCAAATCCCTTACCCGTGGAGGTGCCGGTCACGTCGACGAACTGGCCGACCACGAAGTGATCCGCAGTGATTTCGACGCCGACCGGCAGCATGCTGCCAGCATCGACGCGGAATTCAGCGACCTTGCGCTTCGGCTCGACATTCGCCACCGCGAAATGACCGCGCTCGGCCTTCGAGACGTTCTTCACCTTGGCCAGCCCCAAACCGAGCTGAACGGCGGTGTAGCCGTCCTTGTCCATGGTCCGCTGTGCGACGACCTGACAGCCGTCCATCTTGAGAACCGTGACCGGCACACCCTCACCCGACGCCGTATAGACGCGGGTCATGCCGATCTTCTGTGCAATGACACCCGACCTCATGGTCTAAGTCCTTTCCAGAGGAGGTCCACGCTCAAAGCTTGATCTCGACGTCGACACCGGCCGCAAGATCGAGCTTCATCAAAGCATCGACGGTCTGCGGCGTGGGATCGACGATGTCGAGAACACGCTTGTGCGTACGAATTTCAAACTGCTCGCGCGACTTCTTGTCGACGTGCGGCGAGCGGTTGACGGTGAACTTTTCCATCTTCGTCGGCAGCGGGATAGGCCCGCGCACCTGCGCGCCCGTCCGCTTCGCCGTCGAGACGATCTCGCGCGTCGACATATCGAGGACGCGATGATCAAACGCCTTGAGGCGGATGCGAATGTTTTGCCCAGTCATCGGTCAAATCCTTGCAAGGGCCACGGCCCTCTAACGACGAAGGCGCGCCGCCAGAACGGCGCGCCCGAGTTGATTGCTTCGTTTACTCGATGATCTGAGCAACGACGCCGGCGCCGACGGTACGGCCACCTTCACGGATCGCGAAGCGAAGCTTCTCTTCCATGGCGATCGGAACGATCAGGGTCACTTCCATGGCGATGTTGTCGCCCGGCATCACCATCTCGGTGCCTTCCGGCAGCTTGACCATGCCCGTCACGTCGGTCGTGCGGAAATAGAACTGCGGACGGTAGTTGGTGAAGAACGGGGTGTGACGACCGCCCTCTTCCTTGGTCAGGATGTACGCCTCAGCCTTGAACTTGGTGTGCGGCTTCACCGAACCGGGCTTGCACAGAACCTGACCGCGCTCGACGTCCTCGCGCTTGGTGCCGCGCAGAAGAGCGCCGATGTTGTCGCCGGCCTGGCCCTGATCGAGCAGCTTGCGGAACATTTCAACGCCGGTGCAGGTGGTCTTGACGGTCGGCTTCAGGCCAACGATCTCGATTTCCTCGCCGACCTTGACCACGCCGCGCTCGACGCGGCCGGTGACGACGGTGCCGCGACCCGAGATCGAGAACACGTCTTCGACCGGCATCAGGAAGGGCTGGTCGATCGGACGGTCGGGCTGCGGGATGTAGGCGTCAACCGTCTCCATCAGCCTGAGGATCGAGTCACGGCCGATTTCCGGGGTGACGTTGTCCAGAGCGGCCTTGGCCGAACCCTTGGTGATCGGAATGTCGTCGCCCGGGAAGTCGTACTTCGACAGCAGCTCGCGCACTTCCATCTCGACGAGATCGATCAGCTCGGCGTCGTCGACCAGGTCAACCTTGTTCATGTAGACGACGAGCGCCGGAACGCCAACCTGACGGGCGAGCAGGATGTGCTCGCGGGTCTGCGGCATCGGGCCGTCGGCAGCCGAAACGACCAGGATCGCGCCGTCCATCTGGGCCGCGCCGGTGATCATGTTCTTCACATAGTCGGCGTGGCCGGGGCAGTCGACGTGGGCGTAGTGGCGGTTCTTGGTCTCGTACTCGACGTGCGCGGTCGAGATCGTGATGCCGCGGGCCTTCTCTTCCGGAGCCTTGTCGATCTGGTCATACGCCGTGAACGTGGCGCCGCCCGTCTCGGCCAGGACCTTCGTGATGGCGGCCGTCAGCGACGTCTTGCCATGGTCAACGTGACCGATGGTGCCGATGTTGCAATGCGGCTTGGTGCGTTCGAATTTTTCCTTGGCCATGGTGGCCCTCCTTCAACAGTCGCTTTTGGCAGGCTGAACTAGTGAAACGTGCAGATCAGGTCCGGAAACTCAGGAGTACTTGGCCTGAATTTCGGCCGCCACGTTGGCCGGAACCTGATCGTAGTGGCTGAATTGCATGGTGAACGACGCGCGGCCCTGGGAGAAGGAGCGCAGGTTGTTCACGTAACCGAACATGTTGGCCAGCGGAACCATCGCGTTCACGACGTTCGCGTTGCCGCGCATGTCCTGACCCTGGATCTGACCACGGCGCGAGTTGAGATCGCCGATGACCGAGCCGGTGAATTCTTCCGGGGTCACCACCTCGACCTTCATCACCGGCTCAAGCAGAACCGGACCGGCCTTCTGAAGGGCCTCGCGGAAGGCCGAGCGGGAGGCGATTTCGAAGGCGATCGCCGAGGAGTCGACCTCGTGGTAGGCGCCGTCGGTGAGTTCCACCTTCACGTCGACCACCGGGAAGCCGATGACCGGACCCGAGGTCATCACCGAATCGAGGCCCTTCTCGACGCCCGGGATATACTCCTTGGGCACCGAACCGCCGATGATCTTGGACTCGAACGAGTAGCCCGCGCCCTTCTCGTTCGGCATGACGTTGAACTTGACGCGGGCGAACTGGCCCGTACCGCCCGTCTGCTTCTTGTGCGTGTAGTCGATGTCGGTCGCCCGGGTGATCGTCTCGCGATAGGCGACCTGCGGGGCGCCGACGTTGACTTCCACCTTGTGGGTGCGGCGCAGGATGTCGACCTTGATGTCGAGATGCAGTTCGCCCATGCCCTTGATGATGGTCTGGCCGGACTCCTGATCGGTCGTGACGCGGAACGACGGGTCCTCATAGGCGAGCTTGATGAGCGCGAGCGTCATCTTTTCCTGGTCGGCCTTGGACTTCGGTTCCACGGCCATTTCGATGACCGGATCGGGGAATTCCATCTTTTCGAGGATCACCGGCTTGGCAGGATCGCACAGCGTGTCGCCGGTGCGGCTGTCCTTCATGCCGATCAGCGCAACGATGTCGCCGGCATAGGCTTCCGAGATTTCCTCGCGGTTGTTGGCGTGCATCAGCACCATGCGACCGACGCGCTCGTTCTTGCCGCGCACCGAGTTGAGCAGGCTCATGCCCTTCTCAAGCTTGCCCGAGTAGATGCGGCAGAAGGTCAGCACGCCATAGGGGTCGTCCATGATCTTGAACGACAGCATCGCCAGCGGCTCGTTGTCGGACGACGGGCGGGTGGTCTCCTGCTCGGTCTTGACGTCGATGCCCTTGATCGCCGGGCGGTCGGTCGGGGTCGGCAGATAATCGACAACCGCATCAAGAAGCGGCTGCACGCCCTTGTTCTTGAAGGCAGAACCGGCGAGCACCGGGAAGAACGCCGAGGTCAGCACAGCCTTGCGGATCAGNCGCTTGAGGGTCGCTTCCTCAGGCTCGTTGCCTTCGAGNTAGGCTTCCATCGCCTCATCGTCGAGTTCGACGGCGGCTTCGATCATCGCCGTGCGATATTCCTTGGCCTTCTCGACCAGATCGGCGGGGATGGCGTCCTCATGGAACTTGGCGCCAAGCGACTCCTCGTCCCAGATGATCGCTACCATGCGGACGAGGTCGACAACGCCCTTGAAGTTGTTCTCGGCGCCGATCGGCAGCTGGATCGCAACCGGACGCGCGCCAAGACGAACCTTGATGTCGTCAAGGCACTTGTAGAAATCGGCGCCGGTCTTGTCCATCTTGTTGCAGAACACGATGCGCGGCACGTTGTACTTGTCGCCCTGACGCCAGACGGTCTCGGTCTGCGGCTCGACGCCCTGGTTCGAATCGAGCACGCACACGGCGCCGTCGAGCACGCGCAGCGAACGCTCGACTTCGATGGTGAAGTCGACGTGGCCGGGGGTGTCGATGATGTTCAGGCGCTTGCCGTTCCAGAACGCGGTGGTCGCGGCCGAGGTGATGGTGATGCCGCGCTCCTGCTCCTGCTCCATGAAGTCCATGGTCGCAGCGCCGTCGTGCACTTCGCCGATCTTGTGGCTCTTGCCAGTGTAATAGAGGATACGTTCCGTCGTCGTGGTCTTGCCGGCGTCGATGTGCGCCATGATACCGAAGTTACGGTAGTCCTCGATCGGATGAGAGCGGGCCATTTCGTATAATTCCTGTCGGACAGCGGTCGGTTTATTACCAGCGATAATGCGAGAAGGCGCGGTTCGCTTCCGCCATCTTGTGGGTGTCTTCGCGCTTCTTGACCGCTGAGCCGCGGTTGTTGGAAGCGTCGAGCAGTTCGGCCGAGAGACGCTCGACCATCGTCTTGTCGTTGCGCGAGCGGGCCGCAGTGATCAGCCAGCGGATCGCGAGAGCCTGGCGGCGCTCGGCACGCACCTCGACCGGCACCTGATAGGTGGCGCCGCCGACGCGGCGGGAGCGGACTTCGACCGCCGGAGCGACGTTGTCCAGCGCCTGCTTGAAGATCGGCAGCGGTTCGCCCTTGGTCTTGGCCTCGACAATGTCGAAGGCGCCGTAGACGATCTGCTCGGCGACGGACTTCTTGCCGGCGCGCATGATCGAATTCATGAACTTGGCGACGACGACATCCTGGAATTTCGGGTCCGGAATGATCTCGCGCTTTTCAGCGGAATGGCGACGGGACATGTGTCAAGCCTTTGAATGCAAAAGACAAAAAGATTACTTCGGACGCTTGGCGCCGTACTTCGAACGACGCTGGCGACGATCCTTGACGCCCTGCGTGTCAAGCACGCCGCGCAGGATGTGATAGCGCACGCCCGGCAGGTCCTTCACGCGGCCGCCGCGGATCATGACCACCGAGTGCTCCTGAAGGTTGTGGCCTTCGCCCGGGATGTAGCCGATGACCTCGAACCCGTTGGTCAGGCGCACCTTGGCGACCTTGCGGAGCGCCGAGTTCGGCTTCTTCGGGGTCGTGGTGTAGACGCGGGTGCAGACGCCGCGCTTCTGCGGGCATTCCGCGAGCGCCGGGGTCTTCTTGCGCGACTTCTGCGCTTCGCGCGGCTTGCGGATCAGCTGGCTGATCGTCGGCATCGTTCTTCCCTATCCAACCTTGCGAATTCGGAGGAATTCGCCAGTGAAAATTCGTATCGCATCCCGGAACACCCGGAATCCGAGCACAAACGGCGCCGAGGGGAAAATCCCTTGGCGCACGTCGACCAGAGGATCACAACCGGAGTCATGATCATGAGCCAGAGGTAACCGCGGATGCGGTTTGAACCTTTGTTAGACGCGGCAGCGTCTGAACCGGATGGCCCTGCAATAGACTTGCTGGGCACGAACGACGGTTCACCGCCTGCCGAAGTACGGCGCTTCTGACTCGGCCAACCCATGCTGTCAACATAAAAAGCCGAAAAGCCCGAAAAATTGTCGTTCGTCGGCGGCGAGAAGCCCCCGAATTGCTCTGAAGAGGGCGTCCTCGGCGCCAGTCGCGCCGGCGTGTCGGCTTGCCAGCGGTTTCGACAAGACGCAAGGCGAATCCCCTGCCCCTGCCGGGAATCGGCAGGCCANGCACCAGCGAGTCGAAGCCGNGCAGCCCCTCACGGCGAAGTGACAGGCCGCACCGTTGCGGTCGCCCGGCAGCCCCATAAGCTGGCGGCCGGCCCTGCCCTCCCGCGGCACAGGAAAGGCTCCCTCATGATCCCGTTCCGCCCGCTCCTCCGTCACGCCGCCGCCGCCCTGCTGGCGCCGGCCCTGCTGGCCGCCCTGCCCGCCGCCGCGCAGGAGACGCAGCGCATCGCCGGCACCTTCCGCGCCGTATCGGAGGCGAGCCTGACGCTGGAGACCGACGGCGGCAAGACCGTGGTCGTGACGCTGGCGCCCGGCCTGACCGTGGCGCGGCTGGAGCGGGCCGGCACCGCCGACCTCAAGCCGGGGCTGTTCGTCGGCGTCGGCGCCCGCCCCCGGAAGGATGGCACGCAGCAAGCGGTGCAGATCGTCATCTTCCCCGAATCGATGCGCGGCACCGGCGAGGGCCACCGCGCCTGGGGCGTGATGCCCGAGGCGACGATGACCAACGGCGCGATTGCCGAAACGGTGCAGGCGGTCAGCGGCCCCGACTTCACCCTCACGTATAAAGGCGGCACGCAGAAGGTGACCACCCCGGCCGACGCCTCGATCCTCGCCCTGCATCCCGCCACCCGGGCGGAGCTGAAGGC
>Ga0056914_10002352_pt1 | contig 12038 bp, 7 predicted proteins | sample TNRBio252014_DNA_FD_55168 | JGI IMG/M metagenome (GOLD analysis project Ga0056914, IMG submission 55168) | Wastewater treatment Type I Accumulibacter community from EBPR Bioreactor in Madison, WI, USA - TNR Reactor_6/25/2014_ DNA | ecosystem: Engineered > Bioreactor > EBPR > Anaerobic-Aerobic >...
TATCTTTTGCGGAAACGCATATCCACCCCGGCAACGGCATTGATGAATACCGGTACTTTGTATTGCCAACCGGCCTGACCGAACCCCGCGATTTGGTCGCTGTAGAAATTCGCCCCGGCAACCGAAGGGTTGTGCACCACACGCTGATCTGGACAGATACGACCGGCGCAGCAGCAGCCAAAGACGCAGCTACCCCGGAATACGGCTACATTGCCGAAAGCGGCGGGGGCATCGGCGGCAACTTAGAAACCTTTCAAAACCAATTGCCCGGCTACGTGCCCGGCCAGCGCCCGCCCGTGATGACCAATGGCATGGCCATGCGCCTGCCTGCCGATTCCGATCTGCTGCTTCAAATGCATTATGCACCCACGCCGGTAGATGAGCCGGACAGCACAACAGTATTGCTGTTTTTTGCAGATGAACCGGCCTTACGCTACGTACAAACCAAAATCATGCTGCCGTTTTTTGGAACGCTGACAAATGGCCCTTTCTGGATTCCTGCCAACCAGACCCGCGAGTTTCATGGCACCTGGACGATCCCGGAAGACATCAGTGTCATTAACATTTCGCCGCACATGCACTTGCTGGGGACGCATTGGCGGGTTTATGCTGAAACGCCTTCCGGCGAAACCATCAACCTCATCCGCATCAACGACTGGGATTTCAACTGGCAGGGTTCTTATAGTTTCCAAAAACCTCAAGTTTTGCCGGCAGGGTCGGTCGTACATGCTTACGCCGGTTATGACAACACGGTGAACAATCCGGTGAATCCCAACAGCCCGCCGCAATTTATCACCTGGGGAGAAGGTACTTCAGACGAAATGTATTATTTGCCCATCAGTTACGTCAGTTATCAACCGGGTGATGAAGACCTGGAATTGGATGATATGCTGGTGAACACGGAAGATGATCCTTCTTTCTACTTCCTGCACAACCGCCTGTATCCCGTAGCGCCCAACCCCGCCCGCAACAACCTGAAGGCTGGATTTTCGCTGGGGCAGCCCGCCCGTACGGTGTTGGAGTTGTACAATATGCAGGGGCAGACGGTGCAACGCTTAGCCGACGGCTGGTTTCTTTCCGGCCAGCATACGGTGGAGGTCAATGTACAGAACCTGACGCCCGGCGTCTATTGCCTGCGCCTGATTGCGGGTAAGGAGCAGCATTTGCAGAAATTCGTGGTGGCGGATTAGTGTCTGTCTTTATTATATTTATTATATGCGTTCCGGGATATGTTGCAACCTATACTGCATATCCCGGAATTTTTTTTTGAAAGTGTATCCTGCAATCTTGTTTTATTGAGATATATTTCTTTTTTTTGTACAATCAAATATTTAGAAGCGGCAATCATGGCCGCAGCAGAAGCCTCCCTCTGTAAGTTTACACCAATTTTTTTCCCCTCATGGTGGTTCCATTTCCACCTCGTTTTTAGCAAGTGGTTTTTAATGCCTGATTGCCAGGAATTTTCCTTCAAAGCTCCTGATGTTTTGCGCGCATAACAATGTGAAGTTCACTATGGCATTCACATAATAAACCTTGGATCATGTTCAAACAATTTACTTGTTACTTTGCAATGTTGTTCCTGGCGTTTTCGCTCGGTGCGCAACAAATTCATGTAACGCACCAGACCCATGACCACGAAGGAACAGGCATTGACAAGTGCCACACGATGGAAATGGACCAAATGCTCCGCAACAAATTCCCTGAAATTGGGACGCTGTCTGATTTTGAAGAATGGCTGGAACCCCGGGTCAGGGCTTATAAACGGGATGTTGCCGAAGGCAGAAATGCCCGGATGGTTCTGACCGTTCCCATTATTTTCCACATTATTCACAACGGGGAAGCGGTTGGCTCGGGCACCAACATTGCCGCTACTTTCGTGAATGCCCAGTTGGTGCAACTCAACAACGACTTCCGGAAGATTTTGGGCACTTCAGGGTACAACACCAACCCTGTCGGCGCGGATACGGAACTCCAGTTTTGCGCAGCGCTGGTTGATCCTAACGGCAATGTCCTGGCTGAACCCGGCATTAACCGAATCAATCGAAATACCCAGGGTTGGAGCACACCGCCATATTCTGATACCTATATTGATGCGACCATCAAACCCCAATCCATTTGGGATCCAACGGATTACGTCAATGTATGGGTAATGAGTCTTGGCGGCGGCCTTTTAGGATATGCTCAGTTTCCCAATATGTCGGGAGTGGGCGGGTTGCCCAGCGACAACGGCCCCGCAGAAACAGATGGGGTGGTCGTATTATACAATTCTGTTGGCAGCAGCACTGTCCCGTTTCCTGGCGCTTCGCCATACGATTTAGGGCGTACCCTGACGCACGAATTAGGACACTTCTTTGGCCTGCTCCATACTTTTCAGGGGGGATGCGGCGCAAGCAATGACTTTTGCGACGATACCCCCAAGGTTGCTTCTCCATCTTTTGGATGCCCCACAGGCAGAACAACGTGTTCGGGGAGTGTTGCCATGATCGAAAACTACATGGATTATTCGGATGACGCTTGTATGAATATTTTTACTTTAGACCAAAAAGCAAGGATACAAGCGGTCATGGCGAATAGCCCGCGGCGCATGGAATTGACAAGTTCAACAGCTTGCTCTGTTTCGATGGCCTGTGCGACCTGCCCATTAATCTCGGCAGTTTCCTTTACCACAGGTTGTGATGACCAAAACACCTGTTTCCCGATTGATGATGTTTACCCGACCACTTTCACGCTGACGCACCAAAGCTGCGCATCAGAAACGGGTGACGGCCAATTCAGCGTGGTATTTGATCCTTCCGGCGACAATATCGTATTCGGGCCTTTCAATTACAGCACGGGTACTACCACCGAGGTGCAGATATACACGCCTTATGGGGCTGTCACCGGGGATGAAGTCGGGGTATATGACAATGATTTTTCCTGTGGATTTACCTATCCAAATACATTCAATCCTTCGCCATTGCCGGGCTGTTCCAATTATGCACTTCCGGTCGTAAACTGCCCGCCAACCTGGAATGCCTGTCCCGGCAGCAGTATTGAGCCGGCAACGACAGGGACGGCCACCGCGCAGGATTGCGACGGCAATGCGCTGACGGTTAGTCATTCAGATTTGGAAATCGGGGTTGGCTTATCGCCCGGTGAGTCGGTCATTCAGCGCACCTGGACCAGCGCGCCGGATGTTATGGGGAATACTGGAACCTGTATCCAAATCATCAACCGTGACGATGCCACACCGCCAACCGTTACAACCGGCAGCATTGGGACCTGTTATCCGACTGTTGAGGCGGCAGAAGCAGCGGCTTTGGCAGCGACATCAGCTACAGATAACTGCCCGGGCGCACTGACTGAAACGACCTCTACGGTAGGGAACTGCTCCGCTACGATCATGGTGACTACGGCGGATGCATACGGCAACAGCGCCACAACGGCTTACAATACGCGCATAGACAATGCCGATCCGATGGTAACTCAAGGCATGATTGCAGCCTGTTACCCCACCGTAGCAGCGGCAGAAGCGGCGGCTTTGGCAGCGACATCAGCTACCGACAATTGTTCGGGTTTGTTGACGGAAACGGTTTCAACGGAGGGGACTTGTTCGGCCACCATAACGGTGACGACGACGGATGGTTGCGGCAACAGTGCCACAACGACTTACAATACCCGCATTGACAACACGCCGCCAACGCTGGTCTGCCTTACCAATACGGTTTTCCTGGCACCCTCGGGTACCTACACTTTGCAAACCGCCGATGTACTCAATACAGCTTCCAGCTTCGACAATTGCGGCGCCTATACCGTCACCGGCATCAGCCCGGCAAGTGTTGATTGCAGCCAGTTTGGCACAGTAGTCCCCGTCACGGTGACCGCTGTGGATGAGTGTGGAAATACCAGCAGTTGCGTGGCCAATATTACTGTCCTCAAAGGAGCAGCCTTGCCGCCGCCTTATGTGAACAACGAAGTTGGGACTTTAGGGCAGACACCGGGCGCCGCTGTTTATGATCCCTGCGAACAAATCTTTACGGTGACTTCTACCGGTTTTTCTACCACCATCAGCGATGATGTACATTATGCTTACCAGACAATTTGTGGCAACATCAGCATTACAGCTCGTGTATTAAGTGTGCAAAATGGCTATGGCGGCATCATGTTGCGGGAAACGTTGATGCCCGGCGCCAAAAAAACAGGGTTGAAAGCTACGCCTTCTATAACCACTTCAATAATTCGCGAAATCAGATCGGTCACCAATGGAGCTGAACTCCAAAGTTATCTGCCAATTCCCATGGGGCATACCTGGCTGCGCCTGACCCGAAACGGAAACGTATTTCAGGGGCTAACCTCTCCGAATGGAGTGAATTGGACCTTGCGGTTTACGACGACGATAATGGCAGAAAATTGCCTTCTTGTCGGATTCTTTGCCGAAGCTTACAATGTGAATGACATTGCTACGGTTGATTTTGGCCCGGTAAGTATTGTGGGTAGCACTCCGATAATTGGCTCCCCCGGTACCTTCGAGAACGCAATGTTTTATTTTGGTTCCAAATTAGAAACCATTCAGTTTTACCCCAATCCAACCAATGGATTAGTAACAGCTGATTTAAGCGATTTGATCGGGCAAAACCTGAACATCAGTATTCTCAATACTTTGGGAAAAACCGTGTGGATTCGGGATGTAGATCAGGTCGTGGAAAGCACCGAAACGATTGACCTTTCCGGCCAAGTGTCCGGGATATACTGGGTTCGCATCCAAACTGCCGATGGAACTACGGTTACCCGGCGTTTGGTGCTGGCGAAATAAAGGATTGTTTTATCCTGAGTCCCCCGGGTTTTCAATGCGCCTTTCCTTTGGAACCAGCATATAAAATTCGGGGGGCTCGTTTTTTTTTCAAATTAAGAAAATCCCCTCCATGTTATTTTTCCTTTTCCTCCTGATTTCTTATATTGCACCGCTTATCAGCACACTTACCCCCTCTGTGCGCCATGCACAGAAGTGAAAGAAAATGCCCTTGTTCGCTATTCTTCACCAAAAATAACACCATTTATGAAAATCACATGTTCTACACTTCAAGCGACGTTCCTAAGTCTGGCGTTGTTCATTTTCATCCTGCAACCGCTCAATGCGCAGGTTTATGTGGTCAATGGGAATGCCTCGCCCCTGGGAGGCGAATGTTTCCAACTTACTGTGGCGCTGAATAACCAGGCCGGTTCGGTTTGGTCGCAAAACAAAATCAGTCTGGCCAATGACTTTGAAATCGGTGCCGACCTCAATTTGGGCGCCAAAGACATCGAAGGCGCCGATGGAATTGCTTTTGTACTCCAGCCGGTTTGCACCGGGCTGGGTAGCTTAGGCGGAGGCATCGGCTACCAGGGCATTTCACCTTCCCTTGCAGTAGAGTACGATACCTGGATGAATCCAGAAAATAATGACCCGGTAGAAGACCACATTGCCTTACAGCAAAACGGGGTGCTTTTTCATGCCTTACCCAATTTGCTCGCCGGACCGTTTCTCCAACCCAATATTGAAGACGGCTTAGACCACAGCACCGTCATTCGTTGGGATGCAAGCGCACAAGTTTTGAGCGCATTTTTTGACGGCGTACTCCAGTTTTCCTACAATGGCGATATCGTTGCAGATATTTTCGGTGGTAACCCGGAAGTCTTCTGGGGATTCACGGCTGCAACCGGCGCTGCGAACAACAACCAGCGCGTGTGCATTACCGGTGTGGAATCAACGGAGTTAGCCCCTTATGTGGTCACCGATGCCTCCTGTGCGGAAAATGCCGACGGCGCAATTGACTTTACGACAGGGCCGGGCTTTACGTTTGAATGGAGCAACGGCGAAACGACCGAAGACATCAGCGATTTGCTTCCCGGCACGTATACCTTATCCTTAACCGACGTCAATGGCTGCGCAAGCACCTACACCATTGAAGTAGGCGTGGCGCCAGACCTGATCCCGCCAACGATTGTCTGTCCGGCGGATGCTACGCTTACTTGCAACGAGGACCAGAGTCCCGACAATACCGGCATGGCGACTGGTAGCGATAACTGTGCCGGAACTTTGTTCACATTCAGCGACGTCGGGGCTCCGGCGGATTGTTCGGACGGAATCATCGAGCGTACCTGGACCGCTCAGGACGTGGCCGGCAATACAGCAACCTGCGTTCAGGAGATTACGGTAATCGGCGACGATGTACTGCCGGTTTGCCTCAACTGCCCGGGCGATGTAACGGCTCCCTGCGACAACGTTCCGGAACTACCGGTGCTGGAAGTGAGCGACAATTGCGATCCGACGCCGCTCATCACGGTCATCAGCACCATTTCCCAAACCGGCGACGGCTCCTGTGGCGATTATAACTATACAATTTCGCGGGTGGTTACCGTCACAGACCAGTGTGGCAATGCACAAAGCTATCCGCAAACCGTTACGGTCGTGGATGAGGTAGCGCCTGTGCTCAATTGTCCTGCCGATACGACCATTTCCTGCGCTTCGTCCATTCTGCCCGATGTGACGGGCAGCGCAACCGCCGTAGATAATTGCGACCCGAACCCGGTGATCACCTGGTCGGATGAAATGGTCTCCGGCAATTGCGACTGGGAATGCACCATCGAACGCACCTGGAACGTGACGGATGCCTGCGGCAACAGCAGTAGCTGCGTACAAACCATCATCCGCACCGTACTACCTCTGCTGGAAGAGGCGCTTTCCGTAGATACCGATGGCGATGGCGCACCAAATCCGCTGGTACTGGGCATGTCGCGCAACAGACTTACCTTGCTGCCCGGCGCCGGGCCTTGCGTTATTGAGTGGATGCCATCGGTGGGCGACTCTGCCACCTCGCTGCGCACGAAGCGGATTGTGGTTGATGGTTCCGATTGTTCGATTCTGCCCAATCTGATCAATGCGGATGGGAAATCCAGGAACCCGTTGCTCGAAGCGGGTCTGATCCTGAGTGTAAAATTGCGGCTCGATCCGGCCTACGGCAACACCTTATTGTCTGACCTGGATGACTGCATTTTCCACCCGGTTCTTTTCCAATACATGCCATCGCCGCCTGATGTAAACGACCTGCTCCGGTTGACCAACCTCGGATTGGGCAATATCATTGGCCCGCCGCACCTGAATCATTTATTGAAGGCCCTGCGATGCCTTAATGACAACTATGGCATCTGCGATGCTGCGCCAATGGACATGCTCTTTGCCGCACCCGGCAATCAGTTGCCTGCAACGCGGCCTGCCGCACATCAGCCCGCGTGGACGGTATTTCCGAATCCTGCTACCGACTACGTCCTTGCCGACCTGAGCCAATGGCCCGGCGAAGCAATCGAACTGGAACTGGTGAATGCCCGTGGGCAGGTCATGCAGGTTCAGCGTACCGTGGCGCCGGATGCGCCCCTTCGCCTTGATGTGGCCGGGTATCCTGCGGGGATTTATTTCCTGCGCGTGAAAACGGGCATTGGCGTAGGTGAGACGGTGCGATTTGTGATTGGGGGGAGGTAGTTTTTGTTACCCGTTTAAGGCGTCCTAAAGCCTGCGAAGCACAGCAAGGCTTCGTTTCGCAGGCTTTAGGACGCCTTGTTCATAATATGTTGCCAGCTTGTTACAGGTCACTCATCCATTTCCTTCAGCATCAGCCTCCTTCCAAAACGCCCCGCGGAAAATCGCCTTTCAATTAGTCCCAATTAGTAGGTAGTTACTAAAGTTGTCTTATTTTTGGTCTCTTTAATCATCCGTAAAAAACTCATTATTCACTCGTCAACACAACTTCCAATTATGAAAAAACATCTTGCTTTGTGTTTATTGCTGAGCCTGACTGCTTTCGGGTTATCCGCTCAGATCGAGACGCCTGCTGCCAGTCCGGCGGCAATGGTTTCCCAACAAGTGGGGCTTACCAAAGTTACCGTCGAATACAGCCGTCCATCCGTAAAAGGGCGGAAAATTTTTGGGAATTTAGTTCCTTTCGACAAAGTGTGGCGTACGGGCGCCAATAAAATTACAACGATCAAGTTTGACAACGACGTGATGATCAGCGGACAAAAAGTCCCTGCCGGCAGCTACGGCTGGTACACCATTCCCGGAAAAACGCAGTGGACGATCATCCTGAACTCCGACGATAAGCAGTGGGGCGCTTATGCCTACGACGAAAAGAAAGACGTGATCCGCTTTAAAGTAACGCCTTACAAAACCGCCAAAGCGGAAAATATGGCTATTGCGCTGGAGCAAACTTCGCCCAATAACTTAGAGGTAATCCTTGCCTGGGATAAAACGGCCGTAAAATTTGCTGTTTCGCACGACGCACACGACCAAATTATGGCTGAAATCAAAGCCAAAACAGCCAAAGCGGATTGTACGACCGACACCTACTTTGGTGCTGCCGACTATTACTACGAAAAGAACATAGACCTGAACCAGGCAGCAGAATGGGCCGATAAAGTGGTGGCAAAAGACAAAGAGTACTGGACTTACCAGCTCCGCGCCCGCATCTATGCCAAATTAGGCAATTGCGAAAAAGCCGTCGCCGACGCGAAGGTTTCTTTGGAAATGGCTCAAAAAGCAGGCGATGATTCTTATGTTATTAAAAATCAAGCGATCCTGAAGCAATGTGGCGTCAAGTAGTGTCTGTCTTTATAGTCCGATAGCTGCGTTATGTTTCACCCCAAAATCAGTCATTTACGCGAGTAAACTCCCGTTTTTGGGGTGAAACATGCCTTGCTCTCGAACTTTAAAGAACAAACACCCGGGCTAAATGGCCAAACACTAAGTAACGGACTAATGAATGGATAATTCAACTTTGCCAAAAATAGAATTGCACCTGCACTTAGACTGCTCGCTGAGCTACGAGGTCGTGCAACAAATTGCACCGTCCATCAGCTACGAAACCTATCGGGAATCGTTCATCGCGCCGCCAAAATGCACCGATCTGGCCGATTATCTGACCCGGGCTGTAAAAGGCACGGAGCTGATGCAAACCAAAGCAGAACTGCGTTTGGTGACGCTGGATTTGTGCAGGCAGTTGAAAAAGGACAACGTGATCTATGCCGAAATCCGTTTTGCGCCACTGCTGCACCTTGAAAAAGGGCTGACGCCGGAGGAGGTCGTTCAAACGGTGAATGACGCCGCCACAGAAGGCATGGCAGAAACGGGGATCACGGTGGGCCTCATCTTGTGTACGTTGAGGCACTACTCGGAAGCGCAAAGTATGGAAACCGTTCAGTTAGTCATGCAATTCAAAGGCAGCAATGTCGCAGGGTTCGACATTGCTGCCGATGAAGCCGGTTTTCCGATTGACAACCACATCCGGGCGTTTGATTTTGCCCAAAAAAATGGATTGAATGTCACCGCCCACGCAGGCGAGGCAAAAGGCGCCGACAGCGTTTGGGAAACGCTGGAAAATTTCCACCCATCCCGGATTGGGCACGGGGTCAGGAGTGCGGAAGACCCGGAGTTGCTGCGTTTCTTAAAAAAAGAAGGCATCCACCTCGAAGTATGTCCTACCAGCAACGTCCAAACCAACGTGGTTCCTACCATCAAAGACCACCCTGCGGATCGCATCTATCACAGCGGAGTTTCCATGAGTGTCAATACAGACGCCCGAACCATCTCCAATACTACGCTGACTCGCGAATATCAAGTTTTGCAAAAAGAGTTTGACTGGGGGAAAACGCATTTTTTGAAATGCAACCTGGAAGCCATCGAACATGCGTTTACGTCGGATGAGGTGAAGGCTGCTTTGCGCGCAACCATCATCGAAGCGTATACTTAAGCCTTTTTCATCGTCAGCAGAGCAACATTGCTGTGGAACGCCATTTCGCGGGTAACGCTTTGGCCAAATAGCTTTTCAAAAAACGTCGGCTTGTGGGTGAACATGGCTAATATATTGGCGCCATTTGCTGCAATGAAGGCATCAATGCTTTCTACCACATTGTCACTTTTTAAAATGTGCACGGCAATATTGGGGTATTGATAACGGTCAATCAGCGTTTTTTCTAAAATTGCTGCGACAACAGGTGGTTCTGATTCAGGCGGGGCAATGTGCAACAAATGAATGGAGGCGTCGAAAAGCCTGGCAAATGGCAGCAGGGCTTCTACCTCATTTTCCACATCCTGCAAATCAGAAGCGTACACAATTTTATGGATGTTGCTGAAATAAGCAAGCTCCGGAACGGCAATAACCGGAATTTTGCTGTTGGCAATAACCGCCGCCGTATTGCTGCCCATCAGCACTTTTTTTAACCCGGATGCGCCTTTGGTTCCCATGATGATGAGGTCAATTTTGTTTTCGGCAACATACGCTTCCAATGCAGCTTCCATCGGGAGCCCAACCTCTAATTGCCAACTGACTTCGATGTCGTTTCCAACGTCTTCTTTGAGCTTCGCCGCCAAAGCTTCGAGGTCGGCTACCGCATTTTCACTCATGGCATTCATCAAAAGCCCCGATTTGAACGACGTAGAAGCACGTGGCATCGCCTCCACATATACCGCGTGGAACAGGATGATTTCCGCCTTGATTTTCCGGGCCAGCTTGGCGGCATAATATACCGGAATGATGGAGAGCTTTGAGAAATCGGTGGGCAATAAAATACGCATCTTTTCGGCAGTTTAGATTTTAGGCTTGTTGCGATGGAAATCCCGGCAATAAGCCTGTTAATTTTACTACAAAAAAGCAAGGGAAAACCGAAATCAGACATGACTTTCCTCACCCGAAAGGCTAATGTTCGTCATTGTTTAATGAGGCATAGCATCTCAGTTGATAGTTCCCAGTAATTCATGCAACTTTTTCAGTTGGACTTCGCTTCCCAGAACGATGAAACTACAGCCGGGTTTCAACGCAACATCCGGGGAGGGATTGATTTCATAACGGCCATCATGGTTGCGATAGCCAATAATGTTGACTCCTGTTTGGTGGCGAAGTTGTAGTTCTTTAATGGGAGAAGTACGAAATTGTGGTTGTAGCTGCTCATAACGGATTTCCTCAAATCCAATATCTGTATTATTTTCGCTGGTGATGAAGGAAAAGAATTCTACGGCGCCTGGTTTGCTGACTAAAGTTGCCATGTAGAACCCGCCGATTTGCTCGGGCATGACCACGTGATTAGCCCCTGCTTTCATCAATTTTTTGCCGGCTTTGGGTTCTATGGCCCTGCTGATGATGTTAAGGCCGGGATTGAGCTGGCGGGCGGTGAGGACAATGTACAGGTTGTCGGAGTCGTCGGCCAACGCAGTGATGATGGCCCTGGCTCGCAGGATGCCTGCTGCCATCAGGGTTTCGTCCTGAGTAGCGTCTCCTTCCAGACACAGGAGTGGCTGATCGTTGTGTTGCAATCGGTCTATTTTGTCGGCAGCATGGTCAATGACGACGAAAGGGATATTGTGGGTTAACAGGTTGAGAGAAATTTCCTTGCCATATTTGCCATACCCACATAGCACGACATGGTTGTTTAAAGAATTGATCGCCTTTTGCATGCGTTTGAGGAACCAGGTTTTAAAAAATTCACCTTCCAGAACATAATAAGAGAAAACTGCCAGGAAGTAGGCAAATACGCCGATGTTGAGCGCAATAATAAAAGAGGTAAACAAGCGGCCGGCCGCAGAGAGCGGCTGCACTTCTGTAAACCCAACCGTTGAGATGGTGATGACCACCATGTAAATCGCCTCCACCCAGTCGTAGTTCTCCAGCAGCATATACCCCGCAATGCCTGTGACCATTTCGATTCCCAGCAGGCATAACGCTACCTTAAAGTTCAGGATTTTATCAGGGAGGCGATTGACGAGCTTGAAACGAGGCAGTGGCATATCCGGTCTTTTATCAGCAAGGTAAAGTTACGCGTCCAAAGCGTATTTGGTCCACATATTTTATTGCCTTTACCGAAGCAAATGTATCCCACCCTTTTCAAGGCGCACCCGCTCCGGCGCATCTGTCGTCAATTGGTAAGTTGTCATCCAGAGATAATGACCTTGGGGCAAAAACTGGCCGTTCGTTCGTCCATTCCAGCCTTGNGCCGGNTCATCGGTTTCAAACAACAATTCGCCCCAGCGCGAAAAA
>Ga0056914_10002355_pt1 | contig 12036 bp, 8 predicted proteins | sample TNRBio252014_DNA_FD_55168 | JGI IMG/M metagenome (GOLD analysis project Ga0056914, IMG submission 55168) | Wastewater treatment Type I Accumulibacter community from EBPR Bioreactor in Madison, WI, USA - TNR Reactor_6/25/2014_ DNA | ecosystem: Engineered > Bioreactor > EBPR > Anaerobic-Aerobic >...
TTGGACGGGAAGCAGGTGACCAGTGCGATCGGCTTGGGGATCGAGTGGATCACCGCCCGCTCCAGCGCGCGGAAGTATTCCTCGTCCGGCGCGGCCGGGGTGGAGCGGATGACGCCGCCGGCCATCAGGAAGCCGAAGGCATGGATGGGATAGGACGGGTTGGGCACCAGCACCACATCGCCCGGCCCGGTGATCGCCTGCGCCATGTTGGCGAAGCCTTCCTTGGAGCCGAGCGTGGCGATGACCTGCGTGTCGGGGTTGAGCTTCACGCCGAAGCGCCGCTCGTAATAATTGGCCTGGGCGCGGCGCAGGCCGGGAATGCCCTTGGAGGCGGAATAGCGATCGGTGCGCGGCTTGCCGATGGTCTCGATCATCTTCTCAAGCACATGCTTGGGCGCCGGCAGATCCGGGTTGCCCATGCCGAGGTCGATGATGTCCGCGCCGTTAGCTCGCGCCTGAGCCTTGATCTTGTTGACCTGCTCGAAAACATAGGGCGGCAAGCGGCGAACGCGGTGAAAGTCCTGCATCTCGAAAAAGCTCTCGGTTGGGCGCTGCCCGAAGTCGGGCCGAAACAACTGTACCACGGATCGCACTCCAGCACATGGATACGCTCCGGGTCCCGCTCCTTAAGCGAGGTTCTGAGGTTACGCCACTGAATTCAGACGAAAAAGCGGCGGGGCCCGGCCAGATTCAACCATCGTTCACCACGGTGACGACGCAAGGCCATCATGCGCCGCCATCCTTTGCGAAACCTTTCCGGCCGAAGCGATTTTTCATCACGGTTCCGCCCCGTGCCGGGTTGAGGATTTCTTAATCGACCCATCAACACTTTCAGAAAACGCCACAATAACAAGTTGTTACGCGCCATTTTCTTACTTTTCCTACAATATTAATAAATTAAGATTCCATGACAACCATATAAAATACAACATTTTTCCAAAATACCACGTTCATACGCACCCCCTATGGTCCTCAACACTTTGGAAAGGACGCCGACAACTCCAACGACGATGGGATGCGTCATGATTGTGCGTAGCAGAGCAGCAGGTTTCGCGGCCGACACCGCCGCTTCGGTGGGGCCGATCTTCGGGCTGACCCTGGTCACCGTCGCCCTCGCCTCGGCCATGGCGGTCGATTTCGGCCGCGTCGCCTCGGCCCGGGCCAGCCTGCAGATGATGGCCGATTCCGCCGCGCTGGCGGGGGCGGCGGCGGCCATTCCCGCCGGCACCGAGCAGGCCCGCATCGCCGCGCGCATCTCTTATGCCAATTCCGAACTGGACGGCATCATTCGCACCACGGCGCCGAGCTTCCAGATCAGCCGCGAGGTTCAGTCCGACGCCGCGACCATCAAGGTCGTCCTGTCCGCCTCGCTGGATACCACCCTCGGCAAGATGATCTATTCCAGCATGACGCTCAAGGCTCAGGCCCGGGCGCTGATCCGCAAGAGCGAGACGACGACGACCAGCGGCGCGCCGATCTGTCTGCTGGCCCTCAATCCGACCAAGGTGGAGGCGGTCAAGTTCTGGGGCACCTCGGATCTGATCGCGCCGAACTGCGCGGTTCAGGGCAACTCGACCACCTCCGGCGCCTTCGCCATGGGCGGCAGCGCCACGGCAACGGCGGCGGCCTTCTGCACCGCCGCGCCCAACTACAGCGGCTCGGGCTGGTCGCCGTTCCCCACCGTCAACTGCCCGGCCAAGGCCGACCCGTTCGCGCTGAAGTTCCTGCCCTCGGCCCTCTCCGCACAAGGGATAGCGGTGGAAAAACCCTGCGACACCACGGCGGAGGTGAAGCCNGCCAACGGCGCCTCGCTCGATGCCTCGCTGAGCGGCGGGGTCTACCGGATGTGCGCCGGCCTGACGGTGATGGCCAACCGCACGGTGACGCTGAAGCCCGGCGTCTATGTGATCAACGGTCCGCTCGAAGTGAAGGCGGGGGGCGTGCTGAGCGCGCCGCGCGATGTGACGCTCTACTTCGCCAAGGGAGACAGCGCCGGGCTCGCCGATGGCTATCTGACGGTGCAGGGCGGCGCCAGCCTGTCGATGAAGGCGCCGACCTTCGGCCCGCTGGCCGGCATGGCCATTCTGGCGCCGGTCAATGCCCAGGGCGGCATCGTCCATACGCTGATCGGCGGCGGCGAGATCACCATCATCGGCATGATGTATGTGCCCAACGCACAGGTCTACATCACCGGCAACGGCTCGGCCTATCAGGCGATCAACGCCAGTTCCTCCTACTTCGGCATCGTCGCCGACACCTTCCTGATGCAGGGCAACGGCGACATCGCCCTCAACGGCGGCGCCGATTCCAATGCGCACGGCATGCCGCCGATGCCGACCCTGACCACGGCCTCCACGGTGGAGACGCGGGCCAGGCTGATCGAATGATCCGGCGCCGCAAGGGCCGCTGACAAGCCCTGCTTTGCCTGTTATCGTCACAGCGTCTCACGCACGACGGGAACGGGCGATGGAGGAAGACGGACTGACGGTCGCCCTGTCGCCTGTGCAACTGGCGGCGGTTCTGCGCGGCGAGGATATTTCCGAGACCGACACCCTCGCCAACCGGCTGTGGGGCGGCGCCAATGTCGTGTTCGGCGTCTTCGAACTGGTCGGGGCCGGAGCGCTGCTGCTGACGCCCGAGCCGACGATGGCGACCAAGGTGGGCGGCTCCGCCCTTGGCGTGCATGGCGTCGACACCTTCCAGACCGGGCTCAGGCAGGCCTGGACCGGGCGGACCGAGGAAAGCTTCACCCACAGGGGAGCGGAAGCGCTGGCGATCGCGCTGGGCGCCGACGAGGCCACCGCCAGCCGCATCGGCACCGGCATCGACATCGCCGTGCCGATCGTCGTCTCGCTCGGCGTCGGGGCGGCGCGGGTGCTGGCGATCCGCGGCGGACGAATCGCCCTGATCGAGCACGAGGCAGCCGCCGGCTCGCGCGTCGGCGGCCACACCATCGCCCGGCACATCGGCAAGAGCGAGGCCGAACTCCGGGCCCGGCTGGCGGCCGAGCGCATCCCGGTGGCCTCCACCTTCAAGTCGCTGACGCTGGCCGAGCGCGTGCTGTACAAGGCGCTGCAACAGAACCGCACCGCCATCGAAGCCTGGGCGCGCACGGCGCAGGTCAATGACAAGCTGGTGCTCAATTTCGTCGGCAACGAGGTGATCGGCCATGGCGTCGTCCGCTCAAGCGGGCTGCTTGCCCAGTTCATGAACGCGCGCGTCGTGCTGAAAATGGGCAGCTATGGCGGCAAGCCCTATTACATCCTGACCGCCTTCCCGGTTCCGTGAGACGCTCCATGCCCGCCGCCCGCTTTCCGCACCTGGCCCAGATGCTCGGCGCCTATTTCCATCAGGACTGCTATGCCGACGGGGCGAGCGACGAGGATATCCTCGCCGAGTTCATCGCCAACAAGCCGACAGGGTTTGTCGCCGCCACCGCGGAGGAGATCGAGCGGTTCCTCAATGCCCACAGCGGCGGACTGCTGGCGGCACTCGATGCGGCATTAGCGCCCGATATCATCATCGGCGAGAGCGAGGCCGAGGCCCGCGACTGGCTGACGGCGGCGGCGCGGCGGCTCAGGCAGGGCGCCGCCTGAGTCATTGTCTGGGCGGCTCGACCGTCTTGCGCAACGACTTCTGGGCCTGACCGGCCTTGAGGTTGCTCCAGGTCGATTCGGGTACGGGTTGCGGCCTGGGCGGCTTGTAACCGGGCTCGATGCGGCCGTCGAAGGGCGATTTCGGCCGGCCGCGCGCGGCGGCGGCGCGNTTNCCGGAGACCTTGGCGGCAAGGTCAGCCTCGGCTTTCGCCAGCTGNTCCTTCGACTTCAGCGGCACCGCGCGATCCTGAACCGGCGCGGCGACGGGCACGAAATCGAGCTTTTCGGGCCGCGATGTGCGCACGAAATCCGCCGGCTCGGCCGGCTTCGGGCCAAGCTGGAACATCCGGTCGTCGTCAGCAATTCCGGTCGCACAGCCGGCGAGCAGCAGGGCCATCGCGCCGGCGCGTGCTGCTTTAATCGGATTGCCACCGTTTGAGAAAGCGCACATTGTTGTCCAAATCAGTTGCCAAGCTTGTTGTAGCCGCTTCACGGCGGCGTGCAACATCAGCCAGGGCACGCATCGGGAGGGACTTGCACATGGGCGACACGCCGCACAAGCCGGATCAGGAAGCGTTTGCCGCCGCGCAGGCCAATATCGAGGAAATCGCCGAGAATTCCGCCCATATCGTGGCGGCGATGACCGATGCGACCGCGACCTATCTGAAGGGCGTCGAACAGGGCGAGACCAAGCCGGCCAAATCGAGCACGGAAGTCGCCGATGTCATCAAGACCTTCTCGGCGGTTGCGGAGAGCTGGCTGTCCGATCCCCGGCGCTCGGTCGAGGTGCAGAAGAAGGTGACGGACGACATGCTCGGTCTGTGGTCGCAGACGCTGTCGATGATGCAGTGCCCGCCCGCAGCCCCGCCTGCCCCGCCGCCCAGCGCCGCGCAGGACCCGCGCTTCAAGGACCCGGACTGGGAGAGCAACCCCTATTTCAAGACTCTGAAACAGGCCTACCTCGTCGGCTCGAACTGGATGAACAACCTGGTCGAGAACGCCGAAGGGCTGGACGAGAAGACCAAGCGCAAGGCGGCGTTCTATGTCCGGCAGTTCTCGGCCATGCTCTCGCCCTCGAACCACATCCTGACCAACCCGGAACTCTTGCGCACGACGATCGAGGAAAAGGGCGCGAATCTGGTGCGTGGCATGAAGATGCTGGCCGAGGACATGGAACGCGGGCGCGGCGATCTGCGCATCCGCCAGACCGACGACCGCAACTTCGAGGTGGGCCGCAACATCGCCTGCACCCCGGGCAAGGTGGTGTTCCGCAACGAACTGATCGAACTGATCCAGTACACGCCGACGACGGATACGGTGTTCAAGACGCCGCTGCTGATCGTGCCGCCGTGGATCAACAAGTTTTACGTCCTCGATCTCAACCCCGAAAAATCGTTCATCCGCTGGGCGGTGGAACAGGGGCTGACCGTTTTCACCCTGTCGTGGGTGAACCCGGACGAGCGCCACAAGCACTGCGGCTTCGCCGAATACATGAAGCTCGGCCCGCTGGCGGCGCTGGACGAGATCGAACGGATCACCGGCGAAAAGCAGACCCACGCCATCGGTTATTGCGTCGGCGGCACCATGCTGTCGGTCACCCTCGCCTATCTCTGGGCCAAGGGCCAGGGCAAGCGGGTCAAATCGGCGACGCTGTTCACCACGCAGGTCGATTTCACCTATGCCGGCGATCTTCTCGCCTTCGTCGACGAAGAGCAGATCAGCCAGGTGGAAGAGCAGATGAAGGAAAAGGGCTATCTCGCCGGGGCGAAGATGGCCAATGCCTTCAACATGCTGCGCCCGAACGACCTGATCTGGAACTACTATGTCTCCAACTACCTGAAGGGCAAGACGCCGGCGGCCTTCGACCTGTTGTACTGGAACTCCGATTCCACCCGCATGCCCGAGGCGAACCACAGTTTCTATCTGCGCAACTGCTATCTCGAAAACAACCTGTCCAAGGGCCAGATGAGCGTGGACGGGGTCAAACTGTCGCTGAAGAAGGTCAAAACCCCGATCTACAATCTGGCGGCGCGCGAAGACCATATCGCACCGGCAAAATCGGTGTTCTACGGCTGCCAGTACTTCGGCGGACCGGTGAAATATGTGATGGCCGGCAGCGGCCACATCGCCGGCGTCGTCAACCCGGCGACCAAGCCGAAATACCAGTACTGGACCGGCGAAGAGGCCAAGGGCAACTTCGAGGACTGGATCAAGACCGCGAAGGAAACCCCCGGCACCTGGTGGACGGACTGGAGCGAGTGGGTGACCAAGGGCGACAAGAAGGTCCCTGCCCGCATCCCCGGCAATGGCGGCGAGACGCTGGGCGACGCGCCCGGCAGCTATGTCAGGATGAAGGCCTGATCGCCCCTGCTCCCGCCCCGGCNCGGGCCGGGACGAGAGCCTGAGGCCTGACAGCCGGGCGGCTGTGAAGGCGCGCCCGGCTTCGNTCAGAAGCGCGTCACGGCCCTGAACAGCTTGTCGGCGATGTCGAGATTGCCGAGTGCACTGGGGTGGATCGTGTCGGCATAAAGCCCGCCTGCCGTAGCCGCCAGCGCCGATTGCCCGCCGAGCGCCTGCCAGTCGCTGTAGAGGTCATAGAGCACGCGGCCCGAGCCCAGCGCCGCCTTGAAAGCGTCGATGTACTGCTGTTGCGTCGCCAGCGCCGTGCCGGTCGTGGCCTCGGCCGGCCATGTCCAGCCGAGCACCGAGGGCGTGCCCTGGGCGGCGATGGCGTTGAGGATGCTGGTCAGGTTTGTCGTGTAGGTCGCAAGCGCGGTCGGCCCGCGCGTGTCGTTGGAGCCGATGTTGACCATCCAGAGGTCCGAGGTCAGGGCGGCGGCGAACAGGCTGTTGGTGATGCTTGCGACGTTGGTCATCGTCGAGGTGTAGCCCGACATGCCCATGACGCGGATCAGCACGGCCGATTGGCTGGCGGTGTAATGCTCGAAGCCGAACACCTCCGCGTTGGTCGCCGTGACGGTGGCGGTGAGCTTGTAGACGCCCGGCGCGGCAAAGCTGACCGTCGTCTTTTGCAGCCCCGCCGTGCCAACCATGGCGAGGGTCTGGGTGGCTGCGTAGCTGCCGCCCGCGCCGGTGATCGAGATGGTCACCGGCGTGCCGGCCTGATCGGTGGCGGAGAGATCGACCGTGCCGCCGCCGCCAGCTGCGGTCGCGTTGCGATACCAGTAGACATCCACCGTATCATGGGTGGCGCCGGGGTTGCTGGTCATGGTCGCGCCAGCCGATGTGCCCCTGAAGGTCTTGCCGCCCGGCAGGTCGGTCCAGCCGCCCCATGTGCCCGTAAAGGTGTAGCCCGGCCACATGGTCGTGGTCGCGGCCGCGCTCGAAAACAGCCCGAACTTGGAGACAACCGCCGGGTAGCCCCGCGCCCGGAAGCGATCGGCCAGCCACGCNCCGACTGAGTTGCGGCCGTAGACACCCCCTGTCCCGAGGGTCANNCTGTCGCCCAGCATCGAGATGCGNACATTGGTTGGCGTGGACGAGCGCAGCGCCGCATCCATGCGCTGCCAGAATTTTGCAAGATTGGCCGGGCTCTTGTTGAGCGTGTAATTGGGGACAGCGACAGCGCTGACGGCGGCGCTGACGAACTCTGTCGTGGCGATTCTGGTGCTCGCCTCGCCGGGCGAGGCCGTCGGCGCAGTGGGTGTTGCGGCAAAGCCGACCACGCCGCCGGCCGCCGCGACAGTCAGGGCCGTGGTCCATGCGCTGCCGGTGTCGCTGACCTTGAGCGCCAGCGCGTCCGAGCCGACCAGCCCGATTTCCGCCCGGCCACTGTAGCCGGTCTGAAACACCAGCGAGGCGGTATCGGCGGCGGCGCTCTTGTTGATGACAAGCTGGTGACCGTTTCCGGCGTGGCTGAACAGAGACCCCGCCGCCGCAACGGCGAGACGGTTGGCTGCATCGGCGCTGGCGTTGATGCCCAGTTTCGGCACGGTCTCGGCCATGCCAGCCGCCGCCCACCCCGCAGCGGTGCGGATCACCTGCACCGCCTCATCCTCAACCCAGGCCAGCCAGCCCTCCCGAGGAACGAGGAACGACCAGACGCCGTCGAGGCGCCAGGCGATGTCACCGGAATGGCTGGCCCAGCCGCCGCTGGCACCGTCGGCGACGATGTAGCGGCTCCCCTCGGCCGGGCTTGGCGGCGGCACGGTCAGGCTGCGGCTGACCACCGACAGCTGCGTCAGCGCATCAAGCTGCATCAGCGCTTCGTTGTGGGTGACATGCTTCTGCGCCTGAGCGGCGGCAAGAAGCGGCAGGGCAAGGTTGGGCGTGGACAACACAACAACACTCCTATGAACACAGTCCTTAATACTGATTATATTCCTATTATTCGATAAAAAACAAGGGGGCCGTGTTCTGACCCCCATGACCGGCGACGCGGGGCCGCCGTCAGGGTGTGTTGAGGGAGGTTCCGTCGCTGTCGTCGTCGGAGAAACGCTCGCGCAGTTCGGCCAGCGCACCCTCGATCGGCTTGAACTCGTAGACGATGGTGTGCTTGCCGGCCGGCACCTGAACCGCGCGGAACAGGATGTTGGCTTTCAGGATGTCGGCCTCCTCGCCGTCGACACTGGCGCGCCACCAGGCATGCCAGACATCGTTCAGCACGACGAAACCGGCGTCGGCAGTGTCGACCTCGATTTCGACGCGGGTGTTTTCATAGAGCTTGATCCTGACCGTGGCCGGGCCGGTCGCCTTGGCGATGGAGGTATCTTCCGGCAGGGTATCGAGCAGCACTTCCTTGCGCGGATCGAAATCCGGCCATTTCCCGGTTTCGAGAATGTCCTCGAAATCGGCGGAGCGCCACTTGCGCACGAACATGGCGCGCGGCAGGGCACGCGGGTTTTCATAGACGTAGGCGTCTTCGGTTCGTGCGACGAACTTCAGATCGCCAGGGCGCAGGCTCTTGTCCACCCGCTCGATCGGCACGGAGGAGGCGATCCAGCGCAGGCCGATCAGGTCGGCGAACTGGGAGCGGTAGGACGGCATCAGCGCGGTGAAGGTGCGCTGTTCGGGCGCGGCGATGGTGTCGCCCGCCCCGGTCGCCTCGACGAACTCCTTCAGCCGCAGGGGATTGTAGCCGAGTACGTGATCAAAACCGTGGACCATTCCGAGGTTGGGCCAGTCGAAGCCGATTCCCAGCAGTTCGACGCGATCGCGCTGGGCCGGGCCGCTGGCCTGCGCCAGCCTGCTCTTGATCAGCCCGATGGTCTGGTTCTTGGTCCCGGGGCTCATCATGTCATAGCTGGCCGTCGGCAGCGCGGTCGATTCGTTCGGCCCGTTGTTGATGCCGAGGTCGAAGACCATGAAGGCCGCCAGCGCCGCAGCGGCGAAGACCGGGCTCTGGCGCATCTCGGTTTGCAGCAGGCGCAGGATCAGCAGGCCCACCGAAACCAGACAGGCGGCGATCAGCATCGGCTTCAGCGCCTCGCCCAGNCGNTTGACNCGCCAGGCAAGGAACCCCGCCAGCAGGAAACAGCCGACCAGCACCGAGGTCTTGTAGATCACCTTCAGCAGCGTCGCCCGGGTCAGGCGCTCGGTCATGATGCGATGGATGAGATAACCGCCGACGATGGCGCCGAGCCCGCCGATCATGAAGGTCGCATCGGCCGGGCGGCGGAAGGCTTTGACCACCGGCAGCCAGTCGTAGATGATCCGGAACCCCGGCGTGAATTTGCCGAGCGCATAGACCAGCATGACGATCAGCGCGATGGTGAAAAAGCGGATGTCACGCGAGAAGATCAGCCCGCGCGTGACGCCGATGGTGAGGATGGCGACAACCGGCAGGGCGCCGAAATAGATTTCGCCCATGTTCTGCGCGAGATTGAGCGCGCCGGGATTCCAGACCGCACTGGACGGCCCCCAGTAATCCACCTTCGAATCCCCGGCGCCGAAAAGATCGCCGATCAGGCCGGTGAGCAGCGAGGCGGGATGCAACGAGCCGCGCACCGCCTCGGAATAGGAAATCTCCGCCCGCTGCGAGGCTTCGGCAAACAAAAGCGTCATCACCAGCGGACCGCCGGCCAGCAGCACGGCGGCCAGCGTGCCGGCCAGCAGCGGGCGCAGGCTGGCGCGCAGAGCCCCCGTCCAGCAGAGCTGGCTGAAGACATGATGCACGACATAGGCGGCGAGGATGTAGACGCCGAACAGGGCAACCTGATCGGGCTTGACCACCATCAACCCGCCCGACAGGCCGGCGAGGATGCCATAGCGGATCGAGGAGCGGTCGAGCGCCCGGGCGAGAAGCCAGAGTGTCATGCCGAACTGGGCAAAACTCATGATCTGCCCGACATGCTGGATGCGCCAGGCCGCGGCGCCGCCGAAGGCGAAGGCCAGACCGGCGACCATCGCCCCGGCGGGGTGCCAGCGGCGATCGCGGAAGAACAGCATGATGCCGAGCCCGCCCAGGCCGAGCAGGCCGAGGATGAAGACATCGAGTGCGCGCACGCCGGGATCGTCGACCAGCCAGGCCAGCAGCAGCGCCGGCGAGAAGATCAGCGACTGCGGATCGGCGATCTGCGGCGAGCCGCCGAAGACATTCGGTGTCCAGAACGGCGACTGACCGTCGTGCAGGGCATTGGAGAGGAAGGCGAGTTGGGCCTGAAAATGTGCTTTCGCGTCATAAGGAATGGTGACGCGGCCNGANAGCCACGGCAGGCCGAACGAGACCCAGGCGGCGGCAAACACCAGAAACAGCAGCAGCAGCTGACGGTTCGTCCAGACCGCCCCCGGAGTCGCGGGGGAGGTGGTGAGGGCGGAAGCAACGCTGTCAGGCGCGCTTCGGGGCAACAAACTACGCATTTACCCAACTTCCGGCTGGCACATTCGCCCTGCCCCGCCTGTCCGGCGCGCCATGGACGCAGCACCGGCAGACTGACAAGCGTCCGGGTTCAACCACAGACCAGCTTAACAGAACCCGCTTGGCCCGTTCATCCACCGTTCATCTGTGGCTGAGGGGCTAACATACGAAAAGGGCCGGAATATCCGGCCCTTGACGTCTCGTACTGTCCGATCGGCGATCAGCCCTTGGTGACGATCGCGGCGCGGGCCGGCGGGTTGTCCCAGCGATAGCGCAGGGAAACCGCGAAGATGTCGACATGCGCCTTGCCGTTGCCGACGAGCTGAACGAACGGGTTCAGGTAATGCGGGTTGCCGGCGACGATGTTGACGTTGACGTTCTTGACGAAGATGTGGGTGTAGGCCGCGTCAAGCGTGATCTTCTCGTTCCACTTGTAGGTGGCGCCGAGCGAGGCCCAGATGCGGTCATTGTCCGGGATGCGGACGGACCGGACCAGATCCGACACCGGCGACCACTCGTAGGCAAGGCCGGCGCGCAGCGTCAGGTTCGGGTTGAAGGCGTATTCGGCGCCGATCGAGGCCATGTAGCCATCGCCGTATTCAAACGGCAACTTGCTGGCCTGAATGCCGGTGTTGGTGTTGTAGATCGCGGCGGTCTTGGCGCGGCTCCAGTTGGTCCATTCGAAACCACCGAGCAGGGTCAGGTTCTGGCCGAGCTGCTGACGCAGACCGATGGTGATCATTTCCGGCAGGTTGATGCTGGCCTTGATCGGCGTGCGCGGCAGCGGCGAGGGGAACTCGATGTCGCCCTTCAGGCCGTAATGCACAGCCGAGCGGTAGCCGATGCCAATTTCCGTCCCGGCCATCGGCTTGAGGGTGGCGCCGAGGGTGAAGCCCACGCCCCAGCTGTCGCCCGAAAGGATCGCATCCGGCGAGGTCAGCGCAAAGCCGGTGGCCTGAGACAGGCGGGTGCTGAGATAGCCGACCTGAAGGCCGGCGCCGACGCTCAGCCAGTCGTTGACCTTGTAGGCCAGGGTCGGCGTGGCGACGATGTTGGTCGCCTTGGTCGAGCGGCCGTAGAGCTGGCCGGCCCAGCCGTAATCGGACTTGGTCTTCAGGCCGAAGGGGGAGTTGACCGAGAGGCCGAGGAACAGGCGGTCGTTGATCTGGTAGTTGGCATAGGTGCCCGGCACCAGCGCCGGAACGCCGAGGTTGCCCGAGCCGGGCTGGTTGGCAACGAGCGGGCCCGAGCCGGTGGTCGGCTTGATCTCGGCATAGCCGAGGATCAGCGCCATGTGCTTCTCGACGTTGATGCCCGGCACCTCGGCCACGACCGCCGGGTTCCAGTACATGCCCGAGAGGCCGCCGCCGCTGGTGGCCGCGCCGGCGAACGAGGTGCCCTGCCATACGCTGCTCTGCTCACGCACGGCAAAGCCGCCGGCCGAGGCTTCGAGCGCACCCAGCGAGACCGCCGCCGCCAGTGCAAACCTGATCGTGTTTTTCATTGTTCGAGACCCCTTGGTTTCCTGCTCCCGCGACCCACTGCGCTCGACGATCTCACCCCAGCGTCGACCGACTCGTGGACCACATTGATGCCATATTTACTTCTTGCAGAGCTTTGGCA
>Ga0056914_10002362_pt1 | contig 12010 bp, 7 predicted proteins | sample TNRBio252014_DNA_FD_55168 | JGI IMG/M metagenome (GOLD analysis project Ga0056914, IMG submission 55168) | Wastewater treatment Type I Accumulibacter community from EBPR Bioreactor in Madison, WI, USA - TNR Reactor_6/25/2014_ DNA | ecosystem: Engineered > Bioreactor > EBPR > Anaerobic-Aerobic >...
ACGCGCATGTTCTGACCATAGCCCGGCCAGATGAACTTGCCATTCTCGTCCTTGCGGAACCAGTTGGTGCGGAAGATCTTCGGCAGCTTCAGGTCGGTCCGGGTGCCCATCTTCACCCAGTGGCCCCAATAGCTCGCCATGTTGTAGCCGATGAACGGCAGCATCGCGAACGGGTCGCGGCGGATGGCCGCCTGACCGATGGCGGCGGCGGTCGCCTCGGAGCCCATGGTCGCCGCCATGAACACGCCGTGGTTCCAGTCGCGGGCTTCGTAGACCAGCGGGAAGGTCTTGGAGAGACGGCCGCCGAACAGGAAGGCCGAGATCGGCACGCCCGCCGGATCTTCCCAAGCCGGGTCGATGGTCGGGCACTGCGAAGCCGGCGCGGTGAAGCGCGAGTTCGGGTGCGCGCCGGGCGTGCCGGACGCGGGCGTCCACTCGTTGCCCTTCCAGTCGATGCCGTGCGCCGGCGGCTCGCCGTCCATCCCTTCCCACCACACGTCGCCGTCGTCGGTCAGCACGACGTTGGTGTAGATGCAGTTGCCGGGCCTCATCGTCTCCATCGCCATCGGATTCGACTTGTAGGACGTGCCCGGGGCGACGCCGAAGAAGCCNTATTCGGGGTTGATGGCGCGCAGCGTGCCGTCCGGCCCCGGCTTGATCCAGGCGATATCGTCGCCGACGGTGTACGCCTTCCAGCCCTCGAAGCCGTCCGGCGGCAGGATCATGGCGAGGTTGGTCTTGCCGCANGCCGACGGGAACGCCGCCGCGACATACGTNTTTTCACCCTGCGGGGACTCCAGGCCGAGGATCAGCATGTGCTCGGCGAGCCAGCCCTCGTCGCGGGCCATGGTCGAGGCGATGCGCAGCGCGAGGCACTTCTTGCCCAGCAGCGCGTTGCCGCCGTAACCCGAGCCGTACGACCAGATTTCCCGGGTCTCGGGGAAGTGGCAGATGTACTTGCGCGCGATGTCCGGCTCGCACGGCCACGCCACGTCCTTCTGACCCGGCTCCAGCGGCGAGCCGATCGAGTGAATGCACGGAATGAAATCGCCGTCGCCGAGNACGTCGAGCACAGCCTGTCCCATGCGGGTCATGATGCGCATGTTGGTGGCGACATAAGCGCTGTCGGAGATTTCCACACCGATCTTGGCGATCGGCGAGCCGAGCGGGCCCATGCTGAACGGAATGACGTAGAGAGTGCGGCCCTTCATGCAGCCGTCGTACTGGCCGCGAAGGATGNCCTTCATCTTNTCCGCGTCTTCCCAGTTGTTGGTCGGCCCGGCCTCTTCCTTGGTCTTCGAGCAGATGTAGGTGCGGTCTTCGACGCGGGCGACGTCCGACGGATGCGAGCGGGCGAGGAAGCTGTTCGGCTGCTTCTCCGGGTTCAGTCGGATGAAGGTACCGCTCTGCACCATCTCTTCGCACATCGCGTCGTACTCGGCTTGCGAGCCGTCACACCAGTGCACCTTCGCCGGCTTGCACAGGGCGACCCATTCGTCCACCCACGCCAAGAGCTTGGCGTTCTTTGTACGATCCCGTCCAGTAGCTGACATCTCTAGTCCCTCTCGCACTTGTTTAATCACCCTAACCGCGCTCGATGATCCATCCTGAAGGACCGGCGATCGGTAGACGAATTCCCGAAAACTTCCAGGGTCAAAACCCGCTTTTCGGCTGAGTTGCGAGCCTAGATTAAGCATTTCCTCGGCCCGTTCAAGCGAAAGAGCGACCGCGGGAGACGGACTTTCGGCGGGTGCGAAGAGAGNCGCTCTCACTCGGGCGGCGCACCCGATTGCGGACGCCGACGAGGCGAATGCGGCCGTCGATCTTCGGGTTTTTCGCACAAATCGCCGCGAAATCGGCGCTAAATGTACATATTTATAATGTGTTAACCGTCACAGCCGGGGCGGAGCAATGGGCAGAAAATGCCGGCCTGTTCAACGCTTGGCCGGATGCCGATACATGGTCTCTCCCTTCACCGGGGGCACCGTTTCCACCGTCGCCGGGTCGAACGACTATCGGATCGACTCGCTGATCGGGGGCGCGAAATGGGGCGGCGCCAAGGGGACCGCAGCCACCATCACCTACAGCTTTCCCCAGGCATCCAGCACCTGGAAGANCGGGTACGCCAATCACGAACCCACCGGGCCCGGCTATCACGGACTGAACAGCGGCGAGCAGGCTGCCGTCCGCAGCGCACTCGGNGCGTGGTCCGATGTCGCCAACATCACCTTCTCGCAAGTGACCGAAACGCCCGGCAACGTCGGCGACATCCGCGTCGCCTACTCCGGCGCGCTGAGCGCCGACGCCTACGCCTGGGCCTATTACCCGGGCGCCTACGCCGAGGGCGGCGACGTCTGGCTGAACGCCAACTACGGCTGGACGTTCGGCGCCGGCACCTACAGCCAGATGGCGGTCATGCACGAGCTCGGCCACGCGCTCGGCCTGAAGCACGACTTCGAGGGCAGCGTTCAACTGTACGGCGCCGAGAACACGCGCCAGTACACCATCATGGCCTACAACGGCTATTCCGGCGCGGACGGCGAGCCGATCACGCCGATGCTGTACGACGTGCTCGCCATTCAGGCGATCTACGGCGCGAACATGACGACCCGGACCGGTGACACGGTCTATACCTTCGCCCAACGCGGCCAGACGCAATGTATCTGGGACGCCGGCGGGATCGACACGTTCGACTGCTCGGGCCAGACCGCCGCGGTCACCATCGACCTGCGCGCCGGCTCCTTCAGCTCGATCGGCACCAGGATCAACGGCGCGCGTGCCTCGCAGAACGTCGCCATCGCCTTCGGCGCCACCATCGAAAACGCGACCGGGGGTGCGGGCAACGACGTCCTCGGCGGCAACGCCGTCGCCAACGTGCTGATCGGCGGCGCCGGCGCCGATAGTCTCGCAGGCGGCCTCGGCAACGACACCTACGTGGTCGACAGCGTGGGCGACCGCATCACCGAGGCGGCCGGACAGGGGACCGACCTCGTCTCCAGCGCCATCGCCTGGACGCTCGCGGCCAACGTCGAGAACCTGACGCTGACCGGCTCCAGCGCCGTCGCCGGTACCGGCAACGATCTGGGCAACGTCCTGACCGGCAACGCCGCGGCCAATGCGCTGCTCGGGCTCGCCGGCAACGACACGCTCGCGGGCGGCGGCGGCAACGACACCCTCGACGGCGGCGCGGGCGCAGACAGCCTCGCCGGCGGCACCGGCAACGACACCTACGTGATCGACACCGCCTCGGACCGTACGGTCGAGGCGGTCGGCGAAGGGACGGATACGGTGCTGAGCGCCATCGCCTGGACGCTCGCCGCCGAGACTGAAAACCTGACGCTCACCGGCTCCGCCGGACTGGCCGGTACCGGCAACACCTCGGACAACGTGCTGACCGGCAACGCCGGCGCCAACGCGCTGAGCGGGCTCGCCGGCAACGACACGCTGGACGGTGGCGGCGGCAACGACACTCTCGACGGCGGCGCCGGCGTCGACCGCCTCGCCGGTGGCGCAGGGAATGACCTCTACCTGGTCGATGCCACGGCCGACACGGTCATCGAGCTGACCGGCGGCGGCATGGACACGATCATGGCGGCGGTCGCGTGGACCCTCGGCACCGAGATCGAAAACCTGACGCTCACCGGCTCCGCCGGACTGGCCGGGACCGGCAACACGCTNGGCAACGNTCTGACCGGCAACGCCGGCGCCAACGCGCTGAGCGGGCTCACCGGCAACGACACGCTCGCCGGCGGCGCCGGCGACGACACTTTGTCCGGCGGCAGCGGCAACGACAGCATGGCCGGTGGCCTGGGCAACGACACCTACGTCGTCGACTCGACGGGCGACCGGATCGTCGAACTCGCAGGCCAGGGGTTCGACACGGTGCAGGCCGATGTCACGTGGANGCTCGGCNGCGACTTCGAATGCCTGACGCTGAGCGGGGCCGCCAACATCAACGGCAGCGGCAACACCCTCGCCAACGTGCTGACCGGAAACGGCGGTGCCAACAGCCTGAGCGGGCTCGCGGGTGACGATACGCTCGTGGGCGCCGCCGGCGACGACACGCTGTGCGGCGACAGCGGCAACGACAGCATGACCGGCGGTCTCGGTAACGACACCTATGTCGTCGACGCCGCGGGGGACAGGATCGTCGANGCGGCGGGTCAGGGGACGGACACGGTCCTCAGCAGCCTCGCCTGGACGCTCGGCAGCGACATCGAGAACTTGACGCTGACCGGCTCCGGCAACGTCAGCGGCGGCGGCAACGCCTCGGCCAACGTGCTGACCGGCAACGCCGGTGCCAACAGCCTGATCGGGCTCGCGGGCAACGACACGCTGTCGGCCGGCTCCGGCGACGATACGCTGGTGGGCGGCCTCGGGGACGACCGGCTGACCGGCGGCGCCGGCGTCGACCGGTTCGACTTCGCCGGCATCGGCGGCACCGACAGCATCACCGACTTCCAGAACGGCGTCGACCACATCCGCATCACCGGCTACGGCACGCCGCTGGACGACTTCGGCGACCTCGGCATCGCCGTCGTCGGCGGCGCCGTCCGGATCGACCTGCACAACGGCGTCACCGGCGCCGGGTTCGTCTTCCTGGTCGGCATCACCAACGCCGCCCTGATCGACGCCACCGACTTCTTCTGGAGCTGACGTACATCACAGACGGGTATTCCCGGCTCCCGTAATCTCGATCGCAATTTCGGAAATGGATGTTCCGACAGCAGAGGACCGATACATGGCGAATGGTGCGGCGTGGGTGGACGAAGTCTGTCGGAGCCTGGACATACGGCAGGTATCCGCGTGGCTGCCCTGGAACCTTCGGGAGCGGGGCGAGGCGCTCGGCGGATGCGACGAGCCGGACGGTGCTGCCGGCGTCTACCTCATCGGCCGAGGTGACGAGCCGACCAGCGTCGAAGTCCTGTTCATCGACGGGACCAGCGGCGCCCGGGCGCACCTCGGTCGTCTCGAAGACCACGTCAAGTGGGGGATGAATGACGGGTTCGGCACCCTGCGCGAAGTGCTGGAGCACGACGAGAATCACCGGGCGATGCGGCGGATTTGGGTGAAGATGATCCGCATCGAGGAGATTTCGCTGTTCCGCTCACCTCTGCTCACCCCCCGGCGGCTGAACGCCCTGGGTGCCACGCGCAATCAACTCGCGACGATGCTTCTGGTCGAGCACCATCGCCGCTTCGGCGTNCCGGTGCCGGGCAACCGCGAGACGTCCGGGCTTTTCCTGCGCGACGCCCCGACGGAACGCGCCATCAATCGACCCTCGCTGGTCGCCGCCTGAGACGNGGCCGAGCCGGCGTAGCACACTCNCGCGAAGCGCGCGACCGTCCGAGTCGCTAGGCGCGGCCCTTCAGCAGCAGCGGGGGCCGCCGCCACGGCCGCCGTACCGCGCGTCCAGCCGCTGCCGGAAGAATTGCTCGAAGCTCATCACCGGCGCGTCCGGGTGATGGCGGCGAGCGTGCGCCACGTACGACTCGTAGTCCGGTATGCCGCAAACCCGCCGCCCGCCGCGCAGGACCAGGCGGCTGAGATCGTCGATCCGCTGCCTCCAGTCGGCACGAGCGGTGGCGCCCGCGTCCGACGTGTCCACGACCCGGCTGTCCACGTCCCGGCCGTCGCCCCCGGGCTCAGGCATGGGCCGCCGCTCCGTCCGCCCTGCCGACCACCTCGCGCGTGGTCACCGTAGGCGTGCGCAGCGCGCGCCACGCGGCCAGCAGGCCGAAGCCGATCATGCTGAGCACCACGGCGACGAACAGGGCGCAGACGCCGGAGTTGACCCAGTCGTTGAAGACGATGCGCTGCATCTCTTCCATCGTCTTGGCTGGCGCGATGATTTTACCGGCTGCCAGCGCATCGCCGAACTTGTGCGCATGGGCGACGAAGCTGATCTTCGCATCCGGGTGGAACAGCTTCTGCAGTCCGGCGGTCAGCGTGCAGATCAACAGCCATATGGTCGGCAGGATCGTCACCCAGGCGTAGCGCTCGCGTTTCATCTTGAACAGCACCACCGTCGCCAGCGTCAGCGCGATGCCGGCCAGCATCTGGTTGGAAATGCCGAACAGCGGCCACAAGGTGTTGATGCCGCCCAGCGGATCGACCACGCCCTGATAGAGAAAGTAGCCCCACATCGAGACGCACAGCGATGTCGACAGCAGGTTCGCCCCCCACGACTCCGTGTGCCGCAGCGGCTCCCAGAAGGATCCCAGCAGGTCGTGGATCATGAAGCGGCCGACGCGGGTGCCGGCGTCTATGGTCGTCAGAATGAACAGCGCCTCGAACAGGATGGCGAAGTGGTACCAGAACGCCATCAGCGCCTTGCCGCCGAGGAAGCTGGAGAAGATGTGCGCCATGCCGACGGCCAACGTCGGCGCCCCGCCGGCGCGCGACAGGATCGAGGCTTCGCCCACGTCCTTCGCCGTCTGCGTCAGCATCTCCGGCGTGATGACGAAGCCCCAGCTGGAGATCACCTGCGCCGCCTGCTCCGGCGTCGTGCCGATCAGCGCCGCCGGGCTGTTCATGGCGAAATAGATGCCCGGATCGAGCACGCAGGCGGCGATCAGCGCCATGATGGCGACGAACGACTCGGTGAGCATGCCGCCGTAGCCGATGAAGCGGACCTGCGTCTCGTTCTCCAGCATCTTCGGCGTCGTGCCGGACGAGATCAGCGCATGGAAGCCGGAGACGGCGCCGCAGGCGATGGTGATGAACAGGAACGGAAACAGCGCGCCGGGAAACACCGGCCCGCTGCCGTCGATGAACTTGGTGATCGACGGCATCTGCAGGTCGGGCTGGACGACGACGATGCCGATGGCGAGGCCCAGGATCGTGCCGATCTTCAGGAAGGTCGAGAGATAGTCGCGCGGNGCCAGCAGCANCCACACCGGCAGCACCGAAGCGACGAAGCCGTAGCCGATCAGCATCAGCGCCAGNGACGGGCCGTCGAAGGTGAACAGCGGCCCCCAGGTCGGGCTGGCGGCGACATCCTCACCATAGATGATGCCCAGCATCAGCAGCACGAAGCCGATCAGCGACATCTCCAGCACGCGGCCGGGCCGGATGAACCGCAAGTAGACGCCCATGAACATGGCGATCGGGATCGTCACCATGACGGTGAACGTACCCCACGGACTCGCCGCCAACGCCTTGACCACCACCAGCGCCAGCACCGCCAGGATGATGATCATGATCATCAGCACGCCGAACAGGGCGATCAGGCCGGGAACGGCGCCCAGTTCGGTCTTGATCATGTCGCCCAGCGAACGGCCGTCGCGGCGCGAGGAGATGAACAGGATCATCATGTCCTGCACCGCGCCGGCGAAAACGACGCCTGCCAGGATCCACAGCGTCCCCGGCAGATATCCCATCTGCGCCGCGAGCACGGGGCCGACCAGCGGGCCGGCACCGGCGATCGCCGCGAAATGATGGCCGAACAGGATGTATTTGTTGGTCGGGACGTAATCGAGGCCGTCGTTGTGGCGGACGGCCGGCGTGATACGCTCCGGGTCCAGCCGCAGCACGGTGGTCGCGATGTAGCGGCTGTAGAAGCGATAGGCGATCAGGTAGACACAGACTGCGGCGATCACCAGCCACACGGCGTTGATCGTCTCGCCGCGGTTGAGCGCGACCGTGCCGAGCGCGAATGCACCGATGACCGCGAGGGCGAGCCACGCGAACATGGGGATTGTCCGTGTCATTGACCGTTTCCTTCCAATCGAGCCGCGGTGCGACCCCGGCTGCGTTCGTGGTGTGATTCTCGGTGAAGAGGAGTGCACGCCCGCGCACGGGCCGGTCGGCGCACGCACGCCACCGCCGTGGGAACGATCATGCTGGATCGCCGGGGGATGGGTTCCTCGAAGCGGCCCGATACGAGACCCGCNTGCAAGACGCCCGTTCGGAGTTCCGCGCCGCCGCGGCAGTGCGTGGGTGGAGCAGCAAAGCGCCTATCTTGACGATCCGCATGATTGATCGCCGTTACCTCCGGCCGCACCCCCGGTTTGCGGGTTCGCGTCGCGTCTTCCCCGACGATCCGCGAACCTTCTCGTAAGCATTGATTATCAATCGTAATTAACGGCGCGTGCCATGTCAACGCATCAGCGGCGACACGGTCGATCGCGGCAGCCGTCGCCTGATCGCCGTCCGTCAGCGAGACGATCCAGCCAATTCAACGAAAGGGACCGACGGGTGTGCTGGAGGACCACCACTTTCCGGGCGACCCGCGAAGCGATGGTGCCCGGGGGCGGATTCGAACCACCGACACGCGGATTTTCAGTCCGCTGCTCTACCAGCTGAGCTACCCGGGCAGGTCGCTAAAGCCGCCGCCGGGGGCGGTGACGACCGCCGCTCCAGAAACGAGCGGCGCTTATACCAGCAACGTCGCGACACTGTCCAGCCGGGTCCACAGGGTCGTTCGCGAGAGCGGATCGGCGGTTCCTGGTGAGAAGCGCGAAGGTTTCGCGGAGGGGGAGCGGCCGGCTCCGGGCGAATGACCCAAGGGAGGACTCGCCGCTCATGTCTCCGCAAGTCACGGACGGACGATTCATTCTGGCGCTTATTGTGCCACGCTGGCGGCTGGCGGCGAGATATGGTAGCAGTAGGTTCTCTTCTCCAAATCGCCTGAAGGGTTCGATCGGCGGTGACGAACGGTGACGCTATCGGGTTGGCCAGCGACCACGCCGGCTTCGACCTGAAAGAGACGCTGAAGCGGCAACTCGCGGCCGATGGCCGGGAGGTGGTGGATGGGCGCCGACGGTTCCGGCCCGGTCGACTATCCGACTTCGGCTACGCGATGGCGCACGCCTTGCGCGCCGGGCGGGTCGGCTGCGGCGTGCTGGTGTGCGGCAGCGGCATCGGCATCAGCATCGCCGCCAACCGTTATCCGGAAGTCCGCGCGGCGCTCGTCCACGACGAGCTCGCCGCCCGGCTGGCGCGCGAACACAACGACGCCAATGTCATCTGCTTCGGCGGACGGATGATCGGCGCGGACATGGCGGTGGCCTGCCTTCGCGTGTTTCTCGCCACGCCGTTCGAAGGCGGCCGCCATTGTCATCGCGTCGACAAACTGTCGAGGCCCTCGTGAACGTTGATCGGGAGTATCGGATGCCTGGAGCCCTGCAACCCCTCACCGGCGATCTGCACGNTCGCTTCTTCCACGCGCCNCTGGCCGANACCGATCCGGAGATCGCCGCCGCCATCGGCCNGGAACTGCGCCGTGAGCAGGATCACATCGAACTGATCGCCTCGGAGAACATCGTCTCCCGCGCCGTCCTGCAGGCGCAGGGCTCGGTGATGACCAACAAGTATGCGGAGGGATATCCCGGCAAACGTTACTACGGCGGCTGCGAATTCGTCGACGTGGCCGAGGCCTTGGCGATCGAGCGGGCGACGAAGCTGTTCCGCTGCGCCTTCGCGAACGTCCAGCCGCATTCGGGCGCCCAGGCCAACGGTGCGGTGTATCTGGCGCTGATGAAGGCCGGCGAGACCCTGCTGGGNATGTCGCTCGCCGCCGGTGGGCATCTCACCCACGGTGCCGCGCCGTCGCTGTCTGGCAAGTGGCTGAACGCCNTGCAATACGGCGTCCGCCGCGAGGACGCGCTGATCGATTTTGACGAGGTCGAGCGGCTCGCGGTCGAGCATTCGCCGAAGATCATCGTCGCCGGCGGCTCCGCCTATCCCCGGATCATCGACTTCGCCCGCTTCCGCGCGATCGCCGATCGGGTGGGCGCGATCTTCATGGTGGACATGGCGCACTTCGCCGGCTTGGTCGCAGCAGGCGTCTATCCCAGCCCGTTCCCGCACGCGCATGTAGTGACGACGACGACGCACAAGACGCTGCGCGGGCCGCGTGGCGGCATGATCCTCAGCCAGGACCCGGAACTCGGCAAGAAGATCAACTCGGCCGTGTTCCCCGGGCTGCAGGGCGGGCCGCTGATGCACGTGATCGCTGCCAAGGCGGTGGCGTTCGGCGAGGCGCTGCGCCCGGAGTTCAAGGCCTATGCCGAGACCGTCGTCGAGAACGCCAAGATGCTGGCGGCGACGCTGCAGGCGCGCGGCCTCGACATCGTCTCCGGCGGCACGGACTCGCACCTGGTGCTGGTCGATCTTCGCCCGAAGTCGCTGACCGGCAAGGCGGCGGAGGAGAGCCTCGGGCGGGCGCACCTGACCTGCAACAAGAACGGAATCCCCTTCGATCCGCAGAAGCCGATGATCACGTCCGGCATCCGCCTGGGCTCGCCGGCGGGCACCACGCGGGGCTTCGGCCCGGCGGAATTCCGGCGCGTGGGCGAATTGATCGCCGATGTTCTCGACGGGCTCGCGTCGCATCCGGACGACAACGGCGCTGCGGAAGCGGCGGCGAGGGACGGCGTCGCGGCGCTGTGCAGCCGTTTCCCGATCTACACCGACGTCTGAGGCGAGCAGCGGGCAGCGACGCGGATCGAAGGCTCGGGAGCGGGGAGAGGCGGAATGCGCTGTCCATTTTGCGGTCACGACGACACTCAAGTGAAGGACTCCCGGCCGACCGACGATCACGCGGCGATCCGCAGGCGCCGCTACTGCCCCGCCTGCGGCGCGCGGTGGACGACGTTCGANCGCGTGCATCTCCGCGAACTCACCGTGGTCAAGAAGAACGGCGAGCGGGCGCCGTTCGATCGCGACAAGCTGTTCCGCTCGCTGCGCATCGCGCTGCGCAAGCGCCCGGTCGACGACGATCGGATCGAACGCATCGTCAACTCGATCCAGCGGCGGCTGGAGACGCTGGGCGAATCCGAAATCCCGTCGAAGGTGATCGGCGAGATGGCGATGGAGCAGCTTTCGCAGCTCGATCAGGTGGCGTACGTCCGCTTCGCCTCGGTCTACCGCAACTTCCGCGAGGCCAAGGACTTCGAGGAGTTCGTCGAGCGCCTCGGCGATCGGTGACGCCGCTCGGTCGCCGAGGCGCCCTCACCCGCCGGTCGGGGTGAGGGCGGACGCCGCGATGCTTCACCCTCCCGACGACTCCACGTTCATGCGCACCGCCCTGAGCCTGGCGCAACGCGGGCTCGGGCGCGTCTGGCCGAACCCCGCGGTCGGCTGCGTGCTGGTGAAGGACGGGCGCGTCGTCGGGCGTGGATGGACGCAGCCGGGCGGCCGGCCGCACGCCGAGACCGAGGCGCTGGCCCGCGCCGGCGCCGGCGCCCACGGCGCGACCGCGTACGTGACACTGGAGCCGTGCGCGCACCACGGCGTCACCGGCCCGTGCAGCGCGGCGCTCGTCCAGGCTGGAATCGCCCGCGCGGTGATCGCGCTGGAAGACCCGGACCCGCGGGTGAACGGACAGGGACTGGCGGCGCTACGAGCCGCCGGCGTCGATATCACCGTCGGCGTTCTGCGTGACGACGCTTCGAAGCTGAACCAGGGCTTTCTGCTGCGGGTGCGTGAAGGTCGGCCGCTGTTCACCCTGAAGCTGGCGACCTCGCTGGACGGCCGCATCGCCACGCGCACCGGCGACAGCAAGTGGATCACCGGCGAGACGGCCCGCGCGCGGGCGCATGCCCTGCGGGCGGGGCACGATGCGGTGCTGANAGGATCCGGCACGGCGTTGGCCGACGACCCGGATCTCACCTGCCGGCTGCCCGGCATGGCCGACCGCTCGCCCGTCCGCCTCATCGCCGACGCCCGCCTGCGCCTGCCGATGGACGCCCGACTGGTCCACAGCGCCCGCGTCCTCCCGACATGGCTGCTGACCGCCGAGGCCGCCGACCCGGTGAAGCGGGCGGCGCTGGAGGACGCAGGCGTCGAGGTGATCGAAGTCGCCACCGCGGCCGACGGCCGGCTCGAGCCGCTGGCGATCGCCCGAACCCTCGCTGCGCGCGGCCTCACCCGGGTGATGATCGAGGGCGGCGGGCAACTCGCGGCGGCCTTCCTGCGCGCCGACCTCGTGGATCGCATCGCCTGGTTCACCGCGCCGAAGATCCTGGGCGCGGAAGGGCTGCCGGCGATCGGCGCCTTGCCTATA
>Ga0056914_10002369_pt1 | contig 11984 bp, 13 predicted proteins | sample TNRBio252014_DNA_FD_55168 | JGI IMG/M metagenome (GOLD analysis project Ga0056914, IMG submission 55168) | Wastewater treatment Type I Accumulibacter community from EBPR Bioreactor in Madison, WI, USA - TNR Reactor_6/25/2014_ DNA | ecosystem: Engineered > Bioreactor > EBPR > Anaerobic-Aerobic >...
GGGGGACAGTAGAGATCGAGAAGTTCAGGGGGCAACCGGCGTGGAGGGGGGGCGCGCGGGATCAGGGCAGACTATTGGGGCAAGCCCTCTCCAGGCTCCTGAGAGATCACGAGCCTTCGCCGGGGATCTGTTTCTTCGGCATTCCCCTGAAGCCATGCAAGGATGTGCCGCGTGTCCTCTAACGAAACCGTTGCATCGCGGAAGACGCGGAACCCTGCCATGCGTTCAAGATCGCGCTGTCCCAGCATCGATCTTTCCAAGTATGTCCGGATCGAAAAGACCGGCATGGGATCTGGAAAGAATGACTTGGCCGCAGCATTCACGCGCAGCGTGCGCAAGACCAGTGCCCCGTCACCGTGTGGCATGAGCATGTCGTATGTCATGTCGTCCTTCAGCTTGGTCAGGTTGTGCTCGAAGCCTGAAGACAACATGGTTCGAAGGGAGCGCGCCTTCTGAAGGATCTGGAGAACATCGGCCTTCAGTGTCTCGGGGGTCGAAGCGCCGCGCTCCATCAACCTGGAAATGGCATGGTGCGAGATATTGGCGGCGATATTGATGTGCGAATTTACCTCTCCGGCGCGCGCGATACATAAAAGATCGGCAAGAATGACCGATCGCTCAGAAAAGGCCTTCTCCTCGCCGCCGGTCATTGCAAATACATCAGTTTCACGGGCAGACGCCATCCGAACGGTGAACACAGCCTTCATGACCTTGTCCCATTGGGCCAAATGGACGCCGCCAAATGCAGGGCGCACATTCTTGGATACGCGCTCGATAGCGTTGTCAGCTTAACTCGACGGTCCGCAGCGAGGTCGAAGCGCACTAATCTCAGGCAGCTGCGGTCGCCTCGATCCAGGCGTCATTCGCCGCGCTCCGGAAAGTTCGGAGCGTTGGTCGGCTGATCAGATGACGCTGGGTGTAGAAGGTGTTGTAGACGCTGGCGTGGGTGGTGAGGAAGCGCTGGGCCGAGGCCTGTGACTTGAAGAGCTGCATCTTCCGCTCCCGCCTTCGAATGGGCAGGTGTGAGTTCTCCGCCCTGTTGTTTTCCCGAAGCCGGCCCGGTCGGTGGATATTCTCCAATCCGAGTTCCCGCAGCGCCGATCCATAGGAAGCCAAGCCATCAGTGACGATGCAGGTGGGCTCGACTGGCTGGTTGCGGAGCAGACGCTTTAGGAGCCGTAACGCCGCAGCGTGATCACGGCGCTTCTGGACGACAACATCCAGGACCTCGCCTTCGTCATCCACGGCGCGCCAGAGATACATCCGCTTGCCACCGATGTTGCAGACCACCTCGTCGAGGTGCCAGCGCGGGGAAGGGGCCGGCCGCCTCCGCTTCAGGTTCTGTGCGATCAGCGGCCCAAACTTGATCGTCCAACTGCGAATGGTCTCGTAGCTCACCTCGATGCCACGCTGGGCGAGCATCTCTTCGACATCGCGAAAGCTCAGGGTGAAGCGGAAATAGAGCCAAACGGCCTGACGGATGACGTCAGCCGGAAAGCGGTGACGCTTAAACGAGATCGGACGCATCAAGCCCTTGCTGCACGCGGGCTCCAAGCAGCCCCAAGTGGAGACTTGTTAGCGTTAGCCTGACAGCACCGATTTCGTTACTGACCTAGCCTTAGGTACGGCCCAAGTTCGACAAGATGGGACAATCGGGACGGTGATCGCCGGCGCATCGATTCGCGAGCGTCCGAAGGGTTTCGAGGACGACGCGCATCTCTCCGATACGGCCTTCAAGGTCCTCGATGTGTCGTTCCGCGATCGCCTTCACGTCACGGCTGGGGCGGCTCTGATCACGCCACAGGGATAGCAGGTGTTCGATCTCTGGGACCGAAAAACCAAGCGTCCGCGCCCGTTTGATAAAGCGTAGATCGTTGAGGTCTCGGTCCGAGAAACTACGGTAATTGCCATCGGTGCGCGCGGCCGGCCGCACGAGGCCAATGCTCTCGTAGTAGCGGATCATCTTGCTCGAAACGCCGGTGGCGCGGGGGCGCTGTCAGGGTAACCGCCTTCGGCCGAAGCTACCCCGACCCGGGTCGTTTCAGGCCGTGGCCGCCGCCCACGCGGCATCCGCTTCAGCGCGAAAGCGGCGAAGGGTCGGTCGGCTGATCAGGTGTCTCTGGACGTTGAAGGTGTTGTAGATCGCTGCGTGGGTGGTGAGAAATCTCTGGGCGGAAGGTTGGCTCTTGAAGAGCTGCATCTGCCGTTCTCGTCGTCGGATCGGCAGATGGGAATTCTCGATCCGATTGTTGTCCCGAAGCCGGCCTGGGTGGTGGACTTGACCCAGGCCCAACTCCCGGAGCGCGGATCCATACGAAGCCAGACCGTCGGTGACGATCGCCTCCGGCTCGACCGGTTGATTGCGCAGGAGCCGGGTCAGCAGCTTCAGCGCCGCCGCGTTGTCCCGCCGGCGCTGAACGACCAGGTCGAGCACCTCGCCTTCATCATCAACGGCCCGCCAGAGGTACATCCGCCGGCCGCCGATCCAGCAGACCATCTCGTCCAGATGCCAGCGAGGGGAGGGCGCCGGCCGTCTCTTCCTCAGCCGCCGGGCGATCAGCGGGCCGAACTTGATCGTCCAGCAGCGTATCGTCTCGTAGCTCACATCGATGCCGCGCTGGGCGAGCATCTCCTCGACGTCGCGCAGGCTGAGGCTGAAGCGGAAATACAGCCATACCGCATAACGGATCACGTCCGGCGGGAAGCGGTGACGCTTGAACGAGATAGGCGGCATCAATCCCTGCTCCAGAAAGCCCTGCGGAGCTTCTCACTGGAGACTTGTTAGCGTTAGACTGACAGCACCACTTCGGCGGCGTCAGGCGGCAGATGGCCGGAGGTCGCCTGTTGAAGATGGATCAGAATTGAGGGCTGTCAGCCGGAGCAAATCACCAAAACCTCAAATCACTGGACTCTCGCGGGATGGGGCGCGCCCAATGCGGATCAGGGCGCGCAGCATGCCGATGAAGGTCACGGTCCAGGCCAAGAAGGCGGCATAGAGAAAGACCTTGGGCAGGCCCGACAGGAAATCGAATTCCATGGCGTAGCACATCTGCCAGGTGGCGGCGGCGTACATGCCGAGCGGGAAAACCGCACCCCAATAGAGCGGGTCGTAGCGGATCGGAAAGCGCTCGAAGCCGTGGCGCCAGACGCCCAACAGCAACAACATGGGGATCCACCAGGTTCCGGTCGCCCAGTAGAAGAGGGTGAAGCCCTTCAGGAACGGAAGCAGCGAGGTCAGATAGGGCGCGTGCGGCGCATTCAGGATCAGCAGCGAACCGGCCAGGGTAGAGATGGCCATGGCCCCCATGTTGATCCAGTAGGGCGGAGACAGGTCGTCCGGTGAGAAGCGGAAGAAGGCATAGCGATAGAAGATCAGCGACATCAGCCAGATGTAGAGCATGCCGCCAAACAGCCAGGTCGACAGGGCAAGGAGGTTGATCTCGAGCCGATAGGGCTGGCCGATCCGGGCCGCGATCAGGGCGCTCGAAACGGATATGGCCTGTGTCGCCACAACCGCCAGCAGCCAGCCGCCGTTGATGCCCTTGTCGAGCGTGGGCTTGTCGCGCTTGATCGTCAGGGCGGTGAAGATCGTGTAGGTGAGGCAAAGCCACAGCAGGATCGCAAATCCCCAGAAGGCCGCGCCGACGATCAGGTTTTCTCCGAGGATCAGAAACTGGTTGGCCAGGATGCCGGTACCGGCAACCATGGTGAAGTAGCCGGGTCCCACCGCGTGGGTGAACATGTCGCCGAAAAAGCGGCCCGGGAAGCGCCAGAGCCTCAGGACATAGAGGATCAGGAGAGCGAAATACTGTACGATGTTCAGGTAGAACAACGGGATGGCGACGAGGCGATGTCCCATCATGAAGGCCGCGAGCGAGATGATGCCCGTCGCCATGACCAGGCCGAAATAGGCCGGAGACAGATCGCGCAGCCTGTCCGTCCAGCTCAGGGCCTGGCCGTTTTCGGTGGTGCTATCGTGCATTTCACACCCATCCCCCGACTGTATCCATAGTCTCGCAGGGCCGCCTGCGGCACAAGTCGGGTCGGGAAGGATCGCCTATCGCATCTGGTTCGGCAGCCACAGCGACAGGGCAGGGACGAAGGCCACCAGCAACAGGATCGCGGTGCAGGCCAGATAGAAGGGCCAGATGGTGCGTAGGGCCTGGGTCATGGGGATGCGGCCGATGGCGCTGCCGACGAACAGGACCGAGCCGACCGGCGGTGTCACCAGCCCGATGCCGCAAGCCAGAAGCAGGATGACGCCGAAATGAACCGGATCGACGCCGAAGGCGCGCACGACCGGCAGGAAGATAGGCGTGCAGATGATGATCAGCGGGGCCATGTCCATAAAGGTCCCCAGCAGCAGCAGCATGCCGATGACCAGAAGGAGGATGACGGCGGGCTCATTGGTCAGGCCCTGCAGGGTTTCGACCAGCATGGACGGCACCTGGAGATAGGCCATGAGCCAGCCGAAGGCACCGGCCGTGCCGATGATGAACAGGACCGCACCGGAGGTGCGGGCCGCCGCGGCACAGGCCTCCTTGAAGGCGCGCCACGACAGGTGGCGATAGACCAGGCCGGTGATGACGGCGGCATAGACCACGGCGATGGAGGCGCTCTCGACGGCGGTGAAGACGCCCATGCGAATGCCGACGAAGATGATGACCACCAGGAGCAGGCCCGGAATGGCCGCAATCAGCCGGCTCAGCACCATGCCGAAGCCAGGGAAGGCTTCGGCCGCATAGCCGCGCACGCGGGCGACCGCATAGGCCGTGACCATCAGGGCCACCGCCAGCAGCAGGGCCGGGATGACGCCGGCGGCGAACAGATCGGAAATCGAGACCCCGCCACCGGCCGAGGCCGAGTACAGGATCATGTTGTGCGAGGGCGGCACCAGGAGGGCTACGAGCGCCGCGGTGATGGTCACATTGACCGCGTAGTCGGCGTGATAGCCGCGCTTGATCATCTGCGGGATCATGGTGCCGCCGACCGCCGAGACGTCGGCAATGGCCGAACCCGAAACGCCGCCAAACAGGGTCGAGGCACCGACGGTCACCTGGCCCAGGCCGCCGCGCACATGCCCGAATAGGCTGGAGGCCAGGGCGATCATCCGGTCGGAAAGACCGCCCTTCATCATCAACTCGCCGGTGAAGATGAACAGAGGGATGGCTAAGAGCGCGATCGAGGTGATGTCTGAACCCATCTGCTGGGCGATCGCGATCATGGGCGTGCCCATGTAGAGCGCCGTCGCGACGGTGGCTGCCAGCAGACAGAAGGCGACCGGCACGCCCATGGCGAGGGCAATGAAGAGCACGCCGAATAGGATGATGAGCTCCATGGTTCAGGTCTCCTCGGCCTGGGCGGGTGCCACGAAGTCACCGGTCAGCAGTCGTTCGAGCGCAAAAGCGGCAATGAGACCGCCACCGACGCAGAGCGCCAGGAACCGCAGACCGGCCGGGATGCCCGCTCCGGCCAGCGCCACCGGCCAGTCGTCGATCGTCAGTTGGCCGCCGAGCACCGCGAGGCCGAGACCACTGGAGAGAATGACAAGGCGCGAGACCGTCTTCAGCAATGCCTGAACTGGCACGGGGGCCGCGTGGGCCAGCCCGGAGAAGGCGAAATGGGATTCCCGACGCACTGCGACCGCGGCCCCCAGCATGACGGCCACGCTCATCAGGAGCAGGGCGACGGGCTCGGTCCAGCCGGGACTGGCGTTCAGAACATAGCGGGCGAAGACCTGCCAGGCCTGGGCCCCGACCATGATGACCAGGGCGGTCCCGGCGATCGCAATGGCCGCCCGGGCGACCGGATCAAGGGCGCGGCTCAGGGGGTGGGACGGAGATGACATGTTTCCTTCTCCCGTCAGGCCAAGGCCTGGACGCGGTCGTAAAGACCGCGCAGGACCGGATCACGCAGGTAGCGTTCGAGCAGGGGCCGGACGCTGGCCTCGAAGGCGGGACGATCGACCGACGAGACCTGGACCCCCGCCGCCACGACTTCGGCCTGTGCGGTTGCGGACCGCTCGTCCCAGAGCGTGCGTTGCACGGCGACCGAGCGCCGTGCCACGTCCCTGACGAGTTCCTGATCGGCCCCGGACAGGGCGTCGAAAGCCCCCTTGGACATCAGCAGCGCATCGGGCGAGAAGCAGTGCTGGCTGTCGGACCAGAAGTGCGCCACCTCGTACTGGCGGCTGGATTGGTAGCTGGGCCAGTTGTTCTCGGCCCCGTCGATCAGATGTGTCTGAAGGGCCGAGAACACCCCGCCGAAGGACAGCGGCGTCGGGTTCGCCCCCATGGCCGCGAGCATCTCAAGGAAGATGTCGGAGTTCGGGGCGCGGATCTTGAGGCCCCGCAACTCGCCCGGCTCCCTGACGGGATGGCGGACATTGTACAGACAGCGCGGGGCCGCGTCGTAATAGGCCAGACCCACGAGGCCGCGACCTTCGAACACATTCAGCAGATCGTGGCCGACGCCGCCGTCGACGACCGCGCGCATGTGCTGAACGGACTGAAAGACATAGGGCAGGGCCCAGAGCCGCGTTTCGGGGAAGGCATTGTTCAGGGCGGCGGCGGCGACGCGGCACATGTCGACGGCCTGAAAGCGCGCCAGGCCGATGGAGTCGTCCTCGGCCCCAAGCTGGCCCGAGGGATAGATGTCCATGGACAGGCGACCGTCCGTCAGACGGCTCAGTTCGTCGTTCATCCAGCGCATGGCCTCGACGACCGGATGGCCGTCGGGATGGACATCGGCGGCCGTGAAGGTGCCCCGGCCGGTGGCCGGTCGTGGCGCACAGCCGGCAGCGAGGGACGCCATACCCAGAATGCCTAAGCCGCGTCGGGTCAACATCAGTCGGTCTCCGCTTGGCGAGGGATGGCGCGGCACAGGATCTCGCCGACGCCGTCAAAGACGACGCGCGACGACTGGCCCGCGACGATATCGTGGATGCCGGTCGCGGCACCGGTGGAGATGAGGTCCCCGGCCTTCAGCGGGCGATCACGCAGCTGGCAGATCTCGAGCAGCACGCGCAGGGAATCCAGCGGGCCGTTGGGAATCGTCCGGGCGCCGCCCCGGCCGACCCGCTCGCCCTCGATCCAGGTCTCGCAGGTCAGGGTATCGAGCCGGCTGCGCCAGTCGGCGACCTCCGGTCCGAGAATCAGGCCGGCATTGTTGCCGAAGTCCGAGACGACCACACAGGGGCCCAGCTCATTGATGGTGGCAAGCGGGCTTCCAGCAGGCTCGACGCCGACGATCAGGACATCAACGAGGGCAGCAGCGTCCTCGATCGACCAGTCAGCGCGTCCGCGAGGCTGATCGGCCCCGAGCTTGAAGATAAACTCAGCCTCGACGGCGGCGAAGCCGCCCTCAAAGACGGGGAAATCGACAGAAACGCCGTCGATGGCCGTCAGGACCTGTCGCGAAAAGACCGGCCCGGCCAGGCGACCGGCTCCGAGGCGCGCGACCCACGGGTCGGGAATGCGGCCCAGCTTCCATCCGACGATCCGGTCCGGCCACTGGCTGATCGCCGCCTCCTGGATGCGATAGGCGGCGTCGAGCGACAGAGGAATGGGGCCGGGATAGTCGGCCAGGGCACGGGCCTGCAGACGCGCGCCGGTGAAACGGCGGGCAATTTGCGCCGCTTCCAGCTCATCGTTGAAGGATGTCGTGGCCGTGCTCACGCCTACCGCCCGTTTTTGCGTTTCCGTACAGGCACATGGCCCTAAATCGTGGTCGGATTCTGTCTCGCCCGACGCCCGATTTCGACGGACATTGCGTCGGAAGGAAACCGGTGTCAATTTCATTTCCGGAGCGACGGCGACGGCGCGGTCGTCCATGATCAGCGGATCAACCGCTGACGTTCGGGAGAGAAAGTCATGTCGCGCATCCTCGGTCTGATTGCCGTGTCGATCCTGGTCCTGATCGCGCCGATGGAGGCCGCGAGGGCACAGTCAGGGCCTGACGGCGCTGGCCTGACGGCGTTTCCGGGGGCCCTGGGGTGGGCGGCCTCCACGCCGGGTGGCCGGGGCGGACGGATCATCCGCGTCACCAATCTGGACAATGATGGGCCGGGGTCGTTTCGCGAGGCGCTGAATGCGTCGGGGCCGCGCACCATCGTCTTTGAGGTCGGCGGTGTTATCGACCTGGAGCGGCGCACGCTCAGGATCACCGAGCCCTTCGTCACTATCGCCGGCCAGACTGCGCCCTCGCCGGGCATCACCTTCATTCGGGGTGGCATGGACATCGCCACCCACGACGTCGTCGTCCAGCATATCCGGATACGGCCGGGCGACGCGGGCCAGACCTGGATGAGCGGCTGGGACGAGGATTCGATCTCGACCCAGGCGGCCTACAACGTGATCGTCGACCACTGCAGCCTGACCTGGGGTACGGACGAAAACCTGTCGGCCTCGGGGCCGCGGTTCACCGGCTCGACGCCGGAGGAATGGCGGGCCGGCACCAGCCACAACATCACGTTTTCGAACAATATCATTGCCGAGAGCCTGGCCTATTCGAGCCATTCGAAGGGCGAACATTCCAAGGGCTCGCTGATCCACGACAATGTCACGGGCCTGCTGATCATCGGCAATCTCTACGCCCACAACTATGAGCGCAATCCGCTGTTCAAGGGCGGCGTTCACGGGGTGATCGTCAACAATCTGATCTACAATCCAGGCCCGCGCGCCATCCACTACAACCTGGCCCCCGAAGAGTGGCAGAACCATCCGTACCAGGATGGCCTGATGAGCGCGGTGGGCAATGTCCTGATCGCGGGGCCTTCGACGCCGGTTGACCGGCTGGCCTTCCTGATGATCGGGGGGGCAGGGGACCTGCGTTACCACGGGCGCGACAATGTCGCGGTGGATTCGCGTGGTGATCCGCTGCGGATGCTCGGCAGCTACACCACCACAGGTGCCCGGATCATCGAGGAGGCGACGCCGCCGGTCTGGTGGGAAGGGCTGGAGCCGTGGCCGTCGGGACAGGTCCAGGTCCGGGTGCTGTCCGGTGTCGGGGCCCGACCGTGGGACCGCGATAGCCGCGACGTTCTGCTGATCGCCGAGGTCGCCGAGGGGCGCGGCGAGATCATCGACCGGCAAGAGCAGGTCGGCGGCTATCCGGCGCGCGCCGAGCCGACCCGGCGGGCCTTCGACGAAAGCCAGTGGGACCTGCGCTTCATGACCCCGCTGTCGGACGCGGCGCTTGATCGTCCGGCCCAGCGCCGTGGCACATGACGACAGGGGTGCCATCGGGGCCTATCGGGTCCGGCAGGGCTCGTTTTGGTTGGACTTCGGTAGGGGCCCTGACCTCACTTTCTGAGACGCGCGTTTTGATCCGATAATCGGTTCCCACTTATCGGAACGCGCTCTAGTCTCGCCCGAAGCAGGGATCACGCCTTGGACGACGACAGCGACAGACTACCGGCCGGCCAGCGCGCCACCATCAACGACATCGCGCGCATTGCGGGGGTGTCCAAGAAGACCGTCTCGCGCGTCATCAACGATTCGCCCTCGGTGCGCGGCGAGACCCGGGAGCGGGTCGAGGCGGTTATCGCCGAGCTGGGGTTCACACCTGACCCTCAGGCGCGCGGCCTGGCCTTCCGGCGCTCATTCCTCGTCGGCATGATCTACGACAACCCCAGTCCGAACTATGTCGTCAACATGCAACAGGGCATCCTGGACGGCGTGCGCGGCTCGGGGCTGGAGCTTGTCGTCCATCCCTGTAACCGCCAGGCTGAGAGTTTCCTGTCCGAGGTCGAGGGGTTCGTCGTCCGACAGAAGTTGGCCGGCGTGGTCATGCCGCCTTCGGTATCGGAAGACGAGCGGGTGGTGGCGCTGCTGAAGGCGGCGGACTGTCCCTACGTCCGCATCGCCTCGGTGTCGCTGGACGAGCCGGAACGGATGGTCGTGACGAACGACCGGTTGGGGGCGGCCGAGGCCGCCCGACACCTGGCGGATCTGGGACACCGGCGGATCGCCTTCATCTCGGGACCGGACACCTTCCGGTCATCGCATGAGCGGGGGGCCGGCTTTGCCGACGGCCTGGCTGAACACGGCCTGTCGCTGGACCCGGCCTATGTCCGGCGCGCGGCCTATACGTTCGAATCCGGGGTCGAGGCCGCACAGGACCTGCTGTCGCTCCCCGCGCCGCCGACCGCGATCTTTGCGGGTAACGATGAAATGGCGATCGGCGTCATGCAGGCGGCACGCAACCGTGGACTGGATGTCCCAGGCGAACTGTCGATCGTCGGCTTTGACGACCTGCCGATGGCCTCGCGCGTGTGGCCGAACCTGACGACGGTGCGCCTGCCGATCCGCGACATGGGCCGGATGGCCGCCGAAAAGCTGACGGCGTCGCGACGCGGGCTGGACCCGGCCAAGCTCAATCAGCCGGACGTGCGGCCGAACCTGATCGTGCGCGAATCCTCGGCACCGCCCCGGAACTGAGGGTCAGGCCGTCTCCAGAGCGGGGCTGCCGATCAGATCCTTGATATAGTCGCGGATGCCTTCGTCGGTGGCATTGGCGAAGAACAGGTCCTGGAATTTTTCGCCTGCGATCGCGGCCTTCAGCAGATCCTGGTCGACGGCCTTCAGCGCCGACAGCATGTCCTTGCAGGTCGCGGACTTCAGCGTTTTCAGAATGCCGCGGTTACGCGCCATGATCTCGGCCCGCTCCCTGGGGTAGCCGAGGCCACGCTCACCTTCGAAGAGTTTGCGGTAGCAGTCCTGAAGGTTCAACTCTGCCGCCCAGCCGAAACCCTTGGCGTAGGGCATGGAGATGGCGTTGCCGTCATTGATCTGGCCGAACAGAAAGGCGTCGGTCGGATCGACCACCAGGCCACAGAAGACCCCCGGCATGGCGTTACAGGCCAGCATCGAGCCCATGCCGGTGCCGCAACCCGTCACGACGAAGTCAGCGGCACCCGAGTTCAGCAGGATGCCGGCCAGCAGCCCGTTCATCACATAGGTCAGGGAAGCCTTGTCCTCGGGCGCGTACATTCCGTAGTGGAACACCTGATGACCCAGCGGCTCGGCCACAGCCGTCAGCGCGGCATGGACGATCTCGCTCTTGGCCGCCTGGCTGTTCTCGATGATGAGGGCGATCTTCATGGTATTTCTCCGGAGCCGCACGCGCAGGTAAACGCGGTGCCGACATTTGCCAAACAACTATGACACCGGTTACCTAGCGGGACAATCCGCGCTGGCGGCGGTGGGAGGAAAGCATGTTGATCTCGACCCGGACCGGGCAGGTTTGTCACCCATGACCAGTCCCTTCGATCTCCGTGGACGGGTCGCCGTGGTCACGGGCGGCAACACCGGCATAGGGCAGGGCATGGCGCTGGCGCTGGCAGGGGCCGGTTGTCGCGTGGCCTCGGTGGCGCGACGGCGATCAGATGACACGGTGGCCGCCATCGAAGACATCGGCGGCAAGGCCGTTTCCATCCAGGCTGACCTCTCGTCGACCGAGCCGTTGGAGCGAATTCTGGACGAGACGACGGCGGCGCTGGGGGCGCCGGACATTCTGGTCAACAACGCCGGAATCATTCGGCGGGCCGATGCCGTCGATTTCACCGAAACCGACTGGGACGACGTCATGAACGTCAATCTGAAGGTGCTGTTCTTCCTGAGTCAGGCCTTTGCCCGGCGGCGCATCGCCGGCGGCGGCGGCGGCAAGATCATCAATACCGCCTCCATGCTCAGCTTCCAGGGCGGTATTCGGGTGCCGTCCTACACGGCCTCCAAGAGCGGGGTCGCCGGCCTGACCAAGCTGATGGCCGCGTTATCCCGCCTGCGTTGGACGACCAGGTCGAGGACCTCGCCTTCATCATCAACGGCCCGCCAGAGGTACATCCGCCGGCCGCCGATCCAGCAGACCATCTGGCTTCGCCGACCTTCGGTTCGTCCAGGCGCCAGCGAGGCGAGGGCGCCGGTCGTCTCTTCCTGAGCCGCCTGACTATCAGCGGGCCGAACTTGATCGTCCAGCTGCGGATC
>Ga0056914_10002373_pt1 | contig 11957 bp, 14 predicted proteins | sample TNRBio252014_DNA_FD_55168 | JGI IMG/M metagenome (GOLD analysis project Ga0056914, IMG submission 55168) | Wastewater treatment Type I Accumulibacter community from EBPR Bioreactor in Madison, WI, USA - TNR Reactor_6/25/2014_ DNA | ecosystem: Engineered > Bioreactor > EBPR > Anaerobic-Aerobic >...
AGGGTGAGGAGTCAATATGAGCTCGAAGAAACTGTTTGAACGCCAACAGGCGGCCCGCTTCCTGGCGTGGCAATGCGCATTGCGCGTCACCGGGTTGTTAAACATCGCAGCCATCGGTTCGGTGAGCAAAGCGCTGGACACCTACTTGCTGCTGCTACAACACGGCGCGGCGTCAGCGCAAAACATCCAGATCGACGATCCGGCGAAAAAATGGATGGTAGTCTGCGTGGATACAGCGAGCGAATGCGTGGAAAAATCCTGGCAGGATTTTCGCAATCAACTGCAAATCCTGCTGTTGACCCAAGATGAAGCATTGATTTGGATGACCCGGATCGAACGAGCGCTGGCCGAGAACTGAGCGACATGCTGTTGAATCGCCTGACAGGACTGTTCAACTTCGACTCTTGCGCCCTATCGCAATCCTATCCCCTTAGTCAACGGCTACATCCCCGGCGTCGGCAACACCTTGACAGCAACGCCATCACGGATTTTCAACTGCCCATCCGTCACAACAACATCGCCGGCGTTGAGGCCTTCGAGAATTTCCACTTGACCAGGCCGGCGCAGGCCCAGCTTCACTGGGGTCATTACCGCTTTGCTGTCGATCACCCGATAAACAAAGGTNCTTTGCCCCACCGGCACGATGGCCTGCTCCGGGGCGATCAAAGCGTTTTCCCGCCGCTCCAGCACCAGACTGACCCGCGCAAACAAACCTGGACGTAGCTTATTACCCTTGTTCGGCAACCGCGCCCGCAGCAATACGGTACGGGTTTCCTCATCTACGCCCGGCTCAATGGCGTAAATTGTCCCCTCAAAAGACTGATTGGGCCAGGCATCGACGCGCACCGCCAGCGTCTGGCCGGAAGCCAACCGCGCCAAGTAAGTCTCCGGCACCCGAAAATCCAGCTTCATCGACCCAAGGCTTTCCAGATTAGCGATGTCGTCGCCGGTCTTGACGTAAGCGCCAGGGCTGACCAAGCGCAATCCCACCGTCCCATCAAACGGCGCTCGAATTACGGTTTTGTCCAGCCGTACCCGGTTGAGTTCGTGTTGCGCACGGGCAGCATCCAGCTTGGCGCGGGCCTCATCGAGATTCTGCTGGCTGGTCAGGTTTTTGCGATCCAGATCCTGCAATCGCCGAAAACTGCTCTCTTCCAGCGCGAGCTGGGCGGCGCTACTGGCCAATTGCGCCTGGTACTCATCCTGATCGAGCGTAACCAGCGGCTCACCCTGGCGCACCGTCTGGCCTTCCCGGAAATGAATAGTCGCAATGCGTCCNGCGGTTTCGGGGCGAACCACCACNGTCTCATCGGCCCGCAGAGTGCCCACCGCCGTGACTTCGACATTCAGCGTTTCGCGGATCACCATTGCAGCTCTGACCGGCGGCAGCGGAAGTTCCGCAGGTTTTTGCTGACCCAGAACCGGGATTGGGTTGATGAAAAGAATCAATACGGCGCTCAACGCCGCGTCTTTCAGCCGATGGTGCATGGAGACCGCCAGGGTTAAGAAAACAGTAGTGCGCCGGCGATAGCGTACAGCAGCGCCGGCAACAGGTTGCCAATGTGAATTCGACCGAGGTCCAGCAAATTGATGCCAATGCCTAGAATCAGCAAACCACCGGTCGCGTTAACCGCGTCCAACACCGCCGGTTCCGACAGAAAGGCCAATTGCCTAGCCAACAATGTGATGCCGCCCTGCACCAACAAAATCGGCAATGCAGAGAACATCACCCCGATCCCCAGCGATGAGGCCAGCGCCACCGAGGCGAAGCCGTCCAGCAGCGCCTTGATCAGTAACACGCTGGGATCGCCGACGGCGCCCTCCTGAATCGAGCCGACAATGGTCATCGCTCCCGTCAGATACAGCAGCGTCGCCGTGACGAACCCTTCAACGAAGCGGCTGGAATCGGAACGCAGCAAACGGTGCAAACTTTTCGCCAAATTTTCCAGCCGCTGCTCAATATGCAACAGTTCCCCGGTCAGACCACCCAGCAACAGACAGGCAATCGCCAGTAAAGCATGTTGCGCCTCCAGCGCCATGCGCAGGCCGATGACCACGACGGACAGACCCAGCGCCTGCATCAGAATCCGTTTGATCCGCTCTGGCAGGCGCGGCCCGACGCTCAGGCCAATGGCGCTACCCACCACCACCGCCCCAGTATTGACCAAGGTGCCGATCATCGACCCCTCCTTATCGATTTTTTCTGCTGATCCATCAATAATCTGCCTGGGTCTGCTGCTCACCCAGTTTGAAAAACGACATCAGTTCCTGAAGTTCGCGGGCCTGTTCGCCCATCGACTGACTGGCTGACGCCGTTTCCTCCACCAGTGCCGCGTTCGCTGTGAATCCCAAGTTCAACTGAGTGCGTAATTTAAATTTTTGCAACATATTTCCTTATCTCCTAGTACGGACATCATTTTGCAAAATCAACACGCCTTCGGCTAACTCAGTAACATTTGCACCCCGATGATCGCCAAGAAGACGGCGAAGACCTTTTTCAATATTCCCGTTGGCAAAGTATGCGCCCACTTTGCCCCCAACGGTGCAGTCAACATACTGGTGAAGGCCACGCCGATCAGCGCCGGGCCGTAAACATAGCCCAGGCTCCAGGCCGGCAGTTCCGGCTTGTTCAGCCCGGTGACAATAAAGCCCAGCGTCCCGGCCAGGGCAATGGGTAATCCACAGGCGGCAGAGGTGGCGACCGCTTGACGGATCGCGACGTTGCACCAGTTCAGAAATGGCACGGTCAGCGACCCGCCGCCGATGCCGACAATGGCCGATACCACGCCGATGACTCCCCCAGCAAGCGACATGCCGGCGGTCCCCGGCAATTCGCGTTGTGGGGCCGGCTTAGCGCCAAAGGCCATTTGCGCGGACACCATCAACACAAACACCGCGAAAATCTTGCTCAGCGCGGCGCTAGGGAGCGTGTCAGCGATAGCCGCTCCGACCCAGGCGCCGATGACTATACCGGGCGTCAGTCGCCAGACAGTCGGCCATAACACCGCCCCTCGTTGATGGTGGGCGCGGACTGAAGAAGTGGATGTCACGACGATCGTCGCCAGCGAAGTGCCAATGGCCAGATGCATGACCATGGCTTCATTGATCGGCTGGCCGTGGAAAATCCAGGCTAACACTGGCACGATAATCAGGCCGCCGCCGACCCCGAGCAGACCGGCCATCACGCCGGCAAAGGCCCCCAGCGCCAGATAGAGCAACACGGTTGACAAGATCGATTCCAATGGAGGGTTATCCTTGTAGTTTCAGCATTTCCGGGCGGAAGCGCATGGCGGATGTATGGTAAATTTCATTTTGGCGCGGTCGCTGCGCGCTATTGCGGCAAGCGGCCATTGTAAGGGCGGATCACCGGGTCTGTCCCCATCCCGATGACCATGATTCCGCGACGTTCCCTTCGTCGTGGGCGACGCAATAACGACGCAATAACAGTGAGGAACAGGCAAACAGTATGAAAATTCAAAAAATCTGCATATTGGGCGGTACGGGCTTCGTCGGACGGCACTTGGCGACGCGGCTGGCCAACCGGGGATATTCACTCAGGGTGCTGACCCGCCACCCACAACGGCATCGGGAGATTGAAATATTGCCCGGCGCAGAACTGATCGGTGCGGATATCCATGATCCCAAAATTTTAGCTGAGCAATTCGCCGGCTGCGACGCTGTGATCAACCTGGTCGGCGTCCTGCACGAGTACTCCAACCAGAGTTTCCGCATGGTCCACGCTGAACTGCCGGCCAAAGTGGTGGAAGCCTGTCGGGCCACCGGGATCAAACGATTGCTGCATATGAGCGCCCTGCACGCCGATGCAACCAAGGGACCCAGTCAGTATCTGTTCACCAAAGGCGAAGGGGAAAAAACGGTTCTGCAGGCTCAGGATCTGGCGGTAACGACTTTTAAGCCGTCAATCATCTTCGCCCCGGATGATGATTTCTTCAACAAATTCGCTGGCCTGCTAAAATTCAGCCTGGCGCTGCCGTTGGCCTGCCCTAACAGCCGTTTCGCGCCGGTTTATGTGGAAGACGTAGCGCAGGCGTTCGAGGTCGCGCTGGAAAACGACGCAACCCTCGGCCAGAGTTACGAGCTGTGCGGGCCACGGGTTTATACCTTTAAAGAAATTGTCGAAGACATCGCCCGAATGCTGGGCAAAAAGCGGCTGGTCGTGGGACTGCCCGATTCGCTGGCGCGATTGCAGGGGAAAATCTTTGGCATGCTGCCGGTGAAAATTTTCACCACGGACAATTATCTCTCTCTGCAAGTGGACAGCGTGTGCTCCTGCAACGGGCTGGAAGCACTGGGAATCACTCCACATTCAGTCGAGGGTATCATGCCAGCGCATTTCGCCAGTCGCCCGTATGACACGTTGCGTCAGTCTGCGCGACGGAGTTAAGAGCGCCCCGCCGTCTCTCCCTGGTTCCAGCGGAAGAGGCGGCGTCTAACTTGGCAAAACCTAATTCTGCGCAATATCTTTGAGAATTTCGGCGTACTTTTCGGCGTCAGTGGTGCGCAGCAGGCGACAAACCGTCGCGTTCAATTCGCTGACGACGCTATCCTGAATGACCTTCTTGATCTCCAGCAGACCGGTCGGATGCATACTGAATTCGGTCAGGCCCAACCCCAGTAATAATCGGGTATAGCGGGCATCGCCGGCCATCTCTCCGCACAGGCTAACCGGGATGTTAGCCTTCTGACCAGCGCGAATAGTGTAGTGAATCAGCGTTAGCACCGCCGGATGCAACGGATCAAACAGATAGTTGACCTCATCGTCCACCCGGTCAATCGCCAGCGTGTACTGAATAAGATCGTTGGTGCCAATCGACAGAAAATCCATATAACGGGCAAACTGGTCGGCGCAGACCGCTGCTGCCGGCACTTCAATCATCCCACCAACCGGCAAGCGCTCATCAAACGCCAGCCCCCGCTCGCGCAATTCCTGTTTCGTTTCTTCCACCAACCGCAACACCTGGAACACTTCCTGGATGGAAGACAGCATGGGGATCATCATCCGCACCGCCCCATGCGCCGAAGCCCGCAGGATGGCCCGCAGTTGCGGACGAAACATCCCCATATCCTTGAGGCACATGCGGATCGCCCGCAAACCCATGGCCGGGTTGGTGGCGACATGCCCGCCTCGCCCGTTGCCCAATTGTTTATCAGCGCCCAAGTCAGCAGTACGGATGGTGACCGGCATGCCTTCCAGCGTTTTAATAACGTGCAGGTAGGAAGCGAGGTGTTCCTCTTCGTCGGGAGCATCAGGGCGGTTCATGAACAGGAACTCAGTCCGGTATAGCCCTACGCCGTCGGCTGCAACATCCTGAACCGCCAACGCATCTTCGGGCAGTTCGATGTTTGCAAACAAGCCAATCGTCACCCCNTCGCGGGTCACCGCTGGTTTACCCTTGAGNTTGTTCAATTCGCGCTGCTGACGACGTTCTTCCCGTTGCTTGTGGCGGTAATAGCGCAAAATCCGTTCGTCCAGCCCGACCAAAATCACCCCCTGGCGACCGTCCACGATGACCGGTTCATCATGCCCCAAATAGCTGCGGATGTTGCGGGCGCCGACCACCGCAGGAATGCCCAGACTGCGCGCCAGAATGGCGGTGTGCGACAGGGGACCGCCATATTCGGTGACGAACGCCAGNACTCCCTGATGCTGCATCAGGATCGTGTCAGCCGGAGTCAGATCATCGGCNATGATCACTCGCCCTTCCAACCGGCTGGACGCCAATTCAGCATAGTCTGGATCGTTCAGNTAAGCCGGATCGTCCGTCACCAGGATGCGCTGCACCCGCCGCACCACATGGTCAACGTCATCCTTGCGGGTGCGNAGATAGGGATCATCCATCTGCTCNAACACCTGGATCAACAAATCATGTTGAATTTTCAACGCCCATTCGGCATTGCAGCGACGGGCGCGAATCAGGTGGATCGGTGCTTCGGTAAATGACGCATCCTGCAACATCAACAAATGCGTATCAATGAATGCGCCAATATCGCCCGGCGCCGTCGCTGACACTCGTCCCCGAATATCCTGCAACTGCCGTCGCGCCAGATCCAGGCTATTGAGAAACCGCTGGATCTCGTCCTCGACAATATTTTCCGGGATCGTGTATTCGGTGATTTCCGGCTGGTTACGCTGNAGCAGATAGGTTCTGCCGATCGCNTAACCCCGTGAAACCCCAATACCATGTAACGAAAACGGCATAGCGCCTCTCCCTCATTCGTCTTCGTCAAAGCGGCGCAGAATCAATGCTTCCAGATCCGTCAAAGCCTGTTCGGCTTCGGGGCCGGCGGCGCACAGCTCCAGCCGGGTCCCACAGGCCGCCGCCAGCATCATGACCCCCATGATACTTTTGCCATTGACCTCGCGCCCCTCGCGCAGCAAGCGAATCTCGGCGTCAAATCCAGACGCCAGGGTAACGAACTTGGCGGCGGCGCGGGCATGCAACCCCAATTTGTTGATAATCAAAATGTCGCGTTTCAGCACGCCAGTCTACCTGTTTTCTATCCTGGTTCGCGTCATGATTTGAGTTCCCGATGGCGCACCATGACATGGCGACGTACCGCATTGAAATGCCGCCCCAGCGCCTCGGCGATAAANACCGAGCGATGCTGGCCGCCCGTGCAACCAATCGCCACGGTTAGATAACTCCGATTGCTCGTTTCAAAACGCGGCAGCCAGACCTCCAGAAACCGGCGTATATCATCGGTCATCGCCATCACTGCCGCATGGCCGGTCAGAAAATCGATCACTGGTTGATCTCGCCCNGTCAGGGGGCGTAGCAACGGCTCCCAGTGTGGATTGGGCAGGCAGCGGACATCGAACATGAAATCGGCGTCGGACGGCACCCCGTTTTTGAAACCAAAGGACTCGAACAACAACGACATCGCTTCGTAAGGCGTGNTATGCACCCGAGCGTGGATCAGTTCACGCAACTGGTAAAGATTCGTGTCGCTGGTATCAATGATTAAATCCGCACAGGCCACCACCGGCCCCAGCAAGTGCCGCTCATTGCGGATCGCTTCACGCAAGGGCACATTGCCCAAATCCAGCGGATGGCGACGGCGGGTCTCGCTGTAACGCTTGAGTAGAACCTCGTCATCAGCCTGCAAAAACAGCACGTCCACNCGGAGACCACTGGCGCGCAGCTCGGCAAGCATCGCTGGAAACTGGCTGAGTTCGTCGAAAAAATTGCGGGCGTCCACCCCGATCGCCACTGTCGGAGGCAACGTCGCGCTGGCGTTGAGAATTTCCTGCGCCAGTGGCCCAACCAGCTTGAAGGGCAAATTGTCCACGCAGTAGCAGTCGAGGTCTTCCAGCGTCTGCAAAGCAATGGTCTTGCCCGATCCCGACAGTCCGCTGACGACAATTATGCGCATGGCGCGGCCTCGGCCATGGCCCGGGTCATCCGCGCCATCATGTCTTTCTCAGCGTGGTAGCCGTTCAGGCGCAAAATATGGTCGCGCACTGCGCATTCCAGCAACACCGCCAAATTGCGCCCTGGCGCAATCGGCAGGGTGATCACTGGCACTCCAACGCCCAGAATGACCCGGGTATCGCGCAGACCCTGCAAACGGGACTCCGCCGGCGAGACAGTTTCTTCCTGTTTGACCAGGTGCAAAATCAGCCGGACCCGCTTGTTGCGTTTGATGGCGCTATCGCCAAACATGCGGCGAATATTGAGAATGCCTAACCCGCGCACTTCCAGCAGGTCACAGAGTGTCGGTGGACAGGCGCCGTCCAGTACGTCCGGCGCCGCCCGGGTCAGGCTCGGCGTATCGTCCGCAATCAGGCGATGACCACGACTGATCAGTTCCAGAGCTAATTCGCTTTTGCCGATGCCACTGCCGCCAGTAATCAGCACTCCTAGCCCGAACACCTCCAGCAACTCACCGTGTACAACGGTTGAGGCTTCCAGGCTATGCCGGTAATGAGTAAGCCGCTCCAGCGCCACATCGGGAGAGACGGGAGTCTGCCAGAGTGGTGTACCCGCCGCATCAGCATAGGAGCGCAGCGCCTCAGCCTGATCCGGATCATCGCAAACCAGCACTGTGCCGGTAGTGGGTCCGATCAGCCGACGAACCATCGCCTCACGAACCGTGGTTTCCAGGAGACGCAAAAACGCGCTTTCCGTAGCACCGAGGATTTGCAGGCGCGGTGGATGAATCCAGTTCAGCCGCCCGAAAAACGGCGCACCTGCTTCTGCGGGCAACCATAGAATCCGCCCGGCTCCAGCCTGTCCCGCGATCCAGCGCAAGTCCAAAAGAGCTTCCAGACTTTGAAAAACTGCCTGGGCGTTGGCCGGTTGATTCATAGCGTTGGTCTGGCCAGTTGCCAAGCGCTGAGCCAGTCGTAGAGAACCTGGTCGGAGTCAGCGCCCCGCAACTGCTGGCAAAAGGTCCGGTCACTGAACATTTCCGCCAAGTGGGCCAAAATCTTGAGATGTTCGTCGGTGTAGTGATCAGGCACCAGCAAGCCAAACACCAGGTCTACCGGTTGCCGGTCAATAGCGTCGAAATCCACCCCCTTGCGAAGTTTGATAAACGCGCCAATCGCCTGCTCGCTCTGATTGAACCGACCATGGGGCAAGGCGACCCCATGGCCCAACCCGGTACTCCCCAAACGTTCGCGGCCAATCAGACTGTCGAAGATCGGGCGAGCGGTCAAATCGGTTTGTCCGGTCGCCAGTCGTTCGCTCAAGACCTCAATGACCCGCTTTTTACTGGTCACTTCACTGTCGCAAACGATTCGCTCGCGGGTGATCAGGTCAGTAATAATCATGGCCGTCCTCGCACTGCTCAGGATTCGGGATAATCGCGCGCCTTCTCGCCGCGATGCTTTTCAGTTACTTTTTCTTTGTATTTCTTAATCTGACGGTCCAGCTTGTCGCTGAGAGCGTCGATTGCAGCGTAGAGATCCTCATCAATGGCGTCGGCAAAAATTTCGTTGCCGGCNACATGGATGGTCGCTTCGGCTTTTTGCCGCAGTTTTTCGACACTCAAAATCACCTGGATGCTGGTCACACTGTCGAAATGCCGCTCAATGCGCTCCAACTTGCCATGCACGTAATCGTGCAACGCCTGGGTGATTTCCACATGGTGTCCGCTCAGTTTGATTTGCATGGCATCGGCTCCTGGCTGGAGGTCTTTTTCGGTTAGAAGTGAAGGCAGAAATCCCCGTCAGTTCAGACGAGGCGTTTACGATCTGAAGACGATGGAATCGCCATCGCNTCCCGGTATTTTGCCACCGTCCGGCGCGCCACCTGAATCCCTTCGACGCCGAGCAGTTTAGCGATCTTGTCNTCACTGAGCGGCTTACCGGGGTCTTCCGTTTGAATCAGTTTGCGAATCATGGCGCGGATCGCGGTGGAGGAACATTCGCCGCCATCGCTGGTGCCGACGTGGCTGGAGAAGAAGTATTTTAACTCATAGATGCCGCGCGGCGTATGCATATACTTCTGCGTCGTCACACGCGAGATCGTGGATTCATGCATGCCCAGAGTTGCGGCGATGTCGCGCAGGATCAAGGGCCTCATCGATTCATCGCCGCGCTCCAGAAAATCCCGCTGGCGTTCGACGATGCAGGTGGCGACCTTGAGCAGAGTCTCATTGCGATTTTGCAGGCTTTTCATGAACCAGCGGGCTTCCTGCAAATGATTTTTCAGGCAATCCGCATCACTGCCGTGCGCAGAGCGACGCGCCAGAGCTGCATAGCGGGAATTGATGCGCAACCGGGGCGCGTTTTCGGGATTTAATTCGACCCGCCAAGTCCGCCCCTGGCGGTAGACCAGCACGTCCGGCGTCACATATTGCGGCGCAGCGCTGGACAAGCTGGCGCCGGGATGCGGATTCAGCGACTGGATCAGGCTGATCATGCCCTGCAACGCCTCACGCGAGACCTTGAGCTGGCGCATCAGGCCATTGAAATCGCGGTCGGCTAGCATGGGAAGATAGTGTTCGACCAATTGGCGCGCCTCAGTCAGCCAGGGCGTACCTTCAGGCAACATTTCCAGTTGCAGCAACAGGCATTCGGCGGGACTGCGAGCGGCGACGCCCTGCGGATCGAAGTGCTGGATCAGTTTGAGCACTGCTTCCGCTTCCGCCAGGGTCACCGGGATTTTATCCGGTAATCCCTGGCAAATCTCCTCCAGGGGCAGACTCAGATAGCCAGATTCGTTGACCGCATCGATGATAATGGTCGCGATCATCAACTCCCGGTCAGTCAATGGCGTCAGCCGCATTTGCCAATACAGATGATCGCGCAGCGACTCGCTGGCGCCTGAGTAACGCTCGTAGGGGTCCCGGTCGTCATCCTCGCCGCGTGAATAACTGGTGGCTCCATCAGAAGATTCGTAAATATCCTCCCAAGCGCTGTCCACCGGCAATTCGTCCGGCAAGTTATCGGTCGTAGCGGTGTTGATTTCGGTTTCGGCGCGGGTGTCAGCGGCGGTCTGGGCGGCTTGGGCTTCGGGTTGTACGGGTACATCCTGGAGGTCGTCAGCCCGCTCCAGCATGACGTTAGAATCAAGGAGTGACTGTATCTCGGTTTGCAAATCCAGGCTGGACAATTGCAGAAGGCGAATCGCCTGTTGCAATTGGGGGGTCATGGTCAATTGTTGACCGAGGCGAAGCTGCAATGACTGTCTCATAACATTGCGGTCTGACGTCGATCCGTGGAATTGAAGCTATTCATAATCCTAGCGGGTTTTGAACGATGTGGTAGGGAAAAGATGCTGAGAATCCCGCCGAATGGATCATAACTGGAAAGATTCGCCCAAGGTAGACTTGGCGAACCTGCTGGTTAGCGAGAATCGCCGCCGGGCCGCCTTCAGCGATCACCCGACCCTCGTTAAGAATGTAGGCGCGGTCACAAATGCCCAAGGTCTCGCGGACATTGTGATCGGTGATTAACACGCCAATATTGCGTTCGCAGAGGTGATTGATGATGCGCTGGATATCCAGAACCGACAAGGGGTCTACGCCGGCAAAGGGTTCATCAAGCAGGATGAACGCCGGGCTGGCCGCCAGCGCCCGGGCGATTTCCACCCGGCGGCGTTCACCGCCCGACAGGCTGATGCCCAGGTTGTCCTGTAAATGACCGACATGTAATTCATGCAGCAACTCCTCGGCCTGCGTCCGCCGATCCGCACGGGAAAGATCGCGGCGGGTTTCCAAAATGGCCAGCACATTGTCCAGCACACTCAAGCGNCGGAATACCGAAGGTTCCTGCGGCAAATAGCTGACGCCCAGTCGCGCCCGGGCGTGCATGGGCAGGAGGGTCAGATCACGGTCGTCCAGCAACACCCGACCCTCATCACAATGAATCAGGCCAACCATCATGTAGAANCTGGTGGTTTTGCCCGCGCCATTCGGCCCCAGCAAACCAACGACCTCGCCGCTGCCGACGGTCAGCGAAGCCGCGTCCACGACGACCCGTTTGCGATAGCGCTTGACNATCTCGTGCGCGATCAGTTGCGCCATGCTCAAGGTTTCCTGGCAGGCGCGGCGTCCTGGACCCGAGGCTGAATGGTGAACTGGATACGGCCATTGCTACCTGCGCCTTGCGCCCGCACCACATCNCTCTTGAGGTCGTATTCAACCCGGTCGCCGGTGAACACATCCTGTCCCTGGGTCAATCGGGCGTTACCGCTCATGATGACCTTGGAACCCGCGACATCGTATTCCACCCGCTGGCTGGCGCCGAGAATTTCCGGTTTGTCGGCGGTGGGCCGGTAGCGCAGATTGACTGGTTTGCCGGTAGCCTCCATGCGCTGAAAGCCGCCATCCTTGACGTGAATGGTCGCCACGTCGGCGGTCAGACGCATGGAGCCCTGNCTAATAACGACATTGCCTTCATAGACGCTAACGCCGGTTTTCTGGTCGATCTGGCCACGGCTGGCTTCCAGTTGAATGGGCTGGTTGCGGTCTTCCGGCAACGCGGC
>Ga0056914_10002375_pt1 | contig 11951 bp, 11 predicted proteins | sample TNRBio252014_DNA_FD_55168 | JGI IMG/M metagenome (GOLD analysis project Ga0056914, IMG submission 55168) | Wastewater treatment Type I Accumulibacter community from EBPR Bioreactor in Madison, WI, USA - TNR Reactor_6/25/2014_ DNA | ecosystem: Engineered > Bioreactor > EBPR > Anaerobic-Aerobic >...
TTGGTGATCGCCGCCGTCAGCGTCGTCTTGCCGTGGTCCACATGACCGATCGTGCCCACGTTGCAGTGCGGCTTGTTCCGCTGAAATTTTGCCTTGCCCATCGGTCTGCTCCGCTTCCCCTAGCCGCTATTGCTCAGCTCGCGAGCCGTTGCCGAACTTCCTCGGAGATTGCCTGCGGCACCTCCGCGTATCGTTCGAACTGCATCGTGTACTGCGCGCGTCCCTGGCTCATCGAACGCAAGGTGTTGACGTAGCCGAACATCGTCGCCAACGGCACCAGCGCATCGATGACGCGCGCATTGCCACGCTGATCCATGCCGGTCACCTGGCCGCGCCGGCTGTTCAGGTCGCCGATGATGTCGCCCATGTAGTCGTCGGGCGTCACCACCTCCACTTTCATCAGCGGCTCCAGCAGCTTCGGCCCGCACTTCGGCAGGCCCTCGCGATACGCCGCACGCGACGCGATTTCGAACGCGAGGACCGACGAGTCGACGTCGTGGTAGGCGCCGTCGATCAGGGTGGCCTTGAAATCGATCATCGGGAAACCGGCGATCACGCCGGTATGCCGTGCCGACTCCAGGCCCTTCTGCACACCCGGCACGAACTCCTTCGGCACCGAGCCGCCGACGATCGCACTTTCGAACTGGAAGCCGGAGCCCGGCGTCAGCGGCTCGAAGCGGATCTTCACCCGGGCGAACTGGCCGGCGCCGCCGGTCTGCTTNTTGTGGGTGTAGTCGATTTCNGACATGCGCGAGATGGTCTCGCGATACGCCACCTGAGGTGCGCCGACGTTGGCGTCGACTTTGAACTCGCGGCGCATGCGGTCGATGATGATCTCCAGGTGGAGTTCACCCATGCCCTTGATCACCGTCTGCCCGCTCTCCGGATCGGAGGCGACGCGNAAGCTCGGGTCCTCGGCGGCGAGGCGGGAGAGGGCGACGCCCATCTTCTCCTGGTCGCTCTTGGTCTTCGGCTCGACCGCGACTTCGATGACCGGATCGGGGAATTCCATCCGCTCCAGGATCACCTGGCTGCGCGGATCGCACAGCGTGTCTCCGGTGGTCGTGCCCTTCAGGCCGGGCAGCGCGATGATGTCACCGGCGCGCGCTTCCTTGATGTCCTCGCGCGAATTGGCGTGCATCAGAAGCATCCGGCCGATGCGCTCGGACTTGTCCTTGATGGTGTTCTGCACCTGCTCGCCGGATTGAACGACNCCGGAGTAGATGCGCACGAAGGTCAGCGTGCCGACGAACGGGTCGTTCATGATCTTGAAGGCCAGCGCCGAGAATTTCTCGTCGTCGGAGGATTGTCGGACGATCTCCTCGTCGCTGCCGGCCTTCACGCCCTTCACCGGTGGCACGTCGAGCGGCGACGGCAGGAAATCGACGACCGCATCCAGCAGCGGCTGCACACCTTTGTTCTTGAAGGCGGAGCCGCAGATGACGGGGACGAAGGCGCCGGTGACGGCACCGCTGCGGACGCAACGCAGCAGCGTCTCGATATCCGGCTCGGTTCCGTCGAGGTAGGCCTCCAGCGCGTTTTCGTCCTGCTCGACCACCAGTTCCAGCAGCTCGTGGCGATACTCGGCCGCGCGGTCGGCGAGGTCGTCCGGGATCGGGCCGTAGACGAACTCCGCTCCCAGGCTCTCGTCCTTCCAGGTGACGGCCTGCATTCGGATCAGGTCGACGACCCCGGTGAACTCGGACTCGGCGCCGATCGGCAATTGCAGCACCGCCGGCTTGGCGCCGAGGCGGTCCTTGATCATCTGCAGGCAGCGGTAGAAGTCCGCGCCGATGCGGTCCATCTTGTTGACGAAGCAGATTCGCGGCACGCCGTACTTGTCGGCCTGGCGCCACACCGTCTCCGATTGCGGCTCGACACCGGCGACCGAATCGAAGACCGCGACGGCGCCGTCGAGCACGCGCAGCGAACGCTCGACCTCGATGGTGAAGTCGACGTGGCCCGGCGTGTCGATGATGTTGATGCGGTGGTCGCGCCAATAGCACGTGGTCGCGGCCGAGGTGATGGTGATGCCGCGCTCCTGCTCCTGCTCCATCCAGTCCATCGTCGCGGTGCCTTCATGCACCTCGCCGATCTTNTAGGACCGCCCGGTGTAATAGAGGACGCGCTCCGTGGTCGTCGTCTTCCCGGCATCGATGTGCGCCATGATGCCGATGTTGCGATACCGATCGAGGGGCGTGGTACGAGACATGGGAAAGGCTCTCTACCAGCGATAATGGGAGAAGGCCTTGTTGGCCTCCGCCATCCGGTGGGTGTCTTCCCGCTTCTTCACCGCGGCACCGCGGTTGTTCGCGGCATCCAGCAACTCGGCGGCGAGCCGCTCCACCATCGTGTTCTCCGAGCGCTTGTTCGCCGTATCGACGATCCAGCGGATGGCCAGCGACTGCCGGCGGAGCGGCCGAACCTCGACGGGAACCTGGTAGGTGGCGCCGCCGACGCGCCGCGAGCGCACTTCCAGCGCCGGCTTCACGTTCTCGATCGCCTCGTGAAACATCTTCACNGGGTCCTGCCGGGCCTTTTTCTCCATCGCCGTCAGCGCGCCATAGACGATGCGCTCGGCGACGGACTTCTTGCCNGCGTTCATCAGCCCGTTGGTGAACTTGCTGACGAGCAGGTCCCCGTATTTCGGATCCGGAAGGATCTCGCGNTTTTCCGCTGCACGCCGACGCGACATGGCCTAGAGCCTCTCTACGATCAGACGATTACTTGGGCCGCTTGGCGCCGTACTTGGAACGCCGCTGCCGGCGCGCCGTCACGCCTTGCGTGTCGAGCGTGCCCCGGATGATGTGGTAGCGAACGCCCGGCAGGTCCTTGACGCGACCGCCGCGGATCAGCACCACCGAGTGTTCCTGCAGGTTGTGACCTTCGCCGGGAATGTAGCTGGTCACCTCGAAGCCGTTGGTCAGCCGGACGCGCGCCACCTTGCGGAGCGCCGAGTTCGGCTTCTTCGGCGTCGTCGTGTAGACGCGGGTGCAGACGCCGCGCTTCTGCGGTGCGCCGGCCAGCGCCGGAACCTTGTTGCGCTGCACGGGCGCGTTGCGCGGTGCGCGGACCAGCTGGTTGATCGTCGGCATACCTGTCTCCTCGGGCCGGCCCGGCCGCCCCTGGTCTCAAATCGTCCTGCTCGGCTGGCGCTCGCCGCATCACCCGCGCTTGACGTTTGCGGAAAACGCGAAAAACGGCACATGGCCGCCTACGCCCCTCGCCCGGTGTGGGCGCCGATCGAATTTCGTCCTGCCTATTCGGGACTGCGTCTGGGCCGAGCGGCCCACCGCCAATCCCCTGCGGAAGGACGCGGATACTACGAACCTCCCCCGCCCCCGTCAAGCGCCAACCCGAAGCTCGAGGGTCCGTCATCCACGACGCGTACTACGTGATCGGCACCAGCCGGCGNCGCTGTTCGTCCCACAGGCAATATCGGGAACTGCGCAGCGCCTGACGCAGCGTCAGCGTCGTCACCGTGGCGAACGCCGGGTTCGCGCCGTGGCAGGCCTCGAGGCGATAGTTCGGCACCTTCGGGTCGAGATGGTGAATGTGGTGGAAGCCGATGTTGCCGGAAAACCACTGCAGGATGCGCGGCAACGGCAGGTGGGAACTGCCCTGCAGCGACGCCGTCACCGGCGTCCACTCGTCGCGGCGCGCCCAGAGCGAGTCTTCGAAGCGATGCTGCACCGAGAACAGCCACACCCCGGCGACCGAGGCGATGATCGAGGTCGGCAGATGTACCANCAGCACGTCGCGCGCGCCCAGCGTGACGCAGAGGGTGGCGAAGGCCGCGACGATCGCGATGTTGGTGCCATAGACCGACCACCGCTCGTAGGTCCACGCCCGCGGCGCGTCGAACGGCAGCCGGAAGAGGACGAGAAAGACCAGGGGCGGCAGCAGCAGCAGCGACACCACCGGGTGCAGCATGAACCGCCAGCCGGCGCGCCGCCAATGCGGCAGAGCGCGGAATTCCTCGACGGTCAGGCAGGTGGAATAGATGTCGGTGCCGCTGTTGCGGTTGTCGAGATCGTTCCAGTGGGCATGGTGGCCATTGTGCTGNCGCCGCCACATGGCATAGGGCGTCAGCGTGAACAGGCTGCACAGCGTGCCGACCNCTTCGTTGGCGCGCCGGGAAAGAAAGAACGATCCGTGGCCGCAGTCGTGCTGGATGATGAAGATGCGGACGATGAACGCCGCGGTGACGACCGAGAGCGCCAAGGTCACCCAATACGGCTGCGACAGGCTGGCGTACATCAGCACGAACAGCGCGATACACGGCAGGAACGAATTGGCGATCTGGCCCGCGCTCTGCCAAACGCCGGGCGTGCGATAACGCGCGGTGGTGGCACGGAGCGCCGCCCACTCGGGGACCGCCGCTCCGGCTACTGTGGGCGATGCCACCCCGGCATTCGGCCTTTCCGCCCGGCTGCCGAATTCGCCGCTGTTCTGATGGTCCATGCGAGGAAGTTCCTTCAAACGCTTGCTGCATTCGCATCGCGCGGCAGGCAGGGTTGATATCGTGTGGCGCGATCGGGGAGTGCGTCCTGCGCGGCACGGTCTCGGAGCGACGTCCGCAAGCGCGATACGAAGATCAGGTGCAGGCGTTGCCAGCATACACGGCCTTATCGCCCGAGTCGGGCATCGTCGTCGTCGCACCCGATGAACTCCTGCACCCGCCGGCGGGCGTCGCGGGCGCGACCCTGGATGAAATTTTCCGACGTCCGGCAGATCGTTCCGGCTTCGGCGGCGGAAAACGCCTCGTAGTCCAACAGCATCAGCGATTCTCTCAACAGGACGGGAAGACCGACCAACGCGCTCTCCAGATCCCGGCGTGCCGGGTCGGGCGCCACCTGTGCATCGGGATCACTCATTTCGCAATCTCTTACAAGGTTTGTATAAGTATCGTTTCTCAATATATAAAACATCACGACCTTGAGTTTCTCGATTGTGAGGGTTTTGTTGGCCGAGACTAATGACTTTCCTATACAATTCGCAACCAAGTGGTCGGCAACATTTATTTTTGGTGTGTATATGCGCGCGAACACGCGCAAGTGCGGAATAATCATAATCATACGACCGCAAAACTTTTCTGTATTCCCGTCGCCGACAGAATTCGATGGATCGACGAGAACAGGGTGAGGGGGGGAACGGGGATTGAGTATCAGAGTCTCCTTCAAGGCGAGTCAGGACGGTCGCAAAAAAAATCAACGAGGACTTCGCCAAGCGGTTCCCGAAGTGGGGTCGTTCCCGATGACGATCAAACAGGGAGGTCGGATTGCGCAGCGAGATTGGGTAAGCTGCCGCTCGTCAAAGCCCTCGTCGGCGCCCACAGCGGGCAATGCCTGGATGCCCGAAAGATAAAGGACGCCCGCAGGAGCGCACTAACCCAGATCAGTCGTCTCGAAATGCGCACCCGGCGCATCGACTCCCGGATCGTGTCCGTCTAGTGCCGCGGCCCGGTTTGATCGAGGTAGGCGTTGTCGTACCCGGCCAGCACTCTCAACCCCTCGAGATTCTGGATGACGACCCGATGCGACTTCAGGGTGATCAGCCCCCGCTCGCGTAGCTGGCGGAGTACGCGATTGACGTGGACGGCGGTCAGGCCGAGGGCATCCGCGAGCACATACTGGTTCAACGGACATTCGAAGCCGTCCGCCAAGTCCATGCCCACCAGTTCGAGCCGCTGTCCCAGCTCGAGAAACAGGTGCGCCAAGCGCTCGATCGCGGTACGCCGCCCGATGTTCACCAAGTGCTCGACCATCATCGCCTCGTCCCGCGACGCCGCCCAAAGAATGGCGGTGCCGAGCCGCGGAAACTCCCTGAACGTCTCGATCATCCGGTCCAGGGAAATATCACTGACGACGGCGTCCGTCAGGCTGGCGAAAGAATGATCGGACGCCCGCAGCAGGACGCTGCGCAATCCCAGAATGTCGCCCGCCAGCGGAAAGCTGATGATCTGCCGGCCACCGTTCGGCACCAGCTTGTAGCACTGCATCCAGCCGGCCTGCAGGATGAAGGCGTGGTGGTCGGTCTGCCCTTCGTGCACCACCTCGGTCGATGCCGGGAGCGCGCGCCGGCGCGCTTGCAGGTCGGCGAGGCAGCTCCGCTCCGCGGCCGACAACGGCGCGTAATGCGCCAGCTTCTTCGCCAGGGGGCTCTCGACGTCGGCCATCGGTCGCATGTCCTCGAATCGGCGGGGCCCTGGGTGGGCGCGGTTTGCCAACGTGTCGGGCCCGGCACGACGGGCGATTATAATCCCTCGCGCGCCCTCAATGCACTCTTGACGCCTTGCGTAAGCGGACAACCACCTTCATGTAAATCGCTCATCTGCTAACGCATATCAACTTTTCATGAAAATATTCGTTTAAGGTTACTATGTCTAGCCGTCCTGGAGCGCGGTGCGGCAGTTTCATGCCGCGTTTGCTCCGAGAGTAAAACACATGACAATACACGTGAATGCTGCTGGTCTTGCCGCTCTTTCGATTTGCGAATCGATGCTCGTTTCGCTGTCGGAGTTGGGGGTCATCGAGCCCGAGGAGGCCGTGGGCATTTTGAAGGATGCCGCCGCCGCGCACCGGGGCGCCATCGACGGCGGCGCACCACCGGAAGCTCATCAAGCGGCGGCCGAGGCGATCGACCGCATCATCAAGGGCAAGAACTCGGTGCCGCACGCCTGACGGTCGTGCTCCCGCCGCGTCGCCCTCCCGGGCGGGCGGCGGGAGGGTTCAACCGAACGCAACCTGCGCAATCGGCGGCAGGAAAGCGCTGACCTGCGTCCAGGTTTCACCGCCGTCGTCACTGGTCCACAAGTTGCCGGTGGTCGACCCCATCGCCAGCCGCGTGCCGCTCCCGTCGATCGTGAGCGCGTGGCGATAGACGAGGTCGAAGCTGCCGTGTGCCGGTAGCCCCTCGCCCGCCGCGACGAAACTCCGGCCGCCGTCGGTCGTCCGGTTGACGACCAGTCGCCCGCCTACCGGGATGCGGCATTCGTCTTTGACCGCCGGGATGAACCACGCGGTCAGGGGATCCTGCGGATGCGCCACCACCGCGAAGCCGAACGCCGACGGCGCCACCGGCGCGATCTCCGCGAAGGTCGCGGCACCGTCGGTCGAGCGGAAGATGCCGTTGTGGTGCTGGCACCAGACGACCTCCGGCACAGCGGCGCACTGGGCGAGGCGATGCGGGTCCTGCACCACCGGATCGAGTACCATCGCGGGCGGCACGTATTCGGCTCGCAGGCCGATCCCCTGGACCCGCCAGGCGGCCCCGCCATCGTCGCTCTTCCAGACGCCGCCCGAGGAGATGCCGACCGTCAACCGCCGGCTGTCCCGCGGATCGACGAGGATCGAGTGGAGCCCCGGCAGGTCGTAGCCGCCGCCCTGCCATTGCNCCCGCTCCGGCACGGTCCACAGGCTCTCCACCAGCGCCCAGCTCCGGCCGCCATCNCCGCTGCGGAACAGCGCGGCGGGCAGCGTGCCGGCCCACAGNACGCCGGGCTCGNCCTCGCCGCCGGCTGCGAGCGTCCAGATCATGTCGACGGCGGGNGCGGCGGCGCCGGCTTCGCGGTCGGTCGGGAAGGCCGGCGCAGACACCTCCTCCCACGTCCCGCCGCCGTCCGCCGAGCAGTGCAGCTTGATGCCGAAATGGCCGAGGCGGAGTGCGGCGTAGAGGCGCCCGTCGCGCGGGTCGGACAGGACGGCCGTGACCGGCTGGCCGAGGAACGCCGGCGGCCCCGCCTCCCAGACCGAACCTCGCCGCCGAAAGCGGAACAAGCCCTTGCGGCTGGCGACGTCGAGGAGATCGGACATGGCTATCCTCCCGAAAGCGCCTGGAAGACGAAGACGTCGGCGGCCGGGCCGACCGCGTCGCTCAAGCCGACACGATCTTCGACCGGGCGGTCGTCGACGTAGACATTGACGTGCCGGCGCAACCGCCCCTGCTCGTCGAGAACATAATCCCGCAGCCGAGGGTTCCCCGCGAAAACGGCGTCCAACACCTCGCGCACCGTCNCCCCNTCNGTNCGGGCGGGCGGGCACGGCACGTGGCGCTGCAGGTTGGCGGTGAAGGTGATCTGTCCCATGCGGAAGCCCGCTCCACTCGGCCGCGGAAATATGCTGCGGCCGTCANGCGTTCGCAAGCGGAGGCAGGCCGCGGCNGGGATCAGGTCACGAGGTTCGAGGGCTCGCCCCGGACGAAGTTCTCGATGTTGTCGATCAACTGGTCGGCGAGCACCTGCATCGCTTCGTCGCTGGCCCAGGCCACGTGCGGCGTGAGGATGAAGTTCGGCATGTCGAGCAATCCGAGCAGCGGGTTGCCCTCGGCCGGCGGCTCGGCGGTCAGCACGTCGAACCCGGCGCCGCCGATCAGGCCCTCGCGCAGCGCCGTCGCCAGGTCCGCCTCGTTCACCAGGCCGCCGCGCGCGGTGTTGATCAGCAGCGGGCGGCGCGTCATCGCCCGGAACTCCGGCATGGCGATCATGGCGCGCGTCTGCGGCGTCAGCGGCGAATGCAGGGTGATGATGTCGCTCTGCGCCAGCACGTCCTCCCANGGCGTGTACATCTTGCCCTGNCCGCTGCGCCCCTTGTGCGCCGNGAACATCACCCGCATCCCCAGCGCCCGGCCGATCCTCGCCACCGCTTGGCCGAGCACGCCTTCGCCGATGATGCCGAGCGCGCTGCCGCGCAGGTCCCGGATGGGATAATCGAGGAAGCAGAACTGGCCACTCGCCTGCCAGCGTCCGCGCCGGACGGCGTCGTGGTAGGCCAGCAGGTTGCGGCGCAGGGCGAAGATCAGGGCGAACGTGTGCTCGGGGACGGTGTCGATCGCATAGCCGCGGATATTGCAGACGGCGATGCCGTGCTCCCGGCACCAGCCGACATCGACGATGTCCGTTCCCGTCGCGGCGACGGCGATCAGCCTGACCTTCGGCGCCTGGGCCAGGGTCGCCTCGCGCAGCGGCACCTTGTTGGTAATGACGATGTCGGCCCCGTCCGCGAGGCGTTCGGGAACCTGCCGCGCCGTCGTCCACGCATACTCCATCCAGCTATGCTCAAATGAAGGGCGGCGGAGAACGACCTGTGGCGCAATCGACTCACGGTCGAGGAAGACGATGCGATGCGTCATGATTGTGGTGCACTCCCCGTTTGGACTGTTCCGACGAAGGCATACTGCGCGAAGCGGCCGCGCGAACAAAACCCGTTTTTCTTTGATTTCGAGTTCGGCTAGGCTTCCGTAGTTCGGGGGTGTCGCGCCAACGCTGTGATGCCCAGGGGGCCGAAGCGACATGAGATCCATCGGCGTCATCCCGGACCGAGCGAGGCCAACTCGTGAGCGGAGACTTGGGGACATGGCGACGATCAACGGAACCGGCAACAATGACATCATCACGCCCGGCGGGGTCTCCGCCGGTGTAACTGGCGGCATACCCACGGCGGGGGCGGATAGCATTTACGGCGACTATGGCGACGACTCGCTTTCCGGCGGCAACGGCAACGACACGTTGAACGGTTATGGCGACAACGACACGCTGCTCGGCGGCGCCGGCAACGACCTGCTGATCGATGACTCGGGCAACAATTCGCTCTCCGGCGGCACTGGCAATGACGTGCTGGTCCGCGGCTTTCCCGGCAGCAGTACACTCGATGGCGGCGCGGGGATCGATACGCTGGACGCCACCTATGGCGCCGACATCAGCGGAGACAATTTCATCGGCCTGGAGACGCTGCGGGTCAGTAATTACGAGGTTGCTACGTCGGCAGTACAGCTGCAGCAGTTCACGACCATTGATCACCTATCGGTCAGCTCGGCGGACTACTACCAGTTTTGGCTCTATACGCCCGGCTCGGGCAACTTGACAGGCAAGTTTGCTGACCCGACGAAGGGCATGGTGATCAACAGCTACACCAGCAGCAACATCACCATCGGCACCGGATACCTGGGCTCGGTGATCTTTAACGGCTCCTTGTATTACAACGAGACGGTCGTCGGCGGCGATGGAGCCGATAGCCTCTTCGGCGACGGCGGCGACGACTCGCTCTCCGGCGGCAACGGCAACGACACCCTCGATGGATACGATGGCGACGACACCCTAATCGGCGGTGCCGGCAACGACCTGCTGATCGACGGGTATGGCAACAACTCGCTCTCCGGCGGTGCGGGCAACGACCGCTTCCTGGTCCAAACCATCGGCAACAGCATCAAAGACGGCGGCGACGGCAGCGATACCGTCGACTACAGCGCGTTCACCGCGGGCAGCACCATCACCCTGGGCATCCCGACGGGCAGTGCCACTGTCGACGGCGTCGTCGAGACGTTCACCTCGATCGAGAACGCCATCGGCACGCAAGGCAACGACAGCATGCTCGGATCGGCGGGCGCCAATCGGCTGACCGGCGGCGCGGGCGCCGACACCATCGACGGCGGTGCCGGCAACGATGTCGTCTCCGGCGGCGGCGGGCTGGACAGCATGAGCGGCGGCGCGGGGCTGGACACGGTCGACTACGGCTTCAGCGCCGTGGGCGGCACCATCACGCTCGGGGCCGCCACCGGCACCGGCAGCTTCGGCGGGGTGGTCGAGACGTTCTCCGACTTCGAAAACGCCACCGGCGGTTCGGGCGCCGACACCATCACCGGCTCGACGGTGGCGAACGTGCTGACCGGCGGGGCCGGCGGCGACTCGATCTCCAGCGGCGACGGCGACGACAGCCTCGCAGGCGGGTTCGGCAACGACTCGCTGCTGGGCGGATCGGGCGCGGACAGCCTCACGGGAGGGCTCGGCAGCGACCGGCTCGAAGGCGGTGCCGCCGCCGACCTGCTGGCGTGGACGGCGACCGCGCTCGCCACCGGCGACGTGGGTGCGAATACGCGTGATGTGGTGATCGGCGGCGTCGGCGACCGGCTGGACTTCTCCTCGGCGCTGGAGACGGCGCTGCTGGTGAACGGCGGTACGCTCGCCGCGGCTGCATCGAACGTCGCGCTGGGTGCAGCCTTCGGCGTGGGCACGAACGTCCGTTTCCTGGCCGCGACCGACGTCCTGCAGATCGACCTGAACGGCGACGGCGCCTTCGTCGCCGTCGACGACTTCGAACTCTCGCTGGCAGGCGTAAACTCCGTCACCTATCTGGCCGGCAGCGACCTCTTCCTGCTCGGCTAGGCTGGCCTCGGCCCTCCCTCCCCCGCTCCATGCGGGGGAGGGAGGGATAGTAATTCAACGACATAGCCCGCGCAGGGGTTGTACCGCGGCATCCGCGTCGGCGATGATCGCGCTGATCATTCGCAGCGACGGGTATTCGTCCGATGTCCCTCACACGTGCGCCGAACCAGAGCCTGCCGGGTGTCCTCGCGCTTCCGGCTCACCGTCGACCGGCGGCGGCGGCCCTGTCGCATGCCTTCGGCGTCGTCGCGATGTCGCTCGCGCTGTGCTTTTCCGCCGGCGGCGCCGGTGCCCAGTCGGTCGAGCAGGGGGGGATCGGCGGCAAGGCGCTGGTCGGGGCGCAGGCNGCCGCGCGGGAGTATTGGACGCCCGAGCGGATGCGGAACGCGAAGCCGCTGCCGTTGCCGCGCGCCTCGGCCGCGCCGATGCCGCTGCTGCCGGACGAGACCGCGCGGGCGGCGGCGGCACCATCCCGCAGCGCTGCCGGCAAGCCGCCCAGCGTGCAGGTGACGCCCGACCTGCAACCACTGTTCGAGCCGCTGCCGGACGACCAGAGCGGCGGCGTCGAGGCGCAGGACGTAGGCTCGCGCGGCGCGCAATTCTCCAGCAGCCGCGTCTTCCCCGATGGTGCGACGACCACATACCCCTATCGCGCGATCGGCAAGCTGTTCTTCACCAAGCCTGGCGGGGGCGACTTCATCTGCTCGGCGGCGGTGCAGCGCAGACGCGTTGTGACGACAGCGGGCCATTGCGTGCACGCCGGCAACGGCAACGCCAACGCCTACTACACCAA
>Ga0056914_10002382_pt1 | contig 11918 bp, 8 predicted proteins | sample TNRBio252014_DNA_FD_55168 | JGI IMG/M metagenome (GOLD analysis project Ga0056914, IMG submission 55168) | Wastewater treatment Type I Accumulibacter community from EBPR Bioreactor in Madison, WI, USA - TNR Reactor_6/25/2014_ DNA | ecosystem: Engineered > Bioreactor > EBPR > Anaerobic-Aerobic >...
GCCGCCACCGGCGGCGGTGGATTGACGCACACCGTCCAGGCAGGCGACAATTGGTTTACCATCGCGCGGCGCTATGGCGTTACCCAGGAAGCGCTGGCGGCCTTCAACGGCAGCCAGCCCTCCGACGTCTTGCAGATCGACCAGGTGCTGCGGGTGCCCACCGCCGGCGCGGGGGCGGCAACCACGGGCGCCGCTGCCCAGACTTATGCAGTGCGGGCGGGCGACAACTGGTTCAGCATCGCGCAGCGCTATGGCATTACCCAGGAGACGTTGGCTGCCTACAACAACAGCAGCCCGTCCGATGTCTTGCAGATCGGCCAGCTGCTGCGCATCCCGGCGGCCGGCGCCGTAGTCTCGCCACCGACTGCCACGCCTGCGCCGCCTCGACCNACGACTGTTCCAGTCACGGCAACGCCCGCCGCGCCGGCGGCCGCGCCGACGCGTGCGATTCCGCCGGTGGCCGCGTTGGCCGCACCTGTTCTGTTGTCACCGATGACCGGCGATGGCTTCACGGCTGGAGCCCAGCCTGTCTTGAGCTGGAGACCTGTGAGCGGGCTTGGACCTCAGGATTACTACTACGTCGTTGTCAGGTACACGATGCGCGACGGCATGCCAGGCTTTGCCGACGACCGCGTCACCGGCGTCTCGTACACGGTGCCGTTGTGGGTGTATGACGTGGCCGCCCCACCCGATCGCCTGTCAACATGGTCGGTCCAGGTACGCCGTATGGGACCGGGCAACCAAGAGATCGAATTGAGCCCGCCCAGCGAGCAGCGGGTTTTCTATTGGCGCTAATGGACTCTCTGATTACCCATCCCAACCCCGTGGGCCTCGGCCAGCGCCAGGCCAGTTTAGAGCGCACGCTGCTGGCCATCCAGGACCCCGATCATCTGCTGGCGAGCATCGAGTTCGATACCCTGTCTGACCTGAGCAAGGATCACCTGGGGCAATTCCGTGCGGCCTGGGGTACGTTGCGGCCCGATCGGCAGCGCGCCCTGATCGCGGCTTTGATCGAGTTCGCCGAAGACCATGTGGACGCCAGTTTTGCCGCCATCTTTCGTTGGCTGATCGACGACGGCGACCCGTTGGTGCGCACTCAGGCCATCGAGGGCCTTTGGGAAGAGGAGGACGTGCGGCTGATCAGCCCATTGATCCGCCGCCTGGAGAGCGACCCGGATTCGGACGTGCGGGCGGCGGCTGCGCTTTCGTTGGGACGCTTCTTGCTGTTGGGCGAGTTTGGCCAGATCGACGCCAGCGCGGCCCAGCGAGTCGAAAACAGCCTGCTGGCCGCCTACGACGACATGGACCAGGATGGGTTGGTGCGCCGGCGATCGCTGGAAGCGTTGGCCAACTCCAGCCACGAACGCTTGCCCGACATGATCCTGGAGTCCTACGAGGACGGCGACGATATCCTGCGCGTCGGCGCGCTCTTCGCTATGGGGCGCAGCGCCGATCCCCGCTGGAACCGCTACGTCTTGGACGAGCTAGGCAACAACGACAGCGTCATGCTCTTCGAGGCTGCACGCGCCAGCGGCGAGCTGCAGATCGATGAGGCTCTGCCTGACCTGCTCAGGCTGCTGGACGATCCCGATGTCGAGATTCGCGATGCCGCGGTTTGGGCCTTGGGACAGATCGGCGGACGCGAGGCGAAGCGAGCGCTCAAAGCCTGTTGCGCCAGCGGCGACGAAGGCCTGCGCGAGGCCGCCGAGGAAGCGCTGGCTGAGCTGGATTTCATGGCCGGCGACGATTCTATGCCCAGCTTCTTCTTCCAATCATAATGTCCGCGGCCTTCCAAGTCCTGTGGCAGGTCCTGACGCCGATCTTCCTCCTCGCAGGCGCGGGCTACCTGCTGGCCCGCCGGCTCAATGTACGATCGGTCGGGCTGGGCAAGGCCGCCTTCTACGTCTTCACACCCTGTCTCCTGTTTGACAAGTTCAGCCACAGCAACCTGTCTGCCAACGATTTGGGCCGGCTGGCCCTGTTTGCAGTGCTTACCATCGCCAGCTCGGGCCTCGTTGCGTGGACGCTGGGCAAGTTGTTGCACTTCGACCGGGTGACAGGCGCCGCGTTTGTGCTGTGTGCGATTGCCGGCAATACAGGCAACTACGGCCTGCCCACCAACCAATTCGCCTTTGGCGACGCGGCGCTGGAGCCGGCAGTCATCTATTACGCCATGAGCACCCTGATCCTGTCGACGGTGGGCATTTACGTGGCGTCCAGCGGACGGCAGACAGCCGGCCAGGCGCTGCGCAACGTGTTCTCCGTGCCGTTGGCCTACGCGGGCGTGGCTGGGCTGCTGGTCTGGGCCACTGGCCTGACGGTGCCGCTTCCCATCGAGCGCTTTGCTGGGCTGGCTGGCCAGGCTGCCATTCCGGTGATGCTTGTCATTTTGGGCATGCAACTGGCCGGAGTGCGGCTGCGCGAGAACATCGGGCAGGTGAGCGTGGCGGCTGCCACCAAGCTGCTCAGCGGGCCGCTGCTGGGCCTCTTTTTCGCCAGCCTGCTGGGCCTCAGCGGCGTCACCCGCCAGGCTGCGGTCGTCGAGGCGTCGGTACCGACGGCCGTGCTGGCCATGGTGCTGGCTGCGGAGTATGACACCGCTCCGCGCTTCACAGCCAGTGTAGTGATGGTATCGACGTTAGCCAGCCTGGTGACGATGACCCTGGTTCTGGTCTACCTGCGTTAAGCGATGAGCAAGAAAAAGCAAGCCAGCGGTTCCAAGACGCCCAAGCTCAGCCCCAGCCAGACGCTGTCGGCCGACACCATGCCGGCCGAGGAACTGCTGCTGCGCCGGGCTCAGATCGAGGCGGAGGCGATGCGGCGCAGCCGCGAGCATGGCTTCGACCTGCTGCGCCAGGGCGCGCGTTTGCTGGCGCAGGGCCGGCCGGGCGAGGCGGCCGCCAAGCTGGAACAGGCCAGCGCGCTGCTGCCCGACGACCCGGACGTAGCCATCAACCTGGGCGGCGCCTTTATCTTGCAGGGCCGCTATAACAAGGCGGTGGCTGTGCTGGAGCGCGCCAGCCAGGCGGCCGCCGACAACGCCATGGTCTGGACCAATCTGGCCGCGGCCTACCTGGGCAACCTGGACCTGTCCGGCCCGCAGCAGCAGAGCAAAGCCATTGCGGCCTACGAACGCTCGCTGGAGATCGATCCCACCGCGCCCAACGTTCACTACAACCTGGGGCTGATCTACAACGACCGCCAAGACTGGTCGCGCGCCAAGGCCTACTTTGCCCTGGCGCTGCTGACCGATCCGAACGACGCCGACGCCCGCACCTGGTTGGCGCGGCTGGCCGATGTCGCCGAAGCTCCCAGCGTCCCGGTCGAAGGCCAGGATGGCGTCGAAGCGCCCCAGGATGAAGTTCAGGGGCCGGAGTTATCGTGACGCGGCCTATGGGTGTTCAGACCGAGTCTGCCATGCGCAAGAACCCAGCCCGCCTTGGATGGGCCATCCTGCTGATCAGCTTCACCGTTTTCTGCTTGCTGGCGGTTTCGATCCCGTTAGGCGTGCGCTGGTTCCTGCTGCACAGCCAGGTCACTCAGAGCGGCTTGGTGCGCGTTACCATCGGCACGGTGTTGCTCTTGCCCAGCGCAGACAGCGACCCGATTGCTGTGGTCGACGCGCGCCCAGTGGAGCCGGGCACGCTGATCAAGACCGATCAACGCTCGCAGGCTGCGCTGAGTTTTCACGCCCCGGGCAGCGACGGGCAGACTGGACCAGAGACCGCCACCGTTCAGATCTACCCCAGCGCCAACGTGCTGCTGGCGCAAGCCAGCCGGCCGCGCTTTGCCGTCAGCTCTGATCCGGCGCGCTTCGCCATCGACGTGGGCAGCGGCCGCGTGCGCGTTTACGTCGCCGCCGTCCAGCCTAACGGCCAGGACTTTGTGGTCAACACGCCGCATGGCGTCGTCACTCTGGAACCCGGCAGCTACGCCGTCCAGGTCAGCGCCGACCAGACCCAGATCGTCACTCGCCAGGGCCAGGCCGTCGTGGAAGCCAACGATCAGCAGGTGGCCGTGTCTGAGGGAAGCAGCGTGACTGTACAAGCTGGCCAGGCGCCAGGCGATCCCAACGCCGCAGCCGAGAATCTGATCGCCAACGGCGATTTTCAGCAGCCGTTAGGGGCGCCCACCTGGCTCGTCAGCAGGTACCCAGCCGACGATCCCACTGCGGGCAGTGCCGAGTTGACCACGGTGAGCGGGCGCAGTGCGGCCCGCTTGAGCCGCATCAACCAGCCGCCGACCCACAGCGAGGTGGCCATTACCCAGGTGCTGGACCGCAGCGTCCACGACTACGAGTACCTCAACTTGCAGATGGACGTGCTGCTGCGCTGGCAAAGCTTGCCCGGCGCAGGGGAGCAGAGCTCCGAGTTTCCGTTGATGTTTCGTCTGGACTACGAGGACATCTACGGCAGCCACCAGTTCTGGACGCATGGCTTTTACTATCAGGACCCGCCGGCGCAGTGGGTGGTGACGGGCGGCCAGAAGATTCCTCAGAACATCTGGTTCCCCTTCGAGAGCGGCAATCTGCTGGAGCGCCTCAAGGCCGAGGGGCTGCCGCCGCCAGCCACGATTAACTATCTCAAGGTCTACGCCTCCGGCCACAACTACGACAGCCTGGTCACAGAGATCAGGTTGGTGGCCCGCTAGCCCCGGCTATGGCCCCCATCGCACCGAAGCGGTCGCTCTGGCTGCGCAGAATGGCGCTGCTGATCGCCGTCCTTCTTTATTTGGCCCTGGCGCTGGCCCAACTGGAGCTGCCTGGCCTGCACTACGACGAGGCCAAAGAGGCGGGAGTCAACGCCTTGGAAATGCTGCAGCGGCAGGATGTTCAGGCCTTCCGCTCGTCCGGCGTGCAGATCGGCGCGCTCTTCCTACCGCTGATGGTGCAAGACTACATCGGCGCGCTGAACGTCTATCTGGCGCTGCCGCTGCTGGCGCTGCTGGGCGTTACCGTGCCGGCGCTGCGCCTGCTGGGCGTGGCCTGCGGTTTGGCGACGCTGCTGCTGGTCTGGGGGCTGGGCCGTGAGCTGTCAAGCCGGGCACGCGCTGACAGCCCGGCCGCGGCCGGCTGGACAGGCGAAATCGCCGCGCTGCTGCTGGCTGTCAACCCCACCTTCGTCTTTTGGAGCCGCCAGGGCATCTTCGTCACCAACATCGTGGTCACTCTGGCCGTGGGCTGCGTGTGGCTGGCGCTGCGTTGGCAGCGCACCGGCCGGCCGGGCTATCTCTATGGGGTGGCAGCGCTGGCCGGGTTGGGGCTGTGGAGCAAGCTGCTCTTCCTGTGGGTGCTGGGGGCGATGGCCGGTGTGGCCGCGACAGCCTGGCTGGCCAGCCGGCTGCGCGGCAAGTCATCCCCGCTGCCGCGGCCCAGCCTGCGCAATCTGGCCGTGGCTGGCGCGCTTTTCCTGCTGGCGCTCGCCCCGCTGCTGCTGTTCAACCAGCAGACCAGCGGCACCGTGCAGTCGATCTTCGGCAACCTGGGGCAGAGCTACTACGGCGTCGAAAACGCCGCCGTCTTGGACAACCTGGCCGCGCGGCTGGGGCAGGTCGGGACCTTGCTGCGCGGCGACCATCTGTGGTACCTGGGTGCGACCTTCGCCAACGGCTGGGCGCTGTGGATTGGGGCGGGGCTGATCGTCGCCGCATTGATCCTGGCCGCGCTGGGCTGGCGTTCCGGGCGAGACCGCGCCAGCCTGCCGGCGCTGCTGGTTGCCCTGCTTTTCGTCGCCCTCCTGATCGTCCAGTCCTCGTTTACCGTGTCTGACCTCTTCATCACCCACTACGCGATCGTTCAGCCCTTCGTCGTGTTGCTGGCGGCCTTGGCGGCCGACATCATCCTGAAAAGCGCACGGCAGGGCCGCACACGGGAGCGGCCAGACGGCAGGTGGCCGCCGCTCCTTGCGACCTGCATCGTGCTACTTGTTACTCTCTGGTTCGGCGTCGACGGGCAGACCAGCCTGCGCTATCATCAGGCGCTGGCCCGCAGCGGCGGTCTGGCGACGCATTCCGACGCGGTGGGCCGGTTGGCGCAGTGGCTGGATGCACGGGACGCTCAACAGCCGCTGGCGCTGGACTGGGGCATCGACGCGCAGGTGCGCTACCTGACGGCCAACCGCGTTCGACCGCTGGAGATCTTTGGCTACGAACGGCTGGACGGGCCGGATGCGGGCTTTGCGGATCGCGCCGAGCAGTTCCTGGGCGATCCGGCCCGCCTGTTCCTGGTGCGCGCCCCGCAGGAGACNGTTTTCCANGGCCGGCGNGCNGCGCTGGAAGAGCTCGCTGCGTCTCAGAACCTGAAGCTGGTGACGCAGCAAGTTATCAGCGACCGTTCGGGCAGGGCCATGTACGAAGTGCTGGGAATCGAGACGCCCTGACCCCTTTGTGGTGGGGTCAGGGCGTTGTGTTGCGTCAGGCCGTTGTTATGGGGGAGCGGTATAGGCGCTCACGCCGCAGCGGGCTCGGTCNGCCACCTCGCCTACACTTGCACNTGCGCTGCGCTCCGGCGCAAGTNCAGGTGTCCTCGGAACCGGCGAGCCANGGTCCGGGGTGCTNCGCAAAGACCGGCCCGAGCAGCTACTTTCGGTTAGCCTTCGTCCAGCGCCAGGTGCTCGTGATGGCCGTTGTGCCCATTGGCGCCGACGGTCCAGGTTTCATCCGCGCTGTACAGGTCTTTCAGCTTGCCCACGCCGCGCGCCTGCTGCGCCTGTTTGACCTGGTCCCGCATCACTTCGTCGTAGACACTGTGTTGGACATCGCGAAATACGCCGATGGGTACCGGGAATTCGGGGTAGTTCATGCGGCTGAGCATGAAGGCCAGGTTGGGGTTCTCGCTGTATTCATCATGAACCAGCAACTCATCGGGGGCGACCTGGTCCAAAGCCACCACTTCCGGCTGGAGGCAGCGGCTCATTCGAATGCCCTTGTCGCTGTTCTTGCCGAAGATCAGCGGCTTGCCGTGCTCCAGCGATACGCGATTGTCGTCCTTCACATCCTTGTCTGTGACCGGCCCCCAGGTGCCGTCGTTGAAGATCAGGCAGTTCTGGAAGATCTCGACGAAGGAGGTGCCCTTGTGCTCCACAGCGCGGCGCAGCACCTCGCCCATGTGGCGCTGATCGACGTCCACGGTGCGGGCCACGAAGGTGGCCTCGGCGCCCAACGCGACGCTGATGGGGTTGAAGGCCGTCTCCAGCGAGCCCATGGGCGACGACTTGGTCTTGGTGCCGGGCAGCGAGGTGGGTGAGTACTGGCCCTTGGTCAGGCCGTAGATGCGGTTGTTGAACAGGATGATGTTCAGGTCGACGTTGCGGCGCACGGCGTGCAGCAGGTGGTTGCCGCCGATGGACAGCCCGTCGCCGTCGCCGGTGATGACGAACACCGTCAGGTCAGGGTTGGCCAGCTTGAGGCCGGTGGCCAGTGTGGGCGCGCGACCGTGGATGCTGTGGATGCCGTAGGTGTTCATGTAGTACGGGAAGCGGCTGGAGCAACCGATGCCCGAGATGAACACGATCTTCTCGCGCGGCACGCCCAGCTCAGGCATCACCTTCTGCATCTGGGCCAAGATTGCGTAGTCGCCGCAGCCAGGGCACCAACGCACTGCCTGGTCGGAGACGAAATCCTTACGGTTCAGTTGAATGGTTTCACTCATGGTTGTCATCCTCATCTCAGAAGTTCGACTTCTTCCGAGAAGTCGAACTTCTCACGTGCTAGCCCAGCAGCTCGTCGATCTTTTGGCTGATTTCGCTGATCTTGAAGGGGCGGCCGCGCACCTTGCTCATGGTGATCACGGGTTTGAGGTAGCGGGCCTGCAGCAGCATGGCAAGCTGGCCCAGGTTCATCTCCGGCACCAGGATTTGGTCGAAGCGATCCAGGATCTCGCCCAAATTGCGTGGGAAGGGGTTGAGATGGCGCAGATGCACGGCTGANACGCTCTGGCCAGCGCGCTGGGCGCGCTCGACGGCTTGATGAATCGCCCCGTAGGAGCTGCCCCAACCGACCACCAGCACATCGCCGGTGGGTTTGCCGAAGACCTCGAGCAGAGGGATGAAATCGGCAAGCTTGGCGACCTTCTCGGCCCGGTCGCGGATCATGCGGTCGTTGTCCTCGGGTGCATAGGAGACGTTGCCGGTGCCAGGCTGTTTGGCCAGGCCGCCAATGCGATGCTCCAGGCCGAACTCGCCCGGCAGCGCCCACGGCCGGCCCATGGTTTCCGGGTCCCGGCCATAGGGCAGAAAGTGGCTGCCGTCCTGGAACTCATCGAACGTCGGGTGGTGGACAACAATCGGCGGCAGCCGGTCGGGATTGGGCATGGGCCAAGGCTCGGCGCTGTTGGCCAGATAGCCGTCCGACAGCACGAAGACCGGCGTCATGGCGCGTACCGCCAGGCGAAAGGCCTCGATGGTGATGTCGAAACAGTCGGCTGGGGACTGGGGCGCCAGCACGGGGATCGGGCTCTCGCCGTTGCGGCCAAACATAGCTTGCAGCAGGTCGGCCTGTTCCGGCTTAGTAGGCATGCCGGTGCTGGGGCCGCCGCGCTGCACGTCGACAATCACCATCGGCAGCTCCAGCACGATGGCCAGGTTGATGGCCTCGCTCTTGAGCGCCAGGCCTGGCCCGCTGGTGCCGGTGGCGGCAAACGCGCCGCCGAAGGCTGCGCCGATGGTGGCGCCCATCGCGGCGATCTCGTCCTCAGCCTGGAAGGTGCGCACGTCGAAATTCTTGAGCGGCGCCAGGAAGTGCAGGATGTCGCTGGCCGGCGTGATGGGGTACGTGCAGTAGATCAAGGGCTTGCCGGCCAACTGCGCGGCCGTCACCATGCCCAGCGCAACTGCTTCGTTGCCGGTCACCTTGCGGTAATCGCCGGCCGGCAGGGCTGCGGGCTTGACCTTGTAACGGGTTGAAAAGGACTCGGTCGTATCGCCAAAATGATAGCCGGCCATCAGCGCCCGCCGGTTGGCCTCTTGGGTGGCCGGGCTCTTCTTGAATTTGTCGTCAATCCAGGCCAGCGTGCCGTCCAGCGGCCGGTCGTAGATCCAGAAGGTCAGGCCCAGCGCAAAGAAGTTGCGCGAGCGGTTGATCTCCTTGGAAGATAGCCCCTCGATCTCCTCGACCGCATGCCGGTTGAGGGTCGTCAGCCGCACTTTGTGAACATGATAGCCGGTAAGTGAGCCATCTTCCAGCGGATTGGAGACGTAACCGGCCTTCCTGAGATTGCCGCCGGTGAACTCATCCACATCGACGATGATGGTGCCGCCCGGCATGAGATCGCCCAGGCTGACCTTGAGCGCAGCCGGGTTCATGGCGATCAGCACGTGGGGATCGTCGCCTGAGGTGTAGATGTCTGTGCTGGCGATGTGGACCTGAAAGCCGCTGACGCCGGCCAACGTGCCGACTGGCGCGCGAATCTCGGCCGGATATTCGGGCAGCGTGCTGATGTCGTTGCCGATGATCGCTGCCGTGTTGGTGAACTGGGTGCCGGTGAGCTGCATACCGTCGCCGGAGTCGCCCGCAAAGCGAATGACGACATCCTCGACCTCTTCCACGTTTACCGGCTTGATACGGTCGGCCATTCTTGTTTCTCCTTGAACACCTGGGTCAAACTGCATCAACCCGATGGACTGTCATCGAGTGCGCGTCGTTGCTTTACCTTACGTCCAGTTGCAGTCGTTGTCGGTCTGTGATCCTACATTTCCAAAGCGCAAGAATCCGGCCCACAGGCCGGCTTCTTGATCGATGGCCTGGCGCATCGTGGCCAGAAAATGATGATCCCTGTGACGTGACGCTAGTATAGCACCGCCTCAGACGTGTGTCAAAGGCTTTGAGCGTCTGCGCGGCAAAGGGCGTCTCACCGAGAGCGAAGCGCCGGGTCAAGCTTCGCCAGCANTAGCGCCATCAGCGTCAGGCATCCAACGAACGAATGTAGCGCTCNTAAGCCTGGATCAGCGTCTGCTCGATCTTGNAGTGCANGGGGATTTCCCGCTTGAGCGGGCTCTGCCCAGCCCGCATGACCTGTTCACCGCAGCGGCCGCACAGCAGGTAGCCGATCAATACGCCCGGCTTGCGGTGGATGAAGGCGTTGAGCGACATNGCTTCCTCGCCCTGCCACTTGACTGCATCGATCTCGCGGCCACAGCCGGGGCAGGTCTCGCCGTCGTAGAGCCACTGGCTCTTGACTGCGTCGCCAAACTGGGCGCGGGCCAAGGTGAACATTTTGGCCAGCGCAGCCTCTGCGCTGCGCGCGGCGGAAGAGCGGGCGATGGGTTTGCGGGGTCGGATTCGGCGTTTACTCATGGTGACGATAGACCTTGCAACAGCATACCCAGGATCAGCTTGGCCGCTGCTTTGTCAAGCGGCTGGTTGTTGTTGCCGCACTTGGGGCTTTGGATGCAACTGGGACAGCCGGCCTCGCAGGGACAGGCCGCGATCACCTCATAGGTCGCGCGCCACAGGGCCGGCAGGTCCTGGAAGCCGCGCTGGGCAATGCCCACGCCGCCCGGGAAGCCGTCGTAGATGAAGACCTGGGGCATGTCGGTGTCGGCGTGGCGCGGCGTGCTCAAGCCGCCGATGTCCCAGCGGTCGCACATGGCGAAGAGGGGTAACATGCCGATGCANGCGTGCTCAGCCGCGTGGATGCCGCCCAGGAAGTCCAGCCCGCGGCGCTGGCAGGCAGCCACGATCTCTGGCGCCAGGTCCCACCACAGCGCGGCCGTCTCGAAGGTGCTCTGCGGCAGCTCCAGCATCTCCTCGCCCAGCACCTCGTCNGAATAGTGGCGCAGCCGGCGATAGCCGATCACCTGCGAGGTGGCCCGCACGTGGCCGAAGTAGGCGTAACCGCCCGGGATCGGCCGGTGCGCCAGCGANCGCACNATGCGCACGTCGCTCCACTCTCTGGGCACAGTGTAGTAGTCCACCTCAGCCGGCCGGGCCACGGCGAAGCCCATCGCGGCGTCATAGCGGGTCACCAGGTAGCTCTCGCCTTGGTGCAGATAGACCGCGCCCAGGTGGACCCGCTGCGGGGCGCTGCTGGCCTCGATCTCCTCCAGCGTGCGGTAGTTGCGCGCCTCGTCCAGCAGGGCGAAGCGGCCGCCGCTGGCCGAGCGCAGATTGACCTTTTCGGCCGGATAGTCGCCGCGGGTGTAGGTCCAGCGGTCGCCGTGGAACTCCAGCGCGCCTTCTTCCTCCAGTTGCACCATGGCCGGCACGAAGCCCGGGCCGAACAGCGCCTCGTCGTCGAAGCGGCCCGGCCCGGCGATGTTGGTGAGGGGAATCTCGGCCGCGGCGCAGGGCAGATGGCGGGCCAGCACGTAGACATTGTCCGGGTCGATCAGCGCGTGCTCGTGCGGTCGGCCAAACAGATCAGCCGGATGGCGCAGGAAATACTGGTCCAGTGGGTTGTCCAGGCCGATCAGCACGGCCAGCGACGGCTCATTGCCGCGGCCCGCGCGGCCGGCCTGCTGCCACAGGCTGGCCACCGTGCCCGGATAGCCCACCAGCACGGCCGCATCCAGCCCGCCCACGTCGATGCCCAGCTCCAGCGCGTTGGTGGCCGTCACCCCCAACAGCCGGCCGTTGAACAGATCAGCCTCGATCTGGCGGCGCTGTTCAGCCGTGTAGCCGGCGCGGTAGGCGGCGATGCGGGCGGCGTAATCCGTAACCGGTAACCCGTAACCGGACGAGTCGGGTGCAGGCTGATTGGTTGCTGGTTTGCGACTTCTTGCCCCCCGACTTTCTGATCCTCTGACCTCTGACTTCGGGCCTTTGCTCAGATCCTCGCGTGCGTAACGCAGGATCAGCTCGGCCACCTTGCGCGCCCGCGTGAAGACGATGGTGCGGGTTTCATTGCGGATCAGGCTCGTGAACAGGCTGGTGGCTTCTCCATTGGCGCTGCGGCGCAGCCCACCCTGCTGTGGCCGGTCTCC
>Ga0056914_10002386_pt1 | contig 11909 bp, 12 predicted proteins | sample TNRBio252014_DNA_FD_55168 | JGI IMG/M metagenome (GOLD analysis project Ga0056914, IMG submission 55168) | Wastewater treatment Type I Accumulibacter community from EBPR Bioreactor in Madison, WI, USA - TNR Reactor_6/25/2014_ DNA | ecosystem: Engineered > Bioreactor > EBPR > Anaerobic-Aerobic >...
TGTCCGACCAGCGCGACTACAGCGAGGCCATCGCCAAGGAGATCGACCGCGAGGTCAAAGCCATCGTCGACGAGGCCTACGCCACGGCCCGTGCGGCGCTGAGCGAGCACATCGACAAGCTGAAGATGGTGGCCGAACGGTTGATCGAGGTCGAGACGCTGACGGCCGAGGAATTCATCGCCCTGTGGGAATCGGACGGCCAGCCCACGCCGGCGCCAGCGCCCATCAATCCACCGGCTGCACATAAGGCGTCGGAGCGCCGCTGGGAAGACGTGCGCAGCAGTAGCCCGCAGACCTCCGGCCCCCCGCCCAGCGCAGCCCCCTCTCCTGCTTAGCCCTGAGGCCGCGGCCCGTGTGGCACGCCGCCTCCCCGGCAGCAGGTCTGACCTACCCTCGATATCCACAGCCGAGGCCCTGCGGGGCCTTGGCTGTTTTCTTGTTCGCCCATAGCCCCCGTCGGCCGGTGGTTTCGATACGTCCCTACTCAACCACCGGCCGGCCCGCAACCTGCCACTTGCAACCTGCAACCTGCAACTTGCCACCTGCCCCCTCGGAGCGCCCATGCCTGTCGTCGCCATCACCCCCTACCCGTGGATTCAGGACATTATCGCGCTGCTGATCACCTTCGCCGGCGCGCTGCTGTGGCTGCGCGTGCTGGACACGCTGGCGCGGCGGCGGATCATCTCGCAGCATCTGTCCCGCAAGCTGATCCACATCGGCACGGGGCCGATCTTCGTGCTGTGCTGGCTGTTGTACAGCGGCGAACCGCAGAGCCGCTGGCTGGCCGCGCTAGTGCCGGCCACCCTCACCGTGCAGTTTGCGCTGATTGGGTTGGGGGTGCTCAAGGATGAGGACGCGGTGCGGGCCATGTCGCGCAGCGGCGACCGGCGCGAGCTGCTCTACGGCCCGCTGCAATACGGCGTCATCTTCGTGCTGATGACGCTGCTCTTCTGGCTGGACTCCCCCGTCGGCATCGTAGCGCTGATGATCCTGTGCGGCGGAGACGGGCTGGCCGACGTCGTCGGCCGGCAATGGGGCCGGGCCAAGCTGCCCTGGAACCCGCGCAAGTCGTGGGCCGGCAGCGCGGCCATGTTCCTGGCCGGCTTCGACTTCGCCCTGGCCTATCTGGCGCTGTTCGCCCGGCTGGGGATCTTCGATCTCAGCGTTGCGGCCGCGCTGCTGCCCTTGGCGCTGATCTGCCTGGCTGCGACGGTGGTNGAGGCGGTGTCCGGCCAGGACATGGANAACATCACCATCACCGTGACCGCGCTGGGAGTCGCGTGGCTGTTGACCGATGGGATGGGGGTGTGGGNNGTGGGATTTCTGTAGGTCGGGGNAGAGGTGTCACAGCGGATGGGAAACAGCGAATGAAGAACAGCGGATGGNGAAGGGCGGATGGGCTGGGCACTTCGGACGCGTCTGTTTATGAGTTTCCGCTTTGGCCGGTCTCCGACCGAGCCATGCCGTCGCGCCATTGATGGATGCGGCCTCAACGGTCTCGATAGTCGTTTACGACCAGCACCGCTCCAAACTCGCACGCATCCACACACGCCCAACACAATCTGCAGCGCCCAGCATCGATCACTGGCGGCTCATCACGGTCGAAGCGGATGACGGCCTGCCAGCGACAGGCATGCATGGCCTGGCAGCGCCGGCATAGCTGGCACAGGTCTGGATCGACGACGGGATTGCGGGGGGCAAGGACTGACGGTCCTGGTTGGACATGGGAGCTGCTTGATGACATGGAAGCCATACCGTCCCGATATCAGGACCGTCAGTCCTCAGAGGCGCTAGATGAAGATGATCGGCAAGGACTGACGGTCCTGGTTGGACATGTAAGCCATACCGTCCCGATATCAGGACCGTCAGTCCTCAGAGGCGCTAGATGAAGATGATCTGCGCGCCGTCGGTCATGTCCATGAAGTCGCTGGCGGTGACGATGGCCTCGACGCCCTCGACGAAGTCGTCCATGCTCAGATCCATCATGTCGACCGACATCTTGCAGGCGTAGAGCTTGGCGCCGGCGTCGGCCAGCATCTGGATGTACTCGCGCACCGGCGGCACCTCCAGCTTCTCCATCTTGTCCTTCATCAGCTTGGTGGCGAAGGCGGTCATGCCGGGGAAGACGCCCAGCGCGTTGGGGATGCCCAGGTTGCCGGTCTTGACGCCCATCATGGTCATCTTCATGCTGGTGTTGCCCACCGGCGCGATCTCCAGGTGGTCGACCCGGCTCTTGTTGATCAGGTCCATGCCCCAGAAGGTGAAGAAGATAGTCACGTCGATGCCGTTGCCCAGCGCGGCCCAGCCCATGATCAGGGCNGGATAGGCCATGTCCAGCGTGCCCTTGGAACAGATAAACGCGACGTGGCGGTTTTCGTCAGACATTGTTCAGGTCTCCTTGTGCTGAAGACCCTTCGGGTTTGCGGCAAACCCGAAGGGTCTGGGATNTNCTAGACGCACCCTTCCGGCTTGCCCAGGCCTGAAATGCGGGCCACCTTCTTGGCGGGGCCCTTGGGGAAGAGGGCGAACAGTTCCTTGGTGGTCACGCCGGCGCCGTTGGTGATCTGGCGCAGCGTGGGCGACTTGTCGCTGCCCGAGGCGCGCGCGAAGTCGATCACCTTCCAGTGGGCAGCAGTCAGTTCCGGCACGCCCTCCTCAGCAGCGATCACGGCCGCAATGTCTTTGTTCCACTCGGCCGGGTTGGTCAGAAAGCCTTCGTCGTTGACCTGAACGGTCTTACCTGCGATGTCGCGGGTTGGCATGAGAAATACTCCTTGTTTATGTTATGTTATCGACGTGGAACGTAACTCGTAACTCGGGACTCGTAACCGGAGACTCTCTGCGACGAGCGGACGTTCCGGGTTCCGGGTTACGTGTCACGGGTTACGCATTACGTGTTACGCTCAATTCTTGGCCGCGCCGTTGCCGGCTGGGCCCTCGGCGCCGACGGCGCGCAGCATGCCCAGGGTGATGGCCAGGCCGCGGCGGGTTTGCGGATCGCGCAGTTGTTTGAGCAGGCTCCAGAGCGAGGTTTCAAGCTGCTCCGGCTGACCCTCGGCCAGACGCAGCCCGCCGGCCAGATTCTGCATCATGCCCATGATCTCCGGCTGCGTCATCTGCTTGACGGTGGTCAGGATCGTCACCGCGTTGTCGCCCAACTGACGCACATCCTCGGGGCCGAAGTGGTCGACGATGTTGTCCAGCACGTATTGGCCTTCTTTGAGCAGACGGAAGTAGCCGCGGCGCTCCAGCGCGTCCAGTTGCTGCACCGACATCGCCACCGCGTCGTTGAGGATCGGCATGGCATCGCGCCCCAGGTCGGAGAGGCTCTCCACCTGGTCCAGCAGCATCTCGATGTTGTGCGTGTTGCGCGCCAGCCGCTTGAGCAGGCTCAGCATATCTTCAAGCTGCACATAGGGCTCGATCTCGCTGAGCTGCTCCACGACCACCTGGTACGCGTCCAGCGCCACCGGGGTCAGGTCGCCCTTCAGCTCGTCCCACTCCTGCTGCCGGCGGCGCTGCTCCTGTACGTGTTCGGTCAACGCCTGCATCTGCGTCGTCATCGCATCCATCTTTGCGTTTAGTTCCTGCAAAGCCTGCGTCTGATCGTGATCCATGTTCAACCTCTGGTCTCTCTTCGCCGGTTACCGTTCACCGATTACCGTTCACCGCTCACATCCACTTGCCGGCCATCTGCATTTCGGCCGTGATCGGCAGCGGCTTGCCCTTCAGCAGCAGGTTCCAGTACATCCAGCGGAACATCATCTTGCCCCAATGGTTGATGCGCGATTCCTGCAAGAGGGAGAAGGGGCCAATGCCGGGCAGCGGGAACTTGCCGGGCAGCGGTTCCACGTCGTAGTTGAAGTCGATCAGGAAGCCCTTGCCGAAGCCCGACTCGATGTAGCAGTTGGCGTGGCCGTCGAAGGTCTCACGCAGCGGCAGGCCATCGACGTAGCGCAGGAAGTTCTCGATGAAGACGTCGCCCTGGAAGTGGGCTACGGAGCCGGCCTTGGAGCTGGGCAGATTGGTCGCGTCGCCCAGCACGAAGACGTTGTCGTAGTTACTGGCCTTGAGGGTGTGCTTTTCGGTGGGCACGAAACGCAGCTCATCGCCCATGCCGGAGCGGGCAATCACCGGGTCGCCCATGTTGATGGGAATCGTCACCAACAGGTCGTACTCAACCTCTGTGCCGTCGTAGGCCATGATCTTGTTGGCGTCGGGATCGACCTCCATCAGCAGGAACTCGGGAATGACCTTGATGTTCTTCTGCTCCAGGATGTCGCCCAGCAGGCCGGCCGCGCGCGGCTTGGTGAACGCGCCCGGCAGCGGCGTGGCGTAGATCAACTCCACGCGATCACGCATGCCGTGCTCGTGGAAGAACCAGTCGGCCAGGAAGAGGAACTCCAGCGGCGCCACCGGGCACTTGATCGGCATCTCGGCCACGTTGAGCACCAGCCGGCCGCCCTCCCAATGACGCAGATGCCTGGCCAGCGCGGTCGCGCCGTCGATGGTGTAGAAATCGAAGATGTTGCGCCGCCAGCCGTCGCCGGTCAACCCTGGCGTCTCATCGNGCTCGATACGCGAGCCGGTTGCAATCACCAGGAAGTCATAGGGCAGCACGCGGTTGTCCTTCTTGAGCTTCACCCGGTTTTGATCTGGTTCGATTATGTCGATCTCTGAGAGGATGAACTCGACGCCGCGCGGCAGATAGTCGCGCCGCGGCCGCACCACGTCCTCTCGGTTGTAGATGCCAAATGGGATGAAGAGCAGGCCCGGCTGGTAATAATGGTTCTCGGACTGATCGACCACGGTGATCTTCCACTGATCCGGGTCCATTTCTTGAACCAGTTTGTTGGCGACGATGGTGCCGGCGGTGCCGGCGCCGAGAATGACGATCCGTTTCATGGTCAGTTAGCCTCGTTTCAGGTGTCGGGTGTCAGGCGTCAGGTGTCAGGTGTCAAGTGTCGGGTGTCAGGCGTCAGGTGGATTCCAGGCCCTGAGGGGCCTTTGTGCTGTCAGCCGGTGGGTTTCCAACCACCGGTCCGGGCTGTCAGTCGCTGGATGGGATCACAACCTGCTGATCTCGGCAATGCGCTGCAGACGGCCGGCCAGGTCCAACCGCTCCTGGGCAATGTGGGCAAAAATATCGGCAATGCGCTGCACAAAAGGCAGCACGCTCGCCTGGCCCTGCGGGTCCAGCCGATGAACCTGGTCGATGTGCTGGCGCAACAGCTCCGGCGCCAACGCCAGATCGGCAGCAAAGTGAGCGATCTGCTGCTCGCTGGGCGGCCACTGTTGCGGCGCGATGCCGCCCACCACCAACATGGCCTTGATCTCGCTGCCCACACGGATCAAACCCCGGGCGCACAGCAGGCCCAGCGGACTCGCCACGAAGCGCGGCGTCAGCGACGGCTCGCTGGCGATCCTGGCCCACAAGTCCAGGCAACGCTGGCGCGCTACGGGGGATGTCTCGGCCGCGCTATACAGCCCGCAGGGGTTGCTGGCCTGCGTGATCGAGCGCCCATCCAGGTCGGTGAGCAGAATCATCACACCCAGGGCGTCGGCGAAGCTGTCCTGGATCAGTTGCACACACTCCAGCGGGAAGAGCTCAGCGGCCGGACCATCGAGCATCGCTGCCAGCGCCGGCCGCGGCGTGGGCGCAGCCGTGCGTTGGCGCAGCCAGTCGTCGATCTGCTCACGCGGGAAACGCCACTGACCGCCGACCTTCACGGCCGGCAGCCGGCCGCTGTCGGCCATGCGGTAGATGGTCGTGCGATCCACGTGCAAGATCGTTTGCAATTCTTTGGTGGTGAGCAGGTCAGCCATACTTGTGCATATCCTAACACACTTTCTCCGGAAGCAATATGATCCAGATCATATCCGGCGACAAAAAATGCAAGATAGTGCAAATGATGCAGAGAATGCAACACGTGTGGAAGAATTCTGGCACTTGGCAAGGCGCCGGTTCAGGCAGAAACCGGCCTGGTGACGACAAACTCCGTTGCTCGCGCGNCGTGGGGGCTGGCGAAGTCTGTTATGCCAGCCAGCAAGACCGGCTTTTTGCACTTCGCACCAAATTCGACTTGATTTTTATCCGTTCCTGATGTACACTAATGGTGTCTTAATCTAAGTTCACGCCCAAGCGGAGCAGCCAACTGGCTCCGCACCATCTGTCCTGTTTCTGCGACAGGATCGCCGCTACAAACCCCGGTTGCACTTCATCGTCATTGCGGCCGGGGCGCCGGTTTCGAGACGCTGCACGGAGTGAATGTCTGTTCCGTGCAGTCCGGGCCACAGCCCAGGCTGGATCCAACGACCAAACGCATGATGCGGCTGCTGCCAGTCAGCGCCGCAGTCTCATGCGGTTAAGCAAGCTGTAGAAAAACCAGCCCTGCCAGCGGCATGCAGCCGCAGCCCGCGCCTCTNGGCGCCTGCTGCCTGTTTGTTGCTGGCAGAGCCGTGCCGCACAGGTTCCCAGGCAGGCAGTAGGTGTTGAGCGCGCCGACAGCGCAAGCGCCAACACTGGCCTCTGCGGGACCTACCTGGCTCATCCGCTAGCTGCTGATCCTGGACCAAAGCTGTGGCCGCCTATCGTGGCCGCAGCTTTTCATTTCTGTGGCCAGCACGACGATTGGACAACAGGCAAGGGCAATGGCTGCAACGATCACGGCCCTGCGCTTTCAACAGCGCAATCGGGAACGGGTCAACGTCTATCTCGACGGCGCCTTTGCATTTGGCCTGCCCGCTGTCACGGCAGCATCCTTACGGATCGGCCAGAGCCTCGGCGAGGACGAGATCGCCAGCTTGCAGGGCCAGGATGCCGAACAGCGGGCCTACGAGCGAGCGTTGCGCTTTCTGGCCAGCCGGCCGCGCAGCACAGCCGAGGTGCGGCGTAACCTGGAGCCGCAAGCGCTGCCCGGCCCAACGGTGGACGCTNTCATCCAACGCCTGCAGGCGGCAGGNTATCTGGACGACGAAGCGTTTGCCCGCTTCTGGGTCAGCAACCGCGAGCAGTTCCGGCCGCGTGCGCCCCTGGCTCTGCGCCAGGAACTGCGCCAGAAGGGCATCGCCGACAGTATCATCAACCGGGCGCTGCACGAAGTAGACAGCGAAGACAGCGCCTACCGCGCCGGCCTGGCCCAAGCCCGGCGTTATAGAACACTTGATCAGCGCACGTTCCGCCAGAAGCTGGGCGGCTACTTGCTGCGTCGTGGCTTTCCCCACGCGCTGGTGTGGCCGGTGGTAGACCAACTCTGGCGCGAGCTGCGCGAGGGCGCCGAACATGGGGAGGAGGAAAATGGCTGGCCTGGTTCCAGCCATTAACCGATAAACGANCAGGGCGTCAGCCNGNGAGACGCCCCCAGGAGTCACGATGCAAACACCGGTCATTTTGACAATACTAGGCCTGGTACTGGGCCTGGTGCTTGGTGCGGTCATCGGGCACTTCCTGTATCGCTACGTCAACGACGAGCGCATCAAGTCGGCCAAGAATCGCGCCGAGGAGATCACACGCGACGCTGAACGTACCGTCGAACAGATGCGCACCCAGGCGGAACTGCAGTACAAAGAAGAGCAAGTCCGCCTACGCGAAGAGATGGAGCAGGAAACCAACTCCCGACGCCGTGATCTACGGCGCCAGGAAGAGCGACTGCAGCGACGACAGGAAACCCTTGACAACAAACTGGAAGAACTGGAAAGTCGAGACAAAAACCTGCAAAAACGGCAGAAAAGTCTCGACAAACGAATCGCCGATCTCGACAAGCTGGAATCCCAGCATCAAAAAGAGCTGGAGCGCATCGCGGGCCTGAGCAGCGACGAAGCCAAGCTGTTGTTGCTGGATTCGGTGCGCGATGACACACGCCAGGACATGGCGCGCGTGATCCGCGAGGTCGAAGCTGAAGCCATGTCCGAGGCCGACCGCCGCGCCCGCAAGATCATCACCATGGCCATCCAGCGGGTGGCCTCGGAGCAGGTGGCGGAAACCACCATCGCGTCGGTGCCGCTGCCCAACGACGAGATGAAGGGACGCATCATCGGCCGCCAGGGCCGCAATATCCGCTCCATCGAGCAGGCCACGGGCGTCGATCTGATCGTCGACGACACGCCCGAAGCCGTGATCATCTCCAGCTTCGACCCGGTGCGTCGCGAGGTGGCCCGCCTGGCCATCTCCAAGCTGGTGGTCGATGGCCGCATCCACCCGGCCCGCGTGGAAAAGGAAGTGCAGAAGGCGCAGGAAGAGGTCGAGCAGGTCATCTGGGAGGCTGGCGAGCAGGCCACCTACGACACCGGCCTGCAAGGGCTGCACCCGGAGGTGATCAAGCTGCTGGGCCGGCTGCGCTTCCGCACCAGCTATGGCCAGAACCAACTCTACCATGCGGTGGAGACGGCCCATCTGGCCGGCGTGCTGGCGGCCGAGCTGGGCGCGGACGTGCGTTTGGCCAAGATGGGCGGCCTGTTGCACGACCTGGGCAAGGCCGTCACCCACGAAGTGGAGGGCCCCCATGCGCTGGTCGGCGCCGACATCGCCCGCCGCTATGGCGTACCGCCCAAAGTAGTCAACATCATCGCGGCCCACCACCACGAGGTGGAGCCTGAAACGCTGGAGGCGATCCTGGTGGAGGCGTCGGATGCCATCTCAGGCGCGCGGCCGGGCGCACGGCGCGAGGCGCTGGAGACCTACCTGCGCCGCGTGACAGCGTTGGAGGACCTGGCCAACTCCTTCGAGGGCGTGGAGCAGTCCTACGCGATCCAGGCCGGCCGCGAGATTCGTATCGTGGTCAAGCCCAACGTCGTCGATGACATGGCGGCCATCACCCTGTCGCGCGACATCGCCAAGAAAGTCGAAGACAACCTGGAATACCCCGGCCAGATCAAGGTCACGGTGATTCGTGAGACGCGGTCAGTAGACTACGCCAAGTAGCCGCTGGTCAATGCTGAAACGCCAAGAGAGGCTCCTGGAAATCCAGGGGCCTCTTCTGTTTTTTCCCAGACTGAGGAAATACTCCATGCTGGCCGTAACCTTGCAGGCAGTCGCTCGTCTTTCACTTCAGTAGAGTAACCTATTTCAGGAGCGAAAAACACGATGACACTCACCGCCGCCGCTAACAGCCGCCATGGGTTGCTGACTAACAGCTCACAGGTCGCTACGTTGCTACCGTTTATTCCTGGAGATGCGCGACCGATGGATCTGATCAAGGTTTCGGCCAATTCCCGATCAACCGCAGTGGCAGGAGCGATTGCCGGCATCGTGCGCGACCAAGGGCATGCTGAAATGCAGGCCATTGGCGCGAGCGCCGTCAATCAGGCTATCAAGGCGATCGCGATTGCCCATGGCTATCTGCAACTGGACAATATCGATATTGTTTGCGTACCATCCTTTACCGAAGTGGCCATCGACGGCAACGAACGCACCGCCGTGCGCATTTCCATCGAAAAACGCTAGCGGACCGGCTGCATGAGACAGCCCCCGCTCATGGCTGAAGAAAAAAGGNCGCCACAAGTGGCGTCCTTTTTCATTGCCTAATCAGGCTGGGGTGCTGCGCAACGGCCGGCCAAANCGCAAGATTGTTTTCGGACAGGTATCTACTCAGGCGCCGGCCAAACGTTGGTTGAATAGCTGTGGGTCGAGTAGCCGTCTGCGGCGTATCGAGACCCGTCTGCGCCGTAGCTAAACCAGCGTTGGACCCGCCGCCGGTGGCGAGCACATTGATTTCGATACGGCGGCCTACTCAATCAACGTGCTCGCCACCGGCGGCTGAGTAGTAACTCGGATAGTTGCTAATCAACCGATGGCCGGCCAGCCGGCTTGGGGCGATTACGCTTGGAGCGGCGCGACGAGCCGCCAGCGCTGTCAGGGAGACGTTCCTCGTCCAACGTACTGAGCAGGGGATCGAGAGCTTCGTCCTCTTCAGCCATCTGCTCAGGCTGGCGGCGCATGNCGCAGCCGCTGCACCCCCGGCCCGCTGTCCCTTTCGTTCCCAACTCCGCCGCAGGATACTCCTTGATGGCCCCGTCGTCCAAACGCACGGTAACCGTCTCACGCAGCGGCTGGATGCGGCGCACGCGGCCTTCGCCGTCCGGGGTCATCACCGCCGCGCCCACCTTGGGCAGTTGCTTGCGGGCGTCTTCATACACCTCCGCCTCGTAGGACAAACAGCAAAGCAGCCGGCCACAGACGCCAGAGATCTCCGGGGGATTGAGCGGCAGATTCTGCTGCTTGGCCATCTTGATGGTCACCGGGTTGAACTCGCGCAGCCAGGCGGAGCAACACAGTTGACGCCCGCACTTGCCGACGCCGTCCAGCACCTTAGCCTGGTCGCGCACGCCGATCTGCTTCATCTCCACACGCGAGTTGAGCGCCCTGGCCAGATCCCGCACCAGGTCGCGGAAGTCGATGCGGCCCTCGGCAGTGAACGACACCACCAGGCGGCTGCCGTCATAGCTGTACTCCGCCGACACCACCGTCATGGGCAGTCGATGCTCGCGGGTCCTGGCGCGGCACAACGCCAGCGTGTCATCCTCCTGGCGATGGAAACGGTCGCGCTCCAGCAGATCAGTCGCCGTAGCGCGGCGCACCACCGGCTTGAGATCGCCAGCCAGCAGGTTATCGGCCACCGCGCGCGGCGACCAGGTCACCTGGCCCACCTCTTGCCCCTGCGAAGTCTCGACAACCACGTACTCATCAGCCGTCAAGTCCAACAACACACCAGGATCGAAATAATAGATCTTGGTGACAGGTCGAAAACTGACTCCAACCACAACAGGCATAGGTCCTCCTGCTTCAGACACTAGGACGNGCCGGAACGCGGCGCTGGCACGTGTAACACCAACGTCTCCAGCAGCAGCCGGGCGTTGACGTTTTGGTTGATCTGGGTGGGCGCAGCTTGCAGCCGCGCCAGGTAACGCTGCACGTGGGATGGGTCGTAGCCGGCCGCCTCATGCGCTAGTTCAGCGGCCAGGTCGACGTTGCGCACGAAGTCGCCGCAGCCCTGCTGCACCAACAGCACGTCGCGCCACCAACTGGCCCATAAGGCCAGCGCTGGCTGCAAGGCAGCCGGGGAGCGGCTGAGCTCCTCGGCCCAGGCCAGCCGTTGAACGCGATTCTGGCGCGGCAGATCACGCATTTGGGCCAAGCGCTGAGCGCGCTCGTTCCAGGCTTTGTCGTCGCCCAGGCGCTGGACAGCCCAGCCCAGCCGGCCTTCGGCCAGCCGAGCCAACAGATCAGCCTGCGCGCGGCTCGCGCCCCAATGGGCCATCAGCGCATCGGCCACCTGCTGTTGGGGCAAGCCGCGCAAAGTCAACACCTGGCAGCGCGAGATGATGGTGGGGAGCAACGCATGGGGCCGCGCGCTGGTCAGCAGCATCACGACCTGGGCCGGCGGCTCCTCCAGCGTCTTGAGCAGCGCGTTGGCGGCCGGCAGGTTGGCCCGATCCAGATCGCGCAGCACAAAAATCTTGTAGCGGGCCTCCATCGGCGACAGCGACGCCTCGCGCTGCATCTCGCGAATTTGGTCGATCTTCAACACGCCGTCACGGCCGCGTTCAGAGTCGTCAGCGGCTACCAGCCGCACGTCGGGATGCACCCCTTGCGCCACCAGCCGGCACGAACGGCACTGGCCGCACGGCTTTTCATCAGCCTGGCAGATCAACGCCGCCGCCAGCGCCATGGCCAGGGTGCGCTTGCCCACCTGAGTTGGGCCAGCCAGCAGCAGGGCATGGGGCAGCCGGCCGGCCCGCAGGCCGCGGTCCAGCAGATCGACTGCCCAGCGATGCCCGAAGACGGGCCACGAAGTCAAGCTCATGCGATCTCCTTTGGCTCTGGCCGGCATTGTACCACACATGCGCCACAATGACAACGGCGATTGCCGCACGCCAGAAATGACTTTTCTGCGGAAGAAAAGTCATTTCTA
>Ga0056914_10002391_pt1 | contig 11901 bp, 10 predicted proteins | sample TNRBio252014_DNA_FD_55168 | JGI IMG/M metagenome (GOLD analysis project Ga0056914, IMG submission 55168) | Wastewater treatment Type I Accumulibacter community from EBPR Bioreactor in Madison, WI, USA - TNR Reactor_6/25/2014_ DNA | ecosystem: Engineered > Bioreactor > EBPR > Anaerobic-Aerobic >...
TGGTCGGTCTGGCGATGGCCGACCGTGTTGTGCGCCATGTCCGACAGCACCAGGTCGGGCGCGCCGCCCAGCGCGTCAATCAACTGCTGATCGACGCCGGGATTGGTGAAATCCGCCTGGATCAGGATCGCACCGGGGATCGGATCGACCGGCAACAGGTCCACGCCCACCACCGCCGAGGCCCCCTGTTTCAGCGCCACCTGCACCCAGCCGCCGGGCGCACAGCCCAGGTCGATGACCCGGCTGCCCCGCCGGATCAGATGCAGCTTCTCGTCCATCTCGATCAGCTTGAAGGCCGCGCGCGAGCGCCAGCCCTCGGCCCGCGCCTTCTCGGACCATTTGTCGGCCAGTTGGCGCTTGATCCATTGCTGGCTCGACAAGCTCTTCTTGTCGGCGGTCTTGATCTTCTGGCCCATGCCGCGCCCGACCGCCGTCCCGCCCGAAGGCGGGCGGACCATGCGCCGGCGTTCCTGATCGTCGCTCATGGGATGGTCATACGCGGTGAAGGCGCGCGGGGCTATCGCAGGTTCATCACAACGCACACGAAGATGACACGAAGGCAGCCTGCCCGCTGAGGTCATCGTGCACTTGGTGACAGCTTTGTGTGCGTCGTGATGAACCTTGCTTGCCCCACGCCCTGCGAAGGGCGATATCGGCGGCCTGCCCGAATCTCTCGTATCCTCTGGCGATGTCAGCCTTGCCCGATCTGTTCGACGACCTTCCTGAGGCCCCCAAGCCGACTGAACCCGTTCTCCCGCCGGCTGAGAAGCCGCAGGCCCTGTCGCGCCCGGAACCCGCCGCCGCTTCTTCGACCGGCGACTACGGGGCCGACGCCATCGAGGTGCTGGAAGGCCTGGAGCCGGTTCGCAAGCGTCCCGGCATGTACATCGGCGGCACCGACGAGCGCGCCCTGCATCACCTGTTCGCCGAGGTGCTGGACAACGCCATGGACGAGGCGGTGGCCCGCCACGCCAAATCCATCACGGTGGAGCTGGACCGCGACGGCTTTTTGGCCGTCACCGACGACGGACGCGGCATTCCGGTCGATCCGCATCCGCGCCACCCGGACAAGTCGGCGCTGGAGGTGGTGATGACCGTCCTGCACTCGGGCGGCAAATTCTCGGGCAAGGCCTATGAGACCTCCGGCGGCCTGCACGGTGTCGGCGTCTCGGTGGTCAATGCCCTGTCCGAACATCTGGAGGCGACCGTCTGGCGCGACGGTTTCGAACACCAGCAACGGTTTTCGCGCGGCCTGCCCCTGGGCAGGCTGGAAAAGCTGGGGCCGTCGCGGCGCAAGGGCACCCGCATCCGCTTCAAGCCCGACGACCAGATCTTCGGCACGGGCACCGCCTTCAAGTCGGCGCGTCTGTACCGCATGGCGCGGTCCAAGGCCTATCTGTTCCGCGGCGTCACCATCGAATGGCGCTGTGATCCCGAGATCGCCGGCGACACGCCGCCTAAGGCCACCTTCCACTTTCCCAACGGCCTGGCCGACTATCTGGCCGAACGCATCGGCGAGCAGGAGACCGTCACCCCCGCCTTCTTCGGTCGCATCGAGCGCAAGGGCGATGCCGGGGCTGTCGAATGGGCCGTGACCTGGAGCCCGGCGGGCTTTGGCGACCACGACAGCTTCATCCAGTCCTACTGCAACACCGTGCCGACCCCGGACGGCGGCACCCATGAGGCGGGATTCCGCGCCGCCCTGTCCAAGGGCTTGAAGGCCTATGCCGATCTGGTCGGCGAAAAGCGCGCCGGCATCCTGACGGCGGAAGACACCGTCTCGGCCGCCGGGGCCCTGGTGTCGGTCTTCATCAAGAACCCGGAGTTCCAGGGNCAGACCAAGGACCGTCTGTCGTCGTCNGAGGCCCAGCGNCTGGTCGAAAATGCGCTGCGCGATCCCTTCGACCACTGGCTGACGGAAAGCCCGGCCCGCGCCAACGCCCTTCTGGCCTTCGTCATCGACCGGGCCGAGGAGCGCCTCAAGCGCCGCAAGGACAAGGAAGTCGCCCGCGCCTCGGCGACCAAGAAGCTGCGCCTGCCCGGCAAGCTGGCCGACTGTACCCAGAATGCGGCCCAAGGAGCCGAGCTGTTCATCGTCGAGGGCGATTCCGCCGGCGGCTCGGCCAAACAGGCGCGTGACCGCGCCAATCAGGCCATCCTGCCCCTACGCGGCAAGATCCTGAACGTCGCCTCGGCGACCGACGAAAAGGCCCGGCAGAACCAGGAACTCAGCGACCTGATGCTGGCGCTCGGCGTCCAGTCCGGCAGCCGCTTCCGGCTCGATGACCTGCGCTACGAGCGGATCATCATCATGACCGACGCCGACGTCGACGGGGCCCACATCGCGTCCTTGCTGATCACCTTCTTCTATCGCTCGATGCCCGAGATGGTGAAGGCCGGCCGCCTGTTCCTGGCCCTGCCGCCACTCTACCGGATCAGCTATTCGGGCAAGACCGAATACGCCCGCGACGACGCCCACAAGGACGAACTTCTGGCCACTGTCTTCAAGGGCAAGAAGCCCGAGATCGGTCGCTTCAAGGGCCTGGGCGAGATGAACCCGTCCCAGCTCAAGGAAACCACCATGGACCCCAAGCGGCGCACCCTCGCCCGCGTCCTGGTGGAACCGGGCCACGAAGGCCAGATCGACGAGCGGGTCGAAACCCTGATGGGCAAGAAGCCGGAACTGCGCTTCCGCTTCATCCAGGAGCACGCGGCGTTTGCGGCGGAAGATCTGGACGTATGAGCCAGAACTTGTGCTTCTCACGCCAAGATTGTCAGCCACCCGACACTCGTCTATCCTGGCAACCTTTGCATCGGATATAGGGGTTCGTAGTAGGCATGGCGCTGCCAGACGCACTGTCGAGATTTCGCGACAGTCATTCATTGAGGTCTATGCGGAGAGCGCCATCGCACCCCGACGAGGTCAAGCAAATGACTTCCACGGACGGCATGGCCGATCTGGAATCTAGCGGGAACCGCGCGCTGGAAGGATTCAATGAGGTTGGCAGCGAACCCCGCGACCGTGAATCTGCCGAACAGTCTCGCCTGCTCTGGGTTGTTGGAGCCAGAGATGTGCCTTTTGCCGATGAAGCTGGCCCCTACGGGCGATCCTTGGCTGGCGGAGCGATCAAACACTCCAATCTAACGGGTGGCTCTGATGCTTACTCAGGTGGCGAAGCGTGGCGGATCAAGGGCAAAGGGCTTCTGGTCAACGCCTCATCCGGGCGATATGGAGCCGAGTGTGAAAAGGAGCTCAACGAGGTCGTGGACATTTTTCGGCATGCGGGATTCTCCGTCGCGTCGATGGGCTTTGATCTCGATAGCCCGACGACCCCCAATGCCGTCGCCGTCGGCGAACTAACGTGGCTTAGACCGTTATGAGCATTGCCTCTTCAGAAGAACTCGACGCTGTGTTCGGCCTGGAAAGCGAGGGCGACACTCCCGAAGAACGTTCGCTGACCTCTAAACGCGAGTTCGTGCGGAGCCAGCACCAGATTTCAATTCGTCAACCAGACGCGCCTGGTCGTTGGTTCCGAGCCAATGAAATCCTGCGGTTGTTTGGCTGGGAAACGTTACGCGTGCTCGCTGCCCGACCGGCGTCGCCAGTTCTAAGGAGGGGTGCCGATCCCGTTTCAGACCTGAGAAAGCAGATCGACGCTTTAGGAGTTTCCGAAGGCGGCGTTCTGAGTCGTGCCAATGTGTCTGAAGTTGGAAAGCGGGCGCTCAAGAGTAAATCCCAAGTTCCATTCGCCGATCTGGAAAAACTCGCACAGCACTTATCGCTCGACAGTGATCTGCTTGGTTTAGGATCCGAGCAGCCAGAAGTATCAAGATTGAGCGTCCGACTTAGGACGATTGGTTCGGGGCCTCGGGCACTAAGTGAAGCTAGTGTGCTTGCACTTGCTGAAGCGGCTTGGGTTATAGGCCGGCAACATGCGCTCCAGAACATGCTTGAGCACCCGACCTACAACTGGCCACATGATCCGAACAGCGATTACGGCTCTTCGATGACGCCAGCATGGAGAGTTGGTCAACGCCTCGCTGAACTCACGAGGGAGACATTAGAGGTTCAGCCAGGCGCCCCCATCGAGAGTATGACCCGCCTACTCGAGGAACGGCTGAACATTCCCGTCGTTCACGTGCGGCTGCCCAAGGAGTTCGCAGGAGCGACAATCGCCAGCGGCACGCTGCGCGGTATTGTCGTCAATCAACACGGGGCAAACGAAAACGTTTGGGTTCGACGAATGACATTGGCCCACGAACTCGGCCATTATCTATGGGACTCGCAAGAACGGCTCGAACAACTCGTGGTTGATCGACATGCCGATCTACAAAGTGACTACTCAAACATCCATGATCCAGTCGAGCAGAGGGCGAATTCCTTCGCTGTGGAGTTTCTAGCGCCACGCACTGAGGCCGGCGACGTCTACAAATCAATCGTCAACAGTGGATCCTCCGGAAGTGAAGGCATTGAGGCGGTGATGCGCCAATTCAATATAGGGCCGAGCGCAGCCTCGCACCACGTCAGAAATGAGCTACCTCAGTTTGAGGTTCCACCAGGTCCGCAGGGATTGCAGCCGACTGACGACATCAAAGGCTTAGAAGAATTTTCGGTTTCTTTTTTCGATCCCAACGACGTTCCTGAATCCAGGCGGGGTCGATTCGCGCGTCTTGTTGGCGAAGCGCATGCGGCTCAGCTAATCTCGGATGATACCGTTGCAGCGTATCTAAGCATCCCGAGGGACAAAGTCGAAACGGCGCTGACCTTCATCAACACAATTCAAGAAGCAACTCCCTCGCCCTCGTAGAAGCTTGTGGTAACCTCAGCGATTATGCGTTGAATTGTCAGCAGTTCAGCCGCCGGTCTACCCGTCAGGCACATGATCATCACCCCGGACTAGCAACGTCAGCGGCACCGATCTGGGTCCCAGGCTCGATACCTTCGCCTGCGTTTAGGTCCCGGCTCTCCGCGCTCACGCGCTCTGGGTGGCATGACGACGAAGTTGGGGGATTGTGGGCCCTTATCGCTCGCATTTCTTCGCGGATTGCCTCGCCCGATCGGGCGCATCGCAAAAATCGATCGCAAGATATCCGGAGCATTAAGCCCGGCCCCATACTCATCCCGTCCCGGATCCACGGGAGGGCGCATAGCCAGCGACCGTGTTGGATCGGGGATGCGGACTGAGCGGATAGCGGCGGGGCGGAGTACCTGCCGGTTCCGGGACCCACATCGCCGGTGTTGGCCCGACCGTCCGGGGCTGAAACAGCTGCGTAGCCTCTAACAGCGGCGCCGAGCAGGGGCTCCGGGAAAACAGATCGCGGCGGAGCGTCCCTTCAGGTCGAAACGCAACACGACATTTACGGTCACCGGACCCGAAGTCCGGCGCTCCGCTGCCCCTCCCAACCTTCGCTGGGAAACCGCGAGGTGGCCCCGCCATGCCTGTTCCCTAATCCCTAGGGTCGACTCCCTAACCCCACCCGCCACCGAACATTGACTTTCCACCCGAAATCGCTATGTTGCACTGCACCACGGAGCAGGAAGGCGAATCCGCGCCGCCCGTTCGCCCCGACTGGGCGGTTCCGCGAAGCCTGAAGACCGATGGCGCCCCGACCCGCGGGCCGCTGCGTCACACCCTTCCTTATCCGACAGGATTCCATGACTGAATTTACCAAACTCGGGCTCTCGGCCTCGACGCTCAAGGCCGTTGCCGACACCGGCTACACCGAAGCCACCCCCATCCAGGAACAGGCCATCCCCGTGGCCCTGGCCGGGCGGGACGTTCTGGGCATCGCCCAGACCGGCACTGGCAAGACCGCCGCCTTCACCCTGCCGATGGTCGACCGACTGGCCAACGGCTTCGCCAAGGCCCGGATGCCGCGCGCCCTGGTGCTGGCCCCGACCCGCGAACTGGCCGACCAGGTCGCCGAGAGCTTCGCCAAATACGCCAAGGGCACCAAGCTGAGCTGGGCGCTGCTGATCGGCGGCGTGTCCATGGGCGACCAGGTGTCGGCGCTGGACAAGGGCGTCGATGTCCTGATCGCGACGCCCGGTCGCCTGCTCGACCTGTTCGACCGCGGCAAGGTCCTACTGACCGGCGTTCAGATCATGGTCGTCGATGAGGCCGACCGCATGCTCGACATGGGCTTCATCCCCGACATCGAGCGCATCTTCAAACTGACGCCGCCGCGCCGCCAGACGCTGTTCTTCTCGGCCACCATGCCGCCGGAAATCACCCGGTTGACGACCCAGTTCCTGAAGGACCCGACCCGCATCGAGGTCGCCCGTCCGGCCACCACCGCCGACACCATCACCCAGTATGTCGCCCCGATCGGCTCGTCTGATCCCAAGGCCAAGCGAACCGCCCTGCGGATGTTGATCGAGCGCTCGGAGATCAAGAACGGGATCGTCTTCTGCAACCGCAAATCCGAAGTCGATATCGTCGCCAAGTCTCTGAAGGTTCACGGCTTTGATGCCGCCCCGATCCACGGCGACCTGGATCAGTCGCTGCGGATGAAGACCCTGTCCGACTTCCGCTCGGGCGAGTTGAAGATCCTGGTGGCCTCGGATGTGGCGGCGCGTGGCCTCGACATTCCCGACGTCAGCCACGTCTTCAACTACGATGTGCCGCATACGGCGGACGACTATGTCCACCGCATCGGACGGACGGGTCGCGCCGGTCGTTCGGGCGAAGCCTTCATGATCCTGACGCCGGCGGACGACCGGTCCTATGACAAGGTTCTCAAGCTTATCAAGAAGACGCCTGAGACCCTGGATCTGGAACTCGACGTCTCGGAACTGAAGTCGACGCCACGCCAGAAGGAAGACCGCAAGCGCACGCGCCGCGACACCCGCCCGCGTCCGATCGCCGACCACGGCCAGACCGCCTCGATGAAGCCCATTGAAGCCCCGGCCCCGACGCCCCGCAAGGCGGCCGAACCCGCCCCGGTCGAAACAGCTGAACAGCCGCCCCTGGTTGCCGCTGAGGGCGATGCGCCCAAGACCGACAAGCCCCGGCGCTCACGCGGCGGGCGTGGCCGCAAGACCGAGACGACCGAGACGACCGAGGCAACGCCGACGGTCGCCGCCGTGGCGGCCAGGCCGGCCCGGGACGATGTTCGTCCGCGGGGGCGCGGACGCGGTCGCGACGGCTCCGACAGCGAGCCGAGCCGGACGCCCGGCTTCGGGGACTCCACGCCGGCGTTTCTGCTGCGGCCGGCCCTGAAAAAGGAACCGGCTTAATCCCGCCGTTACTCTTGTCGGCCTAGGGTGCGGTGTCACGGTCGGACGATTCCGGCCTGAAGGGACGCCGAATGACCGCAGACGTCGACAGCACGCTTCGCAGCCCGGCCGCTTATGAGCTGGCCAAGTTGGCGCTCCAGGAAATGGAGTCCGCGGGCGTCTGGCCGACTCCGCTGAACTTCGAGATCTGGCTCCACTCCCTGAGCAGCCCGGAGAGCGGCCTGGCCATGGAGCTGCGCCGCATTCTGTCGAACGGACCGCTGACCGAGGACGAATCCGAACGTCTGGCCCACGACTTCCTGCCTCGGGCCCGCCTGTCCGATGAGATCCGCGACGCCGGGGCCCAGTTGTCGCGCGAGTTGAACAGCGTTGCCGGTGCCATCGCCGACGCCCAGAAGAACCAGGCCGCCTATGGCGAAACCCTGGCCGAAGCCGACCAGAACCTGTCCTCCGGCAGCGACGTTCAACAGACGATTCGCGATCTGGCGGCGGCGACCCGCAAGGTGTCGACCGAAAACGCGGCCCTGGAACAGCGCCTGTCGGAATCGACCCGCGAGGTCGGAAAGCTGCGCGAACATCTGGAACAGGTCCGTCGCGAGTCCATGACCGACGCCCTGACCAAGCTCGCCAACCGCAAGGCCTTCGACGACGAACTGGCCCGTCAGTGCGAACGCGCGGCGGAACGTGGCCAGCCGCTGGCCCTGGCCGTACTCGACATCGACCATTTCAAGCGCTTCAACGATACCTGGGGTCATCAGACCGGCGATCAGGTCATCCGCTATGTCGCCAGTGTCCTGTCACGCCTGGCCGTGCCGCCGCGTGTCGCGGCCCGCTATGGCGGCGAGGAGTTCGCCCTGATCTTCCCGGCCGAGTCCGCCTCGGATGTGGCCACGGCCCTGGAGGATACGCGACGCGAAATCGCCTCGCGCTCGCTCAAGCGTCGCTCGACCAACGAAGACCTCGGGGCCGTCACCCTGTCGATCGGCCTGGCCGAATGGCGGGCCGGCGAAGCGCCGAGTTCCCTGCTCGAGCGGGCGGATGAGGCGCTCTACGCATCCAAGCGCGGTGGTCGCAATCGCCTGACCGTGGTCGAGGACGCCGCCAAGGCGGCCTGACCTCTATCCCCGCGCCAAACGCTCCGGCTAGACTGACGCGATGAGAAGCGTGCTCTTCAATCTGGCCTATTGGGTCCTGTCGATCCTCTACACCCTGGCGGCGGCCTTCGCGGCGTTGGCCCCCGGGCGCAAGGCTGTCCAGTGGATTATCCGGCGCTATGTCAAACGGATGGTCCAGGCCATGCGAGTCCTTGCCGGTATTCACATTGAGGCTAGGGGCAAGGACAGGTTGCCGGAGGGGGCCTTCATCATCGCCGCCAAGCACCAGAGCTGGGGCGACGGCTTTTCCGTCTATGACCAGTTCGACGACCTGGCCTTCGTGACCGGCGACCATCTTGAGAAATTCCCGCTATTGGGAACGGTGCTGCAGAAGCTGGGGGCCATCGTCGTCAACAACTGCGGCGGCCACGAAGCCCGCAAGGCCCTGGCCCAGTCCGCGGCCATCGCCCATCAGCAGGGCCGCAAGATCCTGATCTATCCCGAGGGCAATCTCGCCAAGGTGGGTGAGAAGTTCCGCTACCGCTCCGGCGTCTGGCACATGTACCGCGACTTCGACATGCCGGTCGTGCCGCTGGCGACGAACCTGGGCCTGTTCTGGCCGCAGGAGGATTTCAGGAAAAACCCGGGCAAGGCGACCATCGAGTTTCTGGACCCGATTCCAACGGGCCTGCCCAAGGCCGAGTTCATGGCACGGCTGGAAGACGCCATCGAGACCCGCACCGCCGAACTTGTCGCCGAGGCGACCGGCCGGCCCGTGACCCCGGCGGTGCAGGTACCGGCCCCAGATGAGGTCAGGAAGGCCGCAGCCAAACCGGCCTAATCTCACTGGAACAGCCGCATATCGTCGCCCTCGATCTCCCAGGTCTGCCGGTTGGGCGTGACCACATAGAAGGGCAGACCGTGCTGCAGGGCCAGAAAGACAAAGGTCTCCACCGGCACATCACTGACGACCTGGGTCATCATCAGCGCCGCCGTCTGACCGTCGCCGCCTGCCTGCATGTCCAGGGTCACGCAGCCTCGACTAAGCCGATCTGCCTGCTCGATTGTGCGGCCATCCGGCGAGACGGAGAAGCGATAGTGACCGCCCGTCACCACGACATTCTGCCGGGTCGTCGCCGCCATCATCCAGACCAGCCAGCCGTCACCATCCGGATCAGCGAGGATCAGGCTGTTGTACCGGTCCGAGCACGGCTGGGTCACGCCGGCGCGCGCCATGGCCACAGCCCGGAACATCGCCAGTTCTGTCTCCGAGAAGGGCTGCGTCGCCTCGACCACGACCGGCGCGTCGTCGCCCCTGAAGACAACGTCATAGAACGGCTCCGGTGCCGCCGGGGAGCCGCGCCCGAATCGAACCACATGTCCGCCGTCACGCTCGACCACGATCCAGCCGATCATCCCGGCCAGTTGCTCCTCGGAAACGGCCTGCCGAAGGGCGTCCGTGCCATGCCAGGCGAACTGATCACGTCGGTACATGGCGCGGCCCAGCGCCTCGACAGTTTCAACCTCGAAGGAACGAATGGGCCTCGGCTCGGCAGGTTGCGCCAGGGCCGGCGTCGCCAGCAGTCCCGTGGTCACGCAGAGGGCGACGAGCAGGGTTTTCATGGACCCACCTTGACGCGAATGCAGTCGCGCCGCAATCCTCAGCGGCGCTTCGCTTTCGGCTTCGGCCTGAGCGCGACCTCGACGGCGCGCCGGGCCCAGGCCACGGCCTCATCCGCGTCATCGGTGGCCGACGCCGGCAGCGACCAATAGGCCATGACCATCTCTTCGCCAGCCTTGGTGCGATAGGTGAACCGGCGCGCGCCCTCGGCCTCAAGCTCGGCGGCCAGGGCCGCGTCGGCCTTCAGCCAGACCTCACCGTCGTCGAGGATGGCGAACATGGCCCCTGCGAACTTGACCCCGGCGGCCCCGAACATCGGGCGGATGTCGATCGGACCCAGGTCGGCCAGATGATCCCTCACCCATTCGCCAAAGCCCTTGTCATAGCCCATCAGGCGTCAGGAGCCGGCACGATGGTGACGCTCTCTCCACAGCCGCAGGCGTCGGTTTCGTTCGGGTTGCGAAACACGAACCTCGAGGCCAGTCGTGTGGTTTCGTAGTCGATCTCGGAGCCCAGCAGGAACAGCACCGCCTTGGGTTCGATAACGACCTTGGCCCCCTTGTCCTCGACCACCTCGTCCAGCGGATCTATGGTCTCGGCGTAGGAGACGACATATTCCTGACCGGCGCAGCCGCCGTTCTTGATGCCGACGCGCAGGGCCGCCATCGGCCGGTCGGCGCGGGCCATAATCTCGCGCACGCGCTCAGCCGCAGCTTCGCTCAGGCGTAGAACCTGCGGGCGCGGACGGCGGGGGACCGGCTGGGCTTCCATCAGAACATGTTGAGCGAGAGCTTGGCCTCGTCGCTCATCCTCGAGGGGTCCCACGGCGGATCGAAGACCAGCTGCGCCGAGGCCGAACGGATGCCCTCGACCTTGGCCACGGCGGCCTCGACCCAGCCCGGCATCTCGCCGGCCACCGGGCAGCCCGGCGCGGTCAGGGTCATCTCGATGAGCACATCGCGCTCATCGTTGATGTCGACCTTGTAGATCAGGCCCAGCTCATAGATGTCGACCGGGATCTCCGGGTCAAACACGGTCTTGAGCGCCGCGACGATGGCGTCGGTCAGGTTGGCGATCTCAATCTCGGTCATCGCCTCGGCCTGGCCGGCGTTCCAGGCGGCATTGAAGTCCGTGCTGTCGCTGATCTTGCTGTCGTCCATCTGGGTCACTGGAAAAAGGTCCGGGCCTTGCCGAGGGCGTCGACAAAGGCGTCCACATCGTCGGTCGTATTATATAGGGCCATGCTGGCGCGAATGCTCGAGGTCAGGCCAAATCGGCTCATCAGGGGTTCGGCGCAATGCTGGCCGGCGCGCACGGCGACGCCATACCGATCCAGGATCTGGGCGATGTCATGGGCGTGAGCGCCGTCCACGGTGAAGGCCAGGATCGCCCCCTTGCCCGGTGCGGTGCCCAGCGGCCGGAACCACTCAAAGCCATGTAGGGCTTGAGCCGCCCGATCATAGAGCGCCTGTTCGTGGGCGTGGATAGCGGCGCGGTCCTGCCCCGACAGCCAGTCCAGCGCAGTGCCCAGGCCGATGGCCTCCAGGATCGGCGGCGTGCCCGCCTCGAACCGCCGGGGCGGCTCGGCATAGCGGACGGCGTCCTCGGTGACGCTTTCGATCATTTCGCCGCCACCCTGATAGGGCGGCAGGGCGGCCAGGGCCTCGGCCTTGCCGTACAGAACGCCGATGCCGGTCGGGCCGTACAGTTTGTGGCCGGTGCAGACGTAGTAGTCACAGTCCAGCGCCCTTACGTCCGGGTCGGCGTGGACAGCGCCCTGGCAGCCGTCGACCAGGATCTGCGCGCCGACCGCGTGGGCCATGCGGCCGATCTCTGGGACCGGATTGAGGGTGCCCAGCACGTTCGACATCTGGGTGACGGCGACCATCCGCGTCTTTGACCCGATCAGGGACGCCAGATGCTCCATGTCCAGCGAGCCGTCGTCA
>Ga0056914_10002397_pt1 | contig 11887 bp, 8 predicted proteins | sample TNRBio252014_DNA_FD_55168 | JGI IMG/M metagenome (GOLD analysis project Ga0056914, IMG submission 55168) | Wastewater treatment Type I Accumulibacter community from EBPR Bioreactor in Madison, WI, USA - TNR Reactor_6/25/2014_ DNA | ecosystem: Engineered > Bioreactor > EBPR > Anaerobic-Aerobic >...
AAGTCCATGTTAATCCACTGTTTCAATTTTTTGCGCGCCGTGGCAAGGTGCCATTTCGAGGTGCCTTCACTAATGTTGACCCGTTCGGCGATTTCTGCGTGCGACAAACCTTCGATGGCATACAGCATGAAGACATCCCGCGTTGCTAAAGGGAGTTTTTCCACTAATTTGAGCACATCTTCTATATGCAAGCGGTTAAGCGCTGATTCCTGCACGGGGGCATCGTGGTCTGCTATGTCAAGGAAATAGACTTTCTGAGCGGTGCGGCTTTTAAAGTGATCGGAAACGCTGTGGTAAACGATTCGCCTGATCCAACCTTCCAAAGACCCGCTGAAAGTAAAAGTGTGCAGTTTCTTAAATACCCTTAAAAAACCTGCATTGACAATTTCCATCGCAGTTTCCCGATCGCCCGTATAGCGCATGCACATTTGTATCATGGTTGGGAAGAACCGCCGGTACAGCGTTTCCTGCCAGGCACGTTCGTTCCTGATACACCCCTCAACCATTTCTTTTTCGGAATACTGCATGTGTTTGGTTTAGCTTAAAACAACAATCCTACCCGGATGATCAGCCGTTGATACAAAATATCGCGGATCTCGATGTCGCCGGAGAAATTGAAATCCCTGCGGAAATAAGCTTTCTGAAATTTGTAGCCGATGTCTGCTGTGAGATTGGTGCGCTTTTTGGCATTAAATCTCATACCGATTGCCGGGTGCAACATCCAACCGCCACGTGCTTCCGTTATGAATTCCCGTTCATTGGTTGCCATGAATCCATAACCTGCTCCGAACGTATAATAAGGCGCCTTGATCTTTTTATTCAGATAACCCCTGAATTCTGCAAAAACCGGGTAGATCACTTCATCATCGTCTGTGCCATACGTTTCTACGCCAAGCCCAAGTCCGACTCCAAACCATCGGGAAAACTGGAATCCGCTTACATTGTGAAAACTCACACCCATTTTAAACTCACTGGCGGCGCGCGTATTCAGAGATCCAAGCGACATGGCATTGTAGAAACCGCGTTCTCTGAACTCGTAAACCTGTGGTTCTTTGGGTTTGGGCTGGGCTTTTGCTTTGCCGTTTATCAATTCGTCATAAGAACCGGATCTTGGCTCCCTGACATCCTGCACAATCCGCGCAATTTCGACGTCCTGCACGATGATTTTTTCGCCGTTTTGCAACTGGAAGGTCAGCGTAGCGCCCTGTTCATAATTTACGATCAAGCCCTTTAAGACACTGCCGTCTTTCAGGTAAACCACGTCGGTGAGCGACTCCCCGGCGGCGCTGGCTTTATTTTTTTTGCCGTCGCCGCCGGCCTTTACGATGCGCTCAATTTTTCCTTCTTCCAAAACGACAATTTCCCCGTCGAAGAGTTGTATACGCACCAACCCCTGGATCTCATCGTAACTGAGCAGATCACCCTGGTAGACGATCCCGTTTTTCATATACACGGCATCTGCTTTTTCCCGATCCCGTTTTTCCTGTGCATATACAGGATGCTGCGCCAGAATCAGCAAATTGCAAACCGCCAAACCCAAAAGCCATTTTTTCATAGACTTAATATTTTGGATTACTGCCTTACTGTTGTACCGGGATAAGGCTCAATGCTTTTGGATCCGCCGGGTCTGAATAATCAAATTGGTGTAACCCGTCTTTCCCGACAACAATGGCTAATTTTTTATCGCCTAAAGTTATGACATCAAACGCAAAAAAATCATTTTGATGCGACAACAGGCGCTGATCAATTTTAGCCCATTCGGAAACGTCGAATATTTTAAGTCCCTGGTTGCCTTCACAGAGGAAGAGATTGTCATCGCTGATGGACAAACCATGCGGGTTGTGCATCGGATAAGACTTCAGCAAAACGGGATTGGTAATATTGGTGATATTGATTACGTCTAATTGATTGGCAAATCCGGTGCATTCCGTGCCGTCGCGCAGCGTCACATACGCTGTATTGCCGCTTACATAAACCGGATCGCAGGCGCGAGCGTGTGCAAAAGCAGCTAATTGGGTCGGCTGATCGGGGTTGCTGTTGTCGTAAATGAACATGCCGCTGCTGGAGCCGATGAACAGTTTGTCCTGATAGGGGAAGATAGTTTCGATGCCCCAGCCCAGGTTTACCGTATTGTTTAGCGTCGCACAGCCTTCTCCATTGAGGCCAAATACTTTCAGGTCGTAATTACCCACAGAATAAAGCCGATTTGCCGCTAAGGTAAAGCGGGCCATGGAGCCTCCGACACCCGCAGGAGCATTGGATTCACTGCCTGAAGCATTGTTGTCAAATGAAGCGTTTACAAAAAGGACATCTTTCAGACCCGGCCTTCCCCAACCGCTAAAATCTTCGTAGTAATATACCGGTGAATCGCAGGGGCGCTCTACGGTTTCAGACGTTTGTTCGTAATAAACTAAATGGCCAAGGTCTTGGTACAAGCCAAGCGCTTCAAACATGTCGTTTGTGCGGCAAACCAATTGCACTGATTGCGGGTTGGAAATATTGAGTGATACGAGGTCAACATAACTATTGGCGTACATGATATTGCCGCGAACAGCCATGTTTTCGCAACCTGGTATTTTAATAAAACTAACTCCTACAGGGTTGGATGGATCGGAGTTGTCAATAACATGAATGCCTTCCCGGTATTCGGCAACAAAAAGGTAGTTTCCGTAAACGTAAATATTGCCAGGTTTTTTCAAAGGGCGGGGCGCTTCTGTGCGCAGATCGTTTCGGACTTCGTCCATTTTTACGTAAACTGGCTTGTACACTAAGTAGGTCAATGTAGATTCGCATCTGTCTTTAAGGCACCCCGAAAAAGTGATCAGGATGGCTGTGCCAAGCGCAAGTGTGAGAAAAGAAGTGAATTTCTTCATGTTGCAAATTTTTATAGGTTGGCTAAGTTATTGAATCGTCGCTGAATTACATCTCCGCCCTTCAGTTTTCTTTCACTACGCAAGACCGGATTCAAAGCAGAAAAGGTTGGGCATTCGCTGCTTTTTTCTTTTTTTTGCAGCCGAAAACTCCATCGGTATATTCAGGGAAGGGGTTGTAAGGTTCCACACGAACCAGACCGGAGTATGAAGTCATCCAAATCTGCTAACTATTCAATAAAACTGATAAGCATCATGCGCAAACATTTGTTGCTGCTTTGGGCAGCATGGGTAATATATTTGCCCCTCTTCGCCCAATTGACCATTAAAGTTACGGCTATTCCGGCCAACACTCCTCCGGCTGCCCAGATTTATTTAGCGGGCACACCCAATAACTGGAGTCCGGGGGATCCAGGCTCTGTTCTTGTTTCCGGTGCCAATAATACGTACCAGATCGTTCTGAACGTCGCAGCCGGGGAAGTTAAATTCAAATTTACCCGCGGTAGCTGGGCAACCGTGGAAGGCAATGCCAATGGAGGTTACCTGCCAGATCGCAGCATCCAGTACAATGGCGGCGCTCAGACGGTCAACCTTACCATTCTCAGTTGGGAAGACCTCGGCTCCGGTGGCACAGGGTCGGCTTCCGCCAATGTTTTTGTCCTCGACGAAGATTTTGGGATGCCACAGCTCAACCGCAACCGCAAAATCCTGATTTATTTGCCCCCGGATTACACCACTTCCGGCAAACGCTATCCGGTCTTGTACATGCACGACGGCCAGAACCTTTTTGATGAGAACACCAGCTTTTCCGGAGAATGGGAAGTAGATGAATCGCTGAATGAACTGTTTGGCAACGGCGACGACGGCGCCATTGTGGTGGGCATCTACAACAGTTCCTTTCGGTTGGATGAGTATTCCCCCTGGGTGAACCCCCAATACGGTGGCGGTCAGGGCGACGAATATGCCGACTGGATGGTGGAAACCCTGAAGCCTTATGTAGATGGAAATTACAGAACCCTTTCTGACCGGGAGCACACCGGCATCATGGGGTCTTCTATGGGCGCCCTGATTTCTTTATACACCGCCATCGAACACCAGGATGTTTTTGGAAAAGTGGGGATTTTTTCACCGGCTTTCTGGTTTGCGGGCAACCAGGCGTATACGCATGTGAGTTCCACCGGTAAACAGGAGGATATGAAAATTTACCTGCTTGCAGGCGACCAGGAAGACAACGGCTCGGTTGTAGATGACCTCAACGCCATGCACAATACGCTTTCCAACGCCGGTTTCGAAGATGAGGAGTTATTTCTACTCACTCACAACGACGGGCAACACAGCGAGTGGTACTGGGCCAGAGAATTTCCGGATGCCTACGAGTGGCTGTTTTCCAATTCCACTGCAACTTCCACAGCAGAAGAATCTCCGGGTATGCGCGTCAGGATTTCTCCGAACCCTGCGGATAGCGTGTTGTACCTGGAACTGCCCACAGGTCTGATCCAGCCAATGCTCCAAATCTATGCTTTTGATGGTCGGCTCATCCAGCCGCCAACCTTGATTCAGGGCAACCAGGTTAATGTTTCTTATTTAAAACCAGGGACTTATATCCTGAATATCCTTTCAGAAGGCAGGATGTTGAACAGCCAAAAAGTGGTGATCGCGGAATAGGCTGTTTCATTCCTTTGTCTTTTTTCAGCCGGTAGCGCAGTAGGGTTGCGCTACCGGCTGATTTTTTATATGCAATATTTTTTTAACTTTTAACCAGGTGTATTGCAGTTTTTGGCACGATGTTTGGACTGGTAATTAACGTTAGATTATATTTTTTTATAATTTGATATTGAAAAACGAAACTTATTTTAAAATATTAGTAAAATAGTAAATATGAATTAGTCTTCATCCCATATTAGTACCTCTGCTTTTTCAAAAAGCAGTGAACCCCGCAAAAACCGCATCCCAAATTCGAAAAATCGGACAGCTCATCCGCCGCTATACTGCGTGGATTGGCCCGGGAAATTTATCCCGTCAGGTAGCTTTTGAGGTATTGGTTGCTTCTAAAGCCAGACTCCGGTTTGCCCATTTTCAAATTTGAATATGCTACCGCGCAAAGTCATCACGGCCTTGCCCTGGCAGTTCTATACCCGTATTTGAATTTTAAACAATTGATTATCAGTAAAAAGACTTGAAACAGATGGATCAGGAAGCACTACATCAACCGAACGTGAAGCGCAAACTACCCTTGGAAAGCCTTTTTTTAGCCATTGTAATGGCCATAGGCTTAGCCGGAATCTGCGGTATATTTTTCCAACCCGAAAAAGAAGAAAAGCCAGCCTGGAAACAATCCGGCGCGAAAATTTCTGCGAACTACACAGCATCCGGGCAGCAGTAGGGTAGAGGCGCTACGATATTGCCCATTTCAGCGAGTATGCAAGCCCGATACCGAGATAATTGCCAACGGCGTAACCCAGCAACCCCAGCGCAATACCCGGGAAAATCATTTGCCGGTTGTGGATCGCGCTGGCAACCTGGCCGATAAAAGCGGGACCGTATACGCCTGCAGTGGAACTGATCAGAAAAGTATCGCGGTCAATGCGGAAAAAGCGGCTCAACAACAAGTGAAAAGCGATGGAAAGCGGCAGCGCTATGGCAGTAAAAATTAAAATACCGGCGCCATTTTCAAGTACCTGGCTAAAATCGGCCTGCAAGCCCAAGGCTACGCAAAACATCAGCAGGAAATATTCGCCGGTTTCATACACGCCGGTCCAGCGTTTAACTGCGGGCAGGAAGGCGGCCGCAATGCCAAAAGTCGTCAGCATCAGCATGAGAAAAGCGGTATGATTGATGTCTTTGAATATCCAGTAACAGATGCCTATTGAAGCGGCAACAATCATCAAGGTCAATAAAATTGCTTTTACAGGGTCTGCGGGTGAAAAACCAGCATTGGCATTTTGTTCAGGGCTTCCGGGAGTATCGGGTACATCGGAAAAATCGGGAAGGATGCCTTTGAGCAGGCGGTGCGCAACGGAAGTCAACACTACCAGCCAAACGCCACCGCAAACAATATCTGCAGCATTCACTAAGATGATGGTTTCCCGGGTAGCGCCGAGCGCCATGCCGATGGCCTGCATATTGGGCGTGCCGCCGGTGTACATGCCCACCAACATCCCGGAAAGCATCCAGGGCGGCGCTTCGTAAATCGGGTAAATAAAAGTCGTCAGACCCGTGCCGATCAGTCCGCCAATTATACAAAGACCGAATGCCAGTAAAGAGCGACCGGCGTACCGAATACAACGCTGAATATCAGTGGTGTACAACAGAATCGGAATAGCCATCAAAATAGAACCATTCATCCAGTTTTCCGAAACCGTGTCGTCCAAAGCAAACAACCCGCTATTGCGCAGTATAATGCCGAACAAATAGCACAGCACAATCGGGCTGAATACATCAGGCAGTTTGGTTTTGCCCAGGCGGATGGCAATAGCCGGCCAGATCAGGATCAGGATAGATTGTAGCATGATACAGCGTTTTCCGGATTACAACCGGTCATTATCATTTCACGGTGATCGAAATAGTTTTTTCCCACCCGATGCGCAGGGTTGCATCATAAATTCCGGGATGTGCCAAGAGCCAGTTGGCTAAAGTGCTGACTACCTGCCGCTGAATGGCGCGTTGCAAGGGCCTGGCGCCGTAATTTTTATCGAAACCGGTTTCTACCAGCCGATTCACCACCGTTTCGTCGAATTCCAGACTGAGGCGCCGTTTTGCAATGCCTTCCCTTTTTTTCAAAGCGTCTAATTCTTTCAGGGCAATCAGTCGGATGTCGGCCATAGAAAGCGTATTGAAAAGCACAATCCCGTCTATCCGGTTGATGAACTCCTGGCGGAAGTGTTTTGAGATTGCCGACAGGTAAACAGTGTCGTCTGATGTTGTTTCCGCATAACTAAGCGCGCGCCGGCCCGATGCGCCCAGGTTGGTTGTCAGGATGATGATGGTATTCCTGAAATTCGTTACCCGGCCAAACGCATCCACCAGTAAACCTTCATCCAAAGCATTGAATAAGGCATCAAAAACAGAGGCATCAGCTTTTTCTACCTCATCGAGCAGAATGACGGAAAAAGGTTTTTCGCGCACTTCACGGATCAATTGTCCCGGCGTATTGCCTTCGCCGATCAGGCGCCCGATTTGCCCCGGATATTGAAATTCGCTCATGTCCACACGAATCAGGGGCGAATTTTTTTGCCCTTTGCCAAAAAAGTAATCCGCTAATGCCTTTGCGCTTTCCGTTTTTCCAACGCCGGTAGGGCCGGCAAAAATGAGCGTGGAGATGGGTTTGTATGGATTGTTCAAGCCGGCTTTATACACTTTGACGATGCTGCTAAGGTGGTCTACGACTGCCTTTTGGCCGATGATCCGGTGCTCGAAGAACTCGCGAACCTCGCGGACGTTCAGGAGTTGGTCGTCGCGGAGGAACAATTCCGGCAGGCCGGTTTGCCGGATAAACTGGGCAATCAGGTCTTCTTTGCTGACCGTTGTCCGCTCATTTAACTGCGCTTCGCTGACGCATTGTCCCAAAAATTTAAGCCCCTTACCGGGGAAACTTTCATAAGGGTAGTATCGGAGCATGAGTCTGAATGCCAATTGTATGGTTGGGGTTTCAATCCGGACATTGTAGTTGTTGCGGCAATACTCCGCAAAACGCTCCATGATAGACAATACTTTCTGCTCCGGAAGTTCCGGCAACTGCACAACCTGGCAAGCCTGGACAAAGCCCGGCAGCAGGCGTTGCATACTTTCCAATTCCTGGGGCGTTGCTTCTCCGATGATTTGGAGTTTCCCTTGCTGCAAAAATGAAAGCAAAAAGGCGGCAACGCTGTCGTTTACGCTTTGTCCGCCTGTCTGAAACAAGCGCACGATGTCCACAACCCAAAGGATACCCCCTGCTGACTGGAGTTCATCAACCAATAATTCGCAAATTTCCTGCCATTCTCCGAGGTATTTGGCGCCGGCTGTAATGCGTTGTGGCAACAAGCGCCAAAAACTCAACTCCTGCCTTTGTTTTTTGGCCTGATTGGCGGCCATTTTCATAACCTGCCCCAGTACGGCGCTTTTTCCGGATCCGGGCGCGCCGATAACCAACAAATTTGCCCGGTGGAAGATCAATTTTTCGTGCGCTTCGGCCACCTTGTCTTCCATCTCCCAGGCTGCTTCAAGCGTTGCCATTCGTCCTTTTCTGGTTGGTTTGGAAAACGGATATTGTTCCGCCAGCCGCGATAGGGTAGGGTAGTCGCGTTTTTCAAAAAACATGCCCCACTTGTACTCTCTGAAAGTATTGACTTTCAATGAAATACTATCTAAATAAGGCACGGGATAAGCCATCAGCCGGTAAATCTTTTCAGGAGGGAAGTTGTTTAACTTGTTGAGCGCCATATAATGAAGCAGGGTGTCAAATTGCTTTTCATCCTGATAGCGAAAACTTTCGTAAATCAACGGCAGATAGCACTCAGAAAAACCATCTTCTGTAGTTCCGTAAATCACCGGAAGCGGCACCTGAAGGTGTTGCGACAGGGGATAGGCGCCTGATAAATCACTCCGGTAAGTCGGTTGCAGGGATGGTTTGATGATTTTCAGCTTTGCATGGAGCAGGATGGATTCCGGATAGTCGCCGTGTTTTTTATATTGTTTATACAAATAATCGCTTAAGGTCGCTTTCACTTGTTCGAGATTGTGTTCCACGACTTCGTATTCCGTCCCGACAAGTATGCCCAGCACAGCTTCTTCACTGATGTTGAAACAGAGCAACGGATAATTAATTTTTTCCATGGTTATCGTTTGGGTGAACTTCTGTTTTCGGCCAAACTGACGGATAAACAACAAAGCTGCGCAAACGGAAGGCAATGTTGGAATTTCATTTTCAAGTTTTTACATTTTTAGTCACCTTTGGTCTTTGAAGGCTGTAATAAAACCCGCCTCTAAGAAAAGCATTTTCATTGAATAGTCTTAAAATTAAAGCCGAGTTTATGCGTAAGACGCCCTCCTCTCTTGTTGTTTTTTTGTTTTTTGCCACCTGCTCAACAACTTTTGGCCAAGCCTTCGAACGGTTGAACATCCCTTTTCGGGTGGACGGCAAAAACCTGAAATTTCCCCTGGCTGGCGGCCTGAACGCTCCGCAACCTTCTGCAGTAGACCTTAATAATGACGGCCTTCCGGACCTTTATGTATTTGACCGCGAAGGCAACCGCCAACTCACGTTTATCAATACCGGCGTTTCAGGCGAATCTTCTTATGCGTTTGCACCGCAATACGCCGCTAATTTTCCGGATATTGAAAACTGGGTTTTGCTTCGGGACTACAACAACGACGGCGCGATGGACATCTTCGCGTATCCCGATCAGCCGGTTGGAGGGATTATTGCGTACCGCGGATATTTTGAAAATAACCAGTTGAAATTTCAGCGTTTTAACTTCAATACGCCGTTCAACATCATTTTTTTCCCGTTGCCAAATGGCTCGACCACCCAGATTTATGTCAGTACCATAGATTATCCTGCCATTGACGACCTGGATTGCGATGGCGACTTAGATATTGCAACGTTCAATATTGCAGGCGGGTATGTTGAAATGTATGCCAACCGGTCGGTGGAAATGGGCTATGGACGCGATAGCCTGATCTTTCGTTTTGTGGAAAACTGCTGGGGTGGGATTTACGAAAATGCTTTTTCTCCAAAAGTAGAAATCGGCAGCGCGCCGGGCGTGTGTGCAGGTAATTTCACAGGAGAAGATGAGCCGCTCAGCTTCCGGCACTCCGGTTCTACTTTGCTGACTTACGATGGCGATGGCGATGGCGATAAAGAATTGATTCTCGGTGACATTACGTATAATTCTATTAATTACCTGACCAATAACGGAAACTGCCAGGAAGCCTGGTTTACCCAGCAAGACACGATGTTTCCAAGTTATAATTTGTCTGCAGATATCCCGGTTTTTCCGGTTGCGTTCTACCTTGATGTGAACAACGATGGCAAAAAAGACCTGTTGGTAGCGCCGAACAGCCGCCAGTCTTCCGATAGTTACAACGCACTCTGGTATTACAAAAATGTGAATACCGCTCAGCAGCCGTCGTTTTCGTTTCAACAGAAAAATTTTCTGATCGAAGACATGGTTGATCTGGGATCCGGCGCTTATCCGGTTTTTGTGGACTACAATGCAGATGGGTTAAAAGATTTGGTGGTCGGGAATTACAGCTATTATTTGCCCTTAGGCGAAAAAGACGCCCGGCTTTTTTTGTACGAAAACACGGGAACCGCAAACAGTCCGTCTTTTGAATTGGTGGACGACGACTGGCTGGGTATGAGCCAGTTTAGCAGCTCGGCGACGTTTGCTTTTGCGCCTGCTTTTGGCGATATAGACGACGATGGCGATCTCGATTTAGTGATCGGCGAACAAAACGGCGCCTTGTTTTTTGCGCAAAATACTGCCGGGCCGGGCAATCCGCTTGCTTTTGCTCCGGTTCAGTACAACAGTTTCGGCATTGACGTGGGGCAGGCCAGTGTGTTGCAAATTGTTGACTTAGACGAAGACGGCATCAATGATTTGGTCATCGGTGAAAAAAATTGCAACCTCAACTTTGCTAAAGGATTAGGGGATGGCACCTTTGAGGCGGTTTTTCCCGGTTTAGGCGGCGTAAATGCCTGTGCGCCAGGGTACCTTGACGGCAATGCGCATCCACGGTTTTTAAAAATCGGTGACTCCTGGAAGCTGTTTTTGGGCACGAACAACGGCGCCATTAAAACTTATGGGAATATAGAAAGCAATTTGCTTGGAACTTTTACCCTTGAGGAAACGGGCTATGGCAATTTGAAAGAAGGCCATCAAACGCACCTCGATTTCGAGGATATTGACGCAGATGGCTGGTTAGACATGGTCATCGGCAATTTCAGCGGCGGCATTTCCATTTTCCGGACTGATATTGAAGCTTTGTTGGTAGATACAAAGGCGCCGGAACTGGAATCCACTCAACTTGCCGTTTACCCCAACCCTGCTTCCGGGGAATTATCCGTTGAGTTAAAAAGCAATGAGACGGGCGAAAAGCAGTTTTTTCTTTACGATACGGCGGGGCGTTTGCTTGCAGGGAATCAACAGCATGATAATTTATGGCGCTTAAATGTGGAAGACTTCAGCGCGGGTCTTTATTTTGTGAAGGTTATTAGCCGTCAAGGCGTTTTTTCAACAGCAGTTATTATTCAATAGATTATGGCGAGGATAAAACTCACTGACGATCTGAAAAAAGCCATCAGCGGTTTGTCGTCTGTTCAAAAAGACAAGTTGTTATTCCGGTTGATCGCGGGCAATCCTACCCTCGCTCACAAGTTGATATTTGAGTTGCTGGAAGGAGGAAACACGAAGGATGACCGGCGCGCTGGGGTGGCTGCGGAAATAAGCAGCACGCTCGCTGAACACGAGCAGCATTACCATTCTCCCGGTATTTTACTCCTGCATTTGCGCGACCTGAGTGGGGTTATCAATCGCCACGTCGCTACAACCCGTGATAAATATGGCGAGGTGGAGTTGAATTTGCTGATGTTAAATGAGACATTTGACCGTTATGGCGACCGGATTCGAAAGGTGAATTACCAAAGAACCAGGACTTTCAACGAATATGTTGTAAAAAGGGCGCTGAAGCTTTTAGGGTTGATCGAAAAAATGCACGAGGACATGCGCCTCGATTTCAAATCAGATTTAAAAAAGTTGGGAAAACACATCGCCGCTCAGCCGACCACAATGATGGTGGCCAAAGATTTAATGCTGGATGTGGATTGGCTCTTGAAACCCAATGATTGAGTGTCTGTCTTTATAATCCGATACATTAGACATCCCGAATTTCGTGGTTGAGGTGGATCGCACCGTGAATCTTTGTAGAACAACTGGTACTGGTTACTCACAATAAAACCCGATTGTTATGAAAAATTATGTTTTAACGCTGTTGCTGCTTGCCGGCATGATCCTGAATGCCCAAACGGCAAAAGA
>Ga0056914_10002426_pt1 | contig 11758 bp, 13 predicted proteins | sample TNRBio252014_DNA_FD_55168 | JGI IMG/M metagenome (GOLD analysis project Ga0056914, IMG submission 55168) | Wastewater treatment Type I Accumulibacter community from EBPR Bioreactor in Madison, WI, USA - TNR Reactor_6/25/2014_ DNA | ecosystem: Engineered > Bioreactor > EBPR > Anaerobic-Aerobic >...
GATCATAAGCGGGCCGGCGGCATAGGTGATTTCTGAAAGCCGCGTGGCAGCCGCGTAAATGCCCGCCTCATGCGCGCCGCTGATGTGGAAAACCATGAGCTGGTCCACGCGCAGCAGCAGCAGTGTGCCCGAGTGCGCGAGAAAGTGTGGCAGCGACTCCCGCAGCAGTCCTGCGGCGATCTTCGCGTCCCAGCCAAACAGTTCCGGTGCCCAGCCGTGCCTCCACGCCCAGTGAAGGGCGAAACACGCCGTCACCACCGTCTCCAGCGCGATGCTGGCCGCCACCCACCGCAGATCGGCTCCGGCGAGGATGCAGCCAACACGCACGAGCGAGGCAATAATGTTCGCGACGAGTCCGAGCCGTGCCGTCCGCTGCGCTTGGTGTGAAGCATCCCATCTGGAAAGAATCGCCAGGCAGGCGTTCAGTGGCATCGGCGCATACAAAATGACGCCGAGCAGCAGCATCTGGCCGCCGCCCCAATACCCCGCGAAACTGCAGGCGAGAACCAAGCAGCCGAGACCGAAAAAAAACATGAGCCGCACCGCCGTCCCGAAAATCACCGGTGCCTCGTCGCTGCGCATCGCCAGTTCCTTGATGAGGATCTGACGCAGCCCGAACTCCGCCACAAAGCCGAGGATCGAGCCGATGACGATCGCCGTGCCGAGGAGCCCGTTCTGCTCCGGCCCTAGAGTCCGCGTGAGCCATGTGCCCACCAGCAGTCCTGTCACGAGCCGGACGGCCTGCGACACGGCCAGCCACGACAGATTGCGGCGGATCATGCCAGCACCTCCCGCTTCGCCCACCACATCGTCCTGCCATGAAAGTGCCGGAGGTCAAAACCGGCGTCCGTGAGCAGCGTGGCGGACTGGGCGAGCTCTGCGGGATCGTGCGTCTCCACCACCACCCAGCGCAGACGCGCCAGCACACCCGAAGCGCCCCGCAAGGCGGCTGCGGCATGGCCTTCGATGTCCAGCTTCATCAAAACGGGGTTCTTCAGGCTCGCCTGTGAGAGATAAGCGTCCAGCGTATTCACTTCGACCTCGCGCTGCTGCCGGCCGCAGACCTGGTTCACGCTGTTGGTCCCCTCCAGCGGATCGTCGAAGGTGATGGTCATTCTGCCCTCCGCATCGCCGACAGCTCCGGTGACCGCCTGCCAGCGTGTCTGATGCCCGAGTTCGGAGATGCGCTGCGTGGTGTAATCCAGCGCTTCCTGCATCATGTCGATGCCGATCACCGAAACGGCGGGGTTCAGCGTCAGCCACCAGCGCGAGGTGATGCCGACATTGACGCCCACCTCGATGACCTCTCCCGCCGACTGCGTCAGGAGGTTTTCAACGGCATCCAGCCGAAGTTCGCGAAGGATGAAGTTGTCGAGGTAGTTCGCCGCCTCCTTCCAGTTTGTGAGCCGGATGAGCGGATGCGGATGCAGCGGCCAGGGGAGCCGACGCAGCACATAAACGCACAACGCCAGATAGAGTCCCGGCGCGCCGAGCAGCTTGCACGATGCCAGCGCAGCCTTCGGAAATGCGGTGACGATCTCGCGCCAGTAGGCCCGGCTCAAATAGATGTCGAGAAGCGGAGTCATGGGGTCACGCGGCGGTCGTTTTCGGATCTGAAGCGGCGGCCTTAAACGCGCCGTTCGCTGAGGAGAATGCGGGCGGCGGCGGTCCGAGGAGAGTCGTCGAACAAAATGTGATGTCCGTGCGCCTGAAGCAGTTCGAGGCAGCGCTCGTGCAACTGAGGTGAATGCGTCTCCACGATGAAGGCCCTCACTTCCGAAAGATAGCGGCCAAAACCCGTGAGGGCGGCCACCTCCGCGCCTTCGATGTCCATTTTGACCAGATCAGGCAGAGGCACGGCACCCTCTTCGATCAGGCGGTCCACCCGCCGCATGGTGACACGGATCTCATCCCAATCGCCGGCACCGCCTTCGCTCACAAGATGCTGTCCGCCCGTGCGGTCAGGATGCACGGCAAAGCTGACCTGAATGCCATCTTGATCGCCAATCGCACTGCTGTGACAGACGCATTCCTTCCAGTCGGCGTAGTTGGCGGAGAGGATGCCGAACTCGGACGGCGAGGGTTCGAAGCCTGTGATGCGGGCCTTCGGATAAAGTGACCTGAGGTAAAAACTGCCGAGCCCGATGTTGGCACCGATGTCGAGGATGGTCGTGGGCTGAAACGACAACTTGTGAAGACAGCAGTACTCCTCGCCTACCAAGAGCTCGGAAAACAGGATGGCATCCGGCCCCGTGTGCCGGAGCTGGAGACGTCCGGCATTCTCAACGGTCGTTTCAAACAGCAGCCGTCTGCCTGTAAACCGGCCGAGGCCTCCGTGGCACGCCAGAAACTGCATGAGCCCCAGTTTGTCACTCAGCCGTCGCCCCAATTTCAGGGCGCAGGCGACCATGGCCATTTTTCGGGTCAATCCCACAATCGTTTCGTTTTAAACGAGGCCGCTTCCCCTTCAGCCCTGTCTCAATCCGCAAAAGCCTGCTCCGCGACATCGCAGAGAAGATGGCCGATGAGGAGATGACACTCCTGCACACGCGCGGTGATCGCAGACGGGGCTTTGAAGCTCAACGTGGCCTCAGCAGCGCAATCCGCGCCTTTTTCACCAGTGAAGGCGATGGTGACACAGCCGCACTTGTTCGCGGCCTGGAGACCGAGAAGGACATTTTTACTCGTGCCGCTCGTGGAGATGCCGAGCACCACATCGCCGGGCTGGGCGAGAGCTTCGATCTGGCGCGAGAAGACGGTGTCGTAACCGAAGTCGTTGCTGTGCGCGGTGAGGATCGAGGTGTCGGTAGTCAAAGCGAGACCGGCGAGAGCAGGACGGTTGATGCGGTAACGCACGACAAGCTCTGCGGCGAGATGCTGCGCGTCCGCAGCACTGCCACCGTTGCCGAAGAAGATGATCTTCTTGCCGTTGCGCAGAGCGGTGAGCCACGCGTCGGCCAGCGGGGCGATTTGATCACTCATCGCGCTGAGTTTCGCGATGGCGTCCTGGTGCTCGCCGAGATGCGTTTTGAAAAGGGAGGAGAAATCAGTGCTCATGTCACGAGAAGGCTGCAAGAAGCTCGTCGGGCGTCAAGGTGGCGGTGCCGAGCTTGCCAACGACAATGCCGCTGGCTTGGTTGGCGATGTCAGCGGCGTCACGCAGCGAAAATTGGGCTGCGAGCGCAAGCGTGAGCAGTGCGATGGCGGTGTCACCCGCGCCAGAGACGTCAAAGACCTCACGCGCACGCGTGGGAATGTGGTGAGGAGCATGATCGCGCTCGAAAAGCATCATGCCGTGCTCTCCCAGAGTCACGAGCACGCTGGCGACATCCCATTTGGAGAGCAGGACACGTCCAACTTCGATAAGCTCCTTGTTTTCGAGCGGCGGGTCGGGGAGGAGATGATCTTCAAGTCCGGCGGCTGCAAAGGCTTCGAGGCGGTTCGGCTTCACAAGTGAAACCCCGGCCCAGGGCAGCGGATTGCGCGGCGATGGATCGACGGTGACGATGAGCTGGTGCTCCGCAGCGATCTTGGCGACCAACTGCATGAGCTTTTCGGTCATGAAGCCTTTGCCATAGTCTTCGAGGATGATGGCGTCGAGGGTCGGCGCGAGATCACGCACGCGCTGCTCCACCTCGATGAGTTCGGCATCGGTCAGCGGCAGCAATTTTTCGCGGTCCACGCGGACGATCTGCTGCTGACGCGCGGAAACGCGGGCTTTCGAGATCGTGGGCAGCGTTTCATGCACCAGCAGCGGCGCGGGATCGACTTTGTCCTCGATCAACAGCGAGCGAAGGCGGTCGGCGGCCATGTCTTTGCCCACACGTCCCATGAGATGCGTGTGCGGCGAGAAAGGCGAGATGTTGCGCGCGACGTTGGCCGCGCCCCCCGGATAAAACTCCTCACGCGTGACCTCGACGATGGGCACCGGCGCCTCGGGCGAAATGCGGCGCACATGACCCCAGATGAAGTGGTCAAGCATCACATCCCCGATGACGAGGATGCGGCCGGCCGCGAGACGCTGGAGTTGTTCGCGGGTAAAAGTCATTTGCGGCGGCGGTCGCGGACGGCGGCGGCGAGTTGGTCGAGCATAGCTTCCGTGGTCTCCCAGGAGACGCAGGCGTCGGTGATGCTCTGACCGTAGGTGAGGGCTTGGCCGGGTTTGGTGTCCTGGCGGCCTTCGACGAGATGACTTTCGATCATCACACCGGTGATGGCCTTGCTGCCACCGCTGATCTGCTCGGCGATGGACGCGGAGGCGACAGGCTGCTTGCGGTAGTCCTTCAAACTGTTGCCGTGGCTGCAATCGACCATGACGCTGGCAGGCAGGCCACGGGCGGTGAGCTGATCAGCGACGGTCTTGATGGCCGCCGCATCGAAATTCGTGCCGCCTTTGCCGCCACGCAGGATGACGTGGCAGGCGTTGTTGCCCTTCGTGTTCACGATGGCGGCGACGCCGTCCTTGGTCACGGACAGGAAGCAATGCTGGCCCTTGGCGGCCTCAATGGCATCAAGCGCGACTTGAATGCCGCCGTCCGTGCCGTTTTTGAAGCCGACCGGCATGGACAAACCGGAAGCAAGCTGGCGATGCACCTGGCTTTCGGTCGTGCGGGCACCAATCGCGCCCCAGACGACCACATCGGCGATGTACTGAGGCGTGATCACGTCGAGAAACTCCGTGCCTGCGGGGACGCCGCGTTTGGTGAGCTTGATGAGCAGATCACGCGCGCCACGCAAGCCGCCGTTGATGTCGAAGGTGCCGTCGAGATGCGGATCGTTGATGAAGCCCTTCCAGCCAACGGTGGTGCGTGGCTTTTCAAAATAGACNCGCATGACGATCTCCAGATCGGCACCGTAGTTCTGCCGTGCTTCAATGATGTGCTGGGCGTATTCGAGCGCGGATTTGGTGTCGTGGATCGAGCAGGGACCGACGACGACCAGCAGGCGGTCGTCCTTCAACGTCAGGATCGCCTCGGCACGCTTGCGCGAGTCTTCGATGAAGGCGGATTCAAGCTCTCCAAGCCGGAACTCATGCATGAGCAGGGCGGGCTGGATGAGCGGCAGGATTTCGGCGACGCGGAGGTCGTCAGTGGGATGCGAAAGACTCACGGTAAAAAAGGGGCGAAAAACGGGGGCGCAGAATGGAGGATTCTGGCCGGGAAGAAACTGAAAGTTGCGGGTTTTGGTGGGGATGCGGTCAAGGAGTCAAGTTGTGGTCAAGAGGTCAAAAAGCTGCCGCCTTGACCCTCTTGACCCTCTTGACCCTCTTGACCCTCTTGACCCTCTTGACCCTCTTGACCCTCTTGACCCTCTTGACCCTCTTGACCCGCCTTAACAAAGGCGTTGGCATGCTACCGCCCTTGGTGCCCAAAGCTCAGGCACCACCGCAACGCGCTGGAGATGGAGTGCGCACAAGACGCGGGCATGAGAGGCCAGTTGTGGGTTGCCACGCATAGTCGATATGCCAATTACGGAAATTTGGCATATTGCGGGTATTTTAGCAAAGCTAAATATCAGCACATACGGTGCTGGAGAGCCCTATCACGGTCTTGTCACCGGCCCAGCTCCAGCCTTTGCGCAAAGTAAGCTGGCAATCCGGCCTGGATGATCGCCTGCTGCGCACCGGCTACGTCATAGGGCACGCGACGCCACAGGATGTCCTGAGTATCGCGTCGGTAGATGGCGTAGCAGGCGCGTTCGTCGCGGTCACGCGGCTGACCGACGGCCCCCACATTGACCAAGCACTTGCGGTTCGGCTTCAAGGCTTCAATCGAAGTGATGTCCACGCCGAGTGAGTCACCCTCCACCCAAAATGCCGGGCGGTGCGTGTGACCGATGAAACACACCGGCCGCGTTTGATGCGCGAAATGCAGCGCCGCCATTTCCGCGATCAACACATACGGCCAGAAAGCGGGGAAGTGCAGCGAGGCATGCACAGCCTCATAGTCCTCGGCTTGCATCGTCAGCGGCAGGGCGTCCAGCCACCCAATCTGCTCCGGCGACAGGACGCTTCTCGTCCATTCGATGGCGGAACGCGTGGCGTCCTTCACGCCATCCAGTCCAACACCGGTGGTCACCATCGCATCATGATTGCCCTGCACGCAGGGAATGCCGTGCTCCATCAGAAGATCAATGCAGTCGCCGGGGCTGCCGCCATAGCCCACCACGTCGCCGAGACACACGCGTTCGTTGATGCCGTGGTCTGCTATGTCTTGCAGCACGGCACGCAGAGCATGGGCATTGCCATGGATGTCGCTGATGATCGCCACCGAGTTGTTCATGCCCGCACCTACGGGTTAGGCGGAAAATCGTCAACCAGCCTGCGAGACGCGGACTTCCCCTTGGCGTCTTTCCGTTTTTGGGTATTGTTTGCTCATGCTGCTTCATTTTGCCGACAAAGACACGGAGGCCATTTTTCACGGCAGGGCCGTCCGGCGCCTGTCGGTGGAGCTTCAGGAGCATGCCTTCCGCAAGCTCCGCTACCTTGATGCCGCTGTCTCCATGGCCAGTCTTCAGGCTGTCCCTGGACTCCGCTGCAAAAAGCTCGGCGGTCAGCGCAAAGGACAGCCTGACTTGTGGAGCATCCGCGTGAACGACCAATGGCGCATCACCTTCACCAGCACCGAGCCCCCGCTCGAAATCCGCAACGTCGAACTCACGGATTATCATTAGCCGCCGACACCAAACACCCATCAACCAAGCCCCGCCATGAACACTGCCAAAACCAAAGCTAAAAAAAACACGCTTCACCTCGCGCATCCTGGCGAAATGCTGCTGCTGGACTTTCTCCAGCCCGCCACCATCAGCCAGTATCGCCTCGCCCAGGCCACCGGCATCAGCGTTAGCCGAATCAACGACCTCATCAAAGGCCGTCGCGGCATCACGCCCGACTCCGCCATCCGTCTTGGGGCCGCGCTCGGCACGGGGCCAGAATTATGGCTCAATCTCCAGCGTGATTATGACATGCGCCTCGCCCGTGCCGAGAAGGCGGCCGAATACGCCGCCATCTCGGTGATCCCCGAACTCGCCGCCGCCTGAACTCACCGGATCATTCTTCGAAATCCACGTCCCCATGCCCGATGCCGATTCATTGTTTCGTGAGGCGCTGCCGCTGGCCGACAAGATCGCGGGTGGTTACGCGAACATTCCCGGCATGACGGCGGATGACGTGCGTGCGGTGGCACACGCGGCACTGCACCGGGCGGCATTGGCGTTTGATCCGGCACGCGGGGCCTTTGAACCGTATGCAGCGCGGGCCATTCGGAATGCGCTGAACTCATTGCATCAAAAGGAGGCCCGGCATGCCCGGCAGCATCTGCCGGAGGCCGATCTGGCCGTCTCCGCCACGACGGAAGGCAGCACCGCGCCCAGCCAGCGGCTGCCGGATGAGTTTCAGGATGTGTTGAGCCAGGTCCGCTCTCAGGAAAGCCGTCGCGTGTTGGAAAATCTGCTGGCCTCACTGCCTGCGCGAACTCAGCAGATCCTCGCCCTCGTCGCGGAGGGCCACAGCTACGCCGAGATCGGCGAGCGGTTGGGCGTCTCGAAGCAGGCCGTCCACAAGGCCGCCGCAGCGGCCTTGGACAGCCTCCGGGAGCAACTGGCCGCGCAGGGCTTCGGCGGACTTGACTCCAAAGGCTTTTTGCAAACCGCGGCTCACCCACCGCATTGAACCTGTTCACCCCTTTGGCGCACAGCGCAGCGTGCTGCTTCCGCTCTTTGCAGAATATCTGATTGCGGTTTTGGCTCCGCTGAGGCTGATTCAGTCATGCAACATTCAATGACACCCACAGACAGCCCGGTCGCTGCGGCCAGGAGCAAGCGTGCCCCTTTATGTCCCAGTCCCAACGAGACACGTCCCTTGCGCAGCTTGGAGCCGCTGCGGAAGCCTTCGCGCTTGAGTCCGCAGGAGGCGCGGGCGCAGTTGAAACGGCACGCAGGGCAGGCATCCGGGTCTTGAGCGGGCGCGATGCTGTGGTGCAGGGTCCGCCGGACTCCCATGGCAATGAGCACGACATCTGGTTTCGTGAGATGGAGGGAGAGGCGCGGGTGGTCAAAATCACGCGGGGCAGGCACGCCCTCTACGGCCTCTCGGGCGGCCCGGCCGCCTATCTGCGGCGCTGGCTCAACTCGAACCGCCTCTTTGGCGATGACATCCGGCTCGTGGGCCTGCTGTCAGACGGTCGCTTCGTAATCAGCCAGTTGTTTGTGGAAGGAGCCATGCCGACCACTCGCGAAATGCATCAGGCGCTCTCGGCACGCGGCTGGCAGCAGTACCGCCACTCGGGCACCGTCTGGACCAGTCCCGATGGCAGGATCGTGATGAGCGAGGTTCACCAGGGAAACTTCATCCAGCAGCCGGATGGCACCATGTCGGCCATCGACGTCGCCCTGCACTCCGGCGAAGAATGGGAGTCACAGCTCAGCCCAGACGAATTTGCCGAGGCTTATGGCACCGCCTATCAGCCCGTGACTCTCTCCCAAATGCTGGATGCGGCAGGCGGTGATTTGTCAGCCTTTGGGTTTCAGGGCTGAGATAAACCCAAATTCCGAAGTTCCCGGTAACCGGGGCATTCCTGCCCCGAGGACTTCGGTATTCGGGATAAACACCGCAAGAGGCAGGAAAGCCGCAGAGAAAGGCATTCCGAATCGGGCTTCGGGCCTCTGCGGCGTTCCAATTTGCCTTCGGAGCTTTCGCTGCGCTTCAGAGCTCGCGGTACAACTCATGGCCTCCCCAGGCTCAATGCCCTTCCCCTTCGTCGCGCTGTGACCGAATCCCGCCGGTGGAAGGCCGCCGTCGCGGAGAAAACGCAGGCTATGAGCCGGGCGGAGGTGCTCGCCTTCTTCGACAAGGACAAGCCCCTCGCTGCGCTGGCGAAGGTGCGTCTCGCCACTCAGGAGCGGGCCGGGGCATGACTCCCTCACATTCCCAAGTGCGATGGTTGCATGAATGACGACTCCGTTTGGGAGTCGCTGAGTCTGTGCTATCTGGGTTCATGTACATTGAATGCCTCCAGCGGGAGCTTGCCGTCTGCCACCACGCCGAGATCGAGCGATTTCTCGCTACTGATCCGGGGCGCTGGCACGTCGTCAGCATTCGCGAGCCCATTCACCCGGAGCCGGTGCTCGTTCATGCCCGCAGAGCGCACGCGGTCGTGTTTGAGGATGTCTTCACGCCGGAGGGCACGCACGGCCACGGGCCGAAACCGGCGCACTTGCAGGGCATCCTGGCACGGTGTTACTCCTTCATCTCAAACAAATCATGGCGTCTTAAACAGCACTTCAGGTTGGGGGTGAAGCCGTGCCAAACCTGACATTTCGGAGTCCAGCACAAGCACCTCTCGAAAGTGATCGACGCACTCAAAAGGGGTTCGCGAGTGCTCCTCGATGAGTTGGTCAAGCACCTCTAACTCCCAATCTTTAAAATATAAAAGCGAGACATTCAGATAAACAAGGAGCCCTGTATCCGAGGGATAATTCTTGTTCGCCTTTTTCGCGATTGTTGTTCTCAAAGTCTGCCAAGGATCGGCTAGAGGCCGGTTCATTGGATATGGCTCTAGGGAACCGGAATGATCTTTGAACCACTTGTGTCTTCGATAGCCAGGCCGCATGGCTTCAGCAATTTCGATGCCTCCTATTTTCTCGCCATTCGTTGCATAGACTATGAAATCAGGACGCTCTGCTTTTTCAGCTAAATATGGTGCTACGAGTCCTGTTTTTGCCATCAAATCACAGGCGTGCCCCAAAACCAGCCACTCGCGGATGGCCTTAAACTTGTCCGAGAAAAACTCTAGCGGGTCACACTGGGCCTTTGCAGCTAGCGCATGAGCAAACTCGCTGCAGATAATTTTGGCTCCTTCTGATGGGTTCATGTCGAATTGCAGACTTGAATTTTCGATTTGTAAAATCATGCCTTATTGCGGCCGGGAAGACCATACCTCCAAACCAATGCACTCTTCAATGATTCCGATGAAGCCCCTACGCTTGATGCGGGGCAAGAAAAAGTGCTTGGCCGCCTATTGCTATAAGCCGTGCCATCTCATTCTATCGTCAGGGTCATCCCAGTTACATTCGGGTGCATATTCGCGGCGCTTTTGATCGTGCCAATCCCGCCGCTGGGGCCATTCGCCCTCCTTGAAGGCTTCAACAGCACATAGAGAGTACGCCAAATCATGTGCGTTTGCTTTTGATCGGTTTGAGGCTGGTTGCTTACACCCAGGAGGAGGCTCGGCTTGGGCGGCCTCCCAATAGCAACGATATTCTTCTTCCCGAGATTCACGAATCAGATGCTCTAGCCTCCCCGCATCTGTGTATGCTTGAGTCAAATCCAAGGCAGGCGCATCTTTGATTCCTTTGGACACGACCGAGCGATGAAAATCGACAATTTTTCCGAGTAACCCCCTGCCATGCTTTGGCTCTTCAAGCCGTATTGCTGCTTCAACAAGCAGTGAAAGCATGAATTGAGATTCAAAAAACTCTTTCTGCACGCAATCTTTAGCCAAATTAACCAAGAATTTGATGGCGGCTTGCTGTGCTTCTTGTTCACGTCCAACTGCTTTGAGACTCCTGCATTGTGCGCACAGTCTTTCAAGCTCTGCCTGCACAATTGCAGGGCGAACGTTTGGATTGTCTCGCAGGGTTTCCAGTGGATGTTTTTTTGGTTTAAGAAAGTCGAAAAGGCCCATAGCAACTGAGGGTTAGAGTTTGAATAATCGGGAGAGTAATGAATTCGGACGTTGAATGCGGGCGAGTCGTTCGAGAAGCTCTTGGTAACTCATGTGGCGCACTGCTGGATCGGGAGTGATCAGGCGAAGAATAATTTCCGAGACGGGCTTCGGGGTACGTTGCTGATTCAGGGTGAGCTTAGCCGCGTGGAAATAGGAGTGTGAACAAATTTGCGATACGATATCAAAATTCAATTTCTGATATGGGAGAGAGCCTATCAGCATTTCATAAAAGACAAGGCCAACAGCAAACAAGTCAGAAGCAACGGATGAACTGACTCCATCAACAAATCGTTCCGGCGCCATGTAGGCGACTGTTCCAAGATTGTTAAGTGTGGCGAATTCACCGTATGCAGCAGGAAGACTTGTGAGTTTGGCGAGTGCAGCATTCTTTACGGATGCCAAACCCCAATCAGAAACATTCCAAGCATACTTCCTGACCGGGTCACTCTCATCAGAACCATTGCGGCTAAAAGCACGCTTATATAGAATGTTTGCTGGCTTCAAATCTAGATGAAGCACGCCATGCTCGCTGAAAGCGAAATGAAGCCCTTCTACTACATCTTGAAGAATAAACGAAGCGGCTTCTATCGGCAAAGCTGTGCGCTCATTCAAGAATTGGCCCAACGAACCAACGCACCAATCCATGGCAGCAACCCAACCATCAGATCGAGTTTCGAGGATTTCGTTAAGTCTGATGATATTGAGATGATCCAAGCCGGCCCAGACGGTTAGTTCTCGTTGGAAGAGGTCGTGAATCGACTGATCATCGTCTGCAGGAAGAACCGTCTTTATTGCTACCCTCGGCCCATGCACGAAAGCCCGATATGAAAATGGCATTCTTTCATCATCACGTTGTAGGAAAACGACCAAACCCATGCCCCCACGACTGAACTGTTTGACGTGGTATGGAGTATCACCAACCAAGACTTCATCATTGAGCTGAAGCTCGCAGATCGAGTCTGTTGCGAATGTAAGCTCGGTCATTGGAGTTTGAAAATAAGCTAACGCAATTCTTGCCGAACTGACGAAATCCA
>Ga0056914_10002429_pt1 | contig 11751 bp, 9 predicted proteins | sample TNRBio252014_DNA_FD_55168 | JGI IMG/M metagenome (GOLD analysis project Ga0056914, IMG submission 55168) | Wastewater treatment Type I Accumulibacter community from EBPR Bioreactor in Madison, WI, USA - TNR Reactor_6/25/2014_ DNA | ecosystem: Engineered > Bioreactor > EBPR > Anaerobic-Aerobic >...
ACTCGTCCTGCTTGGATGGGTGGTTTGGGGTTTGGTATGAAATGGAATATGGGTTGGATGCATGATGTCTTGGAGTATTTGATGCTTGATCCAGCTTTACGCTGTTATCATCATGAGTTACTGACATTTGGGCTTCTTTATGCCTTTACGGAGCATTTTATGCTACCTCTTTCTCATGATGAAGTGGTGCATGGTAAAGGATCTTTACTGGCCCGTATGGGTGGAGATCGTCGTCAGCGCTTTGCTAATCTGCGGTTGCTTTATGTGTATATGTGGACCTATCCAGGTAAGAAATTTTTATTTATGGGTAATGAATTTGGCCAAGAGTGTGAATGGGATCACTCAGGTGTGTTGGATTGGGCGCTATTGGCTCAGTTGGAGTATGGCGGTCTTCAACGGTTGATTTGTGATTTGAATATGTTGTACCGGAGGTTGCCGGATTTACATGGTTGTGAGTTTACTCAGGACGGTTTTGAGTGGCTTGATTGTCATGATGCGGTGCAGTCGGTGGTTGTTTATTTACGGCGTGGTAGTGGTGAAGCTGAGGAAGCGACTGTAGTGATTCTTAACTTTGCTGCGGTGGCTCGTCTGGGATATCGAGTAGGTGTGCCATTTTCTGGTGTATATGAGGAAGTACTGAACTCGGATGCTCAGTGTTACTCAGGCAATGGAGGTATGAACGATTATCCTCATGCGTTTCCGGTTCCACATATGGGTCAGCCCTGTTCGTTGTTAATAGATCTTCCGCCATTGTCTGGATTAGTGTTAACACCTTTTGTAAGTGACAAGAAAAAATCTTTAGTGAGGTTGGTAAAGTGAAGCTACAACAGTTGCGTTATTTGATAGCGATTGTTCGTAGTCATTTAAATATTTCTGCGGCTGCTGAGACTCTTTATACTTCTCAGCCAGGGATTAGTAAACAGTTGCGTTTGNTAGAGGAAGAATTAGGTGTTGAGTTGTTTAGCCGCAGTGGCAAGCATCTGACTGAGGTGACGCCGGTAGGGCGGCAGATCATTGCTAAAGCAGAGAGNATCTTGCGGGAGGTGAACAATATCCAGATATTGGCTGAAGAGTACCGTGATGATCGGCGTGGTAATTTGTCAATTGCGACTACACATACTCAAGCCCGTTATGTGTTGCCGCAGGTGATTAAATCGTTTCGCGAGCGTTACCCGGCAGTGACTTTGCAGATTCATCAAGGGTCACCGGCGCAAATCGCTGAATTGGTTCAATCTGGCGAAGTGGATTTTGCCATTGCCACTGAGGCGATAGAGTTGTTTGAGGACTTGGTGATGATGCCCTGTTACACTTGGGAGTATTGTGTGTTGACGCCTGTTGGTCATCCGCTGGCTTCGCTGAATTGCCTGAGTTTACCTGATGTAGCTCGATATCCATTGGTGACTTATGTTTTTGGGTTTACGGGGCGCTCGCATTTGGATGAAGCGTTCCGTGGTGTGCAACTAAAACCGAATGTTGTTTTTACTGCAACTGATGCTGATGTGATTAAGACGTATGTGCGTTTAGGGGTGGGGGTGGGAATTGTTGCTCGGATGGCCTATGATCCACATTACGATCATGATTTGGTGCGATTGGATGCAGGGCGTCTTTTTGCGACAAACATGACGCGGATCGGTTTTAGGCGTGGTACCTTTTTGCGTTGTTATATGTATGACTTCATGGAACTCTTTGCGCCTCATTTGACCCGTGATCGAGTTCGTCAGGTAGAGAAGACGTTGTTCGAGGGGATAGAGGGGCTGTTTTTGGGTCTGGATTTGCCTGTTTTTTAGCAGTGATGTTATAAAGGGTATCGTGATGCCTAGCTCATCATCAGCCGTTTTGCGCGTCACCCTTCTACAACGCTTTGAATCCTTGCTGGCGTGTCTGGGCGAGTTCTGCACTGCGGTTCGCCATGATGCGACGTTGCCTACCTGGGTCTCGCGTACAGATGCTGAATTACTGGACAATCTGGATATGCGGGTCAAGTCTATCGAACTCTATCGGGCGCTGTGGTACGAAGATCATCAGGATGGACGAGAAACCCTGACGTGCCCCGGCCTTGTAGGTGCTAGCCCAGGCACGATGGCTGCCGCCCATGCCTGCAATACCGCTAAAGATCGTTTTAAAACCGCAGTACTGGCTTTAAAATCACTAGCGCATGCCGAGACCACAGCAGCCCTAGCAGATTTACATCATCGCCAGGAGTCAATATCAACCGCCATGCGTCGCATGGGGGCGTCGCGCCTGAACCTCAAGCAAGCCTATCGACATATTCCTCTTCTTGATCAACGCCCGCTAAAAGTGGGCTTTACTTGGTCTAGACAGGGCCGGGTCATTCAGCGCACCGCAGTAACAGAAGCCCGGCGCCTACTGGAGCAGCGGGTTGAAACACCGCAGATTCGTCAAGAGTTGCAACGTCTGGCAGAGATTCCGGATGATGAAGTGCTCGCCCGCGTGCGGAGTGTCTGCCCTCATCTGCGGGCAAATATCGTGCTTGCTGATTCGGAGGGTTCGAATGTTTTCCGCCGGCTGATGCAAACGCCACTGCCGATTTTGATTCCTCTNCAACGCGGTGAGTCCTTGCCAGAGTTTGTACCCATCGCACCTGACCTGCTCACGAACCCTCGCCTACGCCGTGCTGACGTGCGGATTGAAGATGAGCCTTTCCTGCCCACAATTCGCATTCATCGGTATCGCCTGCCCTATCGATCGTGCAAAAGGTGATTCCCCGGCGACTCGCTGTGAAATGTCATAAAATAAANGAGTGGGCTCGAACATTCTGCACAGCGTTCCTCCCAGCTATGTTTCACTCACTGATAAAAATCATGCTGTTGAACCTCCGGAGGCTCTATTATGTCGTCGCGCGCTCGCGTATGGCCAGGCAAATCCTACCCNCTCGGCGCGGTCTGGGACGGCAAGGGCGTTAATTTCGCGCTCTTCTCCGCCCACGCTGAAAAAGTCGAATTATGTTTGTTTGACTCATCTGGTCAGCGGGAGATCGAACGGTTGGTGCTGCCTGAACATACCGACCAGATCTGGCATGGCTACGTGCCTGGCTTATGGCCAGGCGCTCTGTATGGCTACCGTGTCTCCGGCCCCTATGAACCGCAACTGGGCCACCGTTTCAATCATCACAAACTNCTGCTCGACCCCTACGCCAAGCAGTTTTACGGCTCACTTCATCTGCGCGATGAGCACTGTGGTTATCAGGTTGGCCATGGCAATGCTGACCTGTCATTTGATACCCGCGATAATGCTCGCGACATGCTCAAATGTGCTGTGGTCGACACTACATTNAATTGGGAAGGTGACCAGCAGGTTGAAATCCCGTGGGCGCAAACCCTAATTTATGAAACTCATGTGCGCGGCTTCACTATCCGCCACGAAGGTGTTCCTCATCACCTGCGTGGCACTTTCGCTGGCATGGCCCATCCGGAAGTCATCAAGCATCTTAAATCGCTAGGTATTACGGCTGTGGAGCTCATGCCNGTTCACGCTTTTGTCGATGACCGCTTCCTCACTGACCGTGGCCTGCGTAACTACTGGGGCTATAACACGCTTTGCTTTTTCGCTCCAGAACCGCGTTATCTAAGCAGCGGTGATCTGACTGAATTTAAAAACATGGTTAAGCGGTTGCACGACGCCGGCATCGAAGTGCTGCTTGACGTGGTCTACAATCACACCGCCGAGGGCGACCAAATGGGTCCCACCCTCAGTTTTAAAGGAATCGATAACGCTTCCTATTATCGGCTGCGGCCCAATGATCGCCGTTATTACATCAATGACACTGGCTGTGGCAACACCTTGAACCTGACCCATCCACGGGTATTGCAGATGGTCATGGATAGCCTGCGTTATTGGGTTAATGAAATGCATGTAGACGGTTTCCGTTTCGACTTGGCGGTAACACTCGGTCGGGAGGATTACGGCTATGACCGAGGCGGTGGCTTTTTCGACGCCATTCGTCAAGACCCCGCGATGTCGCGAGTTAAGATCATCGCTGAACCGTGGGACATCGGCCCAGGCGGTTACCAACTCGGTGGTTTTCCTGCAGGAACCGCTGAGTGGAATGATCGTTTCCGTGACACGGTACGTCGCTTCTGGTGTGGCGATGACGGGATGCTATCGCGGATGGCGCCTAACCTGCTGGCCTCTAGCGATCTGTTTGAACACGACTGCCGGCGACCTTGGTCATCGGTTAACTATGTCGCCAGCCATGACGGTTTTACTCTGGCTGACCTGGTTAGTTACAACGAGCGTCATAACGAGGCCAATGGCGAAGGCAACCGTGATGGTCATCCTTCCAATTTTAGCAGTAACTACGGGATCGAGGGACCGACCGCTGACCCAGCCATTCAGCAACTGCGTCTGCGACAGCGCCGTAACATGTTAGCCACCGTACTACTGGCTCAAGGTACGCCGATGTTACTGGCCGGTGATGAGTTTGGCCGCAGCCAATCCGGTAATAACAATGCCTACTGCCAGGATAACGAGATCAACTGGGTGAATTGGGAGAAAGTACCACCTCATGAGCAAGAGTTTCTGGATTTTACGCGCCGTCTGATCAGCCTGCGCCGGGAACACCCGGTGTTGCGCCGCACCCATTTCCTGCATGGGTTGCAGGTTTCCAAAATCACTGGACTGCGCGACGTTGAATGGATCAGCCCAGGTGGTAGCCCCATGACGGATTACCATTGGCAGGAACCCAAGGCGCGTTGTATTGGTATGCTGATCGCCGGTGACGCTGGAGAATACTTCACCGTGGACGGCTATCCCGAAATCGATGACACTTTATTGATTATCTTTAACGCTGGTCAGATATCCATTCCAGTGCGGATGCCAGCGGTACGCGGTGCTAGCCAGTGGCGTTGTTTGCTCGACACAGCACGGCCGCAACTGGCGCCTGGTGAATTACTACTAAGCAATAGTGATGATTTCCAGATGGAGCCGCGCGCGGTAACGGTATTTGCGCTCACTGATGAAACTGCATCGCCATAATCATAAAGTTTTTAATTTGGAGACTTCATTGCCATCGACGACACCTGTCTCCGATGGCAATGAGGCATATGTCTGCTAGCGATCTTCCCCTGTTGCCATCGGCAGCGCCTTGGCCTCCCCTCCAACTTGTTCTGGGATGCGCACCATAAAATAAGTTGGGGCGGTGGTTTTATCTGTCAAATCAAGCGCTGCGGTATAGGAACGCACTTCACCGACGCCCAAACTACTGACTTTCAGCGCATTGAGTTGCTTCGTGCCGATCTCAGCGTTACCGACCTGAATGCCTAGCTTGTTGAAAACTAGCACCTGAACCTCCGGCCAGAGCGGTGCGCGGGTGTTGTTTTGCACCACCAACTTGTACTCATGGCCCTGACTGTCGCGGTTGACAATTTCGGTAAAAGTGATGTTTTTCAAATACCGGTCATCCAGCGGCAATACCTGGTCATATTCCAGCTTGCGCAGGCGCGGCAGCTTACCGCGAATCAGTTCATCCAGATCAGTGCGCAGCTTTTGCAATTCTGGCACTACTTGGTGTAATTCCTCTTCAGTCTGCGCCAAGCGGCTACGCAGGGTCTGGTTCTGACGGTTGAGAGTATAAACCTGAGATCCTAACAGCAGCGCAGTGAAAAAATCGAGCAGCACCAAAACCAACACTAGCAACAGCAGCAATTTGCTACGTCGACTCCATGAATGAGAGCGAGAGTTGACAGAAGGCCGGGAGCGCTCTCGATCGCGTACAGAGTGAGAAATAATAGAATCAGTCATGAGGTTTCGCTTAGGTTATCTGAACCGTTTTCGACCTCGGAGCCCTCACCTTCCGGGTGCAGTAACAATACTCGCTCCGACGCAAGTTCCACTAGTTTCAGCGCGATATTTCGCGGAACCAATGGGAAATCGAATTCGTGTCGGTCGCCACGCACAATAGCCAACTGGCCCATCGCCAGACCTTGGCGTTGCGACGACAGGACCCGGATTGCTCGAATCCAACGACCATNGCTGTCCAGAAAATTATAGAGAATCTCAGCCTCTGGGTGATTCAGTCGATGGCTGTCGATCAGTTGCTGGGCGCGGGCGTTGTGTTCCCGGCGCTGTTTTTCGGCCTCCCGCTCCAGATTGAGTTGCCGATCCCGCTCTCGCTTGCGGGCTGCTTCTGCTTCAGCCTGCCGCCGTGTTTCCGCCTGCTGGGCCGCTTCCTCGGCCAGTGCTTTACTTTTCTTGCGCTGGTAATCCTGCTTACGGGTATCAGAGTCCAGTTTTTTAGCCTTGCCTGCTGATACCAGCCCTGCTTTCAATAATTCATCGCGTAGCGACATCATTCCTCCTTGGTTTCCCCCTCGCTTAATCATCAAGGAAAGCACTATCTTTCAATAAAGAATCCGGGTGCGGAGGGTGCCGATGACCTCTTCCAACCGTTTCCGTAATTGCCGGGTTTTGGCTGGTCCAGGATCATCAATGTCGATCACCACATAGCCGATGCGGGCGTTCGTCTGCAAGTACTGGCCAGCAACATTGATCTGCTGCTCAGAGAAAATAGCGTTGATCTGCGAAAGCACACCTGGCTGATTGCGATGAATATGCAGCAACCGATGCTTGCCGGGATGCTCAGGCAATGCGACTTCCGGGAAGTTGACCGCACTCAGTGTTGAGCCATTATTGCTATATTTAATCAACTTGCTGGCCACCTCCAGGCCGATATTTTGTTGCGCCTCCTCAGTGCTGCCGCCGATATGCGGAGTCAGCAGCACATTATCAAACACCCGCAAAGGCGACATGAATTCGTCATCATTGGCTTTCGGCTCGGCAGGAAAAACATCAATTGCCGCCCCGGCCAAATGCTTCGCTGCCAGCGCTGCCGTCAGTGCGTCAATATCCACTACTGTCCCCCGGGCAGCATTGATTAACGCCGCCCCCGGCTTCATGCGCGCTAACTGTTCTGCACCAATCATTTGGAAAGTCTGTGGCGTTTCCGGTACATGCAGGGTCACTAAGTCAGCCATTTCCAACAGGGCGTTCAGTGACGGCAATGGGTGGGCGTTGCCGAGAGCCAGCTTGGTTTCGATGTCGTAAAACACCACCTGCATGCCCAACGCCTCCGCTAACAATCCCACCTGAGTGCCAATGTGACCGTAACCGACGATCCCCAGGCACTTGCCCCGCGCCTCGCGAGAGCCGGTCGCGGTCTTGATCCAGCCGCCGCGATGAGCCGCCGCGTTACGTTGAGGAATGCCGCGTAGCAGCAACACGATCTCCGCTAACACCAGTTCCGCTACGCTGCGGGTGTTGGAAAAGGGTGCGTTAAAGACCGGGATACCACGTTCTTGGGCAGCGGCAAGATCCACCTGATTCGTGCCAATACAAAAGCAACCTACCCCGATCAAGCGGGGAGCGTGCTCAAATACCTTAGCTGTCAACTGTGTCGCAGAACGGATACCGACGAAATAGGCGTCGCTGATGGCCTCCAGCAACTGAGGCTCGGGCAGTGCTTTAGTATGAAAATCAACGTAGGTGTAGCCATCTGCCTGGAACGCCTCAACGGCGCTGGCGTGAAGACCTTCCAGTAGTAGAATTTTGATGCGGTTCTTATCAAGCGAAATCTGACTCATGGCTGTGCTGGGTTTCGTCGGTGTTAGAATAGAGCGTTGAAAATAATCCCTCTGGACGGGACTGGCAACTTTCGCCATTGTAACCTGGAGCGCCCATCGCTGTGACCCTGCGTGACCCAAATGCATCCGCCGCCCTGCTCGGCGGCATCCACGCCTTCATTGACCCCGCCCATGTCCGTACCGATGCAGACAGTTGCCTGAATTACGGGCGCGACTGGACCCGGCTGCACACGCCAAATCCGTTGGCGATTGTACTGCCAAGCGCCATTGACCAAGTGCAGCAATTGGTGCGCTACGCCAATGAACACCGCCTAGCGCTTGTTCCTTCGGGCGGGCGTACTGGCCTCAGTGGCGCGGCAGTCGCCTGCCAGGGGGAAATCGTGGTGTCCATGGAACGGATGAATCGGATTCTCGACTTCGATCCGACCGACCGCAGTGTGACTTGCGAAGCTGGCGTTATCACCGAAGTCCTGCAAAATTTCGCTTGCGACCGTGGGCTGNACTATCCAGTGGATTTCGCCTCGCGTGGTTCCAGCCAGATCGGCGGCAACATCGCCACTAACGCTGGCGGAATCAAAGTCGTTCGCTACGGCTTGACCCGCGACTGGGTCACCGGTTTGAAAGTCGTCACTGGGCGTGGCGATATCCTCGACTTGAATCGGGGGTTGATCAAGAACGCCAGTGGCTACGACCTGCGGCATCTTTTTATCGGTAGCGAAGGAACGTTGGGGATTATCGTCGAGGCGACCCTGAAGCTGACTCGCCCTCAGCGCGAACCTATGGTGATGGTGCTGGGGGTGCCTGATCTGGACAGCATCATGTCGCTGTACCACATTTTTCGGAACAAGCTGGCATTGAGCGCCTTTGAGTTCTTCTCGGAACTGGCGTTGCGCCGCGTGCTTGCTAAAGGATTGCACCGTCCCTTTGAAACTGAAACCTCCTATTACGTCCTTGTCGAATTCGAGAATCCAGACGGCGCGCACACCGATGCTGCGCTGTCGCTATTCGAGCATTGCGCCGAGCAAGGCTGGTTGGTGGATGGCGTGATCAGTCAGAGCCAGACTCAGGCACAGCAACTCTGGCGGTTACGCGAAGAGATTAGCGAATCGATCTCTGCCTATCAGCCTTATAAAAATGATATCGCCCTGCGAATTTCCCATGTTCCTGCATTCCTGGCCGAAGCAGACATTCTGCTGACGCGGGAATATCCGGATTTTGAGGTGCTGTGGTACGGCCATATCGGCGACGGTAACCTGCATATCAATATTCTCAAACCGGCAGGCTTGAACCCGGCAGCATTCGCAGAAAAATGTGGGACTGTCAGCGAGCATCTATTTACCGTACTGCAACAGCACGGCGGCAGCATTTCCGCCGAGCACGGAGTCGGCCTGCTTAAGAAGCCTTATCTACGCTACACCCGCGATGAAACCGAAATCGGCTATCTGCGAGCGATTAAACAGGCGTTTGACCCGAACGGTATCCTGAATCCGGGGAAGATTTTTGATTAGAGTTGCTGTTCGTAGCCGGGCGTTCGGCTGTGATAATCGCCGGACGCCCTTGGATACCCCTGATTAGTAGTTGTGCGCTACCCGCGATGTCCCATCATATCCGGTCAACACCCGCACCCGGTCGCCGGGATAGAACGGCTCGTCAGCGCCCTGAGTCACCGCTACCATGCGGCCGCTGTCCAACCGCACAGTAATCTCCAAACCGGGCTGGCGAGTCGCGCTTTCCTCAATAGCAGAACCCGCCAGTCCTCCTAAAACAGCGCCCCCCACTGCGCCAGCGATCTGACCTCGACCCCCGCCAATCGTGCTGCCGGCCACGCCGCCGAGCGCAGCGCCGGCTACTGTACCCACGCCGCTCTTAGCGCCTTCAATCATCACTTGACGGACGCTTTCAACATACCCCATCCGTACATCCTGCGCCTGACGGGATTGATCGCGGGTATAAGCGCTGCCAGAGACGCTGGCGGGGCAACCGCTCAGGATCAAGCTGGATGCTAATACCACAGTGACTACTGCTGCCGTTTTCATCAATTGCATGGTTTACCTCGCCGCTAGGGCATTATGAAAAAGATTTAATGACGATTATAGCAATTGCAAGGGTTGTTATACTCCTTGCCTGCCCTAGCCGATTTACGGATCAGGTGGTTTTAAAAATCAGGCGGTTGCTGTAACGCTGCCATTTCTGCGAGAAGATTTTCGTGATGCAATTCCTGGCCCTGTCACTCACCCGCCGTGATGCACTCGCCGGTTGCCTGCTGACCCTGATGATTGCCACCTCGATCATGCCAGGAGCATCGCTGTTGCCAGCGGGTATTCTGGGCTGGAGCGCCGCTTTGTTGCTGAGTTACCGGCTGGGCCAGCGACAACGCATTCAGACCGGCTGGCTTATCGGCCTTGGCGTCGCCGGCATCGTTTGGGGCGCCTTGCATGGAGTTCCGCTGAACCCTTCGCAAATTCTTGCAGGTAATCAAGGGCTGGTCAGCCTGCTGGCGGCGGTATCATTCTTGCGATTAGTCACCCGTCCGGACGCGGCAACTCCTGACGCTGTGCCGCCGCAAGGCCGGAAAGCTCTGTGGCGAACATTGATCGGCGTTCATCTGTTTGGCGCAGTCATCAACTTGTCTACGGTAGTTATCTTGGGTGATCGCATGACGGCGTATGGCCGATTGGGCAAGCGTCAGGCGTTGGTATTGAGCCGGGGGTTCGCTGCTGCCGCATTCTGGTCACCTTTTTTTTCAGCGATGGCTGCTGCGCTGACCTACGCGCCAGGCGCANAGTTGGGCATCGTAATTCTGGCCGGTTTGCCTATGGCAGCGCTGTCACTATGGCTGACCACTCGGGAGATTGGTCCCGCCTTCATCGGCTACCCTATGAATTTTTCAGCCTTGTGGATTCCTGGGTTGCTGGTGGTTATCGTGCTGACTCTGCATGCGCTGATCGCGCACTGGTCGATTCTGGCGATCATTGCTCTCAGTGCTCCTTTGCTAACTGCCGCGATTCTGTTAGCCAGAGAAAGCTGGAACGCTGGAGCGTCGCTTAGAGTGCATGTGATGCAAGGTTTGGCCAGCATGGTTAATGAACTGGCGCTATTTCTGGCAGCGGCTGTTCTGGCAGCGGGCTTAACTAGTCTGACTTACACTATGAGTGGCTGGCTGCCATTTGATCACTTCGGGCCGTTGCAGGCGAGCCTGCTATTAACGGTGATGGTCGGAATTGCTACGCTGGGCGTCCATCCTGTCATCAGTATCGCTGTCAGCGGTGTCTGGCTGGCGCCACTGCATGCCGAGCCGAACTTACTGGCTATTACTCTGTTGATGGCTTGGGCGATTGGGGTGCCTGCTAACCCGTTGTCTGGGCTACATCTGATGATGCAAGGCCGCTATGGTATCGATGGTTACGTCTTTTTATACTGGAATCGGTTCTATGTGCTGAAGTGTTTGGGTACAGGAACAGCACTGCTCTATGTATATGGAGCATTGTTGGATATTTCGATTTGAAACTCTTTAAAGACTCGCTAATGGTTACAGCGCGGCCTCTCGTTGTCGCCAAAACGTTGCGTAATATAGCACTGGGATGAAGATTAGTGTCAGCAGTGTAGATACTATGATCCCAAAGATCAGCGAAATTGCCAGTCCCCGAAAAATTGGATCATCTAAAATAAATAGTGCTCCAAGTATTGCTGCTAGCGCTGTCAGGATGATCGGTTTGGCTCGCACTGCGCTGGAACGAATCACCGCTTCTTGGAAGGGAACACCGTTAGCAGTTTCCAGGTTAATGAAATCTACTAACAAAATTGAGTTGCGAACGATAATTCCCGCCAGTGCGATCATGCCGATCATGGAGGTCGCGGTGAACTGGGCCTGCAACAATGCATGGCCTGGCATGACACCGATAATGGTCAGCGGGATAGGCGCCATGATGATTAATGGTGCTAAATAGGAGCGAAATTGTGCGACTACTAGCAGGTAAATGAGGATCATGCCTACGCCGTAGGCAATACCCATATCTCGGAAAGTTTCATAAGTGATTTGCCATTCGCCGTCCCATTTCAGGCTGTAGCTGTATGGATTGTCTGGCTGGCGGATGAAGAATTGCTCTAATGGTTCGCCAGCAATCGGTAAATCCCGCAGTTTGGCGAAAATTTC
>Ga0056914_10002433_pt1 | contig 11738 bp, 9 predicted proteins | sample TNRBio252014_DNA_FD_55168 | JGI IMG/M metagenome (GOLD analysis project Ga0056914, IMG submission 55168) | Wastewater treatment Type I Accumulibacter community from EBPR Bioreactor in Madison, WI, USA - TNR Reactor_6/25/2014_ DNA | ecosystem: Engineered > Bioreactor > EBPR > Anaerobic-Aerobic >...
ACATTCGTCGCTCTGGCGATGTCAAATACCCTGTACATTAGGTCTAGAAGGCTTGTCATTCGCCCGGGTTGGGACTGGGCCATTTCAAGGGCCGAGGGCTGACCGTTCCTGACACGATCTCCGCAGGGAGATCACGAACCCGTGAAAATCCTTCATAGGGCGTGGCGGGGGCGAAGATCACGAGCTTGTGATGAATATTGGACAACGAACCCATCAGCTTCGATCCATCGCAGGTGCGTCAAACGGTCGCGTCAAGACGGCCAGGTTTCGCCAGGGGGGTGACGCCGCCCGTCTCCCCCAGGGGATCGACGTGAAAGTCGCCATCGTTGCCGGAACCCGGCCCGAAGTCATCAAACAGGCACCCGTGCTGGCTGCGCTGCAGGAACGCCCGGGCTTCGCGCCCGTCTGGATCTCGACCGAGCAGCAGTCCAGCTTGAACAGCCAGACCCTCGAGGTCATGGGCGTGACCCCCGATGTGGTCATGGCCCCGCCCTCGCCGGACCGGTCGCTCGGCGGCCGCTTCGCGGAGGTCATGGACCGGCTTGACCAGGCCTTCGGCGAGCTCGAGCCGGACTTCGTCCTGGTCCAGGGCGACACCTCCACCACCGCCGCCGGGGCCATGGCCGCCTTCGCGCGTCGCATCCCGATCGCCCATGTCGAGGCCGGTCTTCGGACCTTCGACCTGGACCGCCCCTTTCCCGAGGAAGGCTGGCGTTGCGTCGTCGGCCAGTGGCCAGCCTGCACTTCGCCCCGACCCAGGCGGCCGCCGCCAATCTGATCCGCGCCGGCATCAGCCCGGGCAAGGTCCATGTCACCGGTAACACCGGCATCGACAGCGTGCGGCTGACCGGCGACCGCGTCCGTCCCGAACCCCTGACCAACGGCCTGCGCCGGGTCCTGGTGACCGTTCACCGGCGCGAGAACTGGGACGGGGCCCTGGACCGGATCCTCTCGGCCCTGGTCATGCTGCGCGATCATGTCCCCGATATCGAGATCGTCTTCGTGGCCCACGCGAATCCGATGCTGCGCGAGCGCGTCTTCGCCTATCTCGGCCAGCAGTCCCGCATTCGTATCATCGGCCCCTTGGATTACCTCTCCTTCATCTCCTTTCTGAAGAGCGCCACCCTGGTTCTGTCGGACTCCGGCGGCGTGCAGGAAGAGGCCCCGGTCTTCGGCGTGCCGGTGCTGGTCCTGCGCCAGTCGACCGAGCGCATGGAAGCCGTCGAGGCCGGCGTCGCCCGGCTGGTCGGGGTCGAGCGTGACACCGTGCTCCAGACCGCTTCGCGCCTGCTGCTCAACGAGGCCGAGCGTCAGGAAATGGTCCGGGCCGTGTCGCCCTTCGGGGACGGCTTCGCCGCGCGCCGGATCGTCGACATCCTCCAGAGCACGCCGCTGAGCGAACGCGAGGTCGCCCTGACGCGAGCGGCGGTCTGAGCCCATGGACCCCTCCCTTATCCAGGACGCGCAGACCGCCTGGGCTGACGGCTCCGCCTGGCTGGCCGCCCACGGCGTCACCGGCGAGGCCGCCGTTCAGTGGCTGACGGCCTACTGGGGCTTCATCCAGTGGTCGATCATGATCTCGGCGGTCCTGATCCTGATCTCGTCGATCGACGACATGATCATCGACCTGGCCTACTGGATCCGGGCGATCGTGCGCTTCTTCACCTTCTGGGAGCGGCCGCCGCCCCAGAAGTGGCTGGACCGGCACCCCCAGAAGCGGATCGCCATCATGGTCCCGGCCTGGCAGGAATCCGACGTCATCGCCAACATGGTGGCCAACACCAACAAGTCGTTCGACTACGGCCCCTTCGACATCTTCGTGGGCGTCTATGCCAATGATGCCGATACCCGCCGCGAGGTCGAGAAGATCCGCCGGCGCTTTCCCAACGTCCACCGTGCCGAGGTGCCGCACGACGGCCCGACCTCCAAGGCCGACTGTCTGAACTGGCTGGTCCAGAACATCCTCCTGCACGAGGAACGGACGGGCCAGCGCTTCGACGTCTTTCTCATGCACGACGCCGAGGATGTGGTGCATCCCTATGGGCTGAAGGCGGTGAACTGGTTCATCGACGAGTCCGCCATGATCCAGATGCCGGTGTTGTCCATGCAGCGCCCCTGGAACCGGCTGGTCGCCTGTCACTACATGGACGAGTTCGCCGAGTTCCACACCAAGGACCTGCCGGTCCGCACGGCCCTGACGCGCATGACCCCCTCGGCGGGGGTGGCGACGGCCTTCCACCGCGCCGCCATGCTGGCGCTGGTGCGCGAGAAGAACGGCCAGCCGTTCAACACCGACAGCCTGACCGAAGACTATGACGTCGGCCACCGCCTCTCGGCCATGGGGTTTCCGTCGGAGTTCGTGCGCTACCACGCCCGCGTCAAGCGCCAGCGCAAGGCCTGGTTCCGCAAGGGCATGGTCACCTACTATCCGCGCGAACTGGTGGCGACCAAGGAGTTCTTCCCCGACAAGTTCACCACCAGCATTCGCCAGAAGACGCGCTGGATGCTGGGCATTTCGATCATGGGCTGGGCCCAGCTCGGCTGGTTCGGGTCCCTGATCAATCGCTACTACCTGTTCCGCGACCGCAAGGCCCTGTTCACCGCCCCGACCGGCATGTTCGGCTATTTCATCGTCCTGCAGGTGCTCGGCTACTGGGGCCTGAAGCTGATCTGGCCCGAGGTCGTCGACCTGCCGCCGGTGATCGAGCACGACTGGGTCTGGCTGATCGTGGCGATCAACTTCTTCTTCCTGGTCAACCGCATCCTCCACCGCGCCTGGTTCACCGGCATCAACCACGGCCTCGTCCATGTGCCGCTGACGCCGATCCGCATCGTGGTGTCGAACCTGATCTCGTTCGGGGCCTTCTGGCGGGCCAGCCGCCAGTATCTCGGCCATCTGATCACCGGCCGACCGATCGCCTGGGACAAGACCCAGCACGCCTATCCCTCGCTCAGCGAGCTGCAGCAGGGCTCGGGCCGTCTCGGCGAGACCCTGCGCTTCTGGAATGCCCTGTCCGAGGACGATCTGAACCGCGCCCTGGCCGCCCAGAAGACGCGCTACCGGCCGCTGGGCCTGATGCTGCTGGACCTCGGCGCGACCGATGACGAGCATCTGTCCGAGGCCTTTGCCGAACGCCTGGAGACCTATGCCTCGATGTTCGATCCCTTCCAGATCGAGTCCGGGGTCCGCGGCCTTCTGACCATGGACGAGGCCCGCCGCTTCGGCGCGGTCCCCCTGCGGCGCCAGGGCGGCTCGCTCGACGTCGCCGTGGCCGAGCCGATGCCGGCGGCCCTGCGCCAGGAGATGGAGCGCCTGCTCGGCCGTCGCGGCGTCAAGGGCGTCCGGGTCCTGTTCGCGCCGCTTTCGGATGTGGCCTTCGCCCTGCGTTTCGCCTGGGCCCAGGACCCCTTCACCCAGGTGCGGGCGCGCCTGGACCAGATGCGGCGCCGGGGCGACATGGACGCCTCGCGTGAGGCCCTGCTGTGGCGCTCGGTGCGCGCCGGCTACGTCCGGCTCGGCGACCTTCTGGTTCGCGACGGCACCGTCAGCCATGCCGACCTGCAGTCCGCCCTGGATGTGGCACGCCGCAACNGACGNCATCTGGGCGAAACCCTCGTGGCCCTGAAGCTGGCGTCGCGGGCCGCCGTCGATGCCGCCCTGGNCCGCCAGAAGTCGGCNACCTGGGTCAATGACGCCCTCGCCCAGGCCCTCGCCCAGGCCCCGGCCGAAGATTTTCATCCTGTGACTTAGGCCGCGTCCATGCCATCGTTTGATCTCCAGCCAGGAGCCCGCCCATGAGTGGCCCCGCCCATCTGATCGGAATGACCGCCGCCGCTGCGGTCCTGTCCTATGCGCCGACGCTCGCCTCTGTGGACATCAATCCCTCATCCCAGGCCGCGGCCCTGGCCTATGGTCACTACGCCTCGGGCCGGGCCGAGGCCGCCGTGACGGCGGCGCTGCGGGCGGTCGAGGAAGACCCGACCAATCTCGACTACCGCCTGTTGCTGGCCGATTCCCTGACCCTGGCGGACCGGCCTTCCGAGGCGCTCGAGGTGCTGGTGCCCCTGCGCGACCAGGCCGACTACCGGGTCCAGTCGCGCCTGGCCCAGGCCGCCTGGGACAGTCACGAGCCGGACCTGGCGGCCCAGGCCTTCCTGGCGGCGGCGGACCTGGCGGATGATCGGGACGCGCGCGCCTATCTCTCGCGTGCGGCGATCCTGGCCCTGCTCGAAGCCGGTCGCCGCGACGAGGCCGTGCAGACCTTCGACACCGCCTGGTCGGAGCAGACCCTGCAGGGCTTCGCCTCGCTCGATACCGCCAACGTCGCCCTGGCGGTCGGGCGCGACGCCCAGGCCCTGTGGGCCTTCGAGGATGCCCAGCGCACCGCCCCCCTGACCGGCCTGGCCGCCATCAATGCCGGCTATGCCGCCCAGCGTCTGGGCCTGCCCGAATGGGCCGCCAACTACTTCCATCTGGCCCTGAGCAACTGGCCGGCCGAGGTCGATCCCGAGCGTCGCGCCGAGATCGAGGCCTTTGTCCAACAGCAGATTCCCAACACCTAGACCCGCCGCCGCTTCGTCGAGGAACGCGCCATGTCCATCCGTTACAGTCTTCCCCTGGCCCTGATCGCCGCCGTTGCAGGCGGGTCCGCCGCCCTGGCCCAGACCCCCGCCGCCGCCGACCAGGCCACCGACGCGGCGGCCGCCTGGCAGGACGCCGACAGCCGTGCCTATGCCTCGCGGCTCCAGATCATGGAACTGGTGCAACAGGGCCGGACCGACGAGGCCCGAGCCGCCTTCGACCGTGACTGGGCCGCCGGCATCCTGCCCGGTCCCGCCCCGCTGGACGCCGCCAACATCGCCGTCTCGGTCGGTCGCGACGCCGAGGCCCAGACCGCCTTCCGCCAGGCCGAGGCCGCGTCGCCCCTGTCCGGTGCCACGGCCCTGAACGCCGGCTACAGCGCCCGGCGTATCGGCGACGACGCCACCGCCATCTACTGGTTTCAGCGCGGCCTCGACACCTGGCCGACCGAAGCCGGCTTCGACGAGCAGCGCCGCTTCGAGATCCGCCGCGAGGTCGAGACGCTGCAGCGGACCTGGGGCGCGACGGCATCGGTGTCCTATGGCTCGACCTCGACGGTGTCGTCCGGCATCGTCGGGGCCGATACGGTCCTTCAGGCCGGCGGCGAGGTCTATCGCCGCATCAGCGGCTACAACAACGGCCGCACCCTGGACGTCTTCGCCCGCGCCTTTTCGACCCTGGATTCGGATCTGGGCGGCCCGACCGGCGGCGACACCACCCAGGGCTGGGTCGGGGTTCGCTACCGGCCGTTCTCCCAGACCAACCTGATTCTCGAGGCCAGCCGCATGATCGCCCTGGGCGATCTCGCCCGCGACGACTGGATGCTGCGCGCCGCCTGGTCGGCCGAGCGCGGCAGCGACCTGCGCTATGATCGCAGCCACTGGCCGGCGTGGCGCCTCTATGGCGACCTCGCCCATATGGTCGACGCCGAACAGACCCTGGGCGTGGCCGAGGCCCGCTACGGTCACGCCTGGCGCACGTCCGAGCGCGATGTGGTCACGCCCTTCGTCACCGTGCGCGGCTATTACGACAGCGTCCTGGCCGAAGAGACGGCGGTAGGGGCCGGCCCCGGCGTGTCATGGCGGCACTGGTTCCGCGAAGGGCCCTATGCCGCCCCGGCCTCGTGGATCGACCTGATCCTCGGCTATCAGTTCAGCGTCTCGGGTGATGCCCGTGGCGAAGGCGTCTTCGTCGGCGTGGCCATCAGCTACTAGCGGGCGCTCCCACGCCCCTTTGTCATCCGGCCACCGCACACCCCACGCCCTGTCGCGGCCGGGGCGGGAGGACAGGTCGTGCCGGCGACATCGCCGGCCCGCCATATTGAGGCCGGAAACACCGACCATTTGACCTGCGTTCACGAAACCGTGATCATGGAACCGCCTTCCCCTCCCCGAGACCCGACCGACCGACCGTGACGACGACTGCCGCTGCCGCTGCCGCTTCGAGCCGACGCGCCGACCTGGACTGGATCCGGGTGGCGGCGTTCGGCCTGTTGATCCTGTTCCATACGGCGCTCGTCTATTCGCCGTACGACTGGCACATCCAGTCCGAGCACCGTCTCAGCTGGATGCCCCAGCTCCTGACCCTGACCGGGCCGTGGCGGCTGACGCTGCTGTTTTTGGTGTCGGGTGCCGCCATCAGCTTTATGACCACGCGCCGGACCCCCGGCGAGGTGCTGCAGGCCCGCATCGAGCGTCTCGGCCCGCCGCTTCTGATGGGGGTGCTGCTGCTGGTGCCGATCCAGTCCTGGATCGAAGCCATGGACAATGGGGCCTGGGGCACCGACTACCTCGGCTGGCTCGGCCATGAGTTCGGCCCCGAAGGTCTGCTGGACGGCGTGCCGGTCAACCACCTGTGGTTCGTCAACTACATCGCCGTCTATAGCCTGGTCATCGTGGTGCTGATGCTCAGGCCCGACCTGATCGAGCGTCTGCGCGGCTGGCTCGCGCCCCTGGTNGCCGGGCCGCGCGTGATCTGGGTGCCNCTGCTCTATCTGGTCGTCATCCGCCTGACCCTCTATCCGCTGTTCGGGGCNACCAACGGCCTGGTCGGCGACTGGTACAACCACGCCCAGTCGCTNGGNGCCTTCCTGTTCGGCTTCCTCCTGGCCCGGCACGAGCCGTTCTGGCAGGCCCTGGAACAGTACCGCCGCTGGGCCGTCGGCCTGGCCCTGGCGGTNCTGCCGATCCTGGTCTTTCAGGCCGGNTATTTCCCCAACAACGTGATCTATGACGCCTCGAAATTCGCNATCCAGGCGATCTATCAGTGGGCCGTCATCGCCGCCNTTCTCGGCTATGGCAGCCGCTATCTGCGCCGCCGCGACGGACCGGTCCTGCGCTATCTGACCGAGGCCGTCTTCCCGCTGTATCTGGCGCACCAGACGGTTCTGGCCGTGGCCGTCTGGCTGATCCGCCCCGCCGCCCTGGCACCGGTGCTGGAAGCGACGCTGCTGGCCCTGATCACCTTCGGCGGCAGCTTCCTGATCTATGAGATCGTGCGACGGGTCGGCTGGCTGCGTCCGGCCTGGGGGCTCAAGCCGTTTGCGCCGGCCCGCCCCCCCCTGCCCTTCTCCGGCCGACGCCGGCTGCTGGTCATCGGCGCGACCGCGCCGGTCGTGGTCCTGATCGTGTTTCTGATCTCGGTTGCGGCCTATCCCGGCTTTGACCACGCCAGTCAGTACCTGTCCGAACTGGGCGGGACCGAGGCCCGCTACCCCCAGATCTTCAACATCGGCGTCTTCCTGTCCGGCGTCATGGCGGCCCTGACGGGCATCGGCTTCGGCTGGGCCATCATGGCCCTGACCGGCGCGCGCCTGACCGGCCTGATGACCGCCGCCGCCTTCATCCTGGCCGGCTATGGCCTGTCGGCCTCCAGCCTCTATCCCTGGCCGGACCCCCGCCACATGGTGATTTCCCTGGGCCTCGGCATCCAGATCGCGCCGCTCCTGATGCTGTGGGGCCTGCGCCGCCGCACCGATGTGCCGCGACTGAAGCTGTTCCTGATCAGTGCCTTCGCGGCGATGGCGGTGCTGACCCTGTTCACCAAACACCTGGTCCTGCCCGGCACCGTCAATGATCTGAATGTCGGCTGGTGGGAAACCGCCTATGCCACGGTTCTGATCGGCTGGGCCGGTGTCGCCGCCCTGATGCTCGAACGCGCCGTCCGCGCCGAGGCGGCGCAGCGCGGGTCGGCCACGACCCCGGCCTGAAAAAAGTCACCCTTTTCACGATTCTGTGATTGCGCCTCACGAAGTCGTGATGCACATTAGGACGACATGCTGCATCGCAGCACAGATCGCCGTTCCTCCCCGGAAACTAAAGCGGCGATCCTGAGGAAGGGATGATCCGGTGATGGTCGATTTGGCGACCCGAGTGGACGCGGACGCGCGCGAGGTTGAGGGCTTCGACCCGCAACCCTGGCTGCCGGCCGAAGCCCCGCTGGCCATGCCGCGCCAGTCGCTCGAGGTCGCCCCGCGCGCGCCGGTCGATCCCCTGCCGACCTCGCCGGAAACCGTGTCCCGCCGCCGCTGGACCCTGCTGATCTGTACCCTGACGCTGTCGGCCCTGGCCCTGATCGCGCCGGTCGTCACCTGCGCTCGCTTTAGCTTCACCGCCCTGGAAGTCTTCGGCCTGGTCTGTCTGGCCGGCCTGCTGACGGCCATGTCGTGCTGGTTCACCTCGGCCTGCATGGGCCTGTGGGTNCTGGCCACCGACCGCGAACAGCAGGACCTGGCCTTCGCTGCCCGCCCCGACATCCCGATGAGCCGCACCGCCATCCTGATGCCGGTCTATAATGANGACGCCGACGCCTCCTTCGCGCGGCTGGCNCATCTGGATGCGTCCCTGGCCCGGCTCGGGGCCTCGNCGGCCTTNGACTTCTTCGTCCTGTCCGACACCAACAAGTCCGCCGCCGCCGCCCATGAGACGGCGGTTTACGTCACCCAGCGNGCCCGCTTCGCCAGCCGCCTGTTCTATCGCCGGCGCATGGCNAACACCGAGCACAAGGCCGGCAACCTGGGNGACTGGGTGCGCCGCTTCGGGGCCGCCTATGAGCAGATGGTCGTGCTCGACGCCGATTCGACCATGGCCGGCGAGACGGTCCTGCGCCTCGTCGATGCGATGGAGATGAATCCGCGCATCGGCCTGATCCAGACCACCCCGACCATCATCAAGGCCTCGACCCTGTTCGCGCGCGTCTCACAGTTTTCGGTGCGCCTGTACGGCCGTGTCGCCGCTGCGGGTCTTGCCTGGTGGACCGGGTCCGACAGCTCCTACTGGGGCCACAACGCCATCATCCGCACCCGCGCCTTCGCCGAATGCGCCGGCCTGCCGATCCTGCCGGGCGTCAAGCCGTTCGGCGGCAATGTCCTCAGCCACGACGTCGTCGAAGCCGCCATGCTGCGCCGCGCCGGCTGGGCCGTGCATGTCACCGCCGCCCTGGACGGGTCGTGTGAGGAAACCCCGCCGACCATCACCGACTTCATCCGCCGTGAGCACCGCTGGTGTCAGGGCAACCTCCAGCACCTCAAGCTGGTCGGGGCCGCCGGTCTGCATCCCATGAGCCGCCTGCAGCTGATCCTGGGCTGCGCCGCCTATCTGGCCTCGCCCCTGTGGCTGGCCTCGCTGGCGACCGGCCTGGCCATCCAGCTCGGCTATCCGATCGACTGGGGCAGCTGGTGGTATGTGCTGAACCCCGAATTCACCGCCTTCACCCTGGCGTCCCTGTTCGCGGCGATCCTGCTCATCGGTCCCAAGGTGATGGGCGCGGCCCTGGTGCTCAGTCGGCCGGCCGAGCTACGCGCCTTCGGGGGCGCGACCCAGCTGACCAAGGGCGTCCTGTCCGAGGTCGCCGTCTCGGCCATCCTCGCGCCGATCCTGATGGTCGCCAACACCCACGCCGTGCTCCAGATCGTGCGCGGCCAGGACGCCGGCTGGCAGGTGCAACAGCGAGACGCCGACGGCCTCACCCTGGCCGATGCCTTCAAGTCGATGCGCTGGCAGATGGTGGTGGGTGTCTGTTTCGTCATCGCCCTGGCCTTCCGCCCGGACCTGTCGATGTTCTTCGCGCCGATCGTGCTGCCGCTCCTGGCCTCGCCCTGGATCGCCATGTGGACCTCGCGCCGCCGTGCCGGTGACGCCTTTGCCGCACGCGGCTGGATGATCATCCCCGAAGAGGACGGCTCGGTCGCCGTCGCCGCCCTGCCGCCGGCCCGTCCGGGCTCTGAGCCGGCCCGCCGTCCGGTCGCCCAGCCGGCCTGAGCACAGGTCTGCGGCCTCGCATCCGGGTCACCGCCCGGACCGGAATGACCGGCGGGTCGCCTCAAACGGGTGCCGCCTTGGCACGCCGGCACCGTGTGGTTAACCCTCGGGCCCTGAGAGCTCGGGGGGGCGTTCATGGACTCATGGATCGAGGCGTTTCACAGCATCGCTGCGGTCGTCGAGCCGCTTTTCGACCTGGCGTATGACGCGCTTTGGTCTCTCGCGGCCCAGCGCATCTACCTGCTCGAAACCGCCGTCGCCCTGTTGGCGGTCAGTCTCTATGGAGCCTTCCGGGCTGACCGGTGGGCGGACGACAACATCAAGGACGCAACCGTCGAGATACCCAGAGCCTTCCTGGGGCCGACGGTCACGCTCGGGGGCTCCTTCGACAGACAGCAGGCCGATATCCGCAATCGCGCCAGGCCGCTGCGCCAGAAGGCCGCCCTGTCATTCCTGGCCAGCCTTCTGGCCGGGGTCGTTGTCCCGACCGGGATGCTGATCGCGGCGACTCAATACTACAGCTGGCTTGACCCCGGCGCGGCCCACCTTCTGGGTTCAGCCGGCGAACCCCTCTCCAACCCGACCTGGACGCAGACGCTCCTGTTTGCCGGCGATCAGACGTTTCGGGGCGGGGTTTTCGATCTGATGGAAGTCTTCGACTGGACGATCACACCGCTCGACAACAATCCGGCGAACCCTGCTTTCACGACAGGCGTGTTCGTCCATCACCTGTTCATCGAGGCCTTCATCTTTTCCGGCGTGGGCCTGTTCGCGCTTAGCCTGTGGCGAATCCGACGGCTGGTCCGGCAGACCCTGGCCAACCATCGGGCCAAACACGAAGCCGCCGTCGCAGCCAAGCTAGCGAAGACACCTGCCTAGGCCAGGCGGCCATGGCCCACCGGGACGCGGGACCGGGCCAGGCCGGTCCATCGCGCGCGCGGCGCTTGCCCGCAACGCAGCGGGCAAGCAGACGGGAGAGGTGCCGCTGTTCACTCCCGCCCGCCCATCACCTCGTGCCCAGGCCCAGGCCGGCGTGGCGCGGCCCCTTGACGCCTCTGTGGCCAGATCGTTTTCTGCCGGCCCCCAGCCGCACAGGACCCCGCCCATGACCGGCCCCCTCTTCGGCTCCCCCGCGCCAGCCACCCGTGCGGCCCAGGGCCTTGAGCTGGTGCGGATCGTCACCGCGCTTCTGATCCTGATCCACGGCGTCTATCGCGCCCTGACCGGCGGCGTCGTGCCCTTCGGCGACTGGCTCGACGGCCTGGGCTTTCCCCAGGGCGTCGCCTGGGCCACGGCCGTCACGGCGCTGGAGTGGATCGGACCGGTGCTGATCCTGACCCGGCGCTGGGTCTTCTGGGTCTGTCTGGCGCACATGGGGGTGCTGGCGCTGGGCCTGGTGCTGGTCCACCTGCCCTTCGGCTGGTTCGTCGTCGGGGCCGGACGCAACGGCGTGGAATACAGCGTCCTCTTGCTGACCTGTCTGGCCGCGACCGCCTGGGCCTATCGCCCGACGCGCGCCCCGGCCTGACCCCCACCTAGCTCCGGCTCGCCACCCACTGGTCGATCACCCGGCCCAGCACATCCAGCGGCATGGCCCCGCCGTCGAGCACGGTGGAGTGGAAGCCCTTGATGTCGAAGCGCTCGCCCAGCCGGGCGCGGGCCTGGGTCCGCATCCGGTCCATCTCGATCTGGCCGATCTTGTAGCCACAGGCCTGACCTGGCCAGACACAGTAGCGCTCGCACTCGCTCTCGGCGGCTCCGGGGGCCAGGCCGACCGTCTCGATCATGTAGCTGATCGCCTGTTCGCGGCTCCAGCCCTGGGCGTGGATGCCGGTGTCGATGACGATGCGCGCCGCCCGGTACAGGAACGACTGGTGGAAGCCCAGCATCCCCTCGGG
>Ga0056914_10002434_pt1 | contig 11737 bp, 12 predicted proteins | sample TNRBio252014_DNA_FD_55168 | JGI IMG/M metagenome (GOLD analysis project Ga0056914, IMG submission 55168) | Wastewater treatment Type I Accumulibacter community from EBPR Bioreactor in Madison, WI, USA - TNR Reactor_6/25/2014_ DNA | ecosystem: Engineered > Bioreactor > EBPR > Anaerobic-Aerobic >...
GGCGGCGGCGCGTGCACCTTCAGCGAGTCCGCGCGCTACTTTTCCTATCGCCGCGAGCGCACGACCGGAAGGATGGCGAGCCTGATCTGGCTGGACGGTGTATGATCCGCGCATTTCTCCGGATCGGATCGGGTTGCCCGTGAGCACTCTTGCCTGGATCATCGCCGTTGCCCTGGCCGGCGGCGTGCTGAGCGTCGTGGCGGCGGCGGCGGTGACGCTCGCGGCCGGCACGCAGCGGGTCCATGTGCTGATTTCCTACGCCATCGGCGCGCTGCTGGGTGCGGCATTCCTGGAAATCCTGCCGCATGCGTTCGAGCACGGCGACCCGCAGCGCATGGCGGCAACCGTCCTGTTCGGGATTCTCGCCTTCTTCCTGCTGGAAAAACTGGTCCTCTGGCGGCACTGCCATCACGATCATTGCGAGGCGCACGATGCCCGCGCCCCCGTCCATGATCACGGGCGCTCGGGAATGCTGATCCTGGTCGGCGACACCTTCCACAACTTCGTCGACGGCATCCTGATCGCCGCCGCATTTCTGGAAAGCAGGGAACTCGGGATCGTCACCGCGCTGGCCATCATCGCCCACGAGATTCCCCAGGAGGTCGGCGACTTCCTCATCCTGCTGCATTCCGGCTACAGCCGCGCCCGCGCGCTCGCCTTCAACCTGCTGTCGAGCCTGGCGACGCTGGTCGGCGCGATGCTCGCCTACTTCGCCCTGTCGCAACTGACCGCGTGGATTCCCTCGCTGCTGGGTCTGGCGGCGGCGAGCATGATCTATGTCGCCGTGGCCGACCTGATTCCCGGACTGCACAAGCGCACCGAACTGAAGGCGACGGTGCAGCAGATCCTACTGATCGGGCTTGGCATCGCCTCGATCGTTGTCGCCCGCCTGGTCGCCGGCGACTAGCTCCTGCTGGCGCCGGCGCTGGCGACGCCCCTTGCTGCCAGCGATCCAGAGCAGCAACCCGCAGGGCAGCAGGCCATAGAACAGGAAGGAGACGATTGCGGAGAAGACCGTCGGCTCGTTCGCCGCGACGAGGACGGTCACGTAAAGCCAGCCGATGGCGACGATGTACATGCGGACGATTATGCATGCAAATCCATTGACAGCGCTCTGGCTGGTATGGAGAATCCAAACGCTGGACCCCGATCAATCTACAGGGAAAAAACTGACCATGGCGCAAGAGGGATCTGACACCAGCGACGCTTTCACGGGTTCGCCCCTGCGGTTCATGCAGGCCGGTCAGGATATGGCGCAGCAGTTCATGGCCTTCATCGGCCAGGCCGGAAATCCGGGGGCAGGCGTTCCGCCGGTTGTCGACCCGCAGGCGTTGATCGCGCTGCAGAAGCAGTTCATGGACCAGCAGATCTCCCTGTGGCGGTCGCTGCTGACCCGCCAGCCAGGCGAGCCGGAGACGTTCAAGGTCGCGGCCGATGCCGGCGACCGCCGCTTTGCGGCGCCCGAATGGCGCGCAAGTCCGGTCTTCGACTACCTGCATCAGGCCTACCTGCTCAACTCGAAATTCCTGAAGGATCTGGTCGAGCTGATCCCGGCGAGCGACGACAAGGCGCGCAACCGCATGCGTTTCCTGGCGCGCCAGATCGTCGACGCCATGGCGCCCTCCAATTACGCCGCGACCAATCCGGAATTCATCAAGGTGGCGCTGGAAAGCGAGGGCCGGAGCATCACCGACGGAATCAACAATCTGATCGGGGATTTCGGGAAAGGCCGCATTTCGATGACCGACGAATCGGTCTTCGAAATCGGTCGCAACATCGCGACGACCGAAGGCGCCGTGGTGTACGAGAACGACGTGATGCAGTTGATCCAGTACGCGCCGCTGACGCCGGAAGCCGGCGCGTTGCCGCTGGTGGTCGTGCCGCCGTGCATCAACAAGTTCTACATCATGGATCTGCAGCCCGACAATTCGCTGATCCGCTTCATGATCGACCAGGGCAACACGGTCTTTCTGGTTTCCTGGCGCAATCCGCAGGAAGAGCACGGCCATCTGACCTGGGACGATTACCTCGAACGGGGGCCGATTGCCGCAGTGCACGTGGCGCGGGAGATCTGCGAGGCCGGGCAGGTCAATACGCTGGGATTCTGCGTCGGTGGGACGATCCTGACTTCCGCGCTGGCGGTCCTCAAGGGCCGCGGTGAAGACGTCGCCGCATCGCTGACCCTGATGACGACGCTCCTCGATTTTTCCGACACCGGCGAGATCGGCCTGTTCATCGACGCCAATGCCCTGGCCGCGCGCGAGTCGGCCATCGGCAAGGGCGGCCTGCTGCCGGCGCGCGACCTGCAGAGCACTTTCTCCTTCCTGCGGGCCAACGACCTGGTCTGGAACTATGTCGCCGGCAACTACCTGAAAGGGCAGAAGCCGCAGGCCTTCGATCTGCTCTACTGGAATTCGGATTCGACCAATCTGCCGGGGCCGTTCGCCTGCTGGTACATGCGCAACCTCTACCTCGACAACAGCCTGCGCGTCCCCGGCAAGCTGGAGATGTGCGGTCAGCGCATCGATCTGGGTGCGCTGGCGATGCCGGTCTACGTGCTGGCAACGCGCGAGGACCATATCGTTCCGTGGAAGTCGGCGTACGAGACGACGCGGATTCTCGGGGGCGAGGCGCGCTTCGTCCTGGGCGCTTCCGGCCATATCGCCGGCGCCATCAATCCGGCGAGCAAGAACAAGCGCAACTACTGGGTCAATGACGACGTGAAAATCGATGCCGAAGGCTGGTTGACCGCGGCAGAGGAGCGGCCGGGCAGCTGGTGGACCGACTGGGCCGCCTGGCTCAAACCGCATGCCGGCGAATCACGGGCGGCGCGTCGGCCAGGGAATGCCAAGTACAAGCCGATCGAGCCGGCGCCCGGCCGCTACGTGCGTCAACGGGCGGTGTGAAAGGATGCTTCCGAGGAGGGGGAGACAATGTCAGGATCTGCGCTGGTGACCGGGGGCATGCACGCCGAGGGCTTCGCTTTCAAGGCCCATGCCCGTGACGTCACCGGTGCCAATATTTCCATCAACGGCGGCCAGCACATGTACTGACCGGCGTGTTTTTTTACCCGCTGTAAACATCAACAGGAAGGAAGAACTATGACACAACGTGTTGCACTCGTTACCGGCGCCATGGGCGGTCTGGGAACCGCGATCTGTCAGGAACTGACCAAGGCTGGTCACAAGGTGGTTGCCTCGTATCACCCGCAGTTCGACAACAAGGAAGAGTGGCTGAAGGAAATGGCCGCCGCGGGCTTCAACGACTTCGTCTGCGTCGCCGGTGACATTTCCTCCTGGGACGACTGCGTGAGGATGGTGGCGGAAGCCGAAGCGTCAGCCGGCCCGGTCGATATTCTGGTGAACAACGCCGGCATCACCCGCGACCGCATGTTCGCCAAGATGGAACGCGACGGCTGGGATGCCGTCATCGGCACCAACCTGACCTCGCTGTTCAACATGACCAAGCAGGTCTCGGCCAAGATGGCCGAGCGCGGCTGGGGCCGCATCATCAACATCTCCTCGGTCAACGGCCTCAAGGGCCAGGCCGGCCAGACCAACTACTCGGCCGCCAAGGCGGGCGTCATCGGCTTCAGCAAGGCGCTGGCTGCCGAACTGGCGTCCAAGGGCGTCACCGTCAATGCCATCTGCCCGGGCTACGTCGCCACCAAGATGGTCATGGCGATCAAGCCGGAAATCCTGCAGACCATCATCGATGGCGTGCCGATGAAGCGTCTGGCCAAGCCGGAGGAGATCGGCGGCGCCTGCGTCTATCTGGCCTCCGAACTCGCCGGCTTCATGACCGGCGCCACGATGAACCTGAACGGCGGCCTGTACTACCAGTAATTGCGGAAATTTTGCGCTGCATCAAGAACAGGCGCCTGCGGGCGCCTGTTTTTTTGTTCTATAATGTTGCAGTGCACAGAGATTCGTTCGAGGGATGCCGGATGTCCGAGGAAGTACGTCTCATCAAGAAATACCCCAATCGCCGTCTCTACGACACCAGGACGAGCGCCTACATCACGCTGGGAGACGTCAAGGATCTCGTCCTCAAGTTCGAACCGTTCAAGGTGCTCGACGCCAAGAGCGGCGACGACCTGACGCGGAGCATCCTGCTGCAGATCATCCTCGAGGAGGAGAGCGGCGGCGTTCCCCTGTTCTCCTGCGAATTGCTGTCCGGTTTCGTCCGCTTCTACGGCAGCGCGATGCAGGGGATGCTGGGCAAGTACCTCGAGAACAACATGCGCACCTTCGTCGATTTCCAGCACAGGCTGCAGGAGCAGTCGCGCTCGATGTACGGCGACAGCAGCCATCTCCAGGCGGATTTCTGGGCGCAGTTCCTCAATTTCCAGCAACCCGCGATGCAGAGCATGATGACGGCCTACATGGATCAGTCGAAGAAGATGTTCCAGCAGATGCAGGATCAGCTGCAGAGTCAGACGCGCAACATGTTTACCGGCTTCAAGGCGGGCGCCGTCGCGGACAAGGTCGAGAAGTAGTTCCCTGTCTCGGTCCGGGGATTGCCGACCGGGCCTGCTTCCGGCCGGCGCTCAGGCGGTGACTGACTCCGGCAATCGTTCGCGGATGAGGTTGAGCAACGGCGCAAACACCTTCGGCGTGCCGGCGATGATGTTGCCGCTGACCAGGTAGCCCGCTTCACCGCGCATGTCGCTGACCAGGCCGCCGGCTTCCGCGATCAGCAGCGCGCCGGCGGCCATGTCCCACGGGGACAACCCGAATTCCCAGAATCCGTCGTAGCGACCGCAGGCGACATAGGCGAGATCGAGCGCCGCGGCGCCAGGGCGGCGCAGGCCGGCGGTTTTCCGGGTCAGTTCCTTGAAGATCGCAAGGTAGGTGTCGACGTGGTCGAACATGCGATAGGGGAATCCGGTGCCGAGCAGCGAATTCTCGAGTCTGGTCCGCCGCGAAACGCGAATCCGGCGGTCGTTCAGGAAGGCGCCTGCTCCCTTGCTGGCGGTGAACAGTTCGTTGCGGGTGGGATCGAAGACGACCGCCTGTTCGATGCTCGCGCCTCTGGCCAGCGCGATCGAGACGGCGTACTGCGGCAGGCCATGAATGAAGTTGGTGGTGCCGTCCAGGGGGTCGATGATCCAGCGGTAATCGAGTTCGGCGGAGCCGTTCGCGGCGGTCGCTCCCGACTCCTCTGCTAGAATCCCGTACTGCGGATAAGCGTCCCGCAACGTTTCGATGATCGCCGCCTCGGCCTTCCGGTCGACCTCGGTCACGAAATCGTGGGTCTGTTTCATTTCCACCTTGAGCAGGTCAAGGTCGTTGGACGCGCGGTTGATGATCTTGCCGGCGCGGAGCGCCGCCTTGACGGCGATGTTCAGGGCTGGATGCATGGCGTGAAGAGCTGGCGGGTGGCGAGGCCGCCCGATCCATTGGGAAAGACGCGATTTTACTATGAAGCCCGAACTCCTGCTGTCGCGAATCCGCGTCGTCCTGTGTCGCCCGAGCCATCCTGGAAACATCGGGGCGGTGGCGCGGGCGATGAAGACCATGGGGCTGTCCGATCTGTGCCTGGTCGAGCCGCGGGCGTTTCCCGATCCGCAAGCCGACGCGCGGGCGACTGGCGCGGTCGACCTGCTGAAATCGGCAAAAATCACCGGATCGCTTCCCGAAGCGCTGGCCGATGCCTTCTTTGTCGTCGCCCTGTCGGCGCGCCGTCGCGATCTGGGCCCGCCCAGCGGGCAGCCGCGCGAGATGGNGGCCCGTCTGCTGGCGCAAGCCGAGCACGGTCAGGTGGCGCTGGTGTTCGGCAATGAAACCGTGGGCCTGACCAATGACGAGATCCGGCAGTGCCATGCGGCGGTGACGATTCCGGCCAACCCGGAGTTCAGTTCGCTGAATCTCGGCGCGGCGGTGCAGGTGATGAGTTACGAGATCCGCTTGGCCGCCTTCGCCGGGATGCCGGCAGTGGCTGATGCACCGGCCGCTCCCACGCCGGCGCGACTGGCGACCCACGATGAAGTCGAGGGCCTCTATGCGCATTTCGAGACGGTGATGACCGAAACGGGGTTTCTCAACCCGGCTGCTCCGGGGCGGCTGCTGCCAAAACTGCGCCGTCTCTTCTCNCGAACCCGCCTCGAACGCGACGAGATCAACATCCTGCGCGGCATTCTGGCCGCCACCCGGAACCCGACCGGGCATGCCCGGGGAAAGCCGCCCGCGGCCTGAGGCGGGCGGTGAACGGGCATGCGGTTGCCGCGCGGCGTTGCCCATGACTGTCGTGTGCGGGATGCTCGCACGCCATGGCNGCCTTTGCCGGGGTGTNGGCGATCAACAAAAACCCCGCTGCGCGAGCGGGGCCGGTGGAAAAGTGGGCCGGATGTCCTGGTGGGTGCTGAGGGGTTCGAACCCCCGACATCCAGCTTGTAAGGCTAGCGCTCTACCAACTGAGCTAAGCACCCGGGGTTCGGTTACTGGACAGCGTCCTTGAGACTCTTGCCGGGACGGAACTTGGGAACCTTGGCCCTTGATGGTCAGGGTCGTCCCGGTACGCGGGTTGCGGCCAGTGCGGGGGGCGCGCTCGCCGACGGAAAAGGTTCCGAAGCCGATCAGGCTCACGCTGTCGCCAGCCTTGAGCGCGTCCGTGACGGCGGCAACGGTTGCATCCAGTGCGCGACCGGCGGCAGCCCGGGAGATATCGGCTTGCGCAGCGATAACGTCGATCAGTTCAGATTTGTTCATGGGATCCCCTTTGGTGGAAAAACGACATCGAAATATGTCCGCGGAACGATTTATATCTCTGCGGAAATCCTTGTGTCAAGCGGATTCTGGGGCACGGCGGGTTCCCGGAGAAGCCTGTCGCGCCAAGTCGTCACGTCCGCAGGGCGGCCAGTTTTTCGAGGACCCTGCGGCGACCGATCAGCGCGATGACGGCATCGACCGACGGGGTCTGCGCCTGGCCGGTGAGGATCACGCGCAGGGGCATCGCCAGCCTGGGCATCTTGAGGCCGTGTCTGGCGACGGTTTCCTTGATCAGCGCGGCGATGGCGGCGGCGTCCCAGGCAACCCCGGCGAGGGCGGCGGCAAATTCGGCGAGAGCCGGCCGCACATCGTCCGTCAGATGCTGCGCCAGCAGGCCGGGCGCGGGCGGGAAATCGACATAGAAGATCTCCACCGCGTCGGCGAGCAGGTTCAGCGTGTTGCTGCGGTCAACGTACAGGGCGACGGCTTTTTCCAGGTCGGGCCCGGCCCCGGTGTCGACGCCGCGGGCGGCAAGACGGGTCCTGACCTTCTCCGCGACTTCGGCGAGCGGCAGTTGCTTCATGTAGTGCTGGTTCAACCACAGGAGTTTCTCGGTGTTGAACTGGGCGGCCGAGGCGGTGATGTGGTCGAGGTCGAACCACTCGACGAACTGCTGGCGCGAAAAGACCTCGGCGTTGCCGTGCGACCAGCCGAGGCGGGCCAGGTAGTTGATGACCGCTTCGGGCAGGTAGCCGTCCTCGTCGTATTGCATGACGGACACGGCGCCATGCCGTTTCGACAGCTTGGCGCCGTCGTCGCCGAGGATCATCGACAGGTGCGCGTACTGCGGAATGTCGGCGCCCAGCGCCTGCAGGATGTTGATCTGGCGCGGCGTGTTGTTGACGTGATCGTCGCCGCGGATGACGTGGGTGATGCCCATGTCCCAGTCGTCGACGCAGACGCAGAAATTGTAGGTCGGCGTGCCGTCGGCGCGAGCGATGATCAGGTCGTCGAGCTCGGCGTTGGCAAACTCGATGCGCCCCTTGACCTGGTCGTCCCAGGCGACCACACCGTCCGTCGGGTTGCGGAAGCGGACCACCGGCGGCAGCCCGGCCGGCGGCGCGGGCAGGATCTTGCCGGGTTCCGGGCGCCAGCGGCCGTCGTAGCGGGGCTTTTCCTTGCGCGTCTCCTGCTCGGCGCGCAGCGACGTCGAGTTCCTCGCGCGTCGTGTAGCAAGGGTAGGCGGTACCGGCGGCAAGCATCTGGCGGATCACGTCCTTGTAGCGATCCATGCGCTGCATCTGGTAGAACGGGCCTTCGTCGTGCGCCAGTCCGAGCCACGCCATGCCGTCGAGGATCGCCTGCAGCGCCTCCGGCGTCGAGCGGGCGACGTCGGTATCCTCGACGCGCAGGATGAAGACACCGCCGTGGCGGCGGGCGAACGCCCAGGAAAAGAGGGCGGTGCGGGCGCCGCCGATGTGGAGGTAGCCGGTGGGACTGGGGGCGAATCGGGTGCGAACGGGCGTCATGGAGTGCGGATCTGGTAAGGAAGGCAAGGGCCGTATTCTATCCGACCGGCGTTTGACCCGTTTCCGGACTTGTGGTTAAATGCGCGGCTCTCGGCGGGCGGTTAGCTCAGCGGTAGAGCACTGCCTTCACACGGCAGGGGTCACTGGTTCGATCCCAGTACCGCCCACCACGCCAAGAGAGTCCGAAACCCGCATGGCACTGCGTCTTGCGGGTTTTTTTGCAGCGCCATGATTGGCAGCGGTTCAGGCGGAGTAGCGAAACGTCAGTGAAAACCGCCGCCAGCCCGCTTCCGGCGATCTCCGCGACAACGGTTGACCAAGCTGAAGCGAGGGTTAGAATCGTCGCCAGTGATCGACCTTCGGCAGGTGGGCGGGGAGCCGCGCTTGCGGCGCCGTGCTCGCTGGTCCGTCCACCGGCTGGTTCGTGCGGGAGGAGCCCATGTTATCCACCAACTCCGTGGCGGCGTTGTTCGGCAAGTCGCCGTTCAAGCCGCTGCAACAGCACATGCGCGTCGTCATCGAGTGCATTGGCGAAGTGCCGGCTTTGTTCGCCGCCCTGATCGAGGGGGACGACGCACGGCTCGAGGCGCAGAAGGAGAAGATCTTCGCCAGGGAGAGCGAGGCGGACACCATCAAGAACGAGTTGCGCAGCCATCTGCCGAGGAGTCTGCTGCTGGCGGTCGACCGGCGCGACCTGCTCGAATTGCTGGCGATGCAGGATACGATCGCCGGCATCGCGCAGGACATCGCCGGCCTGCTGGTCCAGCGGAAGATGGAGGTTCCCGCCGGCATGGGCGAACCGCTGACGAGATTCGTCGCCCGCTGCACCGAGACCTGCGGCCAGGCGCACAGGATCATCGAGGAACTCGACGAACTGCTGGAGTCGGGTTTTCGCGGCCGCGAGGTCGAGCGTGTGGAAGCGATGATCCTTGAACTGGGCTACATGGAGACCGACACTGACCTGATGGGCGCTTCCCTGGCGAAGGCGCTTTTCGCTCAGGAGGACAGTCTGAGTCCGGTGTCGGTGATGTTCTGGTACCAGGTGATCCGCTGGGTGGGCAACCTGGCCGACTATGCCGAGAGGGTGGGTGACCGCCTGCGCCTGATGATCGCCCATTGACGACCGGGGGTTGGGGAGCGCGCATTACGGGTCGCAGCGGTCGTCGGGGCTCTTGAGACCGTCCCTTCATTTCAGCACTTCACCGCCAGGGGTCGCATCGTGGAGATCATTGCGCAGCACTCGACCGTGTTCCATGTCATGGCCTTGGCCTTCGGCCTCTGCGTGTGCTGGGGTATGGGCGCCAACAACGTGGCCAATGCCATGGGCACCTCGGTCGGTTCCGGAGCCGTCACCCTCAAGAGCGCGCTGCTCCTGGCGGCGGTCATGGAGTTCGCCGGCGCCTATCTGGCCGGCGGCGAGGTGGCGGCCACCGTTTCCAAAGGGATCATCGACGGCAGGCTGTTCGAGCCGGCGCCGCAGCTGCTGCTGTTCGTCATGATCGGGGCGCTGCTGGCGGCGGGAATCTGGCTGACGATCGCCAGCATGCGCGGCTGGCCGGTGTCCGCGACCCATGCGATCGTCGGCGCCATATGCGGCGCCGGTGTCGCCGCGCTCGGCGCCGGTGCGGTCAACTGGGAAGTGATTGCCGAAATCGTCGTCAGTTGGTTGCTCTCTCCCGTGCTCGGCGCCATCGTGGCGCTGCTGCTGACGCTGAGCATCCGCAGGCTGATCTTCAATACCGGGAATCCGATCCGCCAGGCGCGCAGGTGGGGTCCGATGTATGCGTTCCTGGTCGGCTGGATCGTTGCGCTGGTCACCATCACCACGGGGCTCAGGCACGTCGATATCAATCTCGGCGGCGTCCAGGGGCAGTTCCTGGCGATCGCGATCGGCATCGCCCTGGCGATCCTCGTCAAGGTGCTGATGGGCCGCATCCACCTCGAAGAGAGCGAAGACCGGATCTTTCACTTTGCCAGTGTCGAGAAGCTGTTCGTCCCGCTGATGGTGTTTACCGGTGCGGCATTGGCCTTCGCGCACGGTTCCAACGATCTCGCCAACGGGGTCGGGCCGATGGCGACCGCCATTCAGATCATCGAGACCCGGTCGGTGAGTGCGCGGTCGGCGGTGACGCCGTTCATGCTGCTGCTCGGCGCCATCGCCATCGTCGTTGGTGTGGTGACCTACGGCTACAAGGTGATGGCCACCATCGGCCACAAGATCACCGAGCTGACGCCGACCCGCGGTTATGCGGCCACCGTCGCCGCCTCGATCGTCGTCGTGGCGGCGTCCGGGATGGGGATGCCGGTGTCGACCACCCACATCGCCGTCGGTGCGGTGATCGGGGTGGGGATCGCCCGCGGGATCGGCGCGCTCGACCTGCGGGTGATCGGCGGCATCATCCTTTCCTGGATCATCACCGTGCCCGTTGCCGGCATTCTGGCGGCCATCGTCTTCCATATCCTGCGCGCCGTTTTCGGCTAGAATTGGCCGCAACTTTGTCCAGACGGCGGCCCGGCGGGCCGCCGTCTTTCCCTCGAGTCAGGCGTCAGCCATGCCGGATCTGCCAACCGAGCCCATCGAGTCCCTGCAGAATATCAAGGGGATCGATTTCCCCGCCGACGTTCGCTTCCGCCAGATTCTGGTGACCGGCCCTCCCGGCGCCGGCAAGAGCACCCTGATCACGCGCCTCGGCGGCTGGTCGGAGGAGGGCTACCTCGACCTCGCCAGGAACCACTGGTGGCGGTCCGAAATCCTCTCCGTGCGGCCGCGGGAGATTCACCTCGGCATGCCCCTCGAGGGTCTGGACGACGCGGTGACCGTCTTCGACGCCGAGTTCTACGACCGCGATCCGGTGCCGGCGATCGATTTTGACCGCATCCAGCTTCCGCCGCGCAAACGTTTCTTTTTCAATGTTGACTGGTATCGCCGCTACGTCTTCGAATTCCTGATACCGTCGGCGGACCTGGTCTTCGAGCGCCGCGCCGAGCGGGCGCGGCACAGTACGCACGTGGTGGACAGGCAACTCAGCCGGGAAATCTGCATCGTCCAGCACGCAGCATTCGTGCGCCTTGCCGAACATCTGCACCGGAAGGGTTTCCAGGTCTATCTGCGCGATCTGATCGAGAATCCGCCGCGGCGATTCGCCGATCCGCCGGGGCCGCCATGAACCTGCTTGCCAACCGCCGGCCAATAACGGTCACGAGGCTTCTGGCTCCGCTCAAACGGATGCTGACGCGGCTGGGGGCCGGCCCGGGTCATGAGATCAGGCTGCGCAGCAACTACCGGCTGGGCGACACCAAGGTCCGGGTTTCCTTCGACCGTGTACCGATCGAAATCACGCTGGGTCAGGATGACAAGAAACTACATCTCTATCACGAAACCCGCATCGACGAGCGCGGGAAGGCCGCCAGGACGGGCAACTTCGTCATCGTCGATCCCGCCGCCGAAGCCGGCCGGATCGCCGGCTTCCTGCGCCTGACGCCGAGAAGCTGGGTCTC
>Ga0056914_10002441_pt1 | contig 11701 bp, 8 predicted proteins | sample TNRBio252014_DNA_FD_55168 | JGI IMG/M metagenome (GOLD analysis project Ga0056914, IMG submission 55168) | Wastewater treatment Type I Accumulibacter community from EBPR Bioreactor in Madison, WI, USA - TNR Reactor_6/25/2014_ DNA | ecosystem: Engineered > Bioreactor > EBPR > Anaerobic-Aerobic >...
GCCGTGTCGCAGGCCACCATCGTCTGCAAGCGCGGGCCGATGGGCTGCGTGGTGTTTCCCGGCGCCATCCCGGACGATATCGAGAAGGGCGAGCGCGGCCCCGGCTTTCCGGTCGAGGTCTACAACGTGCTGGGCGCGGGCGACGCCTTCATGTCCGGTTTCCTGCGCGGCTGGCTGCGCGATCTGCCAACGGAGACCTGTTGCGCCTATGCCAACGCCTGCGGCGCCTTCGCCGTGTCGCGGCTCCTCTGCGCACCGGAAATCCCGACCTTCGAGGAATTGCAGTTCTTTCTTGAACACGGCTCGCCGCACAGGGCCCTGCGCAAGGATCAGGCGATCAACCATGTGCATTGGGCGACGACGCGCCGGCCACAGGCGGAGACCTTGCGCGCCTTTGCCATCGACCACCGCAGCCAGCTTGAGGAGATGGCCGACAGCCTCGGGGCGCCGCGCGCGCGCATCGCCGCCTTCAAGCGGCTGGCGGTGACGGCAGCGGCCGAGGTGGCGGACGGGCGGCCCGGCTTCGGCATGCTGATCGACGGCACCTATGGCCGCGAGGCGTTGTTCCGCGCCGCCGACCATCCCCTGTGGATCGGCCGGCCGGTGGAAAAGCCCGGCTCGCGGCCGCTGGAGTTCGACCTTGAGACCGCCGGTTCGCTCGGCGCGGCGCTGAACGAATGGCCGGTGACCCACACCGTCAAGTGCCTTGCCTTCTACCACCCGGATGATCCGGAAGAGCTGCGCCTGAGGCAGGAGCGCGAATTGATGCGCGTGCAGGATGCGGCGCGCAGCTTCTCCAAGGAGGTGATGGTCGAGATCATCGCCGGCAAGCATGGGCCGCTGGCGCCCGACACGGTGGCGCGGGTGGTCTCGCGGCTTTATGACATCGGGCTCTATCCCGACTGGTGGAAGCTGGAGCCGCAGGCGGATGCGGCGGCGTGGCGGGCCATCGGCGCGGTGGTGGCGGCGCGCGATGCGCATTGCCGGGGCATCGTCGTGCTGGGGCTCGATGCGCCTGAGGCCGAACTGGCCGCTGCCTTTGCCGCAGCCAGGGGGACGGCGCAGGTCAGGGGCTTTGCGGTGGGCCGGACGCTGTGGAGCGCCGCGGCGAAGGCCTGGCTGGCCGGGACGATGAGCGACGCCGCGGCGGTCAGCGACATGGCGGCGCGCTATCGCGCCCTGTGCGATCTGTGGGAGAGGGCATGATGGGGACGATCCGGCTGACGATGGCGCAGGCGCTGGTGAAAGCGCTGGCCGCGCAGAAGACGGTGATCGGCGGCAGGACGGTGCCGCTGTTCGGCGGTGTCTGGGCGATCTTCGGGCATGGCAATGTCGCCGGCCTCGGTGAGGCGCTGTACGGCGCGCGCGATGTCCTGCCCACCTTCCGCGCCCACAACGAACAGGCCATGGCCCATGCGGCCATCGCCTTTGCCAAGGCCGCGCGCCGGCGCCGGATGATGGCCTGCACCACCTCGATCGGGCCGGGGGCGACCAACATGGTGACCGCCGCCGCCGTCGCCCATGTCAACCGCCTGCCGCTGCTGCTGCTGCCGGGCGATGTCTTCGCCAACCGCCGGCCCGACCCGGTGTTGCAGCAGATCGAGGATTTCGGCGACGGCACGATCAGCGCCAATGACTGCTTCAGGCCCGTCTCGCGCTATTTCGACCGGATCACCCGGCCCGAGCAGATCATCCCCGCCTTTCAGCGCGCCATGCAGGTGCTGACCGACCCGGCCGAGTGCGGGCCGGTGACGCTGGCGCTGTGTCAGGATGTGCAGGCCGAGGCTTATGACTATCCCGAGAGCTTCTTTGCCGAAAAGATCTGGACGGTGCGCCGGTCGCGCGCCGATGCGGGCGAGCTTGCGGCTGCGGTTGCCGCGCTCAAGGGCGCGACAAAGCCGTTCGTGGTGGCGGGCGGCGGCGTGCTCTATTCGGAAGCGGAGAAGGCGCTGCTGAGGTTCTGCGCGGCGCGCGGCATTCCGGCGGCCGAGACGCAGGCCGGAAAATCGGCCCTGCCGGCCGACCATCCGCTCAACCTCGGCGCGATCGGTGTCACCGGCACGGCGGCGGCCAATGCGCTGGCCGCCGAGGCCGACGTGGTGCTGGCCGTGGGCACGCGCCTTCAGGATTTCACCACCGGCTCGTGGGCGCTGTTCAAGAACCCGGCGCGGCGGATCATCGGGCTGAACACGCAGGCTTTCGATGCGGGCAAGCATCAGGCCCTGCCGCTGGTGGCCGATGCGCTGGCCGGGCTGCGAGACCTGACGCGCGGGCTGGGCGACTGGCGCGCCCCGGCGGCCTGGCGCGAGGCGGCGGCCACCGCCAAGACCAACTGGACGCAGACCGCCGCCGCCTACACCGACGCCGCCAGCGCGCCGCTGCCCTCGGATGCGCAGGTGATCGGCGCGGTGCAGCGCACGGCCCGCGCCTCGGATGTGGTGGTCTGCGCCGCCGGCGGCCTGCCGGGCGAACTGCACAAGCTGTGGAACGCCGGCGCGCCCGGCGGCTATCACATGGAATACGGCTATTCCTGCATGGGCTACGAGATCGCCGGCGGCCTTGGCGTCAAGATGGCCGACCCGGCGCGCGAGGTCATCGTGATGGTGGGCGATGGCTCCTATCTGATGATGAATTCCGAGATCGCNACCTCGGTGATGCTCGGCCTCAAGCTGACGCTGGTCATCCTCGACAACCGGGGCTTTGGCTGCATCAACCGGTTGCAGATGGGCACCGGCGGCGCCAACTTCAACAACCTGCTCAAGGATGCGCGGCACGAGGTGTTGCCCGAGGTCGACTTTGCCGCCCATGCCCGCAGCCTGGGCGCCAGGGCGGTGAAGGTGAGCGATCTTGCCGGGCTGGAAGCCGCATTGAAACGGGCGCGGCGGGCGCGCACCACGCAAGCCATCGTCATCGACACCGACCCCCTGAAATCCACCGACGCGGGCGGCCACTGGTGGGATGTCGCCGTGCCGGAGGTTTCGGCACGCAAGGAGGTCACCGCCGCCCGCGCAGGGTATGAAAAGGCCATCAAGGCGCAACGGATCGGGGATTGAACCCCGCCCGCAATGCTCTCATGGCGCGCCTGTCGCCATGCCGAAAGACGAACGAAACGACGCTTGTGCCCCATCCATCGACACCTTCAGGATGCGGGCGGGCCTGACCCGGACACAGAGGACCCCATGACCATTCGCATCGGCGCCAACCCCATTGGCTGGTCCAACGACGACATGCTGGAGATCGGCGGCGAGACGCCGCTGGAAACCTGCCTTGCGGAAGCCAGGGAAGCCGGCTTCGAGGGCATGGAACTGGGCAACAAGTTCCCGCGCGAGGCGGGGGCGCTGAAGGCGGCGCTGGCCCCGTTCGGGCTGGCCTGCGTCGGCGGCTGGCATTCGGTGGAACTGCTCCGGCGCGATGCGAAAGAGGAATTCGCGCTGGCGAAAGCCCATCGCGACCTGCTCAGGGCCATGGGCACGAGCGTGTTCATCGTGGCGGAAACATCCAACGCCATCCACGGCGACCGCATGAAGCCGCTGAGCCAGCGCCCGGTGATGGCGGCGGCCGACTGGGCGCCGTTCTGCGCCCGCATGAGCGAACTGGCGGCGATGCTGGCCGACGAGGGGCTGACGCTCTGCTATCACCACCATATGGGCACGATTGTCGAGACGCGCGCCGACATCGCCCGCTTCATGGACGGCTGCGGCGCGCCGGTCCATCTGCTGCTCGATACCGGGCATGCCACATGGGGCGGATCGGACCCGGCCGAACTGGCAGAGAGCTATCGCGGCCGCATCAGCCATGTGCATTGCAAGGACGTGCGCCCCGCGATCATCGCAAGGGCGAGCGCGGAGGACTGGTCGTTCCTCGATTCGATCCTGGGCAAGGGGAACGAACTTGGCACCTATACCGTGCCGGGCGACGGGGCGATCGATTATGTCAGTGTTTTCAAGGCGCTGAAGGGCTATTCCGGCTGGGTGATCGTCGAGGCCGAGCAGGACCCGAAGAAGGCCCACCCGCTGACCTACGCCAAAAAGGGGGTGGCCAACCTCCGGCGCTTCCTCGCCGAGGCCGGGCTCGCCTGAGGTTCAGCCGCGTGGCGGGATGGCGCGGCGAATGCCGACCGGCAGAGCATCGATGCAGGTATAGGCGCCGCGCCTGAACAGGTCAGGATCGTCAAGGAAGGCGAGCGCCATATCGACGGCATCCAGACCCCAGAACAGATCCTGGCCGAGGCGCAGGGTGGGAACGCCGAACACCCCCGCCTCGGTGGCCTGAAGCGTTGCCCAGGTCAGCCGATCCTTGATGGCCTGATCGTTGATGCGACTGACGGCGGCCTCATCGCCAGCGGCGGCGGCCACCTCGGCCAGCAGATCGGCAGCGGTCGCGTCCCGCCCCTCGCCCCAGATCAGGCGGAAGGCGGTTTCCACCGCACCGCGGTGCCCGTTGAGCGCGGTCAGCAGGCGCTGGATCGGCAACGGATTGAACGGATGCGCCGGCGGCAGGGTGAGGGGCAGGCCCATGCGCCCGGCGAGGAAGATGACGTGCCGGTAGATATGCACACGCTTGGGGGCGATTTCGGCCGGGCCAAGCTGGCCCCAGTGCTTGAGCAGGGCGCCGAAGACCACCGGTTTCAGCACCACCGGGCGGTGTGCCTCGATCTCCTTGAGACGATGGAAGGCCAGATAGGCGTAGGGAGAGATCGGATCGAAATACCAGAGGGCGGGGGCGGTCATCGGCTCACCGGATCAACTGTGACAGAGTGCGGAACTGAGGATGGGCGGCGCTGCCCAGCCATTCGAAAATCACCATCTCGGTGGTGACGATCTCGGCCCCGTGCGCGGCCATGCGGGCGAGCGCTGCGGTCTTGTTGGCGGGGGTGCGCGAGCCGACCGCATCGGCCACGACAAAGGTTCGAAAACCGTTTTCGACAAGTCCGAGGACTGTCTGACAAACACAGACATGAGCCTCACAACCGGCGACGATCAGTTGTTTGTCGGGCTTTTCGGCGGGCAGGGCTGTCATGAAGGCCGGAGTGGCGCAGGAGCCGAAGGTGAGTTTTTCCACCACGCCGCCGTAAGCGGCGAGGTCCGGCACGGTCGATCCCAGGCCCCTGGGATATTGTTCCGTGCGGTTTGTTGGTATGCTGAGCACTCGCGCCGCTTCAGCCAGGCGCCGGGCATTTTCAACCACCGCCGCACCCTCGTGAATCGCCGGGATCAGCCGTGTCTGGAAATCGATCAGCCAGAGCTGGCTGGCATCCGCCGTGATCAGGGGCATCCGAAAGCTCCGTAATCTGGCCAAAATCCGAGGGAATCCCGGGTTGCTGCGTCATTTTACGCGACGGGGGCGGGTTGACGCAAGGATGGACGGGTTGCACAGTCACGGCCACACCAAGCCTGCTGTACCATGGGAGACTCCTCGACATGACACTCAACCGCCGCGTGACACTGGCTGCCGCTCTGGTCGGGTTGATGGGGGCGCCCATGGCGCTGGCGCAGGCGCCGACGGGCAAGGTCACGATCGTCACCTCGTTCTCCAAGGAAGTGACCGATCCTTACAAGGCGGCGTTCGAAAAGGCCTATCCCGGCACCACGCTGGACGTGCAGAACCGCAACACCAACGCCGGCGTCAAGTTCATCGACGAGACCAAGGCCAACAACCCGGTGGACCTGTTCTGGGCATCGGCCCCGGATGCCTTCGAAGTTCTGAAAAGCAAAGGTTTACTAGAGGCTTACAAGCCCAAGGCAGAGGGGATTCCGGAGAAGATCGGGCATTATCCGATCCATGATCCGAAGGGTTTTTATTCGGGGTTCGCGGCCTCCGGGTACGGGATCATGTGGAACACGCGCTATGTCAGCGCGCAGAAACTGCCCGAGCCGAAGGAGTGGCAGGACCTGGCCGGCGCGGCCTATTTCGATCATGTCTCGATGGCGGCGCCGTCGCGGTCGGGCACCACGCACCTGACGATCGAGGCGATCCTGCAATCGGGCGGCTGGGACAAGGGCTGGGGGGTGATCAAGGCCTTTTCCGGCAACCTGAGACAGATCACCGAGCGCTCGTTCGGCGTGCCGGATGCNGTCAACTCCGGGCAGGTTGGCTATGGCATCGTCATTGATTTCTTTGCATTTTCCGCTCAGGGCGCGGGGTTCCCGGTCAAGTTTGCCTATCCCTCGCTGTCGACCATCGTGCCGGCCAACATCGGCGTTGTGAAGAATGCGCCGAACGCTGTCGCGGCCAAGGCNTTCATCGAGTTCGTCCTGTCCGAAGCNGGGCAGGAGATCCTGTTCGACCCGAAGATCCGCCGCCTGCCGGTGCGCACGGCGAGCTATGCCAAGGCNCCGGCCGGCTTGCCCAATCCGTTCGAATTCAAGTGGTTGTCCAGCGAATCCTCGAAATTCGACGTCGATCTGTCGGAAAAGCGCTTCAATGTCGTCGATGCGCTCTATGACCAGCTCATCACCTTCCAGCACGACAACCTGAAAGCGGCGACCAAGGCCGTGCACGAGGCCGAGGCGGCGCTGGCGAAAAAGCCGAATGCGGACGCCCGCAAGCTGGTGGACGAGGCGCGGGCGCTGATCGCGGCCATGCCGGTGAGTGCCGAGCAGGCAACCGCATCGGATCTGGTCGCCGCCTTCAAGGGGGCTGGAGGCAAGGACAAGGCGCCGCGCCAGGCCGAGCTTGAACAGGCCTGGGCCAGCTTTGCCAAGGAGAAGTATGCCGCCGCCAGGGACAAGGCAGAAGCGGCGCTGAAGGCCGCGAAGTGAGCGATCTGGCCCATTCCGGGCCGGTCGTGGCGCGCACGCGGCCTCAGATCGGGGTCTGGGCCATTACGCTGCTGGTCGGGCTGTTCCTTGCGGCCTTTCTGGTGGTGCCGGTCGTCAGTGTGCTGATTGCCGCCTTCCAGCCGAAGGGCGGCGGCGGTTTCACGCTGGTCAATTTCGCCGATTTTTTTGCCAATGACCTGTTCCGCCGCTCGCTGTGGAACTCGCTCTACGTCGGCCTGATGACGGTACTGGTCAGCTCGCTGCTGGCGCTGCCGCTGGCCTATTTCACCACGCGCTTCGATTTTCGCGGCGCGGTTCTGGTGCAGACGCTGGGGGTCATTCCGCTGATCATGCCGCCCTTTGCCGGGGCGGTGGCGATGCAGCTGCTGTTCGGNCGCAATGGCACCATCAACCTCCTGCTCGACGATGCCTTTGGCTTCAAGATTCCGTTCATGGAGGGGCTGAACGGCGTCATCTTCGTCGAATCCGTGCATTATTTCCCCTTCATCCTGATCAATCTGTCGGTTGCGCTGCGCAATATCGACCGGGCGATGGAGGAGGCGGCCCAGAACCTCGGCTCGTCGGGCTTCCGTCTGTTCCGGCGCATCGTCTTTCCGCTGGCGATGCCGGGATATGTGGCCGGGGCGAGCCTGGTCTTCATCAAGGTGTTCGACGATCTGGCAACGCCATTGCTGCTCAACGTCAAGGATATGCTGGCGCCGCAGGCCTACCTGCGCATCACCTCGGTGGGGCTGGCCGATCCGATGGGCTATGTCATCTCGGTGGTGCTGATCATCGCCTCGCTGGGGGCGATGTACCTGTCGACCCTCTCGCTGCGCGACAAGGACTATGCCACCGTTCAGCGCGGCGGCGGCGGGCTGATCCGCCGGCCGATGGGGCGGGCGACGGCCGTCATGGCCTATGGCACCATCGGGCTGGTGCTCGTGCTGGTGCTGGCGCCGCATCTGGGGCTGTTTCTGCTGTCGATCGCGACGATCTGGTCGTTCGCGCCGCTGCCCGATGCCTATACGCTGGCCCATTACGGCAAGGTGTTCAGCGATAGCGGCCAGTATGTCACCAATACGCTGCTCTATGCCGGGCTGGCCGCCCTGATCGACGTGGTGATCGGCACAGCCATCGCCTACCTCGTGCTGAAGGCCAAGACGCCGGGGGCGAAGCTGCTCGATTACGGCGCGACCGCGGCGCTGGCCGTGCCGGGCGTTGTGCTCGGCATCGGCTTTCTGCGCACCTATTTCGGCGTCACGCTGCCGTCGGGAAAATCGCTGGCGGCGTTCTGGGGCATGATCGTGCTGGCCCTGGCCATCCGCCGCCTGCCCTATGCGCTGAGGGCCTGCACGGCGGCCTTGCAGCAGATTTCGACCGCGCTGGAAGAGGCGGCGCAGAATCTCGGCGCGACACGGGCGCGGACCATCCGCCGCGTGGTGCTGCCGCTGATGACGGGCGGCATCGCGGCCGGGTTCGTCACCAGTTTTGCTACCGCGGCGGTGGAACTGTCGGCGACGATGATGCTGGTTCAGGCCAATGCCGATGCGCCGCTGGCCTATGGTCTTTATGTCTTCATGCAATCGCCGGCGGGGCGCGGGCCGGGCGCGGCGCTCGGCATCATTGCCGTGATCATCGTCGGCCTTTGCACGTATCTCTCAAACCGCATCGTCGAACGCGACCAGACCGGCAAGTCCGGAGCGCCATGAACGATGGAGCCTGATATGTCGCGACAGCTCTCTTCCAATCCCACCGGCATCCTGATCGAGGGCGTCGATCTCGCCTACGGTGCCATCCCGGTGCTCAGCGATGTCAATCTCGATATCCGCCCGGGGGAGTTCTTCGCCTTTCTCGGCCCGTCCGGCTGTGGGAAGACGACGCTGCTGCGCCTGATCGCCGGCTTCAATCAGGCCCGGCGCGGCCGCGTCCTGATCGGCGGGACCGATGTCTCCGGCCTGCCGCCCTGGAAGCGCGATGTCGGCATGGTGTTCCAGAGCTATGCGCTGTGGCCGCACATGAGCGTGGCGCGCAACGTCGCCTTCGGGCTGGAGGAACGCCGGCTGCCGCGCGACGAGATTGCCGCGCGCGTCGACGAGGCGCTGGATCTGGTCGGCCTGAAACACCTGAAGGACCGCAAGCCCTCGCAGCTCTCCGGCGGGCAGCAGCAGCGCGTGGCGCTGGCCCGCACCGTAGCGGTGCGGCCCAAGGTGCTGCTGCTGGACGAGCCTCTGTCGAACCTCGACGCCAAGATGCGGGTGCAGGTGCGGCGCGAACTGAAGGACCTGCAACGCGACTTGAAACTGACGACGATCTTCGTCACGCACGATCAGGAAGAGGCCAACACCGTGTGCGACCGCATCGCGGTGATGGCAGAGGGCATCGTGCAGCAGGTGGGCGCGCCGATGGACCTCTATGACCGGCCGGGGAACCTGTTCGTCGCCGGGTTTCTGGGCAGCGCCAACATCGTGGCGCCGCTGGAGATCAGCGATGGCCGTGCGACCCTGCCGGGTGGCAGCCGGCTTGAGGCGCCCGGCACCGGGGAGGGCGGCCGCCTGATGTTCCGGCCACAGAATGCGCGCCTCGCCGCGCCGGGCGATTCGCTGTCCACCGGACGCATCCGCCTGCCGGGGCGGGTGGTGCACCGCGAATTCCTCGGTGCGATGGTGCGTTATGGCGTCCGTGTCGAGGAGACGGAATGCCTGGTCGACGTGCCGCATCTGGGTGGCGAGCCCGCCTTTGAGGTCGGCGCGCCCGCATCCGTCGATGTCGACCGCAGCCGCGTGCTCTGGCTCGGGGCCTGATCGGTCTTAACCGCATCGCAGCGGGCCGATTGACATCGCCACGGGCTGCGCCAAAATCGATTGTTAGGCGGCTAATGCCGCACAGAACGGGAGGATATGATGGGTCGTTTCGGAGCGGGTGTGGCGCGGATTGTGCTGGCGGGCGCCAGCCTGTCGCTGTTGGCGGCGGCAGCCTCGGCGCAGGATGCCTGTGGCCATCGTGGCGAACTCGATACGCTCTATTGCGACGAGAACAAGGATCTGGTCGCCGACATTCCGAAAGATCCCAAGAAGTTCCGCGATCCTTCGACGCTCGTCTGGGCCTATACCCCGGTCGAGGATCCGGCGGTCTATGCCAATGTGTTCAAGCCGTTCACCGAGCATCTCGAAAAGTGCGTCGGCAAGAAGACNGTGTACTATCCNGTGCAGTCCAACTCGGCCGAGATCGAGGCGATGCGGTCGGGGCGGCTGCATTTCGCCGGCTTCTCGACCGGGCCGACCGGCTTTGCGGTCAATCTGGCGGGTGCCATTCCCTTCGCCGCCAAGGGGCTGGAAAGCGAAGTGCGCGGCTACAATCTGGTTGCCGTGGTCAAGGCGTCGAGCCCCTACAAGGCACTGGCCGACCTCAAGGGCAAGAAGGTGGCCCATACCGCGCCGTCGTCCAATTCGGGCAATCTGGCGCCCCGCGTGCTGTTCCCCGAACAGGGNCTGAAGACCGACGAGGATTACAAGCCGCTGATGTCCGGCGGGCATGACAAGTCGGTTCTGGGCGTCGGTTCGGGCGATTATGACATGGCGGCGGTTGCCTCCGACGTGTTCGACCGCATGGCGACGCGCGGCACCATCAAGCGCGACGACTTCCGAATCATCTACAAGAGCCCGGTTTTCCCCACCTCGTCCTTCGCGTATGCGCACGACCTGAAGCCGGAGCTGGCAGCGAAACTGCGCGAATGCTTCTATTCCTTCCGCTTCACGCCGGCGATGACCAAGGAATTCAACGGCGACGACCGCTTCCTGCCGATTACCTACCAGAAGGACTGGAAGGTGGTGCGCGAGGTGGCCGAGAAGTCCGGGACGCCCTACAACAAGGCTGCCTACGACACCGAATCCCGGCGAGAGGCCGACGCCGCAGCCAAGAAGGCGGCCGAGGCCGCAGCCAAGGCGGCGCAGCAGCCCGCAGCCCCGAAGCAGTGAGGCCGTGATGATCCGTACCGTTGCCGTTCTGGCCTGTCTTTCCCTGACTGCGGCCTCTTCAGCGCTGGCCCAGGGCGCCTGTTCCAACCAGGGGCAGCTTGATGCTGCCTACTGCGATGCCAACAACGATCTGGTCGCCGATGCGCCGGCCGACCCGGCCAAGATGAAGGATCCGGCGACGCTGATCTTCGCCTATTCGCCGGTGGAAAATCCTGCGGTGTACCAGACGGTCTACCAGCCGTTCATGGACTATCTCGGCAGCTGCACGGGCAAGAAGATCGTCTATTATCCGGTGCAGAACAACGCCGCGCAGATCGAGGCGATGCGNTCGGGCCGGCTGCACATTTCCGGTTTNGCGACCGGNGTGGTGGGGTTTGCCGTCAATCTCGCCGGCGCCGTGCCGTTCGCGGTCATCGGGTCGGAGCGCGGGGTTTCGGGCTACAAGCTGTTCGCGCTGGTAAAGGCCGACAGCCCGTTCAAGACGCTGGCCGACCTGAAGGGCAAGCGGGTGGCGCACACCTCGCCGTCGTCCAACTCGGGCAATCTGGCGCCGCGCGTCTTCTTTCCCGATCTCGGTTTGAAACCGGATGAGGACTACAAGGTGATGATGTCGGGCGGGCACGACAAATCGGTGCTCGGTGTCGCCTCCGGAGACTATGACATGGCTCCGGTCGCCTCCGATGTTTACGAGCGGATGGTGGCGCGTGGCGCGGTGAAGGCCGAGCAGGTGCGGGTGATCTGGCAGTCGGAGACGTTTCCCACCTCGTCGTGGTCCCTTCCTCACGACCTGAAGCCGGANCTGGCCAAGAAGATTTCGGCCTGTTTCATGGACTTCAAGTGGACCGATGCGCTGAAGAAGGAATATGCCGGCGAGGATCGCTTCCTGCCGATGACCTACCAGGAGACGTGGAAACCGATCCGCGACGTCGCTGAAAAGTCGGGCACGCCGTACAACAAGGTGGC
>Ga0056914_10002444_pt1 | contig 11696 bp, 13 predicted proteins | sample TNRBio252014_DNA_FD_55168 | JGI IMG/M metagenome (GOLD analysis project Ga0056914, IMG submission 55168) | Wastewater treatment Type I Accumulibacter community from EBPR Bioreactor in Madison, WI, USA - TNR Reactor_6/25/2014_ DNA | ecosystem: Engineered > Bioreactor > EBPR > Anaerobic-Aerobic >...
GCCCGTTCAGCCTGGACAACGGGTCCGGCACGGGCAGCGCTTGAGGCAGGCAGCCCTGCCGCGCTTTGGCGGCAGGGCCTTCTTGCAGGTCTGGTCTTATTCGGCCGGCGACAGCACGCCGTCGACCGCTTCCTTGGTTTCCGTGCGCGGGCCAAGCAGCGCGTAGATCAGCAGCAGCGCGCCGATGACCACCACGATGCCCGAGCCGAAGCGCATCCAGTAGAACAGCGAGAGCTGATCCTGCACTTCCATGTAGCTCATGCCCATCACGCGCTGGAGGTGCGTCTGCACCGCGCCGGCGAAGGTGAGCACGAAGGTCATGAAGGCCATGGCGCTGGAGAGGATCCAGAACGACGCCATGTTGAGCACCTGGTTGTACGGGTTGGACTTGAAGATCGACGGGAAGGCGTAGGTCATGATCGCGAAGTTCAGCGAGACATAGGCGCCGAAGAAGGCGAGGTGACCGTGGGCCGCCGTGACCTGCGTGCCGTGGGTGTAGTAGTTGATCGGATGCAGGGTGTGCATGAAGCCCCAGACGCCGGCGCCGAAGAAGGCCAGGACCGAGCAGCCGAGCGCCCAGAGCAGCGCCGCCTTGTTCGGATGGTTCCTGCGGCCCTTCCACACCATCATGAAGGTGAAGACCACCATGAAGAAGAAGGGGATGACTTCCAGCGACGAGAAGATCGAGCCGATCCACGTCCAGTATCCCGGCGCGCCGATCCAGTAGTAGTGGTGGCCGGTGCCCAGCACGCCGGTGAACAGCGAGGTGGCGACGATCACGTAGAGCCACTTCTCGATCACCTCGCGGTCCACGCCCGTCAGCTTGAGCATGATGAAGGCGAGCACAGAGGCCATCACCAGTTCCCACACGCCCTCGACCCACAGATGGACGACCCACCACCAGTACACCTTGTCGAGCACCAGATTGGCCGGGTTGTAGAGCGAGAACAGGAAGAACACCGCGATGCCCCACAGGCCGAGCAGCAGCACGTTGGTGATCGCGGTCTTGCGGCCGGCCAGGATCGTCGTCGAGATGTTGTAGAGGAACATCAGGGCGGCGACGATGATGCCGAGCTTGACCCAGAGCGGCTGTTCGAGGAACTCACGGCCTTCCTTGCCCAGCAGCGGATTGCCCTGGAACAGGTCGAAGACGTAGGTGAGCACCGCGCCCAGCGTGCCGACCACCAGAATGATGAGCTGGAGATAGGCGATCATCGGCGAGTGGATCTCGCGCTCGGATTCTTCCGGGATGATGTAGTAGGCGGCGCCGAAGAAGCCGAGCAGCAGCCAGACGATCAGCGCGTTCGAATGCAGCATCCTGAGGATGTTGAACGGCAGCAGCGTCGAGAGGAAGTTCGGCATCACATAGACGTAGCCGGCGACAAGGCCCATGAGCACCTGGATGGCGAACAGGGCAAGCGCGGCGAACCAGTACCATTTCGCGATTGCTTGAGATTCATATTTCATCGGTATACCCCGTGAAGTGGCGACCAGAGGCGGCTCAGCCGGCCTTGTTCGGCGGCCAGTTGTTGGTCTTGATCTTGCTGGTCCAGGCGAGGAAGGCGACGAGATCGTCGAGTTCCTTCTCCGAGAGGTGGAACTGCGGCATCTGACGCCGCCCTTCCGCTCCGCTGGGCTGGGACTTCATCCAGGCCTTGATCATGTCGCCGGCCTGCTTGGGGTCCTTGTCGCCACCGTAGCGGATGAAGACATTGCCGACCTCGGGCGCGAAATAGGCGCCTTCACCCAGAAGCGTGTGGCAATTGATGCAGGCGTGCTTCTCCCACACCCGCTTGCCGCGATCGACCGAGTCGTTCAGGCCCGCGACATCGATTGACGTCGTTTTCGCATAGATATGCGTGTGTGCGACGAGGCCCGCGAATATGGCAAAGAAGAACGCCGATCCGCCGTAAAAGATATTCCGCGCCGCTGATTTTGTTAAAAGTTCGCTCATGCCGCCTACCCCCAAGGTATGTTCCGTGCAGTGGCGGACATTTGCCCAAGGCGCCAGAGCCGTCCTTGATGGTTGGTAACCCATCGTTCAACATGTCCGCCGCCGATCCGGCGCTTGTCAAAGATCAAGGCATCTCTACTCTCGACTGCCGATGACGGGCAGACCTTTGAGCCCGAACCTGAAAGTCCGGCCATGCATGAGAACTACACCGGCGCCATCCCCGGCATCGGCGCCCTGTCCAAGCTTCCCGTCTTCCTTGATCTCGATCAGAAGCGCGCGGTGCTCGCCGGCGCCAGCCCCGGGCTCGCCTGGAAGGCCGAGCTGATCGCCGCCGCCGGCGCCGACGTCCACGTCTTTTCGCCCGAAGCCTCGGCCGATCTTGAGGCCCTGGCCGAGCGCGGCGTCGCCGCCGGGCGGCTGACCCTGCATGCGCGCCTCTGGTGCCCGGAGGATCTGGCCGGCGCGGCTCTTGCCGTCGGCGACTTCGAGGACAGGGNCGAGGCCGAGTGCTTCGCCGCCGCGGCAAAGGCGGCCGGCGTGCTGGTCAACACCGTCGACAAGCCGGCGACCTGCGGCTTCTATTTCGGTTCGATCGTTTCCCGCTCGCCGGTGGTCATCGGCATCACCACCGACGGCACCGCGCCGATCCTCGGACAGGCGATCCGCCGCAAGGTCGAGACGGTGCTGCCGCCCTTCCTGGCCGACTGGGCCCGCCATGCCGGCAGCGTGCGCGGCAAGGTCAAGGCGGCGCTGAGGCCGGGCGCGGAACGCCGCCGGTTCTGGGAGCGGCTGGCCGATCTCGCCTTCGCCGCCCCGCCCGATGCCGATACGCTGGCCGAACTCGACCGCATCATCGCCCGCAAGGATGCCGCCCCCGCGCCGGCTGCGGGCCGGGTCAGCACCGTCGAGGTCGGCAGCCTCGATGCCGACCACCTCACGATCCGCGACCTGCGTGCCCTGCTCTCGGCCGATTGTCTGCTGGCCGACAGCCGCATCCCGCCCGAGTTCCTCACCCTGGCCCGGCGCGAGGCCGCGCGCGAGCGTTTCGAGCCGGGAACGGACGCCGCCGCCGCCGCCCGCGCTCTGGCCGAGGGCGGACGGCACGTCGTGCTGCTGGTGCTGGCCGGCTGAGCCTCAGGCCAGGCCCTTGCGCTTGACCACTTTGCCGTTCTGCATGATCAGCGGCATGTGGCGGCCCTGCCCGGTCAGCAGGGTCAGGTCGGCCAGCGGGTTGCCGTCCACCGCGATCAGGTCGGCAAACGCCCCCGGCGCCACCGTGCCGATCTTGCCCTCCATGCGGCAGAGCCTTGCGGCGATGACCGTGGCGCTGGCGATGATCTCCTGCGCCGGCAGCACCGCCGCGCGCAGGATGAACTCGTCCGACTGGTGCCGGTGCATCTCGCCCAGAAGATCGGTGCCATAGGCCATGGTCAGCCCCGCCGCCCGCATGATCGCCAGCGAGTCCAGCCCCTTGAGCCGCACGTTGTCGATCTTGGCCACCGAGGTCGGCGGAAAGCCCAGCGAAGCCCCCTCGCTGAACAGCTTGTCATAGGTCACCAGCGTCGGCACGGCCACCGCGCCGGCCTTGGCCGCCAGCTTCGCCGTCTCCGATCCGATCAGGTTGCAGTGTTCGAGCGAGTGGATGCCGCACTCCACCGCCCGGCGGATCGCCTCGTCGGTGTAGAGATGGGCCGAGACATAGGTGCCGGCGTTCCTCGCCTCCTCGACCACGGCCAGCAGTTCCTCGCGCGAAAAGCCGAGGAAGTGGATCGGATCGGTGGGCGAGGCGACACCGCCGTTGGCCATGATCTTGATGAACTCGGCGCCGCCCTTGATCTCCTCGCGCGCCGCCCGGCGCATCTCGGGTACGCCGTCGCACAGCCGGCCGAGCGCGCCGAGCCGGAAGCCGGTCTTCGCCGCCGGCCGGTCGTCATAGGGGCCGCGGAAATCGCAGTGCCCGCCGGTCTGGCTCAGCGCCTTGCCGGAGATGACGAGGCGCGGCATCGGGATGAGCTGCTCGCTCGCCGCCACCTTGATGCCGTGGTCGGCGCCGCCGACATCGCGCACCGTGGTGAAGCCGCGCATCAGCATGGCGTTCATGATGCCCAGCGCCCGCGGCGCCACCAGCGAATCGGGCAGCAGGGCATTGGCGCCGAGGTTGGCGAGACAGGCCACCACATGCACATGGCAGTCGATCAGGCCGGGCATCAGCGTGCGGCCCTTCAGGTCGATGCGCCGCGCCTTGTCGGACTGCGTGCGCGGCCCCACCTCGCGGATCGTCTCGTTCTCGATCAGCACGTTGACGGGATCGGAGGGCGCGGCGGCGGTGCCGTCGACGATGCGGGCGTTGGTGATCAGGGTCAGGGCCATCGAACTCTCCTCAGGCGGAACGGCGGGCTTCAAGAAAGGCGGGAATCAGGACGGGAGCCAGCCCCGCGACCTTCTCGACATCCCCCTCGCGATAGTGGTGCTCGGCGTCGAGCAGGTTCATCGTGCCGATCGTCACGCCATCATAGACGATCGGGATGTTGATGGCCGAGCCGCAGCCGAGACGGGCGATCAGCTCATGATCGAAGAAGGCCCAGCGCACCGCCGCCATGTCGGTGCCCAGAAACGGCTTGCGCCCCTTCAGCACCAGCGCGCCCCACGGCGTCGGCCCCATCGGCTTGCGGCCGGACAGCGGATACTCGACCGGATGCGAGGAATGGACGCGTGCCACGTCCTCGCCGTCGACATAGAGCAGCGTGAACAGCCGGTGGCCGACCAGCGCTTTCGTCTCGGCCTCCAGCGCCCTGTAGAGCGCATCAGGCTGGCCCGGCTGTTCCAGCACGGCGGTCAGGCGGGCAAGGGCGGCGGTTGTCGCAGGATCAGGCATCAGGACCTCGGGGCAGGGGGTTGACGTTCGGGCAAAAGGCCGCCGGGCCGCAGGTGCAGCACCGCCAAAAGCGCACAGCCGATCAGGATTTCGCGCACCGCCGCCACCTGCACCGGTTGCAGGCCGGGAATCACCTCGGCGATGAACCGGGTCGATTCGAGAAACAGCACCACCGCATAGCCGCCGAGCACCGCCCCCGCCGGCCGGCCCAGCCCCCCCGCCGTCACGGCAAGGAAGATGTAGATGGTGATCAGCGGCTGGAAATGATCGGGCGAGATATAGGACTGGTAGTGCGCATAGAGGGCGCCCGCCAGCGCCGCGATGCCGGCGGACAGCGCAAGGCCTGAAACTTGAAGCGCAGCACCGGCTTGCCGGCAAAGCGCGCCAGCTCCTGATCCTCGCGGATCGCTTTGAGCACCCGGCCGTGCGGCGACCGGTCGAGCCGGGCGAGCAGCGCCCAGACGCCGAACACCACCAGCGCCACCAGCACCAGATAGAACAGGTTGAACCCCTGCGTCCCCAGATCCGCCTTCAGCGGCGCGCGGATGCCCGAAATGCCGTCCGCGCCCTTGGTCAGCCAGCGCTCGTTCAGCGCCACCAGCCGCACCAGTTCGGCAAAACCCAGCGTGACGATGGCCAGATAGTCGTCCTTCAGCCGCAGCGTCGCGAAGGTGACGATCAGCCCCGCCGCCATGCCCGCCAGCACCGCCGCGCCCCAGCCCAGCAGCACCGGCGCACCCGCGCCGCTGGCAATCGCCGAGGCATAGGCCCCCACCGCGAAAAACCCGGCAAGCCCCAGATTGACCATGCCGGCACTGCCCCAGACCAGGTTGAGCGCCAGCGCCAGCAGGGTGTAGATGCCGCCGACGGTGAGCGTGAAGATCAGATAGGACAGCATCAGACCGCCCTCTCGCCCAGAAGCCCGCGCGGCCGGAAGGTGAGCATGATCAGGATGGCGACAAACCCCACCCCGGTCCGATAGGTCGCCGGCGCCACCAGCAGCGCCAGTTCCTCGGCCACCCCCAGCGCCAGCGCCCCGGCCACCGCGCCGGGAATCGAGCCGAGCCCGCCCAGCACCGCGGCGGCAAACACCGAGAGCAGCACGCGAAAGCCGGTCAGCGGATCGATCGAGGTATCGAGCCCGATCAGCACGCCCCCCGCCCCGCACAGCCCGCAGCCCAGCATCAGCGCGATCAGCGCCACGGTCCTCGGCTCGATGCCCTTGAGCCGGGCGAGATCGGGATTGTCGGCCACCGCCCGCATGGCGCGGCCAAAGCGCGTGAACCTTAAGAACAGGAACACCGCCGCCATGATCGCCACCGCGAGGATGAGGTTCTCGATCTGCTGCGGCCCCACCCGGATGCCGCCGAACCGCAGATCGGGCTTGAGCGGCAGGTCATAGCCCCTCAGGTCGTTGCCAAAGCCAAAGCGGATGAGGTTCTCGATGACGAGATTGAGGGCGATCGAGCCGATCGCCACCGTCAGCGCGCCGGCCGGCCGGAGGCGCCTGAGCGCCTCGTTCTCGACCAGCCCGCCGATCAGCGCTGCGACGGCGAANGCCGTCANCAGCGTCGCCGTGACCGGGAAACCGAGCCGCGTGTTGACCAGCCAGCCGGCGAACGCCCCCAGCGTCGCATAGGCCGCGACGGAAAAGCTCGGATAGCGCAGGATCGCGAAGATCGTCGTGAAGCCGACGGCGGGCACCGCCAGCAGCGCCCCCGTCATCACCCCGTTCACCAGTGCCTGCGCTATCCCCGCCATGGCCGCCTCAGGCGATCTTGACCAGCGACAGCTTGCCGGCCTTCACCTGCTCGTAGCGGAACTTGCAGTCGGCGATGTCGCCGATGGCGGTGAAGTCGCACGGCCCGCTCGCCCCGTCGTAGTCGACCGGCTTCTTCTCGGCGATCAGCTTCAGCCCGTCGAGGGCATTGTCGACCTTGGCCCCGCCGGCCGCCTGGCTGACCTTGCGGATGTTGTCCTTGATCGCCGCGCCCGAGGCATCGCCGCCGATGGCGATCGCCATCAGGATCAGGTTGATGTGGTCGTAGATCTGGGTGGTGTAGGGGTCCGGGCTGTCGACGCCGATCATCTTGACCAGCCGCTTGTGGGCGTTCGAGCCCTCGGCCGGCGAGGGCGCGATGGTATAGATGCCCTCCGCCACCTCGGCCGGCACGCCTTCCAGCAGCTTCTGGTTGACCGAATAGGCAAAGGCGATCTTGCGGCCCTTGAAGTCGGCCTTGTAGAGGTCCTTCAGCATCACCGTCGTATCGGGCGTATAGCCGCCGAGGATGATCGCATCGGGCTTGGCCGCCAGCACCTGGTCGACCTCGGTGCGGTAGCTCGGCTTCTTGTCGTCGTAGATCAGCTTTTCGGCCGTGCCGCCGCCCTTTTCCATCGCCAGCTTGATGTTGCTGAACTGGCTGTCGGCAAACGGCGTCTGCGGCGAGAGGAAGAACACCTTCTTGGCCCCCTGCTCCAGCGCGAACTCGCCGAACTTGCGGCCCTGAAGCGTGGTGTTGGGCTGGGTGCGCACCAGATAGCCCTGATGCGGCAGCGCGGTGATCGCATCGGCGCCCGAGACGGTGGCAAGGAAGGTCTTGGATTCCCAGCACAGCGGCGCCACGGCGGTCGTCACCGACGAGGCCCAGGTGCCCATGATCGCCGAGACCTTGTCGACATCGATCAGCTTGCGCGCGGCGCGCACCCCGGCCTCGGGGTTGGTCTGGTCGTCCTCGGTGATCAGTTCGATCTTGCGGCCGAGCACGCCGCCCGCCGCATTCACCTCATCGACGACGGCCTTCACCGCCTTCACCATCACCGGGCCATAGGGGCCGCCGGCGCCGGTCAGCGGCGTCAGGGTGGCAAGCCTGATCGGTGCGCCCTGCGCCAGGGCGGGCAGGCTGGCCGAGCCGGCCAGCGCGGCGGCGCCGGCCATCAGGCTGCGGCGGTTGAGTTCGAAGGTCTTGGTCATGTCACTCCTCCTGACGTGAACGGGTTTGGTGTCAGCCGCCCAGAAACAGGCGGCGGATGTCGGGATCGTCGGCCATCGCCGGACCGGGGCCTTCCGCCCCGTTCCGCCCGGCCACCAGCACATAGGCGCGGTGCGAGATCGCCAGCGCCTCGATGGCGTGCTGCTCGACCATCAGGATCGGCAGGCCGCCGCGGTTGAGGTCGAGGATGGTCTGAAACAGGGCGTCGGCCGCCTTGGGCGACAGGCCNGCGGTCGGCTCGTCCAGCAGCATCAGGGTCGGGGCGCTCATCAGCCCCATCGCCATGGCGAGAATCTGCCGCTGCCCGCCCGACAGCGTGCGGGCCAGCGCGCCGCGCTTCTCGGCCAGAACCGGATAGCGGGCATACATCGCCTCGGCCCGCGTCCTGGCCGCGCCCGGCTCGTGAAAGGCGCTGATCATCAGGTTCTCGGCCACGCTCAGCGTGCCGAAGACGTTGCGCTCCTGCGGCACATAGGCGAGGCCCGCGCCCACCCGCGCCACCGCGCTCTGCCCGGTCACATCGGCGCCGTTGAGCACGATCGCCCCGCCCTGCGGCGCCAGCAGCCCGGCGACGGTCTTCAGCAGCGTCGATTTGCCCGCCCCGTTCGGCCCGATGATCGAGACGATCTCGCCCGCCTCGACCCGCACCGAGGCGCCCTTCAGAATCTGGTCGTCGCGCGTATAGCCGGCAACAAGCCCGGTGGCGGAAAGGACGCTCACTGCCGCCTCCCCAGATAGGCTTCCTGCACCTCTCGGTTGGCCGAGATCGCCTCGAAACTGCCCTCGGTCAGAACCTTGCCCTCGGCCATCACCACGACATGGGCACAGAGCTGGCGGATCAGCGCCATGTCGTGCTCGATCAGCAGCACGGTGACGCCCTCATCGTTCAGCGCCTGCAAATGCCCGGCGATCGCCTGGGCCAGCGATGGGTTGACCCCGGCCATCGGCTCGTCGAGCAGGATCAGCCGCGGCCCGGACATCAGCGCCCGGCCGATTTCCAGAAGCTTCTTCTGCCCGCCCGACAGCGCGGTGACGGGATTGTCGAGGACATGGGCGAGATTGAGCCGCCGCGCCGTCGCCAGCGCCCGCTCGGCCAGCGCCGCCTCATGCGCCTGCACGGCGGCGCCGTTCGCCAGCGCGTTCATCAGCCCTTCGCCCGGCTGGTCCTGGCCATGCAGCATCAGGTGCTGGAAGACGGTGAGCTTGGGAAAGCCGCGCGCCAGCTGGAAGGTGCGCACCAGGCCGCGCCGCACGATGCCGTCGGCGGAAAGACGGCGGATCGAGCTGCCGGCAAACTGGATATCCCCCGCATCGGCCGGATAGAGCCCCGAGACGACGTTGAACAGCGTCGATTTGCCGGCGCCGTTCGGCCCGATCAGGCCGGTGAGGCTGCCCTGCGCCACCGAGAACGTCACGCCGCGCAGCACCTCGACGCCATAGAAGGCGCGCTTCACCCCGGCGATGTCGAGCAGCCGTGTCATCAGCCTGGGGTGGCGGTCCATGGCCCGGAGCCTGCCGCCCCGTCCGCCCTGGTCACCCTGCGCCGCACCGGCTCCATCGTCTCCGCACTCCCGACTTGTATGATGCCCGACTATCGAGGCGCGGGGACAGGGCGTCAAGCACGTTGCCGCCGGCGGCGTTCCACTTGGCGGCACGCAGATCATTTTTCCAGCCGCACAAATTCATCGCCAGAGACCGCCGACAGCCGCTATAGGAGGCGCATCATCGACAGGACCCCAGCATGCGCTTCCTGATTACCGGCACCGCCGGCTTCATCGGCTTTCATCTCGCCCGCCGCCTGATCTCGGAGGGGCATTTCGTCTCCGGCGTCGATGGCATGACGCAGTACTACGATGTCACGCTCAAGCAGGCGCGCCACCGCATCCTCGAACGCTCCAACGCCTTTCGCCCGCACATCGTCATGCTGGAAGACATGCCGGCGATGGAACGCATCGTCGCCGAGGACCAGCCCGAGGTGATCATCCACCTCGCCGCCCAGGCCGGCGTGCGCTACAGCCTCGAAAACCCGCGTGCCTACATCGACGCCAACCTCGTCGGCACCTTCAACGTCATGGAGCTGGCCCGGGCCCAGAAGGTGCAGCATTTCCTGCTCGCCTCCACCAGTTCGGTCTATGGCGCCAACACCGTGATGCCCTTCCACGAGCGCGAGCGCACCGACCATCCGCTGACCCTCTATGCCGCCACCAAGAAGGCGACCGAGGACATGGCCCATTCCTACGCCCACCTGTGGAAGATCCCGACCACCGCCTTCCGCTTCTTCACCGTCTATGGCCCGTGGGGCCGGCCGGACATGGCGCTGTTCAAGTTCGTCAGGGCGACGCTGGCCGGCGAGGCCATCGAGGTCTACGGCCATGGCAGGATGCAGCGCGACTTCACCTACATCGACGATCTGGTCGAATCGATCACCCGGCTGATCGCCACCCCTCCGGCGGAAGGCGCGCCGGTGGGTCCGATGGACTCGCTCTCCCCCGCCGCACCCTACCGGGTGGTCAACATCGGCGGCGGCCAGCCGGTCGGCCTGCTCGACTATGTCGACGCGGTGGAAAGCTGCCTCGGCCTGCCGGTCAGGCGCACCTATCTCGACATGCAGAAGGGCGACGTGCCGGCCACCTTCGCCTCGCCCGAACTGCTCGAAAAACTCACCGGATACAAGCCGACGACCCCTGTTCAGGAGGGTGTTCGCGCCTTTGTCGCCTGGTATCGCGAGTATTATCGCAACTGAACCGCGCATTTCGGGCGGAAGACAACCCGGACCTGCCTCCGAAAGGACGCCGAAAGGGGTTGGACGCCACGCCAAAACAGGCTAGACGACCCGCACTGGTGCGCACCGCCTGACCGGCGAAATCCCATGGATTCAGCCCCCGGATCGACCCCCAAGGTCATGCCCGGCACGGCGACAGGAGAGACGAGATGAAACCCGAAACCATTGTAAGTCTTGGCGAATCGGCCCGCAAGAGCCTGCCGGCAGGGCTCTGGTGGAAGGTCCGCTGCATCGGCACGATGCTGATCACGCCGATCCGCTTTTCGCTGCGCACCGCGCATTGGAAAAGCTCGCTTCTGGCCCGCGCCGTCGATGCCAGCGGCAATCCGATGCCCTGGTACACCTTTCCCATGGTGGAATTCCTGAAATTGCGGAATTTTGCCGGAAAACGCGTGCTGGAATTCGGTGGCGGCCAGTCGACCCTGTGGTGGGCGCAGCACGCCGAGACGGTTGTGACCATCGAGGGCGACAAGGGCTGGTTCGACGAGATCAAGACCCGGATGCCCGCCAACGTCACCATCACGCATGTCCCGGTCAACCGTGAGACGCGCGATGTCTCTGAAATCGCAGCATTTTTGCAGTCGGTTGGACACCAGACCTACGATGTCATCGTGGTCGACGGCCACCTGCGCGAGGAATGCGCCGAACTCTCGCTGGCCTATCTCGCCCCCGGCGGGGCGATGATCATGGACAATTCCGAGGGTTACGGCTTCCGCGAATTCACCCAGCGCCATGGCCTGCCGCGCGTCGACATGTACGGCTTTGCCGCCGGCGGCTCGCGCCAGACCTGCACCTCCATCGCCTGGCGCGACAGCTGCTTCCTGTTCGACGCGGCGAACCCGCTGCCGCAGATCGATTGATGCCCGCCCCCGCGCTGCCGACGCACGGGCCCATCACCTCGCTTCACGTCGTGCCGCACATCGACGCCGAGGCCAGCGGCCCGTCCTATGCGGTGCCCTCGCTCTGCCGCGCNCTCGACCAGCGCGGCGATCCGGCCATTCTTGCCACGCTGGGCGGCCCTTCCGCCCTCGGCATCAGGGTTCGGCATGAACGGTTCGCCGAGCGCGGCCCCTCCCGCGCGCTCGCCTGGTCGCC